>ERZ808252.718-NODE-718-length-29153-cov-9.871160_pt1 | contig 29153 bp, 21 predicted proteins | sample MGYA00521242_ERZ808252 | MGnify/ENA primary metagenome ERZ808252 (study PRJEB31516, sample SAMN03275581) | gut metagenome | biome: mammalia-associated habitat; material: feces | host: Papio cynocephalus | place: Kenya | collected 2012-08-07 ...
CAAACCATGAGTAGTTGCTCCAGTTGGTGCCGAACTCAAACTCGAGGATGATGCCAGTGGCCACGCCCATGGCGAAGTTCACACCGAAAAGGCGCTGCCAGAAGCGTGCTGCCTCGCGCCAGAATGGCTTCCCCGTGCGGTAATAGATGGTCTCGATGACGCCCATCACGACGGCAAGGCCGAGCGTAAGGGGGACGAATAACCAGTGATAGATGGCCGTAAGGGCAAATTGTGCGCGCGACCAGTCGATGACTGCGGGGTCAATAGTGAGTAGTTGATGCATAGGAAATGAGTTGAATATGGGTGAACACTATATTTTCAATGACCCGTCAGCTCCTTGGCCACTACCTCGGCCTTGTCGCCACCTTGGGCTTTTTGGCTCAGCACATCGGGGAAGAAAAAGACCTTCAGCACCAGAAAGATCACAAAAAGCTTGATGAGGATAATCGCCCACAGCGTCCGTCCCACGGTCATTTGGCGGAAACCATCGGCGTAAAACTGGTAGATTTGGCGTATCAGCAACTTGCGCGTCATATAGATTAGCTTTATGGATGTGCTCTCTTTTGAGAAAAGAAAGGCGCATCCGCGGTCTTAACTCATGCCTTTATAAAGGCAAAGAACTATCTCTTGTCTGCAAATTTACGAAATAGAAATGGAATGTACTGTCTCCAAATTGGAAAATTTACAGTACATTCCATATTTTTTCTTGTTATTGCTGTTCGCTAAGACTACCTTGGCGGACAGCAATAATCAACAAATAAAAACCATTGGCGGAGTGGGCTTGCAAGCCATCAATTCCGCCAATGGCATGACATTATTTTACAACCACCTTCTTGTTTCCGTGGATATAGATACCCTTTTTCAGGAGTCTGGCATCCTTCACACCGGTATCTACGCCATCTATGGTGAAATACGTTGTTGCTTCTTGCGGTGTTTCACTCTCCGCACCTACAATGCCTGTTGCATCGTTAGACGATTTGATGTAAAGGCGCTTTGCTTTTGAGGATGTCCCAGTAGCAATAATTTGAGCGTGGAATGGCAAGTTGGACTTTTCTGTAGTCTTCTCAAAATAATCTTGATCACTACTTTTACCACACACAAGATTGTACGCCGTGCCGGAAACTTGGTTCCCATTTAGGTTTCCTTGGAAAGCATATTCTGTGCTTTCTCCTGCCACTTTGAGGTCAGTGGTCTTGGGAAGCACACCGTTAGTGGCTATGAATCTCAGCGACTTGCCAATCATGCTGTCATCATTAAAATCCTTTCCCGGAAAGGCAATGATGTATGGAGTGTTTGCCTGCAGCGCTTCTCCTGTGGTTTGATTTACATTATTTACCACGTCAAACGTCACAGCATCGCCATAACCATCCTTGTACTCTCTCAGCCAATAATAACCTTCAAAGGTGTCGGTTGCCGGATAAACGCTGGTGTATTCAGTATTTCCTTTTTCTTTTGTCTGTAGTGCGCCGGTGAATGGAAGTACGATGGTGTTCCATCCACTCACGCCATTTGCGTATTGATACGTATAAGGGCCTCCGAACATTTGTGGAGTGAATATAGCTTTCTTGCCACCAAGCTGTATCTCCTTGGGACATTCGTAGGTATAGTAATATTTATTCTCTGAATCATCACGTGTATTGTCGATTGTGCCTTCTGTCAGCTCAATGTCGGTAAACGCCGTGTCGCCCAAGACTACATTGGTCCATTCATTGCCACTTATGTCCATTACTCCTTTAGGATCGTCTTTTGAGGAGAGAACCTTTAAGCAATTTGGATTGTAGTTTTCGCCAAAGATCTCCTTCTGAGTGATATATTTAGAGTTAGGATCTGAATTCTTGTATTTATCCCATAAAGATTTGACATAAGACACATAGCCCTGAGGCAAGTACACATAGTCGAGGGAATAACAATCTTCGAAAGTTAATGGAGTTTTCTCTTTAGTGTCATTGTTGATTGTGTACATGGACAGATCAATGCCCTTCAAATGTGTGCAACCTAAGAATGTATTCCTAATATATACATTCTTGTTTGTTGGCTTTATGCAGAACTCCACTTCTGTCATATTCCAGCAATTGCAGAATGCTTCATTTATATTGTCTATGTTATTGAACTTACTGAGATCTGCATTCTGCAAAGCCATACAGCCTCTAAAAGCATATTCAAAGTTTTTTGCCGTTGTAATTGCACTCTTTGGAAATACAATTGTTTGAAGCATGTTACAACTTGCGAAGATATACTGCATGGAGTTGATATCTGTTACTTCAGACATGTCAACATACTTCAAAGAAGTATGTAATGGGTATTCAGGATCGGTAAAATGTTGCAAGATTTGGTCTGGATATGAATACTCAATGTCGCAGCACACGAAGATGACAGGGCCTGTCTCATAATCTGTTTCTGTATCATCACTATTCTTCCACTTAACCGTGAATTTGGAAAAGTCACCAGAAAGCTTCAGCGCCTCTTTACCTGTAAGGCATCCAGGCTTGATGTCTTCGTATTTAAGGGTTTGCCATTCAGTATCATTTTTCTTGTCCTTGTACTGGATAGTCTGGGCAAAGGACAGCAGCGATACCAATGTGCAAACAGAAAGAAGTATAAATTTTTTCATCGTTTGTTTCCTTTAATCTAATGTGTTATTCTTCATCTTTTGAATTATCCCAAGCTTTTACTGGCTCAAGCCAACTCTTTTCTTGACTCTCGCTTTCCAAAAGCGACTTACTTTGCGTACCATCCTTTGGCGGCTTTTGTTGACTTACACTGACCAGACAGATGTCGTCTGTCAATTTCACGACAGCCTTGATGGTTGGCTTTTCATAAGCCTTTTTCAAGTTGCCGCTGACCTTGTTCCTATTTTTCATAATTAAGCTTTGATTAACCCATTTCCCGAACTAATTGAAACGCACACTTAATTCATTCAATGGGATTGATGTTGATGAAATTTATAATATTAAAATTGTGAATACACCTTGCTTCCACATGTGCTGAAAGAGCAACCATGCGTTTGTAGTTTACTCCAAGTGGATAATCTTGTCCTCATTACCTGATAACTTTCAACTATTGGGCACATCTTTGTATAGTCAGAAAACGTGCTTTCTTAATTTTCGGCAAAGGTAGAGATTTATAAGGTACAAGTAAAATTCCCCCCCCCGAATTTACAACATATACGAAAGCTTAACATTTGATAAGGGATTATCCTTATCTAAGCCTCTCCCATCAACCAAGTTTGTGTGCTGCATTACCGTGCTTGCAACTCCATTCGGGCAACATGAAGGAAGCATAATCCCAAAGCTTACGAAGCGGTTGTATGTATGGCATACAAAAAAATCCCCCAGCACGAAGAGTTCCGCACTGGGGGATTATGTTTTCTACTACCAAAGAATCAAATTCCTTGGCAATGTTTTTCTATGCTTACTTCACATAGACGATGGCCAGACGGTTGGAGGTTACACCCTGGACACCCTTACCGGTAGCCTCATCGACTTTCACGCCACGGTTCTTGAGGTACTTAGCAACAACATCGGCACGAGCCTGAGACAGGCGGTCGTTGACTTGCTTTGAGCCCTCAGGAGATGCAGTACCGACAATCTGTACGTGAGCACCCTCCTTCACTGCGTCGAGAGCCTTCTTGGCTGCGCTGGTGAGGCTGGCTTTACCCTGTGCAAATGTGACAAAGATAAGGTCGGAAACGCTAACAGTATTGGTTGAAGGAACCTCTACACGCTTCTCGACAATCTTCTCAACAACCTCCGGCTTACGGTTGCGCAGCTCGTTGATCTGTGCGTTGAGGGCGTCAACCTCTGACTGGTGCTGTGCGTTGATAGCATCCACATCCGGGGTGCGACTCCACATGGCCTTGCCGAGATTGTAGGTCAGACCCACCTCTGCATAGAGACGATTGTCGTGGCTGTCCCATCCGCGGTTACCGTCAGAAATATCAATACCATCGGCATCGCCTTCCAGACGATCCCAGCCCAACTCAAGGTTGACGGCCAGTTTCGGGCTGACACGGAAAGTATTCAGCACACCGACACCCAGCTGCATGGCGTAGGTATTGTAGGTCATGTTGCGGGTAATGCCGCCACCTACGAAAGGAATGAGATTCCAAATGCGCTTCTCGTTGTAGCCGCAAATCAGGTTGCTGAGGTTGAAGAGCACCTGCTCGTTGGCTGTCCAGTACTTAGTGCTCTCGCTGTTGTTGTCGCCAAGCACGGTCTTTCCCCAGACACCATTGATCTTCGTGCGGAGACCAAGACCCGGAGTGAACCACTTACCAACGGCTAACGAAGCACCCACGTTGGAGCGGAAGCCCTCCAACGGGCTCTTGCTGTTGCTTGACCCATGCTCCTGACCTGAGTACCAGGCGTTCCACTGGGCACCTGCCTGAATGAACCAATTGCTCCAGAAAGAGTTAGTAGCCACACTGTACTTCTGTACAGGAGCCTCCTGTGCAAAGCCCGTTGCCGTCATGCCGGCAAGAGCCATAACCATTAAAAGCTTTTTCATGTTTTTTTATTATTTAAATAATTGATATAAAATTGTCCTTTATATGTCCAATTCTCGATATTACTTACAGTTCTATTCGAGTGCAAAGTTAAATATTATTTTCCAAAGTGATAGGGATAAAATGAAAAATTTTTCAAAAAACTCACTTTTTTTGACTTGAATCATGCACAGTCGCATTTATTGTGCGAAAAGATGGTCGATCTCTTGCTGGGAGAGAATGGCGACAATGGGCTTTCCATCGGGCGTGTACTTCATGTTTTCGCAGGAGAACAGCTTGTTGACGATGTCCTCCATCTCCTCGTTGCTGAGCACCTGACCCACCGGTATGGCCGCGCTGCGCGCCATGGAGAGCGCGAGCGACCGGTCGATCTCGTCCTTCACCTCGCTGGCCTTGGCTTCCGTGTCGCCCACCATGCGCTGGAGCAAGTCGGGAATGCTGAGTCCCTCGAGTCCCGTAGGGGCTGCCACTACCGAGTAGCAGCCGCTGCCCAGGTCGGACAGCTCAAAGCCCATCGCCTCCAGTTCGGGGACAACGGCGGACAGATGCTCCCGCAAAGCAGGGGCAAACTGCACCATCTCGGGAAAGAGCAGGCGCTGTGCGCTGGGGTTGCGGTGCGCCAATTGGCGCAGGTACTCCTCGTAGAGGATGCGGATGTGGGCGCGATGCTGGTCAATCATCATCAAGCCCGACTTCACGGAAGTCATCACATATTGCCCCTTGAACTGATAATGGGTGGGCGAGCTCTCCTCCACCGGCTTTTCAGTAGGCTCGTCCACCGACTCGGGTTGGAACAAACTCTGTTGCTGCCCGGTAGATTTCGGACCCTTCAAGCCCTCATAGAGCTGTTCCCACCCATCTGGGGTGGTGGACTGCTGATAGTCTTCCGACGGCGTTTCCTTGAACGGATTGTAGTTGGGATTGTACTGAACCTTCGGCGCGCAGATGTTTCTTGGCGTGCCATCGAACACGGGAATGTCGGGCTTCGCCTCGGAATCGAAGTCGATGGTGGGGATGTCGTTGAACTTTCCCACCGCGTCTTTGACCGATGCCATGAGAATCTGCCAGACTGCCTGCTCGTTCTCAAACTTGATTTCGGTCTTGGTGGGGTGGATATTCACGTCGATGTCCTCGGGCCGCACCTTGAAATAGATGAAGTAGGGCACCTGCTCATCGGCGGGAATGAGCCGGTCGAACGCCGACATGACCGCCTTGTGAAAATAGGGGTGGCGCATATAGCGGCCATTGACGAAGAAATACTGCGTGTGGCACTTCTTCCTTGCCGACTCCGGCTTACCGACGAAGCCCTGCAGCGTACAGATAGAGGTCTCAATCTCCCTGACGGGCAGCAAGTCCTTGTCGAGTTTCCTGCCGAAGATGTCGACGATGCGCTTGTGGAGGTTGCCCTCCTTGAGGTTGAACACCTCCGCACCGTTGCTCCGCAGGGTAAAGCCGATGTCGTTGTACACCAGCGCAATGCGCTCAAAGGCAGCGATGATGTTGTTGAGCTCGGTGGCGTTAGACTTGAGAAACTTTCTTCGCGCGGGTACATTATAGAAGAGGTTCTCCACCATGAAGTTGGCCCCCACGGGGCAGGCACACGGCTCTTGACCCTGAAAACGGCTGCCGGCGATGGTCAGATGGGTGCCCACTTCCTCGTCCTCAGTCCGGGTCTTGAGGTCAACCTGCGACACCGCCACTATCGAAGGCAACGCCTCGCCACGGAAACCCATCGTGTGGAGGGCGAAAAGGTCGTCAGCCTTTCGGATTTTAGAGGTGGCATGGCGCTCAAACGCCAGCCGTGCGTCGGTGTCGGACATGCCCTTGCCGTCGTCGATGACTTGTATGGAGGTGCGTCCCGCATCGACAACGAGCACGTCAATGTGGCGCGCCCCTGCATCGACGGCGTTCTCTACCAGCTCCTTGATGACGGAGGCCGGACGCTGAATCACCTCGCCAGCCGCAATTTGGTTGGCTACACTGTCGGGAAGCAATTGGATAATATCGCTCATTTCTTGTTGTCTTGTTTTTTTATTTCCCCCTCACTCGCTCTTCAGCCCGTTTTTCTTCATGTAACACCCTGAAAATAAGCGTGTTGCAAAACAGGCTGAATTATCTCGCAATACAGCCCCTTTGGCGTTGCAATACCATCGATATGGCGTGCCCAAAGAGCCGATATTACAAGTCGATATCAACCCTGTCGTTCACCGCTTCCTATTTGTAAAGACAATTTCGCTGCAGTTTAGCTTCCATGAGTAGCCTTTCCCCGTTGCTTCGGCAGCAACTCGCGGCGCGCATTTGCGGAGAATCATCTTACGGGTGGACAGAAGTCTCACGCTAATTCACCGAGCAAAAGCAATGCCAAAGTGGCGGCCAGCGCCACTATCATCCCCCACTGCCACGCCGAGGCCGTCGCCCTGCGCCGTCGTGCGCTGCGTTGCCGCGCGGCCTCGGCAAAGCGGGCGTGGAGCTTTGCCCGTAGTTCCGCCTCATGGTCTGCTGCCTTTGGCTGCCCTTCGTCATGGAGTTGCTCCCTGAGCAAGCGCAACTGCTCTTGCCGCTCATCGATAAACTGGTAGCGGTGGGAGAAGTGTCGCGGTTTGGGCTGATGAAATATTCCCATCATGGCTGCCTTGTGGTGGAGGTAAGGGTATCGGCGATGCGCTGGCGGGGCGGCGCAGCCATCTTGCGGTATTGCCTGCGCTGACTTTCGGCCTTGGTCACGCGGCGGAACACGTCGTCCTTGTCACGCGGCCGGAGGTTCTCCAACCAGGCGAATCCGCGCAGCTGCCGACGTTCGGCGGGAATCTGGTTCATCGGGTACATCGTGCCCTCGGTCTTGGGCATCCATATCTTTTCCATCTTGCGCTGGGGGGAAAGATACATCCGCATCGTGTCGGTCTCGACATAGACCATGCCGGTGAGTGTGCTGTCCTTGTCGTCGGTGGGATGGAATATGGCCAGCACGTTGTCGATGGCGGTGGTCTGTCGGACGACCCCTTCGATGAAATGGGCATGCATCGACTTGGCGCTGATCTGGTTGAAGTGTTCCTTATCGGGCATGCGCTCTATCGAGAAGGCATCGCCCATGACGAAAGCGTCGCGCACGGTGGAGTCGTTCATGAAGGCACGGATGCTGTCTCCCATGATTTGTCGTTCGCCACTCCACAGCACGGGGTTGTCGTAGAGGGTGACACAGGAGTCGAGCGTATTGGCAACGAGCAGCCCACAGACCGCCTGTATGTCCGTTCGGTAGGCGCGCACATTGTCCACGCCATACACTTCGCGGTACACCGAGTCGGTATTGACATTCCATGCCCGCATCCTCACGGTGTCGGCATGGACGTAGAGGGTGTCGCGCTGCGAGAAGTCGAGGGCAAGTGGCCCTGGCGTTCCGCCGTATGCGAGCGCAGCCTCATCGGTATAGAAGCAGTCTTCGGCGCGGAAGGCGTTCTTGTTTTTGCGGTCAAGATAATCGACGCGCCCGTGGGCTTCTCCCATGCGTGTCTTCTCGTTGTATATCAGGGTGTCGCCCTTGATGACGCGCTGCGACGAACGGTCGTCGACAAAGGCGTTGCCATAGTTCTCCATCTTGCCTGTCGAGGCGTTGTAGACCACATGCTGGCCACGGATGGTGCGGTTGTTCTGCTTGTCCTCAATGTCCACATTGACCCGACCCTCCATGTATCCGGAGTGGCTGTTGTACCAAACGTCCTTTCCCTTGATGATGCGGCGCGCCTTCTTGTCGTTGATGGTCACGCCATCGTGTCCTTCGGCATCGCCGGTCTCGTTGTTGAACGCAATGTTCTTGCCCGTGATGTCGCGCTCCGGCGACGTGATGGTGGCGGGTCCTACCGTGCGTGCCGAGCCAGAAATCTGATTGAAGTAGCCCTCGCTGGTGTGGATCACCCCGCCGTCGCTCATGCGCAGCGTCGATTTTCCCACCACATGGACGTCGCCCGTCTCCATGTTGCCATCCGCCGAAGGAGTATGAACCGACCGTATGCGCCCCTGCACGGCGCGCATCACGACGTTGCCCGTGAAGCGGAAGTCCTTGGTCTTGGTGTTGTAGTGGCCCTCGTCGGCGATGATCGTGTTGGGTCCGATGACGAGCGTGCCTCTTCCGCCAAAGAATGTGCCGTCATGGGACAGCATGCTGTAGTCGAGGCTGTCGCAACGGAGCTGGCGGCCCGGCTCGCGGAGCACCACCTGGCCGCGCGCCTGGAGCATCTGCCCGAGTCCTTCATAGTGAAGTCGATGGCAGTTGAGCGACACACCGTCGGGGCGAGTCACCCTGACGTGTCCAAAAGCGGTGAAAAAGGACCGCTCCTGACTCAGCCAGGCGCTGTCGCAACGCAGGGTCATGCCGTTGTAGCGGAAGCGCACGCGGCCTCGCGCCACCTGGATGTCGGGACGGACGGACTGGTCGTGCCACAGGATGTCGGCATGGTCTATATAGACTTTCTCCGTGGGGCGGTTGTTCTTCTTGTGCTTTTGTGCCTGCACAAAGGTGGGGAAGAGCAGCAAGCATAAGCCAAAAAGGCATAGAACCCGCCAAAGGGAAGTTCTATGCCCGCTTTGTAGAAGAATGGGGTTGGCGCGCATGCTCATCTCATCTGACCCAACCCTCGTATTGGAAATTGCAACCACGATACTGCGGACTAATCCATACATAGGTGTCCTTGATCTTCTTCACCACCCAATCATGGATTTTCTTCTGCCGCGCATGTTCCATCACAATGTTGCTCAAGGCCTGGAAGTCTTCCTGAATATTGGCCTTATGGGCATCGGTACGTGACATCAGGCGGACAATGGCGGTAGTGACCTTGCCACGGTCGGTGGTCATCCGGAACGCCTCAGACACTTCTCCCACCTTCATGGTGTCTACCACGGCAGCCACCTCGTGGGGCAAATCCTGCATGCGGAAGCGCGAGGTGCGCGACGACTCGGTGCTGTTGACCATCACGCCATGGTTGGCCTTGGTGTCCTTGTCGTCGGAAAGGTAGGCGGTGGCGGCACCAAACTCAAACTTTCCGGCCCGAATGTCGCTGGCTATGCTGTCCAAATGTGCCTCGGCAGCGGCTACTGCCGCATCAGAAACACGCGGACGGAGCAGAATGTGGCGCACATTGACCTTGTCGCCGCGGCGGTCGATGAGCTGAATGATATGGTAGCCAAACTCTGTCTCGACGATCTTGGAAATCTTGTTGGGGTCGGTGAGGTTGAATGCAGCCTTGGCGAAGGCCGGATCGAGCAAGCCACGGCCTGTGTAACCCAGCTCACCGCCCTGTCGCGCCGTTCCCTTGTCCTCGGAGTAGAGTCGCGCCAACGTGGAGAAGGAGGTTTCCTTCTTGTTCACGCGGTCGGTAAACTCGCGCAACTGGTTCTTGATGCGGTTGATTTCCTCCTGCTCAATGACAGGATTCTTGGTCAAAATCTGCACCTCTACGGTGGTGGGAATCTCGGGAAGGCTGTCCGTCGGCAGGTCTTTGAAGTAGGCACGCACCTCGGCCGGGCTGACTTCAATGTCCTTCACCAGCTCTTGTTGCTCCTTCTGGACGAGTTGTCGGTCGCGGAAGTCGTCGTGCATGTCCTGCCGCATCTGCGAGATGGTCTTGCGCTGATACTGCTCCAGCCGCTCGCGCGAGCCGTCGATGGTGGGCAAGGAGAGCCAGTAGTTGATCTGTTGGTCCACGGCTTGGCTGATTTCCGACTCCGTAACCTCGATGCTGTCGAGTGCCGCCTGGTGGAGAAACAGCTTCTGCACGGCAATTTGCTCAGGGATGCGGCAGTCGGGATCGCTGTCCCATTTGATGCCTTCTGCCTCGCTTTGCAGTCGGGTGATTTCCACCTCCGATTTCAATATCGGCTCGTCGCCGACCACCCATATCACCTCATCGATGACGCTTTGGGGCGCGGGGGTGCCCGATGGGGCGGATGTGCTGACGGAGTCATGGGCAGGCCATGCCGTCGGGCGAGTGGCATTGCCGGCGTTAAGTCCCGCCATGGCCAGCATGGAGACGGGCAGCAACAGTGCCATTATCGCTTGGTTTCTCTTCATACGATAGGATTTCATGAATGTTTATGTGCAGCTTCGGTGAGAGAAGCTGCCGCTTTTCATCATCTTTAGTTGGTTTAAGATAATGTCAGGCCTCAAAGGCACAAACACAGATGGGCCTTGAAGCCTGACAATTTCTTGCTGTGGGAGCGTCGTGTTTCAGTGCTTGTTGACCGTGGCCAAGACCTCGCGGTTGACGACTACGGGATACTTCTTGCGCAGTTCCTTGACCCACTGTTCCTCCAAAAGGTTCTGGTAGTCGGCCGTTACCTGCCCACGCACGTCGTCCATCTCCTCAGGAGCCTTGATGATTTTGCCGTAGGTGGCATCGATGGGGTAGTCCTTCATCGGCGTAACTTTGGCATCGGCCTTGAATTCGTTGCGGTCAACGAGTGGGTTGTCCCCTTTCTTGAAGATGCCTTTCTCCACACGAATGCGGATGACGGAGTCGTTATTGAACGTGCTGCGCAGCTTGTCGGCCCATTGACTGAACGGCAATCCCTTAACAGCATCGCGCACTGCGGCCACATCGGCTTCCGTTTTGACGTGGTAGGCCATTCCCTTGAAGCGTGGTTCGGCCCACTTGTAGTTTTTCTTGTGCTTCTTGAAGTACTTCTGCAGGCCTTGCTCATCTTGTGAGGCCTTTCCCCAAATGGTGCGGTTGCTGATTTCAAAGAGCAGCAAACCATCGTGGTATTCTCGCACAAGGTTGGTCAAATTGGGGTCTTTGGCCTCCAATTGAACGAGCTTCTTGTCGAGGATGGCCTCTGGGGTCGTATTTTGTGCCTTGGCAAGGGAGTCGAGTTTCTCGTTGATAATTTTCTCGCGGAGGCCGCGCATCTCAATAAACTTTATGATATCCGTCCTCAACGAGTCGTAATCGAAGAAGTTGCGCTTTGCATCCATACGGATGATGTGCCAGCCAAAGGGCGACTTGACCGGACGGGAAATCTCGCCCGGCTTCATCGAGAAGGCTGCATTCTCAAACGTAGGGACCGTCTGACCCTTGGAAATCCAGGACAACTGACCTCCCTTTGCGGCCGAAGCCTTGTCGTCGGAGTATTTCTTGGCCATCTCATTGAAGTCGGCCCCTTTCATAATGGCTTGGTAAATGGAGTCGGCACGCACGGAGTCGGCAGCCATTTCAGCTTTCGTGGCCTTCGGAAGCACCTGAATGAGGATATGGGAAACCTGCCGCATGCCCCCTGAGCCGTCGATACGCTCCTGTGTCTCCTTGTAAATCTTGCGTGCCTCTGCCTCCACATCGGCGTCTGTTATCATCGACGGGCGAATCTGTTGGTCGCGATAATTGAGGAATTCGCGCTTGTAAGCAAGCATGGTATCAATCTTCGCATCAAGCGCAGCCTGCACCTTCAGCTTGTAATTGATGAACAGGTCTACGTATTCATCAACGGTTTTCTTGTCGATTACCCCCTCTGAATTGTTCTTGTTATAGGAATATTCAAACTCCGAACGGCTGATCGGCTGGCCGTTGATGGTCATTATCGTCGGGTCGTCGGTGCTTTGAGCCTGCGCCATCATGGCACAACCCAGCAGCAAAGCCGAAAAAAGTGACTTCAGTTTCATATTTATTTGCTTCTTATTCTTTGTATATAGATGAGTGCTGTGAGCCTGCCGTACAGGTATTGCTTCCCGCGACAGAGCGCTTATGCTTAGGGTTCCTGATTATTCGGGGCGTGAATAGTTGGGCGCCTCGCTCGTGATGGTGATGTCGTGCGGATGGCTTTCGAGCACGCCGGCATTGGTAATGCGGGTGAACTTGGCCCCATGGAGCTTCTCAATGTTGCTGGCACCACAGTAGCCCATGCCTGAACGCAGGCCGCCGAGCAGCTGATAGACCACCTCCAAGACAGTGCCTTTGTACGGCACACGGCCGGCAATGCCCTCCGGCACGAGTTTCTTCACATCGGTAGTAGCGCTTTGGAAATAGCGATCCTTGCTGCCATTCTTCTGTCCCATGGCCTCCATCGACCCCATTCCACGGTAGCTCTTGAACTTACGGCCGTTGTAAATGATGGTGTCACCGGGCGATTCCTCCGTTCCTGCGACCAAAGAACCAATCATGACGGAGCTTCCTCCCGCCGCAAGTGCCTTGACAATGTCGCCCGAATAGCGCAGTCCGCCATCGGCTATCAATGGTATGCCTGTCCCTTTCAGCGCCATAAACACGTCATAGATGGCGGAAAGCTGCGGCACACCCACTCCTGCTACAATGCGGGTAGTACAGATGCTGCCCGGACCTATGCCCACCTTGATGGCGTCGGCACCGTGGTCGGCGAGGAATTTGGCCGCTTCGCCCGTCGCAACGTTGCCCACAACGACGTCCACATCGGGGAAACGCTCCTTGACAGCCTCCAATGTGCCAATGACACCTTTGCTATGGCCGTGGGCAGTGTCGATGACAATAGCGTCGACGCCAGCATATACCAGCGCCTCGGCACGCTGAAGGGAATCTGCTGTCACGCCAATGCCCGCGGCAACGCGCAGCCGTCCCTTGCTGTCCTTGCACGCCATCGGCTTGTTTTTGGCCTTGGTGATGTCTTTATAAGTAATGAGACCAATGAGGTGGTTGTCCTTATCGACCACGGGGAGCTTCTCTATCTTGTTCTCCTGGAGGATGGTGGCCGCAGCCTTCAAGTCGGTCTGCTGATGCGTCGTGACCAGATTCTCGGAAGTCATGACCTCTTCCACCTTCTTGTCCAGGTGGGTCTCGAAGCGCAAATCACGGTTGGTGACGATGCCAACAAGGTGGCGCTCATCGTCAACGACGGGGATTCCGCCGATATGGTAGTCGTGCATCATCTGCAGTGCGTCAGCCACCGTACTTCCCTCGTGGATGGTAACGGGGTCAAAGATCATGCCATTCTCCGCTCGCTTGACGATAGCGACCTGCCTTGCCTGCTCCTCGATGGTCATATTCTTATGGATTACGCCGATACCGCCTTCCCGTGCGATGGCAATAGCCATTGCACTCTCGGTCACCGTGTCCATGGCTGCCGTCACGATAGGCACATTAAGAGTGATATTGCGCGAGAATTGCGTTTTCAACTCCACCTCTCTGGGCAGCACTTCCGAATAAGCTGGGATGAGCAGGACGTCGTCGAAGGTCAAGCCGTCCATCGCTACTTTATCTGCAATAAATGATGACATAAATAGAAACTTTAGAAAATTATTGCGTGCAAATTTAGCAATTATTTTTCACTTTTCGTCCGGTCCTTGCCGAAAACTATTGGCATTAATGCTATTTAACGCACATACTGACTTTCCCCTGTGTTTCTTCCGTCACTGCCCAACCATTCTCTGGCCCATTCTATGAGGCTGTCGCGTCCCCGGAGAAAGTCGGCATCGCTCTGGCTGACGAAATAGTCGGGGTCGATACCGAACTCGGTACACTGCTGGTCACGGTCGTACATGGGACATGCTGAGAACCGTACGCCCCAGCCGTTGGGCAACTCTGCCGAGAAGGGCAGGCCCGCCCCGCCGCCTGTCCTATCGCCTACGATGGTGACTTTGGGGAAACACTTCATGTACTTTACAAACTCATTGGCGGCGGAGAAGACTCCACGGTTGGTGAGCACGACTACTTTCTTCTGCCATCGCAGCCCCTTTGCCGGACGAATGGTCTGCGCTTCCATCTCGGAGAAGTCGTTATGGCCGCGCCCCGCCTTGTGCCGCATGTAGCCCACTGTGGTTTCCTCGTTGCAGAAGCGTGCCGCCAGGCGCTCGGCATTGGTCAACGCGCCGCCCCCATTGCTCCGAATGTCAATGATTAGGCCGTTGCAAGCCGTCAGATGGAGCAACACCTGGTCGAGATTGGCATCGCTCATGCCCTGCTGAAAGGACTCGTAGCGCAGATAGCCGACGTTGTCATCGAGGATGGTATAGTCCACTCCACCCGCTATGAGGTAGTCGGTCTGAAGATATTTTCGCAGCAGGGTGTCGCTGAAATTGGTGGGATAGTTCTCCTTCCAACTCCAGTAGCGCCCCGTGTTGAATGTGGTGTAGAGGTTGACATGGCCGTCGCGGAGCTCAGATAGCATGTTGGTCATCACCTCAAACTGCTGACTCTCGCTCATCTGCGCATCCATTTGGACGGCATATTTATCGTGTACGGCATTCCAGTCCACCCCTTTCTCCTCGAAAAAGCAGTAGTGTTCGTCCATGATTTTCCACAAGGCTTCAAGATTTCCCTGCGGATTATCCTCATAAGTGTCATTGTCCACGCACGAAGACAACATGATTAGCAAAAGAAGCAAGGAGGGTATGACGCGGCTCATAGGGGGCGATGGTTGATGGTGAATGATTTTACGAAACCGATAATGAAAAGATGTGACCAGTCGTGAAACTTGAGTTGGTTGAACTTCGACTGCTGGCAATCGCCGCGATAGCCCACGCGGAGCGCACTATGGGGCGACAACCGGAAGTCGGCGGTGAGCATCTGCCGCACCGACGGGGCGTTGAACGGCGTGGCTACTATCAGGTTGTGGTCGTAATTTCCTTGGGTGAAGATTTCGTAATAAGACTGTCCGAAGTTGGGCGAGAACTGAAGTCCGAGCAAGGGCAACTGCAACTCGTAGTGGAAGGCGACGGGGACTATCCATCTCCACCACCTCGACTGCACCTTAGGGAGCGCATAGTCGGCCACGAAAGAAGCCGTCCCCATCATTCCGAAGTGAGCCTGGGCAGGGTTGTTTCCGTTGCGTGTGCTGTACACGAATCCCGCCATCGCATCCACTCCCGGCCCGGCCTTCAGCCGGAGTATGCCTCTCCAGAGGGGGATGGCGGCCAACCGGCGGTGCCAGTCGTACTCAAAATGGTAGAAAGCCGAGAGATAACTGGCATTGTCGGCACGGTTTCTGGACGAGGAGACGCTGACCTCGTTCACCATCTGTCGCGTCCAGAGCGGATGTGACGAGTTGGCAAGCGTGACGTGCTGCATCACCCGCCATGCTGTGCCCGTATACTTCTCAGGCGACAGGTAGGTCTCCAGCAGGTTCGTACCGCCCACTCCTACCATCGTAGCGCGCGTGATGTCGCGCGATGCCGGCTCCTGAGCGGCCGACGGCATGGCGGCAAGACCCCACAGGAGCACCGGCAATATTGCCCTAAAGAATCTATTTCCCATCATCATCAAAGAGGTTGAGCTGTCCTGTAATCTCATCAATCACCTGCTGTTGGCTCTTTCCGCGGTCAGGGTCAAGATTGTCTTGCGGCTGCTCCGTGGCTGCATTCAGCTCTGGCTTTGTCTCCGTGGTGTTTGTATGCGCCTCCTCTGGGGCTTCGTAGCTGGGCGTGTCCTCCTCTTCTATCTTACCCACGGTGAGCGTGGTGAGGCGCTTTCCCTTGGCTTTGAAACTCTTCACGCCCACAAACGGTGCGCCTTCCACCTCCTCCGAACCGTGACCCGCGTCCTCGCCCCCGAAGGTAATGAGAAACTTGGGGTGTGGCCTGTCCGTCAGAAGCACCATCTTGCTGTCGGCATTGTCGCCCACAAAGCTCTGCGGCTTCTTCGTCGCGTCCATCGCAAACCGCTTCAGATAGGGGTAGCCCTGGTTGTCGGCGTCCATGACAATAGCCGTCCACACCTTCGCCTTGTCCCACTTTTCCAAGCGGAGGATGTTGGGCTCATAGTGGTTGTTGGTGTCGAAGGAAGAGACATAAAACTCCCCCGTGTCGAGGACTACGAGGATGCGGTCCTGGTCACCAAACTCCCCGAGGTAGCGTCCATGCTCCTCATAGTTGATGCGCTGTACGTCGGGGTCGAACCATACCTTCCTTCCGCCCAGCGTGGAGTGGCCATGGCTCTTTAAGGAAATGCGGTGAACGGACTCTCGGGTGAGCAGGTTGCCTTTCACCCCACGCCCTTTGATAAGGATGTCGCTGAAGTCCACCTCCCTGAAAATGTTCTGCCGACGCTTCTTGATGTTTGGGTCGAGCGTCACCTTGATGACCTCCGCCTCGCCATTGGGGTTGGCGGTGAAGTACATGATGCGTGAGCCGGGCGTGCCTTGCGTCACGTCATACTCTCGGTCGCGGGTGCAGGAGGTGACGTTGAAGCGCTTGATGTAGTACGGTCCTTTCTGCCCGTCACGATAGACGACATTGAAGATCGTGCGGTGGTCGTTTTTCTTGAACACCTGCACGTGCAGGACATTCTTGCCGACAAACACCTTGTCCTGTATCTTGATGACCTTATACTTGCCGTCGCGGTAGAAGATGATCACGTCGTCGATGTCGGAACAGTTCTCCACAAACTCTGCTTTCTTCAGCCCTGTGCCAATAAAGCCTGCCTGCCGGTCGATGTACAGCTTCTCATTGCGCTCGGCCACCTTGGCGGCGATGATGGTGTCGAAGCTCTTGATCTCCGTCCTGCGCGGATGTTCCTTGCCATATTTCTCCTTGAGCATCGTGAACCACTCTATCGTGACACGCGTCATCTCGCTCAAGTCTTTGTCGATGCGGGCTATCTCGGCGCGTATCTTGGCAATCAGTTCCTCGTTCTTGTCTTTGGAAAACTTGGCGATGCGCTGCATCTTGATTTCCAGAAGATGGAGCAGGTCGTCGCGCGTCACCTTCCGGATGAGCTGCGGATAGAACGGCTGCAGCCGCTCGTCGATATACCCCAGGAGGTCTTCCGTGTTCTTGGCATTCTCAAATGGCTTGCCTTTGTATATGCGCTCCTCGATGAACAGCTGCTCCAACGAGGCGAAGAACAGCTGCTCCTCCAGCTCGCCCTTCCTGATGTTCAGCTCTTGGCGCAGCAGTTCCTTGGTATGCTCCACACTGTGGCGCAGCACGTCGCTGACGGTCAGGAACTGGGGCTTCTGCCCCTCAATGACGCAGCAGTTGGGCGAAAGATTGATTTCGCAGTCGGTAAAGGCGTAGAGTGCGTCAATGGTCTTGTCGCTCGACGTGCCCGGTGCCAGATGCACTTGTATCTCCACCTGCGAGGAAGTCATGTCATCGACACGCCTTATCTTCAGCTTTCCCTTCTCCACGGCCTTCGTGATGGAGTCCTGCACGCTCTCGGCCGTCTTGGTAAACGGTACCTCACGGATGACAAGCGTCTTCTGGTCGAGCTTCTCTATCTTCGCTCTCACTTTCACCACGCCGCCCCGTTGCCCGTCGTTATAGCGCGACACGTCGATGCTTCCGCCCGTGGGGAAGTCGGGATAGAGATGGAACGCCTCGCCGCGGAGACAGCTCACGGCGGCATCGCACAACTCATTGAAGTTGTGGGGAAGTATCTTGGACGACAGGCCCACGGCAATGCCCTCCGCACCCTGGGCGAGGAGGAGCGGAAACTTGACAGGAAGCGTGACCGGCTCCTTGTTTCTTCCATCATAGGAGTACTGCCACTCGGTAGTCTTCGGGTTGAAAACCGTCTCCAGGGCAAACTTCGACAGCCGGGCTTCTATGTATCGCGGTGCCGCCGCACGGTCGCCAGTGAGGATGTTTCCCCAGTTGCCTTGCGTGTCAATGAGCAGGTCCTTCTGCCCGAGTTGCACAAGTGCGTCGCCGATAGAGGCATCGCCGTGAGGGTGAAACTGCATCGTGTGCCCCACGATGTTGGCCACCTTGTTGTAGCGACCGTCGTCCATCCGCTTCATAGAGTGCAGGATGCGGCGCTGCACCGGCTTCAGTCCGTCGTCAATGGCGGGCACGGCGCGCTCCAATATCACATAGCTCGCATAGTCGAGGAACCAGTTCTTGTACATGCCCGAGAGATGATGAACCGCCGAGGCATCAAAGCGGCTTGCGGGTTGATAGTCGCTGTGGCTGTCGGTTGCCTCCTCTTCCTCAGGGGATGTCGTTGACTCTCCTGCCGGGACGGTCTCCTCATGCGGCACTACGCCGTCTTGAGACCTTTCAGCATCTTTTCTCTTGTCGTCGTCCATGATGGGTTATTGGTGGGGTGGCGGCACGCTTGGAAACAGTTTGCCGCCACCCCGTTATTTCCGTTTCATGCGCAAAGGTACAAAAAATATTTGAAACAGCCAACCCGATTCACGCTAATGACAGACGGGCAGAAGCCTTCCTGCCAGAGGGAAAAGGGCAGTATGGCACACAGGGAAAAGTTAATTGTGCATAAATAAAGTTGGGCATGAACGGCCAATGGCATATTCTTTTCTATCTTTGCAATGAACGGCGACCTCCTCCAAGGGAGAGGAAGGCGACACGCGGTGTAAAGAAAGAATAACCAACAGAAAGGAAAAGCAATATGAAAAGAGCAAGCAAACTGGCCACGCTGGCCGTGGCGGTCGCCATGAGCACAGGGTTGGCCTTGGCAATAGGAAAGGGCGACAAAGTGATGCAGCGTCACAGCGACGGCACCTATGTGGTCAACACGGTCACACTGTGTCCGAAGGTGCGCGGATTCAAGGGAGCTACCCCGCTGTTCGTCTATATCAAGAACGGCAAGGTGGTGAAGGTCGAGGCGCAGAAGAACCACGAGAGTCCGAAGTTTTTCCAGAAAGTGCGCCAGGCTCTGCTCCCCAAATTCTCGGGAATGAAGCTCAGCAAAGCCGCCAATGCGTCGCAGGTGGATGGCGTGACTGGCGCGACCTACTCGAGCAAGGCCGTCAAAAAGAACGTGGAGGCTGCGGTGAAATATTACAAGGCCAATAAGTAAGCTGGCCAACAGCAGCTTCCACTGAGGCTGACTCTTATAAACAAGGAGCCTGCATCATAACAACAAATCGCACAGAGCGACCGCCCCTTCCTTTTGAAAGCGTTCAAAGGGAAGGGGCTTCTTGGCTGTGTCAGAGTATGACGAAACCGCATTTGAAATGCCATTCAGCCTAAAACGGAAGAATTTTTAAATTAAAAATCTGAGAAAAATAAATTAAAAATTTCTGATTTTTAATTTAAAAATATCACTGACAGCTAAAACCTTGAAAGGCCAACGGATACGAACATGAAAACCTTATCGCCAAGAAGACACCCTTAGACAAATCCGATGACCGATTAGGGATAAAAAAAGCAGAAGACTCCTGGGCGAGGAACCTTCTGCTTGCTATATCATGCCATTCTTAAAAATGGCGATATGAGGACAGCGCTTCCGGCAGATTTTCTTTCCGCATCAGCACCTATCAGCACCCCTTATGGGCAATGTAGCCGTGGACACGCAGCTCATTACGGCTACAGGATTTCGGCAATCTGGACGGCATTCAGCGCCGCGCCCTTGCGGATCTGGTCGCCCGTGAGCCAGAGTGTGCAGCTGTTGTCGGCTGCGAGGTCTTTGCGAATGCGCCCGACAAGGACGTTGTCCTTCCCCGTCGAATCCAAAGGCATGGGGTAAACATAGCGTTGGGGATCGTCGTCGAGGGTGACGCCCGGGGCAGACCGCAACGCACTGCGGATCTCCTCGACCGACAAAGGACGCTCGGTCTCAAACCATACGCTCTCAGAATGGCTGCGGAGCGTGCTCACCCTTACGCAGGTGGCACTCGTGCGCACATCGGAGTGCATGATTTTCCGGGTCTCGTTGAACATCTTCATCTCCTCCTTCGTGTAGTCGTTGGGGGTCATCTTGTCAATTTGCGGGATGACATTGTAGGCCAACTGGTGAGGGAAGTGCTCGATAGTGCGCGCGCTTCCCGTCTCGATGATTTCCTTATACTGCTGTTGCAGCTCGCGCATGGCCGCCGCTCCGGCTCCCGAAGCGCTCTGATAGCTCGCCACGTGGATGCGACGGATGTGCGACAGCTGCTCGATGGGGTTGAGCACGACCACCATCATGATGGTAGTGCAGTTGGGATTGGCGATAATGTTGCGCGGATGTTGCTTGGCGTCCTCCGGATTGATTTCGGGCACGACCAGCGGCACGTCCTCATCCATGCGAAACTGGCTGCTGTTGTCTATCATCAACGCCCCGTAGCGGGTGATGGTGGACGCGTAGCGGGCCGCGACGCTGCCTCCCGCACTCGTGAAGGCGATGTCCACGCCGCGGAAGTCGTCGTTGTCCTGAAGCAGGCGGACGGTGTACGGCTCGCCTTTGAAACGGTATTGGCGGCCCGCACTGCGCTCGGAGCCAAACAATAGGAGTTCATCGACAGGGAAATTACGCTCTTCGAGTATGCGGAGAAGCTCCTGGCCCACTGCGCCGCTTGCGCCAACGATAGCTATTTTCATGTTTTAATCTTGTTCTTTCCAAATGTTTATATGGCGCAAATTTACGAAAAAGCAAGCACACCGTGATGCGATATCGTGTGTTTTTTGTTACCTTTGCAAAAAATTAAGGAATACACATGCTGCTCATGACTCAGTATTTTCCCATATCGCAGCCTCCGCTCATTTTTCTGACGGTGCTCCTGATTATTCTTTTTGCGCCGATTGTCATGGGCAGGCTCCGCATTCCTCACATCATCGGGCTGGTACTGGCCGGCGTGGCCATAGGTCCTTATGGGCTGAAGGTGCTTGAGCGCGATGCCTCATTCAGCCTTTTCGGGTTCGTGGGACTGTTCTACATCATGTTTCTTGCCGGCCTTGAGATGGACATGGAGGGCTTGCGGCGCAGTCGTGGACGCGTGCTGCTGTTTGGTGTGCTGACGTTTCTGCTGCCCTTCTTGCTGACTTTCTACATGGCAGCGGGCCTGCTGGGCTACTCACGGATGGCATCACTGCTGCTGGGATGCCTCATGGCGTCGAACACTCTGGTGGCCTACCCCATCGTAGGGCGCTATGGACTGGGGCGTCATGCGGCCACCACGCTGAGCGTAGGGGCGACAATGGCCTCACTGTTTGCCGCCCTGGTCGTCCTCGCCATGATTGTCAACCGGTTTCATGGGGAGTCGGGGGCTGGCTTCTGGCTCTGGTTCGTGGCTAAGTTTGCGGCCTTTTGCGCAGGCACCATCTTCTTCATCCCCCGACTGACACGCTGGTTTCTGCGCCGTTACAGCGACGCAGTGATGCAGTTTATCTTTGTCTTGAGCATCCTGTTTCTCTGCGGCGCACTCTCCCAGATGATTGGTCTGGAAGGCATTTTCGGCGCATTCATGGCAGGATTGATCCTCAACCGCTTCATCCCCAAGGTCTCTCCGCTCATGAACCGGCTGGAGTTCACGGGCAACGCCCTCTTCATCCCTTACTTCCTCATCGGTGTGGGCATGCAAATCAACCTTGGTTTGCTTTTCGAGGGGGGAAGGATTCTGCTCGTCGTGGCGTGCATCACCATCTTCGGTACACTGGGCAAGGCCCTCGCCGCTTATCTCACAGGCTGGCTTCTGCGCTTCAACCTACAGGCGCGGCACCTGATGTTCGGCCTCACCTCCGCCCATGCGGCAGGCGCCATCGCCATGGTAATGGTGGGATTGCGACTGCAAGTGGCACCGGGGAAATTTCTTTTTGACGACGAGGTGCTCAACGGCATCGTCATCATGATTCTCATTACCTGCATCATCTCCAGCCTGGTGACGGAGCAGGCAGCCAAGCACATCGTCCTGGCTGAGCGGGAACGCCCCGTCGAGGACACGGAGCCGAAGCACGAGACGGTGCTCATCCCCGTGAAATACCCCGAATATGCCAACCGGTTGACCAACCTTGCGATGCTCATGCGCAGCCCCAAACGCGACAATTACTTCGTGGCACTCAGCGTGGTCTACGACGACGACAACATCGACCGGAAGCGTATGGAGGGCACAAAGCTGCTCGAACAGGTGGCCGACTACGCCGCATCGGCCGACGTGCGGGTGCATACGCAGCTCCGGGTGGCGGCAAACATTGCCAATGGCATCATGCACGCCTTCAAAGAGTGTAGGGCCACGGAGATTGTCATCGGCATGCACATGCACTTTACCGACTCGACCACCTTCTGGGGAAAGTTTCACCAAAGCCTGTTTGGCGGTCTGTCGCGGCAGATTATCATGGCAAGACTGGTGCAACCGCTATCCACCCTGCGGCGCATAGTGGTGAGTGTGCCGTCGCGCGCACAGTTTGAGCCGGGCTTCTACCGCTGGTTGGAGCGGCTGTCGCGGCTGGCCGGCAACCTCGACTGCCGCATTGCGTTCCACGGACGGAGCGACACGCTGGAGCTGATTCAGCAATATGAGCGCAACCATCACGAGAGCGTGAGGGCCGAATATGTCGATATGGAGCATTGGAACGAACTGCCCAAGCTGGCCTCACAGATCAAGGACGACCACGTTTTCGTCGTCGTCACCGCCAGAAAGGGCACCGTATCGTTCAAGAATGCGATGGAGCGACTGCCTGAGGAGTTGACCAAATACTTCTCAGGAAAGAACCTCATGATCATCTTCCCCGACCAGTTCGGTGACGACAAGACCGATGTGATGACCTTTGCTCAGTCGCAACACTTCGAAGACCGCTCTGCCTATGAGGTTATCATTGGCTGGGTTTACCGCAACATCTGCCGCTGGAAGACTGCGGTAGGGAGAAAAATCATCCGAAAAAAGAATACAAAGAAATGATAGACATCAAGGGAATAACGAAGAGCTTCGGCTCGTTGCAGGTGCTCAAGGGCATCGACTTGCACATTGCCAAGGGCGAAGTGGTGAGTATCGTGGGACCTTCGGGGGCGGGGAAGACCACCCTCCTCCAGATTATCGGCACACTGGACCGGCCCGACAGTGGCTCCATGGTGGTCGATGGCGTGGATACGGGACAGCTGTCGGGCAGCAAACTCAGCGAGTTTCGCAACCGTCATGTGGGTTTTGTCTTTCAGTTTCATCAGCTGTTGCCCGAGTTCACGGCCTTGGAGAACGTGATGATTCCCGCCTTCATTGCCGGGAAGTCCACCAAAGAGGCACGGGAGCGTGCCGAGGAACTGCTCCACTTCATGGGATTGGCCGACCGCGCACGCCACAAACCGAACGAATTGTCGGGCGGTGAGAAGCAAAGGGTGGCCGTGGCGCGCGCCCTTGTCAATCATCCGGCGGTCATATTGGCTGACGAGCCGTCGGGAAGCCTTGACAGTAAGAACAAGGCGGAGCTGCATCAGCTCTTCTTCGACCTCCGCGACAAGTTCGGACAGACATTTGTCATCGTCACCCATGACGAGACACTCGCCCGCATTACCGACCGCACCATCCACCTGCGCGACGGGCTAATCGTTGACGACAATGTAGCGGAGGACGGCAAATAGGGAAGGATGCGCACCATTTTGCACCGCGGTCTACCATAAATAATAACGAAAAACGCTCAAGAACAACAACAAAAATGATTAAGATAAAACTCGGCGACTACAATGATCTGACCGTCCAGGAGGTGGCTTACCGCGAGGGAAAGGGCGAAAGATTCGGGCTGTACCTCGATGGTGGGCGCGACGGTGAGATTCTCATGCCCGACAAGTATGTGCCCGAAGGCACGCAGGTGGGCGACACCGTGCGCGTTTTTGTGTATCTCGACCAGGAGGAAAGGCCCATTGCCACGACCGAGAAGCCCCTGGCATTGGTCGATGAGTTTGCCTATTTGCAGTGCGCGTGGGCCAATCAGTACGGCGCTTTCCTCAACTGGGGAGTGACCAAAGACCTATTTTGCCCGTTTCGGGAGCAGAAAAAGCGCATGGAGGTGGGATTGAAGTACATCGTCTACATCCATCCTGACGAAGAGAGCTACCGACTTGTGGCCTCAGCCAAGGTGGAACATTACCTCCACGACTACGCTGAGGATTACGATGCAGCGCTCCGCGAGCAGCAGGAGGGCGAAGATACGGATTTCCATCCCTACCAAATGGGCGACGAAGTGGACCTGCTGGTATGGCAAAAGACCGACCTCGGATTCAAGGTTATCATCGACAACCGTTACCCGGGTATCATCTATGAGGACCAAATCTTCCAGTATGTGCACTCCGGCGACCGTCTGAAGGGATTCATCAGCAACATCCGCGACGACGGAAAGCTCGACTGTTCGCTCCAGCCGGCGGGCATAAGGCAGACCAAGGACTTTGCCGACACGCTGTTGGACTACCTCCGCGAGCACGACGGACGGTGTCCTTTGGGCGACAAGAGCGACAGCGAGGACATTAAGCGCATCTTCCACGTGAGCAAGAAGGTGTTCAAACGTGCCGTCGGCGACCTCTACAAGCGCCGTCTGGTCATCCCCGGGCCCACGTCGGTGGTGCTATCAAAGTGAATTATCTCAGCACATGGGCGTAATGAAAGGAGTCTCCACCCCCAAAAAACTGTGGTAAAAAATGAGAAGTCTTTAACTATAAGGATATGTACAAGGTCTGTGCTAATCGTTAGATAGAGGCGTTATCATCTTGAAATACAATAGCTATGAGCCATCACTTTGCAGAGGGAAAGAGGGCTACAGGGCAATCCCTGCTGCTGGGTGGAGCCAAACACAGTATCGGCCTAACCTGTCTCTATTGGAAGGTTAGGTCGATTGACGATATGATAGATGCTATTGCTTAATCATTGAGAGGAAATACTGGTGCACGCGCAGGTCGCTGTCCAACTCCGGATGGAATGCCGTGACAAGCTGATTGCCCTGCCGTGCCGCCACGATATGGCCATCGACGGAGGCCAGGGCGCGGGCATCGCCCTTCACTTGCTCAATGTAGGGTGCGCGGATAAACGTCGCGGGGATGTCGCGCCCCACCCCTTCCATGTCGAGCGTGGCATGGAAGCTGCCCAGTTGCCGTCCATAGGCGTTGCGGCGCGCACGGACGTCCATGGTGGAAAGGTGCGGGAAGTCCTCGCCTTCCACCTCCTTGGCCAGCAGAATCAGGCCGGCACAGGTGCCGAAGACGGGCAGGCCGCCTTCGATGGAAGCGCGGATGGGCTGGAGCAAGTCCAATTCTCGAAGCAGCTTCAGCATCGTTGTCGACTCTCCCCCGGGGATAATCAGTCCGTCCTTCGGCTCGTCCCAATCCTTCCGCTGGCGGATCTCGAAGCATTCCGCGCCCAGCCGGCGGAGCATCCGCTCATGTTCGGCGAACGCCCCCTGCAAGGCCAATACTGCGATGCGCATCATTTTCCACGCTCAGCCATGAGGACTTTGATCTCCTCCTCGTTGATGCCGACCATCGCCTCGCCCAGGTCCTCGCTCAGTTCGGCTATCATCTTGGCATCTTTGTAGTTGGTCACGGCCTTCACAATGGCGGCGGCGCGCTTCTCGGGGTTGCCGCTTTTGAAGATGCCGGAGCCGACAAACACGCCCTCTGCGCCCAACTGCATCATCAGAGCCGCGTCAGCAGGGGTGGCCACACCGCCGGCGGCGAAGTTCACCACGGGCAGTTTGCCATGGTCATGCACATACTTCACCAGGTCGTAGGGGGCCTGGAGCTGCTTGGCAGCCTCGAAAAGCTCGTCGGCGCTCATGCCCACGAGACGGCGAATCTCCGACTGCATGAGCCGCATGTGGCTCACGGCCTGCACCACGTCGCCCGTGCCCGGCTCGCCCTTGGTGCGGATCATAGTAGCACCCTCGGCGATACGGCGCAGCGCCTCGCCCAGATTGCGCGCTCCACAGACGAAAGGCACCTGAAATTGGGTCTTGTCGATGTGGTAGATGTTGTCGGCAGGACTGAGCACCTCGCTCTCATCGATGTAGTCTATCTCAATGGCCTGCAGAATCTGAGCCTCCACGAAGTGGCCGATGCGGCACTTGGCCATCACTGGAATGGAGACGGCAGCCTGTATTCCCTTGATCATCTTCGGGTCGCTCATGCGGCTCACGCCACCGGCGGCGCGTATATCGGCGGGGATACGCTCCAGTGCCATCACGGCACACGCGCCAGAAGCCTCGGCGATGCGGGCCTGTTCGGGGGTTGTCACGTCCATGATCACACCGCCCTTGAGCATCTGGGCGAGATTGCGGTTCAATTCTTGTCTGTTCTGTTCCATGATATTATTGTTGTTTTGATGATTGATGTTGCTCTATGATAGGTAGCGGGGCGACACAGTGGGGGTATGTCCAGCTAAGTGACGCGCTGGAGCGGAAGACCGGCTCCGCCCACCCTACTTCTTCTCCTGCCGCCGAAACGCGCTGGGCGTCATTCCCGTGAGCTTCTTGAAGAACTTCGAGAAGTGGGCTTGCGTGGTGAAACCGCACGCGTAGGCTATCTCCTGAAAGGTGCGGCTCGTGTGCAGCAGCTCCTGTTGGATGCACTCCAGCAGCGCACTGTCGATGACCTGCTTCGGCGTTTTAGCCCCCAACTTACGGCATACCTGCGACAGGTAGCGCGGCGAGACGTTGAGGCAGTCGGCATAGAAGGCCACGTCGCTGTTGGTCTTGGCGTGAGTCTCCACGGCCTTCACAAACTCCTGATACAGCGCCATGCTTCGTCCTTGGGGCGCGGCCGTGCGGGCCATCAGCCCTTTGGCAAACTGGGTGGCGCGCTCCTGGGCCTCGGCGATGGAGAATCCCTGACTCAAGTACACCGCCGCTGCGCTGCAATAGGCGTTTTGCGCACCGTGGAGCGTGTGGCGCTGGGGTGCGACGAGCGTGCAGAGCGGGAGCAGCCGAAGCCGCACCTGGGCCAGCACGTCCTCGCCCATCAGCCGTTCGCCCTTCGACGACACCGCCGAGGGGGCATAGACCACGAAGCGCGGCCGGTAGCGAAGGATGGCATCGACGATGACGTCGAGCGTCTCGACGGAGCGAATCAGACCCACCTTGATCACCTCCGGCTCTATGTCGTTGATCACCGCGTCGATCTGGCTGCGCACCACGGCTGCGGGGAGGTCGTAGAACTCCTGGATGCCAATCGTGTTCTGCATCGTGATGCAAGTGATGGCGGACATCGCATAGCCCCCGAGGGCAGAGATGGTCTTCATGTCGGCTTGAACACCGGAAAGACCTGTGCCGTCTGAGCCCGTTATCGTCAGTATCGCATGGGTGGTTTTCACGCCTGCAAAGGAAAGCATTTTACTTGAAACGTCCTAAAATTGTTCCCTATTTGACAACGGAAAAGCACGTTTGGCAAAACTTTGCCCGGTTTTGCCGCACGGCATGACGGCTTTTTCCGCCTTTCGTCGTAACTTTGCAGGAGCAAAACAAGGACATACAGATGATGCAAAAACAATTCTCCAGGACGCAGCTTCTCCTCGGAAGGCCTGCCATCGAGACGCTTGCGGCAAGCCGTGTGGCGGTCTTTGGCGTAGGGGGAGTGGGCGGATATGTGCTCGAGGTGCTGGCAAGGAGTGGCGTGGGGGCCATCGACGTGATCGACAACGACCGGGTCTGCGTGACCAACGTCAACCGGCAACTCCTCGCCACGCTCCAGACGGTGGGCAGAAGAAAGGTGGATGTGGCTCAGGAGCGGGTGCATGCCATCAACCCGCAATGCGCGGTGACTAAGTTTCCGATGTTCTTTCTGCCCGACAATGCGGAAGAAATTGACCTCTCCGTCTACGATTATGTGGTGGATTGTGTCGACACCGTGACGGCAAAGCTGGAGCTGATCCGCCGCTGCCATGCCCAGAACGTGCCGCTGCTGTGCTGTCTGGGGGCGGCGTATAAGCTCGATGCGACGCAATTTCAGGTCACCGACCTCGCCAAGACCATCAACGATCCGCTCGCCAAGGTGCTCCGCAAGCGGCTGCGCAAGGAGAACATCCGCCATGTGAAGGTGGTCTATAGTCCGGAACTGCCCCTGGAGCGCATCCCGCAGGAGGACATCGCTTGCGACTTTAGGCAGCTGTGCAGTGAGGAAGACCGACTTAAATGCCGGCAAGAGCAGGACGTGCCGCCCTCTAATGCCTGGGTCCCGGCCACAGAGGGGCTGATCGCGGGCGGCGAGGTGGTGAAGGACCTCATCCTTCGGGCGGGCACCATGCGCATCCCGTCGCCCACTCAGGACACCAACTCCAGTGTGTCGGGCAGCAAGCGAGGAGTGTGAGTAAGGTATGGGGGTACGGCCGCAATGAATCGTCCGCCCCTACAATGGGCACAGTTTGCCGTCTCCCCTGCCCTTTCGGAAACTGAAGCCTTGTTATGCTCCACTTGCTTGCTCTGCCTACAGTGCGGCAGGTGGAAACGGAACATACAATTTCATCCAAAGTCACCTTCACTATCACGCAACTTATTGAAGGCCAGTACATTACAAAGTCAGTCATATTACGTTGCAATATCGGCTGAATCGCAACGTCAAAGGGGCTCTATCGCAATGCGAAAGAGGCTGAATTGGCAAGCAGGCGAAAGTGGCAGTTCATGGTGAATCCTCAGGAAAGGGAGATGGTGCAGTCAGCCTTGTGCCACGATGCAAGCTGGTGCGCAAAACGGGTGAGATGGGAAGAAAACACGAAAACGGTGGGGACATGCCAATGGATTGACGGAAAGATACAACTATATGACCAATCTTGCCTGATGTGGAGGATGGGAGAAAGCGATGGAATGGGGGCATCTCGTAGTGCAGAAGGGACATTTTACTGGAATGCTCCGCCCTTTGGCTGGTGTAGAGTGACGGGCTACAGCTCATCGAGCACGAGATTTTGCCTTACCATTCCGCCTTTATTTGCTCCGCCCACCCACTTTGATTTAACCCAAATCGGTCATTAGATTTCGTCCCAGGTTGCTGTATATTTCGTGCAGGTTGCAACGTAAGTGTTAAAGGCATAGCGGGCTATGGCGAAACACTTACGGCAGCAAGATGCCGAAAGAAAC
>ERZ808252.722-NODE-722-length-29019-cov-8.572573_pt1 | contig 29019 bp, 20 predicted proteins | sample MGYA00521242_ERZ808252 | MGnify/ENA primary metagenome ERZ808252 (study PRJEB31516, sample SAMN03275581) | gut metagenome | biome: mammalia-associated habitat; material: feces | host: Papio cynocephalus | place: Kenya | collected 2012-08-07 ...
AAGAAATAGCAAAGAAATCATCCAATACTCCACGGCGTGCATCATGCTTGCCAGTGGCATTGTCCTCTCGTTTCTCAGTTTCTTCATCGAGGATGAGCACACCATAGACGATTCCGTGCTGTGGTACTTCGCACAGACCATCATCTATGCGGGGTCAGTATTCGGGCTTACGCTTTACGTTTCATCGACACGTAGGCAGATTATCGCAGAGCTTGAAGGGAAGCTGAATGTGAGCGGCGGCAAGGATGACACACCAAACAAAACAAGTAAATAGACTATAAACTATGAAGATACACGGCCAGTTCATCAATAAGAAAGGCCAGACGGTGACGGTGTCTTGCTATTTAGCAAAATTCTAAAGTATCATTATTAACTATTTTTAATATGGACTTTCCTCGTTTTCTCTAATAAACGTATTAACTTTACACCCGAAAATGTCAAGAGTAGCCTTTTACGAGGTGATGCCAACCGAGCAGAACAGCCACGGTGGAGCATCGACATGAAAAGTATAAACTTTTAAATAAAATCGTTATGGAAAGAAATCAAGACAAGTTTAGAAACATTCATTCCTGCTCATCATATTAATGGTGAACTTAATGGTATCGGCATTTTTGCCTGTATGCCTCTTTTGTCGTGTCAATTCATGACTTTGTAATTCATTAAGCATTACGAACTGATTTAATTCAGTGCCAACCGGTCAGAATAACGGTGGCAAGCATGCGATTAGTAATAACGCTAATAAAATTCTGTTTATGAAAAATTACCATCAAATTTGTGCGGTCCAAACCGCTCTACATCCGACACTATTATCAATTCACCTGGACTTGTGGAACACTATGATGCTGCACAGACAGTTTGTTGTTGTTCATTTCCAAAGCAAGTAATATCGTAGGCGGTATAAAAAGCACTTCTTTCAAATATGGCAGGTGGTTATCCGTTCCCTTTTGGAGATATCACTTGGAGTTAAAGAATATTTATATTTTATGTAAACGCATTTCATTCATCAATTAAATATATTAGAAAATGACACAAAGTAATACAGAACAACCCCAAAATAGCATCACCTTAATGAATGGCACTGTGCTTGAGTGCTTCCCAAAGGAATCATCCCAAACAAAATTTGTGCCCGACAAAATTCATTTGGATACAACAGGTACGTATCTGAGTATTGGTAATAAGCCATGCAAGCCACAACCCAAACCGACAGAATACATGGAGCAACAGAAGAAGCTCTTCACTGACAACGCTTTCTTCTTATTGGCACATAGTGAGCGCATCAAAGGTGACAGTAGAATGTTTCTTGCTCCTGTAGCCGTCCAAAACGGACTTGCATATACAGGCACATCGGGATTTCAGGCCCCTACCTTGGGCATATATTTAGAGTGGTGGGATGTTTGTACAAAGGCTTTGCGCATAGACAAAGAAGGCAATCGAAGCCTTGTCTTCTACTTGGCGGGCAGTCCAATGAGCGGATCAAATCGCTGTGCTGAAGTTTATGAGGATGGTAAGGTTAAATCTATACAGGTTTCTTCATTTATAAGCTATTGGCCACCATTCACTGAAATCAATACACGTTATGACGAGGCAAAGCATATCTATCAAGCCTATACACTTGAACAGGTACTTGATATCCTCCACTCTGAGGACGGTGACGGTTGGGACTATTCCACAGAAATCAATGAACGCTTTATGCGGTCTGAGATAAAAGGATTGAAAAAAAAAGTAGAGCGACTTACAGCAGATTCCGAAAAATGGTACTCTTTGTATGTAGATACTTTTAGAAAGTACAAGGATGAGGAGATTACTAAGGCATTTTCATCTTTTCAATCCTTTAAAGAGGAGTGTGAAGCTCAAATCAACTCTATCAAGATGCGTAAGCAAGGCTTGAAGGCCGAACTGAAGAATGGAAGCATAAAAGCAATGATTATCAACGCGCGTTAACGCCGCTGAATAAGCAAATAGAAGACTTAAATTATGAGATAAGCACGAAGAAATACGACCTCATCAATAAATATCGTTCAGAAGGCATAAGTTGTAAAATAATAGAGAGTTACATGAACAAAAAGAATAATATTTAAAGTATTAAACAATGATTGAAAAAGTAAATCCAAGCCATCCGGATAAGGTGGCAGATAGAATCGCAGGGGCGTTGGTTGACCTGGCTTATTCAAAGGTAGAGAAGCCAAGAATTGCAGTTGAAGTGCTGCTCGGACATGGTGTTGTAAGCATCATTATTGAGAGTAGTGTGAACATTTCAGAAGCTGAGGCTGAGGCTATTATTAGCAGAGTCACGAAGCGAAACGACTTGAAAGTATCTCTCATTAGAGTAGCACAAGACCCAATACTTGCAAGCAACCAAGACGGAGAAATCCGCTGTGGCGACAATGGTATCTTCAAAGGTATGCCACTAACTGAGGAAGAAAAACAACTCAGCAGGATTGCCCATGACATATACAAGGCATATCCTTCCGATGGCAAGTATGTGTTAGGCAATGGCAAGCTGATAATCTGTCAGAGCAATGCCAAGACTGGGGATTTGAAGAAGCTCTATCCAAATGCCGTTATCAATCCCCTTGGCGATTGGGTAGGAGGTACCGATGTTGATGCAGGAGCAACGAATCGCAAACTTGGCTCGGATATGGCTCAAAGTATTTCGGGCGGTGGAATGCATGGGAAGGATCTTTCAAAGGCTGATGTTTCAATCAACATCTACGCTTTTTTGAAAGCGCAAGAGACAGGAAAGAAGGTAGAGCTATTTTGCGCAATTGGCGATGAGACTATTGACGGTAAGCCTTATCGTAAGATTGTGGAGATTGCTCGTAACTATATCCAAAGTTTGGGAGGATTCGAGAAATTTGCTGAGTGGGGACTTTTCTGAAGTTGGAATAACGTGTACAGATTGAATAAAGAAATTAATCCTCAATAGTATGTTAATTCTAATGTAATCGCCTGAAAATAAGATAGTTGATTAACGTGATATAACTAATAAAGCCTGGTTGAGTGGCTGATGGTCAGTAACTTTATAGTTTTCAAAGCTTAAAGTAACATGATATCAGAACCACTCAACCTATATGCGGAAATCTGCAAAGATGCTTTTCAGACAGGCGAATATGGGGAGGTCAGAAAAAATATTGGCTTTTTCTTGCCGCATTCGATAAAAAGCCGTACCTTTGCACCCGCAAAATCGAGAGATGGAGCGGAATACTTAATAGGAGAAGAGAAAAGCGTAGGCTTAAATAAGCAAAGACAATGGATTGACCTGTTAGCTCAGCTGGTAGAGCACAACACTTTTAATGTTGGGGTCATGGGTTCGAGCCCCATACAGGTCACCATATTCTTTTAAATTCAACACGTAACAGGAGAGGACTTGGATCAAGTCCTCTTTTTCATTTTAGAAGGCCAGTTGCTGGCTTGCCTGCTCTTTTTCGGGCAAAATAACAACGATAGTTTGCACATGAAAGCATTGTCACTACTGGAGCTCAACGCCCTCGTCGGCGAAGTAATCGACCAAACACTCGACCAAAGCTACTGGGTGGAGGCCGAGCTTTCGGAAGTCCGGGAGCGCGGAGGCCACTGCTACATGAGCCTTGTGGAGAAGGAAGAGGGGCGCAACACCCCCGTGGCACAAGCCCAGGCACGCTGCTGGCGCAACCGCTGGATGCTGATGCGTCCCTACTTTGAGCGTACCACGGGACATCCCATCCATGCCGGGATGAAGGTGATGCTGCAGGTGCATGCGCAGTTTCATCCCCTCTACGGCTTCTCGTGGATAGTGGACGACATCAATCCAGAGTATTCCCTCGGCGACATGATGCGCCATCGGCAGGAAATCCTGCGGCAACTCAAGGAGGAGGGGGTGATAGACCTCAACAAGCAGCTCCCCTTTCCGCGCTTTGCCCAGCGTGTGGCGGTCGTCAGTAGTGAGGGGGCAGCAGGCTACGGCGACTTCAAAAATCAGTTGGAGAACAACGAGTATGGCCTTCAATTTTCCCTTCGGCTTTTCCCCGCCACTATGCAGGGCGAGTCGGTGGAGTCGTCCGTCATCGAGGCTTTGAACGCCATCTACGACGATGTGGCCGATTACGATGTGGTGGTCATCATCCGTGGTGGTGGTGCCGTGGCTGACTTGAGCGGCTTCGACTCTCTCTTGTTGGCTGAGAACGTAGCCAACTTCCCCCTGCCCGTCATCACCGGCATCGGGCATGAGCGGGATGAAAGCGTGATCGACTTCGTGTCGCATACCCGGGTGAAGACCCCTACTGCTGCCGCGGCCTTTCTCATCGATCATCTGGCGACGGTTCTGGAGGCGGTGGAGACTGCGCAGGAGCGCGCCACACGCTATGCCCGGCAAAGGATGGAGGCCGAGCAGCAGCGGTTGCATGTGCTTTCCACATCCATCACGTCGCTTTTCTCCGTCGTCAAGGTGCGGCAGGAAGCCCGGCTCTCCTCCTTGAGTGACCGGATCGGTCATGCTGTGGAGCAAAATCTGGAGGAGGCGCGCCATCAACTCGGGCTGCTCACCGTCAATCTGCGGTTGCCCTTGGAGCGGAGGCTGCTCAATGCGTGCCACCAGCTCGAACTGTTGGAGCAGAAAGCCCGCGCCCTCGACCCCCGTCTGCTACTCAAGCGGGGCTACAGCCTGACGCTTCATGAGGGCAAAGTGGTCAAAAGTGCAAGAAGTCTTAGCCCTGGTGACATTATCGACACACAATTCGCACAAGGCCACGTCCGCTCCAAAGTGGAGGCATAGCTATCCTATTCGGGCAAAAACGCCCCTTGTTGCTCTTGTATTCTCAAAAAGTTTGCAATATCCTATAATGATCATTGGACTGAATTAGATTAAATGTAGCCTAAAATCATCCGCTTATATTGCACATCTTTTCATTTTTCGTTAATCTTTGTTGTACTTTCGTTATAACAAGATTATAATAAAAGTATTATAATTATCTTTGCAGACAGATTCGCCAAGGATCGGCCTTAGGAATCGTCTATGGTATATACAGGATTGTGATGATGATAGAAAAACCATTTGTACTTCGTGGATATGTATCGGATGAATACTTCTGCGACAGAGAAATAGAGACCGCCGACTTGATAGCGGAAATCAAAAACGGTAACAATGTGAGCTTGATTGCCCCTCGGAGAATCGGCAAGGCGGGGCTGGTGCAGCATGTCTATGCGCAAGAAGCTATTAAGAAGAATTACTATACTTTCTTGATAGACATATATGCCACCAAGAACCTCGCTGACTTTATCCAAGAGTTAGGACGGGGCATCCTGCAAAGTCTCAAGCCCAAAGGCACTAAAGTTGTGGAGTATTTTCTCCACTGCCTTCACTCGCTCCGTTCCTCCATCTGCTTTGACATCAATGGGAATCCATCATGGGGTGTGGATTTGGGCGACATAACCAGTCCCACGACCACACTCCAGGAAATATTCCATTATCTGGAGACGGCCGACAAGCCGTGCATTGTTGCCATTGACGAGTTCCAGACTATTGCCAATTATAAGAATGAAAATGTTGAGGCCATCCTGCGTACATACGTACAGCATAGCCACAACACCAACTTCATCTTTGCTGGTTCACAACGCAACATGATGACGGAGATGTTTCTGAGCCACGCACGCCCTTTCTACCAGAGCACATCCATAAAGACACTTCGTCCCATTGACAAGGAGGTGTATGCCGACTTCGCCACTCGCCTGTTTGGTAAGAAAACCATCAAGCGAGAAATCATTTATCAGATTTACGACCGTTTCGATGGCATCACTTGGTATCTCCAAAGAATGCTCAATAAGATATACGCCATCACGGATGCTACAGTAGCAGCTGATGAGCAGACAACAGTCCTTACCATAGCCGACGAGAAGACCCTTTCAGAAGCCCTTGACTCGATTTTGGATGAGAGTGCCTTTGCTTATGAATCCCTTTTATTCCAGTTGCCAGTCAAGCAAAAGGAACTCCTCCTTGCCATTTGCAAAGCTGACAAGGCGAAGAACATTACCTCGTCAGCATTCATCAAAAGGTATCATTTGCCTTCAGCAAGCTTTGTGCAAGGAGCCATCAAGGGATTGTTGGACAAAGACTTTGTGACAGAGGTTGATGGTACTTACGAATTATACGACAAGTTCTTTGGAGAATGGCTGAAAAAGAAGATGTAAAATACAATGTGCTAAGTCATTATCTTATTTGGGTATCCAAGCAGTTAAACTGCGATTAGTCTAATGACTGATTGTGGCTTATAAGCGTAACGCTTTCGCAAACAGGTTCTTCCTTGCTTTTGTAGCCTTTACCACAACGCAGTTTTACAATCCTCATTCAGTCATTTTCAACTTTTTGTCTTATCTTTGCACCAGCTAAGCTGCGCTCGGCAACAAGAAAGCGAGCATTCATAGTGATAGCTGGCGTTATCTTGCGACTTCATAGCTATACAGAAAAGGCCTCATAGCTACACGGAAAAGAAAAAGTAGAAACAGAAGATGAAAAAGATATTACTATTAGGCTCAGGCGAGTTGGGCAAGGAGTTTACCATTGCGGCCAAGCGCGCCGGCCAGTACGTCATTGCTTGCGACAGCTATGACCATGCGCCCGCCATGCAAGTGGCTGACGAACGTGAGGTGTTCAGCATGCTCGACGGCGATGCCCTATCCGCCGCAGTGGCCCGTCATCGTCCTGACATCATCGTGCCCGAGATAGAGGCCATCCGTACCGAGCGGCTCTTCGACTTTGAGGCGCAAGGCATCCAGGTCGTCCCTTCGGCCAGGGCGGTCAACTTCACGATGAACCGCCGCGCCATTCGCGACCTTGCCGCCAAGGAACTTGGTCTTCGGACGGCCAAGTACTTCTATGCCAAGACATTTGATGAGCTAAAAAAAGCAGCCGACGAGATAGGTTTCCCCTGTGTGGTGAAACCCCTCATGTCGTCGAGCGGCCACGGACAAAGTTATGTACACAACGATGACGAGCTGCACCAAGCCTACAAGGAAGCGATGGAGGGTGCGCGTGGCGATGTGCACGAGGTAATCATCGAGGAGTTTATCGATTTCGACTCCGAGTTTACGCTGCTCACGGTGACACAGAAAGACGGTCCCACCCTGTTCTGCCCACCCATTGGGCACGTACAGAAAGGGGGCGACTACCGCGAGAGCTGGCAGCCATTCGCCATCTCCGAGGTGGCATTGCGGCAGGCAGAGCACATAGCCGAGGCGGTGACGCGCGCCTTGACCGGCTATGGGCTGTGGGGCGTGGAGTTCTTCCTGACGAAGAAAGGAGAGGTCATATTCTCCGAACTGAGTCCTCGTCCGCACGATACGGGCATGGTGACGCTCTCGCACAGCACCAACTTCAACGAGTTTGAGCTGCATCTGCGCGCCATCCTCGGCCTTCGCATACCCGCCATCCACCTGGAGCACAGTGGCGCGTCGGCCGTCATCCTCTCTCCTGTGGAGAGTAAGAAGCCCCTCGACTATCATCTGGAGGAGCTCTGCTGCGAAGACCGCACACGGGTGCGCATCTTTGGCAAGCCCACGGCACATGTGGGACGGCGCATGGGGGTGGCCCTCTGCTACGATGAGGTGGATGCCGACATCGATGCCTTGCGCGAGAAGGCGAAGCGGGCAGCCCAGACCGTGCTGGGCACCGACCCGTATATGAAGAAATAGAAACGGAAAGAAAAAACGACGAAGGACAAACACAGATGCTTGGAAAAATCATCTCGCTCTCGAAAATCACCGACCGGCGCGGCAACCTCACTGTGGCAGAACAGCTGAAGGATGTGCCATTCGAGATAAAACGCGCCTACTGGGTCTATGATGTGCCCGGAGGTGAAAGTCGCGGAGGCCATGCGCACAAGCGGCTATACCAGTTGATTGTGGCCTTAAGTGGTAGTTTCACCGTCAATCTCGACGATGGCGAGCACAGGCAGCACTACCTGCTCAACCATCCCTGGGAGGGACTGCTCATCACCCCTGGCATCTGGCGCACCCTCGACGACTTCTCCACAGGCGCAGTGTGCCTCTGCCTCGCTTCGGAACTGTATGACCCAGAGGACTACATCTACGATTACAACGAGTTTCTCAACTATAAAAGATGTTTGAGATAAAGCGTTATACCCCCGACCAGCAGCAGGTTTGGAATGATTTTGTGGCCCGATCGAAGAACGGCACGTTCCTCTTCGACCGCCGATACATGGATTATCATAGTGACCGATTCTCCGATTGCAGTCTGATGGTATACCGCAAGGGGAACGTCTACGCCCTGTTGCCTGCCAATCGCACGGGCGATACGCTCCATTCCCATCAGGGACTTACCTATGGAGGACTCCTGACGGACGCAAAGGCGACGGTAGAGGGTGTGGTACAACTCTTTGAAGCCCTTAACGTGTGGCTTCGCGGGGAGGGCATACGGCGAGTGACCTACAAGGCAATGCCCTGGATTTATCACCGTCTGCCCGCCGAGGAAGACCTGTATGCGCTCACTCAGGTGTGCCATGCACGTTTGCTGACCCGAGAAATCTCTTCCTCCATATTCCTCCAACACCCACTCCGCTTCACCGAATCGCGCAAGTCGGGACTGCGAAAGGCACATCGCGAGGGGCTCAGCTTTGCCGAAAGCGACGACCTCGCTGCTTTTTGGAAGATGCTCGATGACAATCTCTCCACACGTCACCATACCCATCCCGTTCATTCCCTCGACGAATTGCGCCTCCTCAAGGGGCGGTTTTCAGAGCGAATACGCCTGTACCTTATATATAATAAGGAGAAAACAGCCGTAGGAGGGACGCTGATTTTCGACACAGGGCAGGTCATCCACACCCAGTATATCGCGTCGACGGAGGAAGGAAAAGCCCATGGCGCGCTCGATCTGCTCTTTGACGAGCTGGTACACCACCGTTACTGCGACCGCATTTGCCTCGACTTTGGCAAATCGACGGAGCAGGGTGGGCGTATGCTCAATGAACACTTGATATTTCAAAAAGAAGGTTTTGGCGGACGCGGCGTCTGCTATGACACCTATGAATGGGAGCTTTGACCGTTTTGTGGCGTGGTCTTGACGTCACAGGGAGAGCGTAAAGATTTCTCCGCTTTACATTATTTCACCACATGATAGAATACTTGTCCTTACAAAAAGTAAACGCCCTGCACGAGCAGGAAGTCGTTGAGGCCGTGGAAAAAGTCATCCGCAGCGGTTGGTATCTGCACGGTCAGGCCACGGAGCGATTTGAGCAACACTACGCCAACTACATTGGCACACGACATTGCGTCGGCTGCGGCAACGGCCTCGATGCGCTGACGCTCATCTTCCGTGCCTATAAGGAGCTGGGCGTATTGCGCGAAGGTGACGAGGTGCTGGTACCGGCCAATACCTTTGTGGCTTCCATCCTCTCCATTACCGAAAACGGGCTGCGTCCGATTCTGGTGGAACCCTGCTACGACACGCTGGAACTGGACGACCAGCTGATAGAGAGTCACGTCACACCCCGCACCCGCGCCCTGCTGCTGGTGCACCTCTATGGGCGCTGCGCATACACGGAAGCTGTGGCGGAGAGCTGTCATCGTCACGGACTGCTGTTGGTGGAGGACAATGCGCAAGCCCATGGCTGCCGATATGGCGGTCGAAGAACGGGCGGGATAGGTGATGCTGCGGGGCACAGTTTCTACCCAGGGAAGAACTTGGGTGCGCTGGGAGACGCAGGGGCGGTGACGACCAACGATGACGCACTGGCAGAGATGGTGCGCTCGCTGGGCAATTACGGTTCGTCTCGCAAGTATGTGTTCGACCATGTGGGACGCAATAGCCGAATCGATGAGGTGCAGGCTGCTGTGCTGGATGTGAAGTTGCGCTATCTTGATAAGGAGAATGTGCGCCGCCAACAGATAGCCGATCGGTACTATAAGGAAATCAACAATCCGCTCCTCACGCTTCCGGGCAAAGAACGTTGGTTGCGGAAGGAGGAAGATAACGTGTTTCACATTTTTCCCATCCTGTGTGAACAACGTGACCAACTGCAACAATACCTCAAGGAGAACGGGGTCCAGACCCTTATCCATTATCCCATACCGCCTCACCATCAACGCTGCTATGCAGAGTGGGCCAGTCTGCAGCTTCCCATTACCGAGCGCATCCACCGCGAGGAATTGTCGCTGCCCTGCAATCAGACCATGTCAGATGAAGAGACCCAACGAGTCATTGCCTTGCTGAATGCGTTTCGTGGAGTGTAGGTCGGAGACGGGCGCAGGCTTGATTTACTCTATGGCAATGGCCAAAAGCCTGGTGTGCTAAATCCAGAATTTTCTGTTGTATGAGGCTATGCACGGCATGTTCTCGATATATGACATTTTGTTTTTTATCTTCTATTGGTCATAAGAATTCATAGGAATAATGAGTTATATCTCGCCTTTCTTGCCAATTACTGGTTGGAGTTCAATTCTTCTTGAGCATTAGTGGAATGAATGAAATTGCAACTTGTGTCACAATTTGACGCAAAAAATGTTGCGCAAAACAACGATTGTCCAAAAATAACTTAATTTGTTTTGGAGGTTCATCATTTTCTTCTACATTTGCAGACGTTATGGGAACGCTGTTTCTTGTCCCCACTCCTGTGGGGAACTTGGAAGATATGACCTATCGGGCTGTCCGCATTCTGCGCGAGGCCGACATGGTGCTTTGCGAAGACACGCGCACGTCGTCTGTCCTTCTGAGGCATTTTGAGGTCAAAAACCGTCTGGTAGCCCACCATAAGTTCAACGAGCATGGCACGGCAGCTGGATTGGTGGAGCGGCTGAAGGCAGGGGCAGTCATTGCCTTAATCAGCGACGCAGGCACGCCAGGCATCAGCGACCCAGGCTTTTTGCTCGCCCGTGAGGCCATTGCGGCCGGTGTTACCGTCCAGACTTTACCAGGAGCTACTGCGTTTGTTCCCGCCTTGGTGTCGAGTGGATTGCCTTGTGACCGCTTTTGCTTCGAAGGTTTTTTGCCGCAGAAGAAAGGACGGCACACCCTACTCGAGCACTTGAGCAACGAGGAGCACACGATGATATTCTATGAATCCCCTTACCGTGTACTCAAGACGCTGGAGCAGTTTGCCGAGGTCTTTGGGCCGGAACGACGGGTGAGCTGTTGCCGGGAAATCTCCAAGGTGCACGAGGAAAGCGTCCGGGGCACGTTGCAAGAGGTGATAGAACACTTCAAGGAGGTGGAGCCCAAAGGCGAATTTGTGATTGTCCTTGCTGGAGTTCCTAAAGCAAAGGAACGAAAGCGAGAACAAGAGAGAGCGGAAAAGTGTAATAATCAAAATAGTATGAATTAAACCGAATGATCATGAAAAAGCTGTTTTTACTTGCAGCCTGCGTGTTGTCGCTGGCTGCATGCAATCAGAACAAGAAGCCGGAGACTAATCCGGAGCAGATTCAGAACGATTCTTTGCGTGCAATCATCACAGCTCGTGATAACAAAATCAATGACATGATGGGTACGCTGAACGATATTCAGCAGGGATTTGCCGAAATCAATGCGGCCGAAAACCGGGTAACGGTAGCCAAGGACGGCGAAGGCGGAGACAAGGCGGCTGTGATTAAGGAAAATATCCATTTCATCGCACAGCGTATGCAGGAGAACCGCGATCTCATCAAGAAGCTTCAGGAGCAGATTAAGACTACAGGCTTCAAGGGTGAGCAGATGCAGAAAGCCCTCAACTCGCTCAACGCACAGCTGGTTGCTAAGGACAAAGAACTCCGTGCGCTCCGCGCTGAGCTGGAAAAGAAGAACATCCACATCAAGGAACTGGATCAGACCATCTCGGGGTTGAATAGTGATGTGGCCTCACTGCAGACGGACAAGCAGAACCTTCAGACCGAGAAGCAGAACTTGCAGAGCGAGAAGCAGAATCTGCAGACAGAGAGCAACAAGAAGAGCGAGACGATCAGTGCTCAAGACAAGCAGTTGAACACCGCCTGGTTTGCCTATGGCACCAAGAAGGAACTGAAGCGTCAGAACGTTCTGGTGAAGGGTAAGGTGCTACAAGGCTCATTCAACAAGAGCTACTTTACCAAGATTGACATCCGTGAGACGCGCGAGTTGAAGCTCTATTCCAAGGGTGCAAAGCTCCTGACATCACATCCTGCGTCAAGTTACAGTCTGACGAAGGATGCCTCTGGACAGTATGTGCTTCGCATTACCGACCCGACAACGTTCTGGAGTACCAGCAAGTACCTCGTCGTACAGGTGAAGTAAGTATTACAATAGTTCAAAGGGGGGCGCTTTTTCTTTTATTTATAAAGCCGTCACCGCTTGTTAATGATGATAGCCATAGGAGTACGAGAAGTCTCGTATTCCTATGGATTGTTTGTTTTTCAGCTTCGTAGAACCCTTTATGTTAATCGTTTCTGTCGTCCTTGTCTATTTTCTTGTACTCCTGCTGTTTAGCCGGTTGACTGCTGGGAAGTCGGATAATGATACATTCTTTCGTGCGAATCGCCGCTCACCTTGGTATATGGTGGCCTTTGGGATGGTGGGCGCGTCTATTTCCGGCATCACCTTTGTCTCTGTTCCCGGCATGGCACTGCAGTCTGGAATGGCCTATCTGCAGATGTGCATTGGCTTTATCTTCGGTTATTTTGCCATTGCTTTTCTCCTGCTTCCGGTGTACTATCGCTTGCAATTGACCACCATATACGCATATTTACGTCAACGCTTGGGCAGGACCTCGTACAAGACGGGTGCCTCTTTCTTCCTTCTTTCCAAGATGACGGGTGCCGCAGTGCGCTTCTATGTGGTCTGTATGATTCTTCAGCGGTATGTCTTCGATGCATTCTCCGTTCCCTTTCCCGTGACGGTGGCAGTTATGGTAGGTTTGATTTGGCTCTATACGAGAAGGGGCGGCATCAAAACGTTGGTATGGACCGACAGCTTTCAAACGTTTTGTCTGCTTTTTGCCCTGGTGCTCATCATCCTTGAGGTGGTCGGGCAGCTCCACTACTCCGTGGGGGAAGCATTCCAAGCCATACTGGAAGATACACGAAGCCGTGTCTTTGTCTTTGACGATGTGGCGAGTCGTCAATATTTTTGGAAACAGTTTTTGAGTGGAGTGTTTGTCGCAGTAGTGATGACAGGGTTGGATCAAGACATGATGCAAAAGAATCTTACCTGCCGAACCTTGCGCGAGGCACAGAAAGACATGTGTTCCTATGGCTTGGCTTTCGTTCCCGTCAACCTGTTGTTTCTCTGTTTGGGTATTCTATTGGCGCAATTGGCTTGCAAACAGGGAGTTAATCTTCCATTGGTAACAGATGATTTGCTGCCGATGTATGCAGCTTCGGGCTGGTTGGGCACATTGGTGGTCGTGCTTTTCACCATTGGAATTGTGGCTGCCAGCTTCTCGAGTGCGGATAGTGCTATGACGGCACTAACGACGAGTTGGTGCGTAGATATCAAAGAGCGACCCACAGATGAGCGTTTGCGCCGTCGCACTCATCTGTCGGTAGCCCTGCTTTTTGTAGTGTTTATTCTTGCCTTCCGTGCCTTAAATTCCACCAGCGTCATCGATGCCATCTACATCCTTTGCTCCTATACCTACGGTCCTTTGCTCGGCCTCTTTGCCTTCGGGCTGTTTACGAGGCGCAGGACCTGTGACCGCCTTGTCCCTTATGTCGCACTGGCCAGCCCGATAGTTTGTTTTGGCATAGACTATCTCTCGTCAAGTTGCTTCGGATACCAATTCGGTTACGAGCTACTGATGCTCAACGGATTGCTTACCTTTATTGGTCTCTGGCTCATTGGTTGCAGATCCCGCAGGTAGGGGAGTGGTAGTTTTCTCGCGCTCCTTTGTGACATATCGTTGCCAGTAGGCAATGATGAGTGTCGTGAGCGGAAGAGCGATGATCAGTCCGATGAATCCCAGAAGAGCTCCCCATACGGACAATGACAGCAGAAGGATTGCGGGATTTAGCCCCATCGCCTTGCCCATGATCTTGGGAGTTATCACCATATCAGTGATTATTTGAACGACAAGGAATACTGCCAAGGCACTTAGGAGGATAATCCAGAAGTTTTCGCCCGTGTCGGCAGCTTTCAGTATGGCGAGAAATACCGTGGGGATGAGGGCGAAGGAGTGCATATAGGGAACAAGGTTGAGAATGCCGATGAGGATACTCAAGCCGATGGCCATCGGGAATCCGATGATGGTGAAGCCGATGCAGAACAGAATTCCCATGCAAAGGGATACCAGGCCTTGGCCACGAATATAGTTGTTGAGCTCTTTTTCCACGTCGGACGCCAGCTCGTGCCAGAAGGGGCGCACCTTTTTAGGGAAAATCTTGATCCAGTTTTCTGTAAGGAATTCATAGTCAAGGAGTATGAAAAACATATAAAGCAAGGTGATGCAGCTCGCCACTATACTGATGATAATGCTTGCTGTCTGTCCCAGCACGTTGAAAACCTTGGGCATTGTGGTCTTCAATGTCTCTGTGAAGTCCTTGCTGCGGAAGAACTCGGTGATGGCTTCTTTGTTCTCTGCAATCCACTGGCGAATGTTTTCACCAATGTTGCTGGTGTGGGTGGTTTGTTGAATGTAGCGGGTAAGGATGCCACCCAATTTGTCAAACTGGTCGATCATGGGCGGAATAATCAGGTAGATGACCCCTCCGATGATGGCACTGACAAAGATAAGCGTGACGATAATGCTTAGTGCACGAGTGGGAACGTGCATCTTGTACTGGACAAACTTCACGATTGGGTAGAGCAGATAAGCGAGAAACCATGCGATGAAGAAGGGCAGGAGAACACTACTCAGTTTTTTTACGATAAAGAAAACTGCCAATATAGCTCCGGCAGTGAGTGTCCAACGTATGAATTTGTCGAATGTAATCTCTTGTCTCATCACTTTTCCTCCTTTTCTTCTTGTATGGCTTTTTGGTAACATTCACGGCAAAGTGGCTCATATTCAGCCTGTTCCCCAAGCAATACGCGTTGATTGCTGTGTGCCAGCCGATGGCTTAGGTAGGCCAATGCACCACATCTCACGCAGATGGCGTGCATTTTATCCACCTCATCTGCAAGGGCACATAAGTTAGGAATAGGTCCAAAAGGAATGCCAAGGTAGTCCATGTCCAGCCCCGCTACAATCACCCGGATGCCTTGCTTGGCCAACTGCACGCAAACATTTGCCAGTCCTTCGTCAAAGAATTGGGCTTCGTCAATGCCCACAACATCCATCCCTTGCGCAAGGTTCGGGATGCTTTTGGATGAGCTGACGGGCATGGAAGCGATGGAGTTGTTGTCATGGCTCACCACATCGGATTCCGAATAGCGGTTGTCTATCGATGGCTTGAAGATCAGAACCTGCTGCTTGGCAAATATGGCACGCTTCAGTCTGCGGATAAGCTCCTCCGTCTTCCCTGAAAACATGCTTCCGCAAATCACCTCTATCCTGCCGTGTTTTCTTCTCTCTCCTGTACAGTTATATGTTGATGCCATTGTGAATGCTGTTATTGTATTGGCTGGAAAAGCGCATGGCTGTTCTCCCTATTCTTTGTAAAGGTAACCAACGAACGTCATGAAAGCTCGTTCTCACAATACTAATGTGTGGCGTTACCTTATGCAAAGGTACGAAGAATGTGTGAACGGACAAAGAGTATTTCATCCTTTTCTTTCAATATGTATATATATTTAATGTACGCGCGTTCATTTTTTATTTTGTAACCCCTTAGAGCATTTACCTATAGAGATGACACCGTTTGCCACTGACAATAAGAATTGGAATGCTTCTATCTTGCTCATATTCGTCGAATTTGCGAGCGTATGGACGACTGGTCGCAAATTCGCGAAATATGGCGGCTTTGGGCGGCTCGTTTCTGATGCCAGAATTCTTTACTTTCTCTGTAACCTACCAATCATCCATGATTCTGTTTCGTCATTAGTGGGTATATAGAGATAATAATCTTAGTTTATTCCCTAAAAGTCCTTAATCAATATCTGTGCATGTCTTATGTCTTAATGCTTGGTTGAAGCAAGGCTTACCGTCATTCTGCTAACTTTAGTACAGGAAAGGGCAACGCCAAGCTATTTGCTGACATCACGTTAATTGAAGGGTCATTGCAAAACGAAGACAATTCTTCGAAAAGTTTTTGCAAAATGCTTGCGGGAAATGTTAAAAACCACCTTACTTTGTCCGTAAATTCGACTTTTTTAGCGTGTCGGTTAATTTTTTTTTCTCTTTCATTCCAAATTTGGGATTTAATGACTATCTTTGTACTTGTGTATTGAAGTAATTCAAATTAATAACTAATATTTGGGGTTTATATGGGTAAAAGACTATGCTTTGTTTTGGCCTGCTTGCTGTTCTCTATAGGAATAGCTGTAGCCCAGAACACTGTATCCGGAACCGTTTTAGGTGACGATGGTCTTCCAGTAATTGGTGCCACCGTTATGGTCAAAGGCACAAAGACTGGAGCGGCTACCGACATTGACGGTAATTTTAGTATCAGTACAACGGAGGCTCATCCTCAGTTGGTCATCTCCTACGTAGGTATGAAGACCGTTACCGTGAAAGGATCCTCTAACATGAAAATCACTTTGACTCCTGATGAGGACAGCCACCAGCTGGGCGAGGTCGTCGTAACGGGTATGCAGAAGATGGACAAGCGTCTGTTTACTGGTGCCGCGACGAAGGTCGATGCTGAGAAAGCGAAACTCGATGGTGTCGCCGACATCTCTCGTTCTCTGGAAGGCCGTGCCGCCGGTGTGTCGGTACAGAACGTGTCAGGTACTTTTGGTACGGCACCTAAGATTCGTGTCCGTGGTGCGACGTCCATCTACGGTTCTTCAAAACCGCTGTGGGTGGTCGATGGTGTTATCATGGAGGACGTTACGGAGGTCGATGCCGACGCACTTTCCTCTGGTGATGCCACTACTGTCATCTCCAATGCCATTGCCGGTTTGAACGCTGACGATATTGCCAGCTTCGACATCTTGAAGGATGGTTCCGCTACTTCCATCTATGGTGCACGCGCCATGGCTGGTGTGATTGTCGTTACCACTAAGCGTGGTAAGGCGGGTAGCGCGCGCATATCTTATACTGGTGAGTTCACCATGCGCCTGAAACCGAGCTACAGCCAGTTCAACATCATGAACTCACAGGAGCAGATGTCTGTTTATCGTGAGATGATGAAGGGCGGTTACTTCTCTTTCATGAACTCTTACCGCGCCAGCTCAAGTGGTGTGTTTGGTAAGATGTACCACCTGATGAACGAGTACGATGAGACCAACGGACGCTTCGGCCTTGCCAACACACAGGAGGCAATGAATGCTTATCTCCGTCAGGCTGAGTACCGTAATACCGACTGGTTCGACGAGTTGTTCTCCAACTCCATCCAGATGAACCACTCTATCAGTATGAGCTCTGGTACGGATAAGGCACAGTACTACACCTCTTTCTCCTTCCTCAATGACCCGGGATGGACAGAGCGCAGTAAAGTGCAGCGTTACACCGCCAACATCAACGCCAACTATAACATTAGCAAGAAGGTGTCTTTGAACATGATTGCTAATGCCAGCTACCGTAAGCAGGAGGCTCCGGGTACGAGCAGCCAGTCCACCAATGCTGTGACAGGTGCAGTGTCTCGTGATTTCGATATCAACCCGTACTCTTATGCAATGAACTCTTCCCGTACGCTTGATCCCAATGAATACTATGTCCGCAACTATGCTCCGTTTAACATTCATAACGAGCTGGCGAACAATTATATGGATTACGACATTGTTGACTTGAAGTATCAAGCCGAATTGAAGTACAAGCCCATCTCCAAGGTGGAAATCAGCGTGTTGGGTGCTTACAAGTTCTCTACCACGACAATGGATCACCGCATCACGGAGAACTCCAACCAGGCCATGGCTTACCGTGCCATGGATGATGCCACCATGCGTGACAACAACTCTTGGCTTTACCTCGACCCGGACGTTCCCAATGGCCTTCGCCAGACCGTCCTCCCACGAGGTGGTTTCTTCCGTGAGACGAAGTACAAGATGAACAGCTGGGATTTCCGTGCCACTGCTTCTTACAACGATGTGTACAACGACCGCCACATCCTCAACCTCTATGGTGGTATGGAGGTCAACAACGTGGACCGCAGCCAGACCTACTTCAACGGTGTGGGTATGCAGTACGGTATGGGTATGCTCGGCAGCTATGATTACAAGTATTTCAAGCAGGCTTCCGAGGAGAACTCCATGTACTATTCTCTGTCCAACGGTTATAGCCGTGAGGCCTCTTTCTTCGCCACGGCCACTTATTCTTGGAAGGGTCGTTACACCTTCAACGTCACTGGACGTTACGAAGGTAGCAACCGTCTGGGTAAGGCCCGCAGCGCCCGTTGGCTTCCGACCTGGAACGTCTCCGGTGCATGGAACGTCCATGAAGAGCCTTGGTTTGAGAAGCTCCGTCCGGCACTCTCTCACGCCACGCTCAAGACCTCATACTCTTTGACTGGTGACAAGCCAGCAGTTACCAATGCCGAGGCCATCTACCAGAGCTACAACCCTTGGCGTCCTTATAGCAGCGACAAGGAGTCTGATATCGAGGTCTATTCCTTTGCTAACCCCGATCTTACTTATGAGAAGAAGCATGAGTTCAACGTGGGTCTTGACCTTGGATTCCTCGACAACCGGTTGAATGTGGAGTTGGCCTACTATCTCCGCAACAACTATGACCTGATTGGTCCGAAGATGACCACGGGTGAGGGCGGTTCTATCAGAAAGTATGCCAACGTTGCCTCCATGCGTTCTTCTGGTGAGGAGGTTACCATTTCTTCTCGCAACATTGAGACGAAGGACTTCAAGTGGAGCACCGACTTTATCTTCTCTCACACTACATCGAAGGTCACCGACCTGCAGTCGCAGAATAGAATAATTGATCTAATTTCTGGTACTGGCTTCACGATGGAGGGCTATCCCTACCGCGCCTTGTTCTCCATGGACTTCCGCGGATTGAACAATCAGGGTATTCCTACGTTCATCAATGAGGACGGAAAACTGGTCACCAGCGACATCAACTTCCAGTCCTACGACATCAGTCACCTTATCTATGAGGGACCGACTGATCCTACCATCTCAGGTTCTTTGGGTAACACCTTTACCTACAAGGGCCTCCAGCTCAATGTGTTCATCACCTACGCTGCTGGCAACAAGGTTCGTCTTGACCCGTCGTTTGGTACGGGCTACTCCGACCTCACCGCTATGCCGAAGGAGTTCCAGAACCGTTGGGTGGTGCCGGGTGATGAGAAGCGCACGGACATCCCTGCCATTGCAGACCTCCGTCAGTTGCAGAATGACTCCTATTTGAGCTATGCCTACACGGCTTATAACTACTCTCACAACCGTACCGCAAAGGGTGACTTCATCCGTATGAAGGAAATCTCCATTGCTTATGATCTGCCTTTGAGCCTGATCAAGCATATCGGTCTCACCTCAATGAACTTGAAGTTTCAGGGTACCAACCTCTTCCTGATCTATTCAGACAAGAAACTCTATGGCCAGGATCCTGAGTTCATGAACTCTGGTGGTGTGGCTGTCCCGATGGCTCGCCAGTTCACCTTCACGGTTCGTCTTGGAATTTAAAATTATCAGCAATCAAGAAAATGAAGACAAAATATTTATTTTTAGGACTTGCCGCACTTTCGTTGGCTTCCTGCGACGACTATCTCGACAAGCTGCCCGATGATCGCGCAGAGCTGAACACCGTAGACAAGATTACCCAGATGGTTACTTCTTGCTATCCTCCCAATAACCAGACGGTGCTTGCCGAGATCAGCTCCGACAACGTCGGCAACAATGGAACTTCCTACGGTGTGGACCAGCTCGTCGATGAGCTGTATCAGTTCAAGGATGTCACCACTACTTCGGGTAACGACTGTCCCTATATGGTGTGGAATGGCTATTATTCAGCTGTTGGATCCGCTAATGAGGCTATCCAGGCTATCCAGGAATATGGAGACTCTGTGGCTACAGCACCACAGTTGGCAGAAGCTAAACTATGCCGTGCCTACAGCATGATGCAGCTGGCCAGCGTGTTCTGCATGGCTTGGAATCCTGAGAAGGCAGACGAATACCTTGGCCTTGCCTATCCCAAGAAGCCGGAGCAGAGTGTCAACGACACCTATAAGCGTGGTACCCTCCGCGAACTGTATGCCAATATCAACCGTGACATTGAGGAGGCTCTTCCTGCGATTGATGAGAGCATCTATACGGTTCCCAAGTATCACTGGAACTTGAAGGCTGCCTACGCTTTCGCCGCCCGTTTCAACTTGTACTACATGAATTATGACAAGGCGATTGAGTATGCCAACCATGCATTAGGTTCAGATGTCTCCTCCCAGCTTTTCGACTTCCCGTCGATTATGAGCATGGGTGCGCAGGACATTGCCAACCAGGTGATCCGTACATCGCTCAAGTCCAACTTCATGCTGATAACGAGCTACTCTTCTGCTGCACGTTATCTAAACACAGGTGTGTCTTCGCGCTATGCTCACAACAGCTATATAGCTTCCTATGACACCTATTGGGCAAAAGCACCTTGGGGACAGGGCTCTGACGATAATCCGCTTTATTTTTCCACCAAGATTTATGGTACATCGGCATGTGCCGCCTTCCCCACGATGTGGGAGCATTTCGAGGTGACCGACCGTATCAATCAGACGGGGTATCCTCACATCGTCGACCATGCCTTCACTGCCGATGAGACGCTTCTGGTACGTGCCGAGGCTTACGCCTTGAAGAACGATACCACTAATGCGCTCAAGGACATGAACCTTTGGGTCCAGAGCCATTGTGCTGAGAAGAAGGGCAGCACTCTTCGTCCAGTCCTTACAACTGCCGTTGTGGACAGCTTCTTCACGAACATAGACTATCAGCCCGCTGTTCCTGATGGCTATCGTGACCATTCCATCCGCAAGATCCTCCATCCGCAGGGCTTCTCTCTCCAGCCTTCTTACACCACATCCTATGGTGTAGAAGTAAACACGCAGGAGGACCTGATTCTTCTCATTCTTCACATGCGCCGCTTGGACACCCTGTTCCAGGGTCTTCGTTTCTACGATTTGAAGCGTTATGGCATCGAGTACACCCATGAGGTTTCCGGTTCAGAAGGTATCACGTTCAAGGCCGGAGACTTGAGAGGAGCCATTCAGTTGCCACAGGATGTCATCAAGGCTGGACAGACACCTAACCCCCGTTGAATTTAAATTGCACAAACAATGAAAAGAATATATTTATTCGCGTCACTTCTGCTTTGCAGCATGGCCTTTGTGTTCACTGGCTGTGGCAACGAAGATGACTTGAGCGGAACTTCTGTTTTTGCAGGAGATACCGCCAAGGCCAATGGCGAGTTTGACAAGTGGCTTGTAAAGAATTACCTTGAGCCGTATAACATCGACTTCCAGTACCGCTACAACGATAAGCTTTCGGATATGGTGTACAATGTCATTCCCGCTGATATTGACAAGGCAAAGGCTTTGGCCATTTTAGTGAAGCACATGTGGCTTGATTCTTATACAGAGGTGTTAGGTGCCAACTTCCTCAAGAAGTATTGCCCCCGTCAGATGCAGCTCATCGGTTCCAATGAGTACAGCACCAATGGGTCAATCATCATGGGTACTGCCGAGGGTGGTTTGAAGATTATGCTCTATGGCGTGAATCGTTTGGACATCGACAATCCCAGCATCAACGTTGAGGACCCCTATGCACCCTCTGATGAGACACCTATTGATATGAACCATTGGTTCTTCCACACGATGCACCATGAGTTCTGCCACATCCTCACTCAGCAGAAGAACTACAGCACCGATTACCAGTCCATTACTGCGGGTTCTTATCACTCTCAGGATTGGTCCAACCTTCAGGATACCGCTGTAGCCAAGGAAGGTTTCGTAAGTGCTTACGCCTCTTCTGAGTACAACGAGGATTTCGCCGAGGTGTATGCAACCTACGTTACCATGACTCCTTCTGCATGGAACAAAATCCTCGAACAAGCTGGACCTGAGGGTGCAGCGCTATTGGAGTCGAAACTCGCTCTTGTACGTTCCTATTTCAGCGAAAGCTGGGGTTTGGACATCGACAAGTTGCGTGAGGTCTTGCTTCGTCGTTCATCTGAGGCCATTCATTTGAACCTTCGCGATTTGAGTCAGAATTAAAAGCAACGCTTTAAGGATATTTAGACAATGAGAAAGATTAGTTATATTTTCGCACTGTTGGTTGCATTCATAGCGTTCAACGCTTGTACCGACGAGGTCGATAATTATTTCGATGAGAGTGCCCCTGAGCGTGCTTCACAAACTGTCGCCGAGGTAAAGAAGGTATTGCAGGATGCTCCTAACGGTTGGCGTATGGAGTATTATGGCAGCCTTACCTATGGTGGCTATAATGTACTCTGCCAGTTTAAGGGCGACTCCGTGCTGATGGCTTCTGAGAATGCCGGCAAAAACCACGAAGCCGGATTTGATGACAATGGTAAACTGATTACGGTCAGCTCTCACTATACTTTGGATCAGTCGATGGGTGTCATCCTGTCTTTTGATACCTACAACAAGGTGTTCCACTACTTCTCTGATCCTAAGAATGATGACTATGGCGATGCAGGAACAGGGTTCAACGGCGACTTTGAGTTCCGTGTAGTTTCAGCTACTTCCGAGAAAGTGGTATTGCAAGGCCGTAAGCATGGCGACCGTATCATCATGTACCCGATGCAATCCAATGATTGGGCTCAGTACTTGAAGGATGTCGAGAACACCAAGACCTATATGGCTTCATCCTCTTACACTTTGATGGCAGGCAACGATACTTTGGCTACTGTCTCTCAGTATGGTGATTATCATAGTTTGGCTTTCTATTATGCAGACAGTACCGGCACCAATAAGGGTTATGCTTATCCTTATGTTGTCACTCCCCAAGGTTATCAGTTCTATGACACTGTGGATGTGAAGGGTCATACTTTCACCACACTCTCCAAGGATTATTTTGACAATACCGATGAGCGCTTCTACCCGCAGGGCGACTCTACCATTTGTTTGGTAACGGTTGTTCCTCCCGTTGTCGACGCGTTCGAGAGTGGTCAGTGGTTCTTCGCTTACAGCAAGGTTGGACCATCTTCTGAAAAGGCTTGGGATGACTTCAAGGAAGCCTTGAAGAAGGCTGACAATGGTAAAGAGGCCACCCTTTATTGGGCATTCATTGGTACGTACAATGATAAGTTTGGCTTCCATGCGCAAGCTGGTAGCGATTACATTTATGTTGAGTTGTCTATACGTGAACCGAATGAGACTGGCGATGAGATTGCACTCCAATACAATCGTAACTCACCTACCAACAAGGCAGCCCAGGTCTTCATGAAGAGCTATAAGCTTACCCCGATATTGAAGACATTCTCTGCTGTGAACAATAAGTTCCGTATAAAGTTGGAGACCGACAATCCACGTAAACCGACATACATGAAATTGGTCAGCGTGGAAGAACCTGATAAGGTGATTGAGCTTTCCGCTACAGGTGTCAACTATCCGTTCGAAAACTAATATTGTTTGTCTCTCCTCATGCCTCGGCAGGAGGAGGGACGAATAAGATTAATATTATTTTTATTCATTCAAAAACGTTTTTCAAAATGAAGAAGTTATTACTTTTATCTTGCGCTTTCGCCGCTTGCGTTGGCGCATCTGCACAGAAGTTTGTGCAGGCTTCCGTGCCTACTGCACCTCAGAAGCTTTCTCAGCTTTCTGCTGCACAGTTCAAAGGTGTTGTTGCCAAGCCTCATGCTCAGAAGGTAACTGCCAGCAATTTTGTGGGTATCTTCATCAACAATGCATGGGATGATTCCAAAATCAGCAGCACATCGGAAGAAACCAAGGACATCAACACCTCCACTACTGACACCATGTTCACTGCCAATGTCACTGATGACCAAGGCAATAAGTTCAACATCAAATGGGACATCTATCAGAATGCTTTAGGTCACGTGTATGGACAACTCGACGAGGCCACCAATGCTTTCACCGTTCCTGTCCAGCTGCTGAATGACGGTGCTCCTGTTCAAATTACTGACGATGAGACTTCCCCTATCGCTTTCTATGGTGTCAGCACCAACGACTATCTTTGTAACTTCGAGGCTCAGTATGACCCCACTTCGGGCCAGATTGTCCTTAATGACACCATTGCAGGATACATTACCCTGGTTGCCGAAGGCAGCCAAAAGGGTTATTATGTCTTCCGCAATCTTTCTCCTACCATTGCACGTGCTAACGCCGTCCATACGGGTTTCTACAACACAGATGCAGGTTGGGAGGAATTTGAGCAACCCGTCTGGTTGGATCTTAGTGCAGCTGAGGATGGCGTAATCGATGTTTACAACCACTTCATCACTGCAGGTGCTTCAGGGTGCAAGCTCTCCATCGATGTGGATGGTGAGAATGCCTCTATGGCTACCGGCCAGCCGATGGTCTACATTTCCAACACTGATAACCATGCTACCTACGGCAAGTATATTCTTCTCCGCGCAGTAGATATCACAGATGATGGCTATATTCGGCCCAACTTTGATGCCTCCACCATTGAGGGCGGTACCTATAAAGACGGTGTCATCGCTTTTGGCGATGCAAACGATAAGTCCAAGCAAATCTATTATCGTGGCTTCTCCAATACTGGTAGCGATGGTTCTGGCTATGCCACTCCGTTCTATGTGAACAGCCGTTTTGAGCCGCTGAATAGTACTGGTATCGCCGGCGTGACCGTCAAAGCCAACAAGACTGCCGACAATCGCATCTTCAACCTCGCTGGCCAGCAGGTAGGCAAGGATTACAAGGGCGTCGTGATTCAGAATGGTGTGAAGAAACTTCAGAAGTAATTCATTACTTAGATACACATCTATAATTTAGAGGTGCAACCTGTGAAGGTTGCACCTTTTTTACTTCTTTTGGTCAAAATTATCTACTTCTACCTTTTTTCCTCTTTCTCTTTCTAACTCTTTATTCCTTTGATCCAAACTGTCATTAGACCGAAATAGACAAAAGAAAAGTTTTCCATCTTTCGTGCAAAATGAAAACTGACCATCCTCTACTACCTTCGTTATAGCATCTGTATGCTAACTGTATATGCAACTTCCGGTCTTTTTAGGGAAACTAAGTATCCGAGCTTTTCTAATGACTGAATCTGATTTAACCCACATCGGTCATTAGATTTCGTCCCAGGCTGCTGTTTATTTCGTGCAGGTTGCAACGTAAGTTTAGAAGGCATAGCGGACTATGGCGAAACACTTACGGCAGAAAGATGCCGAAAGAACAGTGACAAGGGGCGAAAAGAAGGATAACGTCTTGTTCTTTTTCGTCGATTTCGGTCTAATGACCGAGTTGGGTTTAATCTTCCCACTTTTCAGCCTTTCAATATGGGCTGAATCACGTTGCAATTCAGCCTCTTTTGCCTTGCAATTCAGCCCCTTTTGGCCTGCTTTATAGCCCCTTTCGCAAGGCCATTTTACCTCTATTGCCTTCCCGTGCTCGCTCTTTTCTGAAGTACTTTAAGTCTATTCTTTCCGCAAATCCACCCCTTCTCCATTCTAATTAGCCATTTTTATTCCACAAATTCAGCATGTTTGTAATCCGACTCTTATCCCGTATAACCCACGTTTTGTTCAAAATCCTTTACGTGATGATGTCTATTGGACCGTATTCCATGGTAGTTCCTATCCCTTGACAATCTATCCAACGTATGTAGATGACATAACATTACTTTTTGTTTCTACAACCCATTACTTCTGTTTCACTCTGTTTATTTAACAATTATTGTTGCCCCCCATCATGGCAGAAACTGCTTTTTTTGCTACCTTTGCCCACAATAAAATCAATTAAAAAATTATTTTGACGAATGAATAGAACATTCTTACTTTCTCTTTCTCTGCTTACTCTGTCTTTGGGGGCACACGCCGTGCCCGCTGAGCGCAAGGTATGTACGATGAAGCAAAGTGACGGAACGACCATTCAGGTTTATAAGCACGGCGAACGCTATTGCGCCTACTATACGACCCTTGATGGAAAGGTGCTGTATTCCAACCCCGATGCCCATTATGACTTGTGCTACGCCAATGTCGTAGATGGCCAACTTGTGCCTACTAACATCGTGGCGCATGACATAGCTTACCGCACACAGGCTGAGCTTGACTTCATTTCCACCTGCACCATCAATGCCGCTTCGCCCGAAGTTATCGACCTTGTAGAGCGCAACAATTACCCCCACCGAGCCATTTACTCCTCCACTACCGACGGTTTGGGCAAGTTTGGCACCAGTGCCCCGGGCGCTGTCAACAGCATCGGCACAGCGAACATTCCAGTTATCATGGTCAATTACGCTGACGTGACGTTTCAAAATGACCACAACAAGGAACTCTATCAGCGAATCATGACCGAGGAAGGCTACACGGACAATAATGGCAGCGTAGGCTCTGTGCGCGACTACTTTGTGCAAAACAGCTATGGCCAGTTCACGCCCAACTTCACCGTGGTGGCCCAAGTGACGCTGAGCCAGAACCGCTCCTACTACGGTGCCAACAAAGGCGGTGGCAATGGCAACGACGTCCGGGCCACCGACATGGTTGTGGAAGCCGTGGAGCTTGCCGCCAAGCAGGGGGTAGACTTCACCAAATATACCAAAAACGGCAATGTCGAGAACGTCATCGTCATCTACGCCGGAGAGGGAGAAGCCACCGGTGGTGCTCCAGAGACCATCTGGCCGCATGAGCTGGACTTCAACAAGGACATCAACGGCGTACATTTCAACTCCTATTTCGTAGGCAACGAAATCGGCAGCAACGGAAAAATAGCCGGCATCGGTACGCTTGTCCATGAGTTTGGCCATGCCATGGGCCTTCCCGACTTCTATGTGACCAACTATTCCTACGACGGTGACAGTGCTTTTGGCTTGTATGACATTATGGATGGTGGCGCATACGCAGGCAACGGCTACCGCCCTGTGGGCTACAGTGCCTATGAGAAGAGCTACATGGGTTGGCTTGACATCCCAGAGGTAAAAGATCCTCAGGCCATCACGCTGACCAACCCCAACACCTCTTCCACTGGATTTGCCGTGCGCGTAAGCAATCCTTACAGCATTTCGGAACATTTCATTATCGAAAACCGTCAGCCCGGCAACTGGTTCACCCCCAATGGCGGCGTGATGGAGACGCACGTGGCGTACAACCGCACCCAGTGGCAGTATAACACGCTCAACAACGTGAAGAACAAGAAGCGTTGCCACTGCGTGACCGCCGACCAGAGTGAGATTTCCTACTCTGTCAACCCGACGATGCTCTATGGCAACGGCACGAACAATATCACGCGGCTGCCGCTCTATTCCGGCGCCAACCTCGATGGAAACGTCTTCTATCGTGTCTTGCTTCATGCCGATGGTACGGCCACGTTCAACTTCAATCAGCGCAGTATCGATGGCGAATACAAACCCACGACCGGCAATAAGTACTTCTCGCTGGTTCGCTCTACGGACGATTTGGCCACTGGCGACTCGGTAATCATCGTCGATGGCACCAACAATTACGCCATTGGCAACAACCTTATCAATGGCAAATACAACCTTGCTGCAGTTAATCTGCAGTCGGACGGACTGCTGCAGACCAACGCCGATGCCCTTGTTTTCGCCATCCGCAAGAACAAGACCAGTTGGGCACTCAAGACGGGCAACACCTATCTTGCCATCGGGCGAGATGGACTGACCAATGCCTCGTCGCTCACCAATGGCCGGTTCGACCTGACCCTCTCCGATGGCGAGGCTGCTATCAGCTTCATTGCCAACTACGACAACAACCGCTTGAACTTCGATCTGGACAACTATACGTCCAATGTGGTCAGCAGTGCGCCCACCGGTTTGCGCATTTACAAGCTCGACACCGCTGCGGGCATTGCTGGCACGCAAGCCACACCGACGGAGAAGGGTGTCCGCGAGGTCTATAACCTTCAGGGACAGCGCGTCAATGCCAACAGCAAGTTGCCGAAGGGAATCTACATCATCAATGGTAAGAAGACGGTAGTGAGGTAATTACCTGCTGTGACATTACACTTAAATAGGCGGAAATCCTTATCAGGGTTTCCGCCTTTTCTATATTCCCGACAGGGAAATTGCTTTCCTATATCGGGGAAAGTTTGTCAAATCGTCTTGCCTTTCCTTCATGTCTTTAAAAGCATGGGGCAGCTATTGCATCTGCCCAAGGGTTGTGCCATGCTTCCGAAAGTGAGCAATGGTTGTGTACTATGTTTCTGCTTACTTTCGTTTGCGTTGGAAGAAATCCTGCATGATGGCCTTGCAGTCCGCCTCGAGTACCCCTTTGGTGAGTGAAGCCCTGGGATGCAGCGCGGTGGGAGCAAGGCGGGTGAAGCCCCGTTTGTCCTCTCCGCAGCCATAGACAAGGCGCGAAATCTGCGCCCATCCGATGGCTCCGGCACACATGACGCACGGCTCCACGGTGACGTAGAGCGTGCAGCCAGTCAGGTATTTGCCCCCAAGCTGATTGGCAGCGGCGGTGATGGCGAGCATCTCGGCATGTGCCGTGACGTCGTGCAGCGTCTCAGTGAGGTTGTGGGCGCGGGCGATGACCTTTCCGTTGGCCACGATGACCGCGCCAATGGGAATCTCGTCCTCCTCCAGTGCGGCCTCAGCCTCCTTCAAAGCCATCCGCATGAAGCGTTCATCCGTGTTGTCGTTGCTCATTGTATCTTATGGTTCTATATATTTGCTGTCTGATTTGTGGCTTGCCGAAGGCTGAGTGTGCCCATTTCCCCGTTGCATGTCAGGGCTGTGAGTGGCTGGCCAGCCTATGCCCTGAAGCGGAAATCCGTAGACATTGGGTGGAAACGGTGGCGTCAGGGTACGAAAAAAGGCGTGTTACCGAAGTCACTTCGTTACACGCCCATCATTTGTCTTTCAAGGAATCAGAGCCTCTTGTCGGATTCGAACCAACGACCCCGAGATTACAAATCACGTGCTCT
>ERZ808252.725-NODE-725-length-28953-cov-6.567721_pt1 | contig 28953 bp, 25 predicted proteins | sample MGYA00521242_ERZ808252 | MGnify/ENA primary metagenome ERZ808252 (study PRJEB31516, sample SAMN03275581) | gut metagenome | biome: mammalia-associated habitat; material: feces | host: Papio cynocephalus | place: Kenya | collected 2012-08-07 ...
ATGTCACCCACTTTCGACGTAACGATGATTTCACGGTTGCCGCGTTTGATGTTGCCCATCGAGATTTCTCCGTCGATTTCCGAAACAATAGAGGGATTGGACGGGTTGCGCGCTTCAAACAATTCGGTAACACGTGGCAGACCACCGGTGATGTCGCCGGCTTTACCTACGGCACGTGGTATCTTGACAATTACGTCACCGGCCTTGAGAACCTGGCCGTCTGTGACGGTGATGTGGCCGCCAATGGGGAAGTTGTATGTACGCAACGTTGTTCCTTTGTCGTCGACAATGTGTACCATAGGTACCTTAGAGCGCTCCTTTGACTCGGTGACGATTATTTCGCGTAAGCCAGTTGCTTCGTCCTGTTCTACACGGCAGGTAACACCTTCTTTAACGTTTTCAAACTTGGCTGTGCCGGAAAACTCTGTAACGATGACGGCATTGAACGGGTCCCACTTGGCAATGATTGTTCCCGGTTCGACAATATCATCGTCGTGAACAAAGAGCTGCGAACCATAAGGCACGTTCTGTGTAGAGAGCGTAATGCCTGTGTTTTCATCCACTTGCCTTACTTCGGCCAGACGACCTACAACCACCAGACCTGACGTGCCGTCGTTGTTGATGACGTCAACCGTACGCAACTCGTCAAATTCCACCCGTGCCTTGTGGCGTGCGGTTATGGTAGCGTTGGCCTCGGCATTACCGGCTACACCTCCGGCATGGAATGTTCGCAGGGTGAGCTGTGTACCGGGTTCACCGATGGACTGTGCGGCAATGACTCCCACTGCCTCGCCTATCTGAACCATTTTACTGGTGGCAAGGTTGCGGCCATAGCACTTGACGCATACGCCATGTTTGCTTTCGCAAGTGAGCACAGAACGGATTTCGACTGTTTCTATTGGTGAAGCCTCGATTTCTGCAACGATGGGCTCGGTGATCTCTTCACCGGCGGCAACGATAAGCCTGCCTGTCGTCGGGTCTACTATGTCGTGAACGGAAACACGTCCTAAGATGCGCTCGCCTAAAGAGTTGATGACTTCTTCACCATCTTTCAGTGCAGAGCATTCCAGGCCGCGTAGCGTTCCGCAGTCTTCTTCGGTGATGATGACATCATGGGCTACGTCAACCAGACGACGGGTAAGGTAACCTGCGTCTGCCGTCTTGAGGGCTGTGTCGGCCAAACCTTTGCGGGCTCCGTGTGTGGAGATAAAGTATTCCAACACTGACATTCCTTCCTTGAAGTTGGAGAGAATAGGGTTTTCGATGATCTGTGCCCCTTCGGCACCTGCTTTTTGGGGCTTTGCCATCAAGCCTCTCATACCTGCCAACTGTGCAATCTGGTCGGCAGAACCGCGGGCTCCCGAATCGAGCATCATGAATACCGAGTTGAAACCCTGGTCTGCCTCGGTCATCTGCTTCATCAGTGTTCTCTTCAACTTGGCATTGGCATGTGTCCATGTGTCGATAACCTGGTTGTAGCGCTCGTTGTCGGTGATGAATCCCATATTGTAGTTGGCAGTAATCTCTTCAATCTCCTTGTTCCCCTCTTGAACAATTTCCTGCTTTTCTGCCGGGATGATAATATCGTCAAGGTTAAATGACAAACCTCCTAAGTAGGCCATCTTATAGCCAAGATTCTTGATACCGTCGAGGAACTTGCATGCACGCGCCATACCTACGGTCTTGATGACTTTGGCAATGATGTCGCGAAGCGACTTCTTGGAGATGACTTCATTGACATATCCAACTTCAACAGGAATAATCTCGTTGACGATGATGCGGCCTACCGAGGTCTCGACCAGCGTTTTTTCAAGCTTGCCTTCCTCGTTGATGTCGTCTACTACCACTTTGACGATGGCATGCACGTTGACACGCTTTTCGTTATAGGCAATGATGGCCTCTTCGGGACCGTAGAAAATGAGTCCCTCACCTTTTGCTCCCGGACGCAGTTTCGTGATATAGTAGAGTCCCAATACCATATCCTGTGAAGGTACGGTAATAGGCGCTCCGTTTGCCGGATTCAGGATGTTGTGGCTCTGAAGCATCAAAGTCTGGGCTTCGAGTACGGCATCATTGCTCAAAGGAAGGTGTACGGCCATCTGGTCTCCGTCGAAGTCGGCATTGAAAGCCGTACAGGCCAATGGGTGCAGCTGGATAGCCATACCTTCGATCATCTTGGGCTGGAATGCCTGGATGCCAAGTCTGTGAAGTGTCGGGGCGCGGTTGAGCAACACCGGATGTCCACGCATTACATATTCCAGAATGTCCCAAATCACAGGGTCTTTCCTGTCAATGATACGTTTGGCACTCTTAACTGTCTTTACAATTCCGCGCTCTATCAGTCGACGAATGATGAATGGCTTGTAGAGCTCGGCTGCCATAAGCTTGGGAAGGCCGCACTCTCCCATGTTCAGCTCGGGGCCGACAACAATAACGGAACGGGCTGAATAGTCGACACGCTTACCTAACAGGTTCTGACGGAAGCGGCCTTGCTTTCCCTTCAGTGAATCGGAAAGAGATTTCAAGGGTCGGTTGGAATCGGAACGTACCGAAGCACTCTTGCGCGAATTGTCAAGAAGACTGTCGACAGCTTCTTGAAGCATACGCTTCTCGTTGCGCAGAATGACTTCGGGTGCCTTAATCTCCAACAGACGTTTAAGACGATTGTTCCTGATAAGAACTCTTCTGTAGAGATCGTTCAAGTCGGAAGTGGCAAAGCGGCCACCGTCTAATGGAACCAAGGGACGCAAGTCTGCCGGTATGACAGGCAGTATTTTCAGTATCATCCATTCCGGACGGTTCCTGCCGCGGCTGGAGCGGAAAGCCTCAACAACCTGAAGGCGTTTCAAGGCTTCTGACCTGCGCTGCTGTGAAGTGTCAGTGTTTGCACGATTGCGCAGTTCATACGACAAGCTGTCTAAATCAATGTTGCAAAGCAGGTCATAAACAGCTTCGGCACCCATTTTGGCTATAAACTTCTGAGGATCGCTGTCTTCAAGGTATTGGTTCTCTTTTGGCAATTGATCCACGATGGACATGTATTCATCTTCTGTCAAAAGATCAAATTTGTGGATTTCGTTGCCTTCCAATACCTCTTTGCCGGCAAGGCAACCTTCTTGTATTACGACGTAGCGTTCATAATAAATGATTGCATCGAGCTTTTTTGTGGGAAGCCCTAAAAGATAGCCGATTTTGTTTGGCAAAGTACGGAAATACCAAATGTGAGCTACAGGGACAACCAGCTGGATGTGGCCACAACGTTCACGGCGTACTTTCTTTTCTGTAACTTCAACACCGCAGCGGTCGCAAACTATGCCTTTGTATCTGATGCGCTTGTACTTTCCACAATAGCATTCATAATCTTTGGTGGGACCGAAAATCCTTTCGCAAAACAATCCGTCGCGTTCTGGCTTATAGGTACGGTAGTTGATGGTTTCTGGTTTCAATACTTCGCCATACGAGTTCTCAAGGATTTCTTCGGGAGAAGCTAATCCTATGGTGATTTTCGTAAACGAACTCTTTATCTTTGATTCTTTTTTAAATGCCATGATTATATTATATGTAAAGAGTTTCTCATTAATCCAATGTGATACTTAAACCTAAGCCACGCAGTTCATGCAGTAACACGTTGAGCGATTCGGGAATGCCCGGTACAGGCAGAGGATCACCCTTGACAATTGCTTCATAGGCTTTTGCACGTCCGACGACATCGTCCGATTTGATAGTAAGCATCTCTTGCAATACATGTGATGCACCAAAGGCTTCAATGGCCCAGACTTCCATTTCTCCAAAACGCTGGCCTCCGAACTGTGCCTTACCGCCAAGGGGTTGCTGCGTAATCAGTGAGTATGGGCCGATAGAGCGTGCGTGCATCTTGTCTTCTACCATGTGCCCTAATTTTAGCATGTAAGTTACACCTACAGTCGCTTTTTGGTCAAACGGTTCGCCCGTTTCACCATCGTAAAGCTGCGTTGAACCTAAATGAGGCAGTCCGGCCTTATTGGTCCAGGTTTCCAAGTCCTTTAGTGTTGCACCGTCAAAAATCGGGGTGGCGAATTTCATGTCAAGCTTGCGGCCTGCATAACCAAGTACAGCTTCAAAAATCTGTCCCAAGTTCATACGTGAAGGAACGCCTAATGGGTTCAATACAATGTCGACAGGAGTCCCGTCTTCCAAGAATGGCATATCTTCTTGACGGACGATTTTTGATACGATGCCCTTATTGCCATGACGACCGGCCATCTTATCTCCGACACCGATTTTACGTTTCTTCGCAACATAGACTTTTGCCATTTGTATAACACCCGAAGGAAGCTCATCGCCAATCGTGATGGCAAAGTTCTGACGTTTTAATTCCGCATCGTAGATGTTGTATTTTTTCAGGTAGTTAAGAATAACCTGTTGAATCAAATCATTCTTGTGTGAATCAGTGGTCCACTTGCTTAGCTGCAAAGATGAGAAGTCAACATTATTGAGAATGGAGTGGGAGAATGTGACTCCTTTGGGAATTGTTATTTCGCCCAAGTTGTTCTTGACCCCTTGTGAAGGCTTGTCTTTTGTTAAAATGAGCAGCTTGCCAATCAATTCTTCCTTGAGTTTTGCTACTTTTTCATTGAACTCCTCCTGAACTTCTTGTAATTTTATCTTATCCTCAGCGCGGCTCGAACGTGTTTTTATTGCCTTTTTAAACAGGCACTTATCAACGACAACACCTGATAGTGAAGGTGTTGCTTTTAATGAAGCATCTTTGACATCACCTGCACGGTCACCAAAAATAGCACGCAACAATTTTTCTTCCGGTGATGGGTCGCTTTCACCTTTCGGCGTAATTTTGCCTATCAGGATGTCACCTGGCTCGACACGTACACCGATGCGGACAATACCGTTTTCATCCAAGTTCTTAGTTGCATCTTCGCTGACATTGGGAATGTCACTGGTAAGTTCTTCAACACCTCGTTTGGTCTCGCGGACAGCTAATGAAAACTCATCAACGTGAACTGATGTGAGAATGTCTTCACGCACCATGCGCTCATTCAGGACAATCGCATCCTCGTAGTTATATCCTTTCCATGGCATGTATGCAACAAGCAGATTCCTTCCCAAGGCAAGCTCGCCGTTGGCTGTGGCATAGCCTTCTGTCAGAATATCATTCTTTTGAACACGCTGGCCTTTTTCGCAAATAGGCCGCAAGTCGATTGTCATGCTTTGGTTGGTACGTCTGAACTTGGGCAAGTGATATTCTTTGACTGAACTGTCAAAGTTTACGAACTCTTCGTCTTTTGTCCGGTCATATTTGATGACGATTTTAGACGCGTCAACATATTCAATGACACCATCGCCTTCAGCTACAACCATAGTGCGGGAGTCTTCGCAGACTTGCCTTTCAATGCCGGTTCCAACAATGGGCACTTCACAGGTAATCAAAGGAACAGCCTGACGCATCATGTTAGAACCCATCAATGCACGGTGAGCATCGTCATGCTCCAAGAAGGGAATCAAAGCGGCTGCAATGGATGCAATCTGCTGTGGAGCAACGTCCATTAGTTCGACTTCGCTCGGGGCGACAACGGGGTATTCTGCGTCTTGGCGGCATTTTACTTTATTCCTAATAAAGGTACCGTCATCATTTAATGGTGCATTTCCTTGTGCAATGATTTTATTTGTTTCCTCTTCAGCTGTAAGATAGACTACCTTTTTATTGTCGAGCTCGACTTTTGCATCTTTTACCGGGCGGTAAGGGGTTTCAATGAAACCAAGATCGTTGATTTTGGCGTATACGCAGAGAGATGAGATTAGGCCGATGTTCGGTCCTTCGGGTGATTCGATTGGACATAAACGGCCGTAGTGAGTGTAGTGTACGTCGCGGACTTCGAATCCTGCACGTTCGCGGGTCAAGCCACCGGGACCTAATGCTGATAGTCTGCGTTTGTGTGTTACTTCAGCCAATGGATTGGTTTGATCCATGAATTGAGACAGTGGATTGGCACCAAAGAACGAATTGATGACAGAAGAAACAGTTTTTGCATTTATCAAGTCTGTAGGTGAGAACACCTCGTTATCGCGTACATTCATCCTTTCACGAATGGTACGGCTCATTCTTACTAATCCTATCGAAAACTGATTGGCTAATTGCTCGCCGACATTGCGTACCCTTCTGTTGCTTAGGTGGTCGATGTCATCTACTTGTGCTTTCGAATTTACAAGTTGAATCAGGTACTTGATAATCTCAATGATATCTTCCTTGGTAAGGACGCAGACATCCATTGGCGTTGAAAGCCCTAATTTCCTATTGATTCTGTAGCGGCCGACATCGCCTAAGTCATAGCGCCGTTCAGAAAAGAAAAGATTGTTGATTACTTCTCGTGCGCTGGCATCATCGGCAGGGTCTGCATTTCGTAACTGCCTGTATATGTAGAGGACTGCTTCCTTTTCCGAGTTACTCGGATCTTTCTGCAAGGTGTTGAATATAATGGAGTAGTCTGTTCCTACACCGTCTTCACGATGCAAAAGAATTTTCTTTTCTCCGCTGTCGATAATCTTTTGGATGCTTTCTTCGTCTAACTCCGTTTCACGATCCAGGATAACTTCATTTCGTTCTATTGAAACAACTTCGCCGGTATCCTCATCAACAAAGTCTTCGACCCAGCTTTTCAGAACCCTTGCAGCCAATTTCCTGCCAATCATTTTCTTCAGAGATGCTTTGGATACCTTGACTTCTTCTGCAAGTTTGAAGATTTCCAGGATATCTTTATCCGTTTCAAAACCGATAGCTCTTAATAGTGTCGTAACAGGGAGTTTCTTCTTTCGGTCAATGTAGGCATACATGACATTATTGATATCCGTGGCAAATTCAATCCATGACCCCTTAAACGGAATAATTCTGGCTGAATATAGCTGTGTACCGTTTGCGTGTACACTTGAGCCAAAAAACACACCTGGTGAACGGTGCAATTGTGATACTACAACTCGCTCAGCTCCGTTGATGATAAAAGTTCCACTATTTGTCATGTATGGAATTGGACCCAGGAATACATCTTGTATTTGAGTGGAGAAATCTTCATGGTCCGGATCAGTACAATATAATTTCAGCTTTGCTTTCAATGGAACACTGTATGTTAGCCCTTTGACTAAGCATTCTTCAACTGTATATCGTGGCGGATCTATGTAATAGTCAAGGAACTCCAAAACAAAATTGTTGCGTGTATCTGTTATTGGGAAGTTCTCGCTGAATACTTTGTATAGTCCATCGTTTTTCCTCTTTTCCGGCGGAGTATCTAACTGGAAGAAATCGCGGAAAGATTTCAGTTGCACGTCCAGAAAGTCCGGATAGGGCATTGGATTCTTTATTGACGCGAAATTTTTTCTTTGGCTGTATTCAAATGAAGACATTGTCGGTGTTTATATTAGCGTTGTTATAAATACAAAAAGGTTAAGAATTCCCTACCAGAGAATTCTTAACCTATGGTTCTATAAAGAGAATATTACTTTATTTCAACTTCAGCACCAGCAGCTTCAATAGCCTTCTTTAATGCTTCTGCGTCATCTTTTGAGACACCTTCTTTCAAGGTCTTTGGAGCACCGTCTACTAAGTCTTTAGCTTCTTTCAGACCAAGACCGCAGGCTTCTTTGACTGCCTTAACAACTTGAAGTTTTGCACCACCGGCACTCTTCAAAATGACATCGAAAGATGTTTTTTCTTCAGCAGCTTCAGCAGCTCCAGCAGCAGGGCCGGCAGCAACAGCAACAGCTGCAGCAGCAGGTTCAATCCCATATTCATCTTTCAAAACAGTGCACAATTCATTTACTTCCTTAACTGTCAAATTAACTAATTCTTCAGCAATAGCTTTAATGTCTGCCATTTTATTTTCTGATTTTAATGTTATACTAATGTTGTTATTCGGGACGTTCTCCCAATGTTTTTAGAATGCCGTGAATATTGTTTCCTCCACTTTGCAAAGCAGAAACAACATTCTTGATAGGTGACTGTAACAAAGCCATGATGTCTGCAATAACTTCCTCTTTGCTCTTCAAGGAAGCAAGGTCTTCCAATTGGTTCTCATTGTAGAATCCACCTTCAGCATAAGCAGCTTTCAAACCTTTTACTCCGGAGTTCTTCTCTTTCTTGAGCATTTTAGCCGGCAGGTTCGCTGTCTTTGTAAACAACACTGCTGTCGTGCCTTTCAATGAAGCATAAATCGGTGTAAAATCTGTTTCTGCAGCTTCGAGTGCTTTCTCTAAAAGAGTGTTCTTGACAACAACCATCTTGATTTCCTGCTTAAAGCAAATTCTCCGGAGGTTTGTTGTCTGTTCTGCATTTAAACCAGTTGTATCAACCAAATAGAAATGCGGGTATTCGTTGATAAGCGAACCCAAATTGCTGATTATCGCGTTTTTTTCTTCTTTCTTCATGTTAACTAGATTTTGGAGTCAATTGATTTTGGGTCAATTTTGATACCCTTACTCATTGTTGAAGAAATATATACGCTCTTCATATAGGTGCCTTTTGCACTTGCAGGCTTTAACTTTATGATTGTTGAAATAAATGCGCGTGCATTGTCTACAATTTGTTCGGCATCAAAGCTAACTTTTCCGATTGAAGTGTGGACGATGCCATTTTTATCAACCTTAAAGTCTATCTTACCTTGTTTCACTTCTTGAACTGCTTTAGCAACGTCCATGGTTACTGTACCACTTTTAGGGTTTGGCATTAGACCACGAGGACCTAATACACGTCCCAACGGGCCTATTTTGCCCATGACTGATGGCATAGTAATTACGACATCAATATCAGTCCATCCGCCTTTGATTTTTTCAATGTACTCATCAAGTCCGACATAATCAGCGCCAGCAGCTTTTGCTTCGTCTTCTTTGTCGGGTGTGCACAAGCAAAGTACGCGAATTTGTTTACCTGTTCCGTGCGGAAGAGAAACAACACCGCGAACCATTTGGTTTGCTTTTCGCGGATCAACTCCTAATCGTATGTCAACATCAATGGATGCATCGAATTTAGTGGTTGTGATTTCCTTTACAAGTTTTGCTGCTTCCGGTAAAGTATAGGCTTTTCCTGCTTCAATCTTCGCCGATGTCAACTTTTGATTCTTTGTCAGTTTACTCATTTTCTTGAAGATTTATTTGTTAGCGGGAAAATCACCGGTTACTGTGATACCCATACTTCTAGCCGTTCCTGCAATCAGCTTCATTGCACTTTCAATGGTGAAGCAGTTCAGGTCCGGCATTTTGTCTTCAGCTATAGTCCTAACTTGTTCCCACGTCACAGATGCGACTTTGTTTCTGTTAGGCTCTGCGCTTCCGCTCTTGAGTTTTGCGATTTCTTTTAATTGAATTGCAGCAGGAGGAGTCTTGATTACAAAAGTAAAGGACTTATCAGCGTAGAACGTGATAATGACCGGTAAAACTTTACCTGCCTTCTTTTGTGTCAGGGCATTGAACTGCTTGCAAAAATCCATAATGTTCAATCCCTTTGAACCTAATGCAGGACCTACGGGAGGAGAGGGATTAGCAGCGCCGCCTTTAATCTGTAATTTGATTATTCCAGCAACTTCTTTAGCCATGTTATTAATATTATTTTTGAACTTTGAATTGAGGGAACAGTGTACGTAACATTACATTATTCTCTCTCGACTTGCATAAAACCTAAAACCAAAGGCGTGTTACGGCCAAAGACTTTAACCATTACAGTTAGTTTTTTCTTTTCGTTGTTAACTTCATCAACAACTCCGGAAAATCCGCTGAATGGGCCTTCTGTAACTTTTACAGCTTCGCCAACCACAAATGGTACTAGCATCTGGTCTCCGTCTTCTGATAGTTCATCAACTTTGCCCAGCATTCTGTTTACCTCGGATTGTCGCAATGGAACCGGGTTATCCAATCCGCCCAATATACCTACTACATTTGGAGTATTACGTAATATCAGTGGTATTTCTCCCACCATTTGGGCTTGTACCAATACATAGCCCGACATTAAATTACGTTCTTTGACCACGCGTTTTCCGTTGCGCGTCTGAAGGACTTTCTCCATAGGAATCAGCACTTGCTGAACGTAAGGCGATAAGGTCTTGTTTTTTATCTCTGCATCGATATATTCCTTGACCTTACCCTCTTTGCCAGTAATTGCGCGAAGCACATACCAATTTAATTCAGTATTAGCCATCTGTGGAATTCCTTATTAGTGAGGATATACTGTTGTCATTACGAACTGAAACAACTCGTCGACCGCAAAGACCACAATTGCTATGATTATGGAAGCAGTTAATACAACCACAGAACTGTGTGTCAATTCTTTGCGCTTTGGCCAACTGGTCTTATGAGCCAATTCTTCGTAGGAATCTTTACAGTATTGTACGAATTTCTTGAACATATCTCTTGATTTAGCACGGAAAGAGAGGCTCGAACTCCCGACACCTGGTTTTGGAGACCAGTGCTCTACCAACTGAGCTATTTCCGTATGGAGTCCCCTGCTGATGCAGGGGAACTCATGGATGTTTATTTAACGATATGATTAATCGAGGATTTCTGTAATCTGACCTGAACCTACTGTGCGGCCACCTTCGCGGATAGCGAAGCGGAGTCCTGTGTTCAATGCAACCGGATAGATCAGCTCTACAGTGATTTCAACGTTATCACCGGGCATTACCATGTCTACTCCTTCGGGCAAGGTGATTTCACCTGTGCAGTCCATGGTGCGGAGGTAGAACTGTGGACGATATTTATTGCCGAACGGTGTGTGACGACCACCTTCTTCTTTCTTCAATACGTATACAGAAGCTTTGAATTTCGAGTGCGGGGTGATTGTTCCCGGGTGGGTGATTACCATACCGCGCTTGATTTCGTTTTTGTCAACGCCGCGGAGCAACAGACCTACGTTGTCGCCTGCTTCACCTTCGTCCAATATCTTGCGGAACATTTCAACACCGGTTACAACCGACTTCTTGTCTTCACCGAGACCCAGGATCTGAACTTCGTCACCAACTTTAACGACACCTGTTTCGATACGTCCTGTTGCTACAGTTCCACGACCTGTGATTGAGAAGATGTCTTCAACCGGCATCAAGAATGGTTTTTCAATGTCGCGAACGGGCTCTTGAATCCAGTCGTCTACTGCATTCATCAAGTCCATTACTGAATCTTCCCATTTTTTTACGCCGTTCAAAGCACCGAGGGCAGAACCGCGAATGATGGGAGTGTCTTCCTCGTAGTCGTATGCTGCGAGCAGTTCGCGCATTTCCATTTCAACGAGTTCGAGCATTTCCTCATCTTCAACCATGTCGCATTTGTTCAGGAAAACCACCAGACGGGGAACGTTTACCTGACGAGCCAGAAGGATATGCTCACGTGTTTGGGGCATAGGACCGTCTGTTGCTGCAACTACAATGATAGCACCGTCCATCTGGGCAGCACCGGTAACCATGTTCTTAACGTAGTCGGCGTGTCCCGGGCAGTCTACGTGTGCATAGTGACGCTTTGCAGTTTCGTATTCTACATGTGAAGTGTTAATTGTGATACCACGTTCTTTCTCTTCAGGAGCGTTATCAATCTGATCGAATGATTTAACTTCGTCGCTCTTGGAGAAGCCTTTTTCTGCCAACACCTTGGTGATAGCAGCTGTCAACGTAGTCTTTCCATGGTCAACATGACCAATCGTACCGATGTTTACATGCGGTTTGGTACGCTCGAATTTTTCTTTAGCCATAGCTTCCTTATTTATTTAATGATTGTTTCTATGTTTTTTCGAGCTGTAACCGAGATTTGAACTCGGGACCTCTTCCTTACCAAGGAAGTGCTCTACCACTGAGCTATTACAGCAAAAAGAGCGGAAAACGGGACTCAAACCCGCGACCCCCAGCTTGGAAGGCTAGTGCTCTATCAACTGAGCTATTTCCGCATTCTGTTTTTCTCTGTTTGTGGGCAGTGATGGATTCGAACCACCGAAGGCAAGAACCAGCAGATTTACAGTCTGCCCCATTTGGCCACTCTGGAAACTGCCCCTCCCGTTTTAAGCAGCGTGTCAAGGATACTTGTGAGTATTTCTGTGCTGCTTTCAACTCGAAACGGGTGCAAAGGTATACATTATTTCTTACATGCAAAAACTTTAGGCGCTTTTTTTATTTGCCTTTTTGTTTTTCCTTGTATTTTTCTGCCTGACGGAGCAGTGATTCTGTGCAAAGGTCAACTCCTTCTTCAAAAGTGTCGCATGTTTTTTCTACAAACAGATCGATGCCTTTCATTGAAACCTTGATGGATGTCTGTTTGTTTTTGGCTGTTTCGGGCTTTTCCACTTTGAGGGTTACTTCGGCTTTGCGTGCGTCCTCGTTTGCCTTGCTGACTTTTTCCAGTTTCTTTTCGATGAACTGCTGCAACCTTTCCGTTGCGTCAAAGTGAATTGATTGAATCTTGATATCCATGGCTTTTTGTTTTATGCCCTTGGGTGGGCTTGTTTGTATATTCTTTTGAGTTCTTCAAATGTTGTGTGGGTGTAGATTTCTGTTGTGGCTATGCTTTCGTGCCCCAGCAGTTCTTTGACCACTTCGATGTTTGCCCCGTGGTTTAGCATGGCGGTGGCAAAGGTGTGTCGCAGTACGTGCGGGCTGCGTTTTTTCTGTGTCGTGATTTGTCCGAGACAGTTTTTTACGATCCTTTGCACGGCAGATTTGGTGATACGTTTGCCTTTGTTGCCGAGAAACAGTGCCGTGGAGCTTTGGTCGGATGCTGCTTCATTGCGCTTTGCGATGTATTGTTGCATTTCGGCTTTCATTTCCTGGCCGAAGGGGATGATGCGCTGCTTGTTGCGTTTTCCGGTCACTTTGAGGGTCATCACTGTCAGGTCTATGTCGCTCAGGTTGAGTGATGTCAGTTCCGAGAGCCGTATGCCTGTGGTATAGAATGTCAGCAGAATGGCATGGTCGCGCACGCCTTCGTAGGTTTGCGGAAAGGCTGTGCTGTCCAGCAGTTTGTCCATTTGGCTTTCTCTGATGAAGCAGGGCAGTGCCTTTGTTCTTTTGGGGCCTTCTATCCGGCGTGTGGGGTCTGTTTTGACGAGGCCTCTCGACAGCAGGTATTTATAAAATGAGCGAAGCGCACTCATCCATGTGTTTACGGATGAGGCTGCGCTTCCTCTATTCATCAATGCGACAATCCATTCACGAAGATCACCTTCGTTGATTGTCTGCCAGTCAAGTTTCCGTCCTTGGTTTTCTACATATTCTCCGAACTTTGTCAAGACGAAGTCATATTCGTCTACTGTTGCCTTTGAATAGTTTTTCTCGGCGGTGAGATAATGTAGAAACCTTTCTTTCAGCATGACCTTTTGCGTTTATTGCGATACGAATGTACGCAAAAGGTGCGGTTCTCAGAAATAAAAACGTTTAAAAATTGCGATTTAAGCTTCTTCGCGGTGGAGAGCCTGCACGTAAATGGCGTGTTCTTTGGCAATGCGGCGCTTAACAGAAGGCTTGTCAAACTGCTGGCGGCTGCGCAATTCCTTTACGATGCCGGTCTTTTCAAACTTTCTCTTAAACTTCTTCAATGCTCTTTCGATGTTCTCGCCATCTTTAACTTGAACTACTATCATACTTTGCGTTATGTTTTTAGTTTATTATTTCTGATACGTTTTTGTGGGCGCAAAATTACGCATTCTTTTAATTCCCTGCAAGGGTTTGCCGGATTATTTTTGTCTTATCTTGTTTTTGTTCAGTGTGGTTTGCCGCTCGGATGTTCGATTTGCCGGGCTTTGCTTCCGAAAGTCTGCCTTGCCGTTTGTTTTTTCTTGGTTGGTGTTGCCGGCATTGTCGGGTGTTTTCAGAAACGTTTGGTGTCAAGCTGTTTGTGCTGCTTTTCCTTGTAGCCGCCGAAGCGGTAGGAAAATGACAGTCCTATTTCACGATAGCAGCTCAACTTCATATCCATGTGTTGCCCTGCATACCTTATATAAGGGTCGGGATGTTGGGTTTCGAAGATGTCGTTGGCATAGAGTCTGAGTGAGGCTTTCTTGTTGGCGAAGTTGTGTTGCAGGGAGATGTCGGCCTGCCATGTGGACGGAATGGTGTAGGTGGCTTGCACGGATGTTGTGCGCCAGTTGCCATCCACGTTGAGAGTCAGGTCATGTTTTTTGCTGATGACGAAGGCATTCATGAGGTTTATGACGATGAAAGCACGGTCGCGGTTAAAAGCCATGTCGTAGAAATCAGTGTCTTTTTCTTTTTTCCATAGGCCCATGAAGTTGGCTCTTGTCTTTATGCATTTTCCGATGCTCAGGGGCAGTGAGGCCATGATGCCCCATTGGGCACTGAAGTCATAGTTAAGGAACTTGTAGTTGAGTACATATTGCTCGGTGCTTTGATAGGGCGTCTGCATGAAATAGTCGCTGGTGTAGTTGTACCAAATGCTGAATTGGTACTTGTTTTTCAGTATGTAAACAAGTTGTGTCTTATAGATGCCAGCGGGTTGCAGGTAGGGGTTTCCGATGACAAGTCCGTATCCTCCGTCGGTATAGGTCGTAGTGTTTTTGAGGACGCTGTATGGGGGAAAGTCCTTCTGACTTGAGAAGCTGAGCTGCAGCATGTGCCCGTTTGCAGGTTGGTAGTTCAGGTTAAGCGACGGATAGAGGTCCCAGCGGTGCCATGTGTAAGAGTGATAGTATTCGGCTGCCAGCGAGAGGTCTGCCGAGAGTTTGTTGCCAAGGTTTTTCGTCAGTCCGGCATATAGGTTGGCAATTTCTTCCTGATGGCGTGTTCGGATGTCGCCGGGTGTTTCGGCCGATGTCGGGTCCAGCCGTTCGTAGGTCTGCAGGCCGTTGTCTGTACTTGTTTGGCAGTGCAGCCCATAGTTCAGAGACCATGTGCCGAGATTGTGTGTTTGTCCTACAGAGAGCTTCCAGCGGTTGATTCTTTGTCTGTTTAGTGCGATGAAGTGAAGTGTTTGGTTGGCGATGGTGCTGTTTAGGGTTTGCCGTCCGGGATTTGTATAGAAGGTATATTCCAGTGCGGCTTTCAGTCCGAAGGGAGCCTGGTAGTCGGCACGTGCGTTCTGCAGGGTGCTTGTGCCACTGTGCCGGCTTTTTGACTTGATGTCATAGGAAGTTGTCTCATAGTTGTGGCCGGTTGTGTAGTTGCCGTTATAGGCAAAGCTCAGGCTGTGGTCTACACCCAGATTGTAGTCGGCTCCCAACCTCCATGAATGGTTGTGACGTCTTGTGCCGACAATGTTGTTGCTTATGAAGTCGCGAGCCTCGCCGTTGGCCAGTGTGTGGTGTGATGTCGTGTTGCGCCAGCCGTAGTAGTTGCCGTGCAGGTGGTCATAGAGCAGGTCTGCCGTCCATTTGCCTTTTGCTGCAGCCAGATTGACACGCTCCTCAAATTTGCAATCGTGTTGCTGACGGGCTGCACCATAGATTTCGCCTTGCAGCGGTGTTTGCGAGGTTGCACCATGGTGCAGGTTGATGCTGATCATGGCTCCTCTCACTCCGTAGCGTGCAGGTGCCGACAGCATCACTTCGGCATCCTTGATGCGGCTTGACGGGATGGTTTTTAGCAAGGTATATATCTGCTCGGCTGTCAAGGTGGTGGCTTTCCCGTCGATGACCACTGTAACCGGTTGATTCATGAGCTGCAGCTTGTCGTTGTCTTCGCTGATGCCGGGAATCAGCTTGATGGCATCATAGGCATTGTCGGCCGGATGGTCCTTGAGAATTGCCGGCATGTTATAGATCAGTTTGCCGTCGCGGCCTTTCACAGTCGGGCGTTCTCCCTTCACACTGACCGATGGCAGTGCACGCAGCATGCTGTCGGCTTTTGCCATGGCCCGCAGGGAGTCGTTGCGGCTTTGGGCTGATGTGCCTGTTGAAATGAGGATAATGAGGAGTGCAAAACAGGGTTTTATAAGTTTCATTGTCTCATATTTCTGTTGACGCTGCAAAGTTACGCATTTTATTGTTTCGTCTTTTTGGGGGGAGGATTATGCTTGATGCATGGGTTAATTATTCATAAATTGGTGAGGTGAGTGCATTCGGCTGTCTGCTCATAAGGTTGCCGACGTCTTTTTGCCACTGAAATTTGGCTCGTTCCCGTTTTTGCCGTACATTTGCTCTATAAACTACTATACCTATTATAATATGAGTCAACCCAACAACCAAGAAGTACAGATAGACATCAGCCCCGAAGTCGAAGACGGGGTATACTCCAACTTAGCCGTAATCACCCACTCGAGTGCCGAATTCGTGCTCGATTTTCTTCGTCTCGTTCCCGGAAAGAACAAGCCCAAGGTGGCAGCACGTGTGGTGATGGCTCCCGAGCATGCCAAGCGGGTTTTCCTGGCTTTGCGTGACAACATTGCCAAGTATGAGGCTGCATTCGGCAACATCGATTTGCACGAAACGGCTTCACGCACCGTTGCCCCCTTCAAGGTGCCCAAAGGGGAAGCCTGAGCATAAGGTCTGCCTGCAACGGTTGGAGCCATAAAGGCAGCAGGAGGGTGCCCATAGTGAGCCTTTCCTCTGTAGGCAGTTGTATATATCTGATTTTTAATGCTTTTGCATCTGTGTTTGCGATGTGTACAGATCGTGCGTGTGATCTGTACACATCGTAGCATGCAATGCGTCAAGTTGTGGCATGCGATGTGTACAGACCGTAGGGGGTGATGTGTACACATCGTAACCTGCAATGCGTCAAGTTGTGACCTGCGATGTGTACAGACCGCAACCTGCAATGCCTGACATTGCATTTTCGTTTGTTTTGCAATGCATGGATTCCACCCAAAGTTTTAAAAGTGCACATCATGGAAGGTTTTCCCATGAAACGGCCTAAAAAACAAAAAAAAGTATTACATTTGTCCCTGCAATAGAGATAGAAAGCTATCCTGCTGTAGGCGACTGCAGGTCACAAATGCAAACAAACAAACCTGATACATGTTGAATTTTAGCAAAATTGATTTTCGTCATTCCTTTGCCACCAAGGTGTCACTATGGATGTTGGCCACCACGGCGGCTGTCTTCCTGCTTAGTTTTGGCACGGCCCTATGGTTTGCCGGTGCCGGAGTGCTGCATGAGGGGCATCAGAAAGCCAATCTGGAGCTCGACAAGGCAGTCTTGTTTCTCACCAATGAGATGAATGCCGTCGAAGTGGCCGGCAACAATCTGGCTGCTTCGTGGGACAGCGACAGGAAAATATCCCCTGACGAAGTGTTTGCCATCTGCCGCAACTTCATCCGCAACAACAGGCACATACAAGGCATATGCATCGCTTTCGCCCCCGATGTCTACCCCGAATACAAGAAAGGTTTCGCCCCCTATTTCATGAAAACCAAGGACCGCGAAATAGAGTGCAACCTCATAGACCGCTACGACATCTATCACCTGGACTGGTATGCCAGGACCGTCAAAACGAAACAACGCTGGTGGACCAACCCTTACCGTGAAGCCAACGGCACAGTTATATCCATCTATTGCATACCTATCCTGTCGTCTTCGGGCAAGGTATTGGGAGTCTTTGCCATAGATATGTCGCTTCGGCAGCTCTCGGAACGCGTTGAGAAAATCAAACCCTACCCGAAATCGTTTATCACCGTATTGGACCGCGACCTGAACTTCGTGGTGCATCCCGACAAGGAGCTGATACTTAACAGCAACCCTATGAAGCTGCTCGACAAGAGGCAATACGAGGTCAACGAAACCATCTATGTAGACATCAGGAACCACAAGCGTGGAATCGGAGCCTTCGGCCCGAGCAATGACCGGAAATATCTCTATTATGCTCCGGTCAACAATACCGGATGGACCGTTACACTCGAGTGCGACCGTTCCGAAATCACGGCAGGAGTAGCCGTGATACGCAAGCAGATGCTCGTCATCTCCCTGCTCGGCATGCTCGGTCTCATGCTGGTGTGCATGCTGCTCATGCGCAAATTCCTGCGTCCCGTGCGCCTCTATTCCGAGGCAGCCCTCAAGATTGCCGAGGGCAATTTCAACACACCCTTGCCCCACATGCGCGACCACAACGAACTGTGGGCCCTTGGCAATTCGCTCGACCATATGCAACAATCGTTGGGCCGCTATATAGACGAACTCACCACAACGACGCGCGAGAAGGGACGCATCGAGAGCGAACTCAACATAGCCAGTAAGATACAGATGTCGTTAATACCCAAAATATTCCCTCCCTATCCCGATCGCGACGACATAGATGTCTATGGTTCGCTCATACCGGCCAAGGCAGTGGGAGGCGACCTCTACGACTTCTTCCTGCGCGATGAAAAATTCTTCTTCTGCGTAGGCGACGTATCGGGCAAAGGAGTGCCTGCATCCCTTGTAATGGCCATCACACGCAGCCTGTTGCGCATCGTGGCTTCGCAGGAAAGCCGCCCCGACCGCATTGTGACTTCCCTGAACAATTCCATGTCGGAAATGAACGAATCCAACATGTTTGTCACCCTCTTCGTAGGTGTGCTCGACTTGCCCACGGGACGTTTTCGCTACTGCAATGCAGGCCACAATGCCCCGGTCATCATCGACGGGTCAGACAAATCGGTGGCCATGCTCGATGTAAAACCCAACCTGCCCATAGCCATATTGCAGGGCATGAAGTTTGAGATGCAGGAGACCATCATCAATCCCGGCACGTGCCTCTTTATGTATACCGACGGCCTGACCGAAGCCGAAAACAAGGCCAAAGACCTGTTTGGCGACGACAGAATGCTGGCAGAGCTGACAAAGACCAAAGACCAATCATCCAAAGAACAGATAACCCGAATGCTCGAAGCTGTACACACCTTTGTCGACGGTGCCGAGCAAAGCGACGATCTTACCATGATAGCAGTGAAGTATAAGCGCAAGCAGCGCGACACCAAGTTCTATCGCAAGATAACCTTGCATAACGACATTCGTGAAACACCCCGCATAGCCGACTTCATGGATGACATAGTAGGCGAGACCGGCATAGACATGGCTCTCTCGGCCAGCCTGAACCTTGCACTCGAAGAAGCCGTGGTCAATGTCATGAACTATGCCTACCCCGAAGGGCAGACAGGCAACATCGTCCTTGAAGCCTATGCCAATGAAGAACGCCTGAAGTTCGTGATCTCAGACAACGGTGTGCCGTTTGACCCCACAACAACAGCCGAACCCGACGTGGCAGCCTCTATAGAAGACCGCTCCATCGGTGGCCTTGGCATATTCCTAGTACGCCACCTCATGGACAGCGTCAACTATGAACGCGTGGGAGGAGAAAACATATTGACATTGCGGAAAAACCTGACCGCCACCAAGCCCTAAGCACCCATGCCCGAAGGATATGAAGCACTCGACTGCAAGTGCCAGATGATAGTCGACGAATATGACGAAGACTTAGGCCTGTTTCAGCAGTTAAGCCATGTGGTGGTATCGGCCATCAACGATTCACTGGCTGCCAACAACATGCACGTGACAGCCGTGGAAGCACGCATCAAGCAGCGCGACAGCCTCATTGGCAAGCTCATGCGTAAAGGGCATCTTTACCAGCATGTCACCGACCTGACCGACATCTTCGGGGCACGCATCATCACCCTCTTCGGCGACGATGTAGACCGCGTGGCCTCGTATATGGCCAAAACGTTCGACGTTATTTGGGAACGTTCAACCGACAAACGCAAGATGCATCAGCTCGAAAGCTTCGGATATAACTCATTGCATTATATATGTCGTGTGCCTCGAAGCCTATACCACGACACCCACAATCCCCGACTTAACGACATAAAGTTTGAGATACAGATGCGCTCAACCCTGCAGCATGCATGGGCTGCCATGAATCATGACATAGGTTATAAGAGCGTCATTGAAACCCCGCCTGAGTATCGGCGCATGTTCGGAAGACTGGCAAGCATGCTCGAACTCGCCGACGAGGAATTCTCACGCATACGTATAAGTGTGGCTGACTATCGGCGCCGCATGGAGGCACTTATCAGGGCCGGTGAACTGTCGGATGTACAGCTCGACGGCGACACTTTCAATGCCTATATCGCCCAAAAGCCATTCGACCGGCTTAACCAACGCATAGCAGCCATCAACCAGGGCGAAATCCATGATGTGCCCTTTGCCCCTTTCTACAAACTGCTCAAGGATGCCGGCATGAAGACCCTGCAGGATGTGCAGGACCTTATCCATAACAACGAAGAAGATGCCTACCGGTTTGCCATGAGCCAGTTTGCAGATACAGACATAGACATCATCGCTTCCACACTCGGGCTGCAGGACCTGCTCATCGTTGATGCCCTGAAGAAAGGGGGAGGAAGACCCGCATTGCATCGCATCTTCAACCAGCTCAACGGTGAGTCTCCCTATAACGAACAACTGGCAGATATGGTCTACAGACAGGCGGCCAACCTGCCTTTCATGAGCCGATGAGACGGCTCTCAGATAAAGCAATAAAGGAAAAGATATGAATCTACCGATGAATACAGACCTGGTCGACAAGGCCATCATCTTTGCCACCCGTGCCCATCAGGGCACAGAACGGCGGGGCAAAGGCTTTCCTTATATAATACATCCCCTGGAGGCACTGGCCATCACGGCCACCATGACCAATGATGCGGAACTTCTTGCCGCGGCCGTGCTCCACGATACCATAGAGGACACAGAGGTGCAACTTGACGACTTGCGCCGTGAGTTTGGCGAGCGTGTGGCCTGCATTGTTGCGGCCGAAACTGACATACACAGCTCACCGGATGGTAGAAAGCTCTCATGGCGTGAGCGCAAACAGCGCGACATGGACAACCTGCATGCAGCCTCTATGGATGTAAAAATGGTGGCTCTCGGCGACAAACTCTCCAATATGCGTGCCATTGCCCGTGACTATCAGGCACAAGGTGACAACCTGTGGCAAATGTTCTGCGTGAAAGAACGTGACGTTCATGCCTGGCGTTATCGGGGATTGCGCGATGCCCTCAGTGAGCTGGCAGGCACTGCGGCTTTCGAAGAGTTCAGCCGTCTGGTCGATGCCGTCTTCGGCGAACCTCATGACTGCAGATAGTTAAATCAATAACAAAACAGATAAAATGGAAACAGTATTGTTCTTGGGACTCACTCTTGGTGCATGGATCACGATAGTATTGGTGATCACCATGTTTGCCCTAATGATGTTTACCAAAATCCCTGCCGAGTTCGTGTTTCTCGGCGGCATGGGCTTCCTGTATGTCACGGGAATCCTCAATGCGAAAGAAGCGATGGCCGGATTCAGTTCCTCGTCGGTTGTCACCGTCGGTGTGCTTTTCGTGGTTATTGCAGGCCTTGTGCATAGCGGTGTCATCCATTGGATGGTGAAGCACCTGCTGGGCACCCCTTCCTCCTATACCGCGGCAATCGTAAGACTGATGCTGCCGGTGGCAGCCTTGAGCTCGGTGCTCAGCAACACCACGGTGGTGGCACTGTTCATCAAGGTGGTGAAGATGTGGTCGAAAAAGCTCGGCATTGCACCATCCAAACTCCTCATCCCCTTGAGCTATGCCTCTTGCTTTGGTGGTGTCTGTACCCTTATCGGAACTCCGCCCAACCTGATTATTTCGGGCATGCTCATGAACGACACACAGATGGAACTCAACATCTTCACCACAACCATTCCCGGCCTGTTCTGCCTGGCCATAGGAATCTTGAGCATCATAGCCATGAAAAAACTGCTGCCCGAACGCAAGTCGCCCGATGAGGCCTTCGAGGCCACCGGTGACTATACGGCCGAACTTCTGGTGCCTACCGTATGCAGCTCGGTGGGAAAGACCGTGGCCGAAGCAGGGCTGCTCAACGTAAACGGAGGTCGGCTCATTGAAATCGTTCGTTTCGATAAGGAAGTGATAAGCCCCGTTCTTGCCGATGAGTTCATTATGGGTGGTGACCGCCTTGTCTATGCCGGGCAGATTGACAGCATTCTGGAACTGATAAAGACACATGGACTCACTACGGCAACAAAGCACGTGTTCAGTGTGAGTGAGGACGAAAGGAAACGTGTCTTCTATACGGCTAACGTACTTCGCGGGAGCTCACTTATAGGAACTTCGATGGAGGAGACCAGCTTTGAAGAAGACCATAACACGGTTCTCGTGGCAGTGGTCCGCTCGGGTGAACGCATCAATTGCAATCCACGAGGTGTCAAGATAGAGCGTGGCGACACGCTGCTGTTTGAGTGCCGCCCCAATCAAGGCGAGGTTTTCAAGAAAGCAACTAATGGCGACCTTCACTTCTTCCAGTCTGACGACATTCCCAATATTGGCAAGAAGACAATTGTTTCGTCTGTCATCATGCTGGCAATGATACTCTTGTCTACCTTCAATGTCTTTTCTCTGTTGCAGTCATGCTTTATAGCCGCTTTTGCGATGCTTGCCACCAGATGCTGCACGCCCAAACAGGCCAATGCGGCCATCAACTGGGAGATACTGATGATATTTGCAGGTTCGGTCTGCCTTGGCACGGCCATAGACCGCACGGGCATTGCTTCCGTATTTGCCAACGGCATTCTCGGCTTTTGCGGCACCAATGCCCTGGTGGCACTTGTCTGCATCTGCCTGGTTGCTACATTCCTTACCGAGTTTATCAGCAATACGGCAGCAGCGGCCATATTCTATCCTATTGCTTATCAGACAGCTGTGACTCTCGGTGTCAATCCCATCACATTCTGTGTAGCATTGATGATAGCCGTGTCGTCGAGCTTTGCCACACCGATAGGTTCGCCCACCCACATGATGGTCTACGGAGAAGGAGGTTACCGCTTCTCTGACTTCATGAGGATTGGCCTGTTCATGAATATCGTGATACTTGCCGCCAATATATTTATCGTCACATTGCTGTTTCCCTTGTGATGGCAATGCCAGTTAATCATGTCAATACCTAAAGCAAACAATTATGAATATAGAAGTATTAGAAGAAAATGATGGCGTAAAGGCCATCTTTACCGGCCGCCTTGATACGGCAGCTTCGGCCGAAGTTGCACCTCAGTTCAACCAACTTGCAGAGAAAGCCGACAAGACCATCTTGCTCGACTTTGCCAACCTTGACTACATAAGCTCTTCGGGGCTGCGCCTCCTGATAGGCTTGCGCAAGACCAGTGCGGCCAAGGGTGGAAACGTTGTCATTGAGCACATGAACGATTCCATACGCAGCGTGTTCACGATGACCGGTTTTCTCAACCTGTTTGAGATAAGGTAGCAGCTTCTGCCATAGGCAAAGCCCCTGTTTGTATGTGCTTATCGAAGCATGTCGAACAGGGGTTTTGTCCAGTCTTCCCCGTCTTGTGGATGCAAGGTGCGGAAGCCCAGATGCCGGGCTGCTTCGATGTTTCTTGCACCGTCATCGATGAAGAGGGTTTCGCCGGCCTTGATTTGTTCTTTGTCCAAAACGAGTTGGAACAGACGTTCATCGGGTTTCATGAGTCCGCATTGGTAGCTCAAGTATGCACGGTCGATATAGTGCATCAGCGAATGCCCCTCACCGTCGAAGCTGTTGCCCATGGCCCAATCCATTATATAGGGATTGGTGTTGGAGAGCAATAGCAACCGGTAGCCTTCATCGTGCAGGCGCAGCATGGCCTCTAAGTTGCGATGGGGCAGTTCTTTCAAGTAACCCATAAACAGATACTGGCAGTCTTTCCATTCAAGTTCCCGTCCCGCCATCTTGCTCAGCTCCTTGCGGAAAGTCTTTTCGTCAATCTTTCCGCTTTCCAAATCACCGAATATGCCGCTTTGGGTGTAAGGGTCAAGCAGCCGGTCGGCATGCTTGAGGCCGATTTCCCTGCCGTGTGCAATGGCCTGTTGAAAGTCGATGGTCACAATGACACCACCGAAATCGAATACAATGTTTTTGATTGGGCTCATATTTATCCTTCAGTTTGTAAGTGCTTGCAAAGGTACTGATTTCTTAACTTCGGTTTTCCTCTTCATTGGGTCTACCTTTCCATCATCATCACTGCAAGATAATATGAAAAGCGGAAGAACTATTAAAATGAGTAATAATGACTTCTTTTTCATTGACATTTTGTTTTGTAGAATACACCTATCGTATCAAGAAAATCATAGGTTATGATTTCCATCTCGCTTCTCTTTGCATCATTAATTGGACGACTGTTATAATATTTCATTACTTTTTATTGTTTTTGCAAATGAATAATTGGATATGGTTTGCCATCGGCATCTGTATAATCTTTGCCTACTACTTTGAACCCCTTTCGTAGATAAAATTGATATGCCTCTGAGTTTTGTTCGTTTACATCTATCTTACGGATTCGTTTCTCTGCCAAGGCATATTTGAGCAAAGTCGAACCATACCCCTTGCCTTTCTCAGACGGAAGTACAAACAGCATTTCTACCATATCGTCACTTAACCCCATGAATGCCACAATATTGGGTTGTCTGATAACATACAGCTCTACCGCATGGAAATAAGTGTCCATTATGCGTGAACGATAATGCATCAAGTCTTCTTCCGATAGAAAATGGTGGGAACTCCTTACGGATTTCCCCCATACCTCTATCAATTCGTCTTTCAACGCATCGGTAAGGCTGTCTATTTTTTCTATTCTATAGTAATCTGCCATTGTCGTTCCATTCTCCATACATAATTCCTTTCTTCGTATTTTCAAGGAGTTTTTGCAGACGGCTGTTAAACAGCTCTGGCTGTTTCTTCTTTATTTGAATGGTGTCAATCCTAACACACTGATATAATGCAGGAAACTTCTGAAATTTTTCCCATACAACTGGGTCAGCCTGCAATGCTTCAAGAATGTCCTTGTCTATAACAAATCCTTTTTCTGTCATGTCGGGCAACACGGCACGTCCTGCATCTGTCATTCTTCTGAGACGTTCCATTCTGCGGCAACGTTCCTTGTTCAATTCCGACCACAGACTGTTCTTTCTGCGATGTGTAAGCCGTTGGACTGTAACTCCACTTTCAAGTTTCTTGGTTGTACTGTCAATCCACCCAAAACACATAGCCTCTTCCACAGCATCAATATACCAGAACGTACCGTCGTCAACTGGACACCCGCGTTTTACCACAACCCAACATTCTTTGGCTGTTTTATTGTTCATTATAAGCCATTGACGTAGTTCGTTACGGTTCTTTGCGTCTAAGAAATTATTCATTTGTTTTACCATAATGCTATTTTCCCGGCGATACCCAAGTCCAGAGTTGCCGTTGCTATGCCCAAGGCTTGGAATACACGGCTCATAGTTGGTAGAGTGATAACACTCGTACCTTTTTCCAGTTTTGAAATTTGGGCACGCTGCACTCCGATACGCTCGCCAAGCTGTTCTTGTGTGAGGTTTTGTGCCAATCGAGCCTTGCGTATGGCTTCGCCAACAATGTAAGCATTAACGTCTTCTTTGAGTTTAGCTTCCATTGCTTCACGCTCTGGGGTGCCTCTTTTGCCCCAAAGTTTATCTTTCATGTTGTCCGCTGGTATCAATTTCATCTGTGCCATAATGTTATTTCTTTTTATTGTTAAAGTACTCCTTTCTTATCTCTTCTGCCTTATCAATCTCCTTTAGTGGTGTTTTCTGAGTTTTCTTGACTATTCCATGTGTGGCAATAACTAAAGTTTCTTCCTCAGTGTCCCAAAAAGAGAAAAGCCTGTAGCAGATACCATTGTAGAGAGTGCGAAACTCCCATATCTCGGTATTTTCAAGTTTCTTGAAGATGTCAACTTTCATCACTCCTTCCTCGACTTTGAAGATGTTGTAGTATATCTTCTGTTGAGCCTTGAATGGCTGTGCATCCAAAAAGGCTTGTGCTTCTTCTGTCAACACCACTTTTAGTTTGTTGATGCCCATTTCTTTTTGAATTATGGTACAAAGGTAGCATATTGTTTCCAAACAACGATACAAAAATCAATTTATCATCTCTAATAACCTCACTTTTAACATTCCCCCGACTTGTTAGTATCGAATATGCAACTTGCTCACTCTTTTATTTCCTTAAATTTGAAAATTCAAAAATAGGGAAGAGAAAAATTCAGTACCGCAGCCAATGGTTGCAACCCAGTTGCAGCGGCATCAGCCTATCTTTGCATCATATTTCTAAAGAGTGAAGATGAAAAGTCAGGGAAATGCCGGTCAAGCCCCGGCTTGCGGCTGTCATGAGCACGAGGACAAGCACGCTTTGTTGTGCTCCGTGCTGTCAGCAGTATTGTTGTTGGGAATTCTATTGGCCGACAAATGTTGGGCGTTGGCTTCCTTTTTGCGATTGTTGGCTTATGTTTTTGCCTTTATACCGGTGGGCTGGCCTGTGCTGCGCAAGGCTGTTGCCGAGGCATTGAAAGGCGAGTGGGCCAATGAGTATCTGCTGATGTCGGTGGCTGCGGCCGGAGCTTTTTGCTTGGGCGAATATCCCGAAGCGGTAGCTGTGATGCTGCTTTATAGTATAGGTGAGCATTGTCAGGACAAGGCTGTGGGCAAGGCCCGGCGCGACATACGTTCATTGATGGGGCTACGTAGGGAGCAGGTAATGGTAGTCGATGGTGAGCATCGCACACGGAAAAGTCCCGACAAAGTGATGGTCGGAGAGGTAATCGAAGTGCCTGCCGGCGGACGTGTTCCACTTGATGCCGTTCTTCTTTCCGAATCGGCACATGTAGACCTTTCGGCTCTTACCGGCGAAAGCCTGCCGCAACTTGTTGCCACCGGTTCTTCTGTATCTTCAGGTGCAATAGTTCTTGAAAGCCCTATGCTTTTGCGCGTGGTGCATCCCTATGCCGACAGTGCCATGTCGCGTATATTCAGGATGGTAGAGCAAGCTAATGCGCGCAAGGCACCGGCCGAATTGTTCATGCGGCGTTTTGCACGCATCTATACGCCCGTGGTCATGTTTATAGCACTGTTTGTGGCCTTTGTCCCACCTCTTTATCTGGGCTTTTCGGCCTTTTGGAGTGACTATCTGCATCGGGGCCTTGTGTTTCTGGTGGCATCTTGTCCGTGTGCTCTGGTGATAAGCATACCGCTGGCCTATTTCTGCGGCATAGGCTTGGCTTCGCGCCGTGGCATCTTGTTCAAAGGCGGCAATTGCCTGGATGCTGCGGCTGGTGTGACCGATGTGGTGTTCGACAAGACCGGAACCCTTACTTGCGGCCGTTTTGAGGTGACGCGTATAGTGCCTCTCGAGGCCGATGCCGCGTCTTTATTATCGTTGATGGCCGGCCTGGAGCTCCACAGCACCCATCCTTTGGCCCGTGCTCTGGTGGCCTATGCCACCAATCATAACATTTCGCCACAAAGTATTGCGTCACTTCGAGAGATGCCCGGAATGGGGCTGACTGCCGTTGTGAACAACTGCAACGCAGCCGTGGGCAATGCAAGACTGATGGAAAAGCTTGGCCTTGAAGTTCCCGAAACAGACCGTGAGATAGCCGGCACCGTGCTTTATTGCTGCAGTGGGGGTGTGTTGCAGGGCTACGTTGTAATGAGCGACCGGCCCAAGGACGATGCTGCCTGTGCAATCGGCTCTCTGCGAAGGCTGCGCGTGCATAGCGTCAGCCTGCTCTCGGGCGACCGGCAGGCCATTGTCGGGAAACTGGCCCGTGATTTGCACCTTGACGCGGGATTTGGCGACTTGCTTCCGCAGCAGAAGATGGAACATCTCAAGTCCATGCGCGGCCGTGGCCGTTGCGTGGCCTTTGTAGGTGATGGCATCAATGATGCTCCCGCTTTGGCATCGTGTGATGTAGGCTTTGCCATGGGCGACTCGGGAAGCGACCTTGCCGTCGAAACGGCCGATGTGGTGCTCCGTAGCGGCCATCCCCTCCATGTGGCCCATGCCATGGCCATTGCGCGTGTAACGCGGCGGGTTGTCCGGGCTAATGTGACCTTGGCTTTGGGAGCAAAACTTTTGGTGATGTGCCTTGGTGCTGCCGGTGTGGCCGGTATGTGGATGGCAGTGCTTGCCGATAGCGGTGTAGCTCTACTGTGCCTGCTTGTCGTAGTTATTGTGCAACCTCTCTTGTGTAGACGTTCTCTGCGAAAACTTGCATGATATATTGCAAAAGTTTTCTCTAACAGCAGAATCTGCCTGCAGTGTTTGAAGAGGCCTTCCATTTTTTCATCCTCGGTATTCCGTTGGGTTCACTCCAAGGTAGTGTAGCACATAGCGGCTGAAATATGCTGGTGAAGAGAAACCGAAGAGGTCGGAGATATTAGAGAAAGAAAGGACTTTGTCGCGGAGCAAACGTGAGATGTCGAGTGTGGTGTATCGGTTTATCCAGAAATTGGCGGCATGGCCGCTCACGCTCTTGGACACTTCCGAGAGATATTTTGAGGTGACGCATAACTGGTCGGCATACCATGAAACTTCACGGTGCATGCGGTATTCACCGTTTTCAAGCAAAGTGATGAAGCGGTTCATCAGTTGGGCATACTGCGTGGAAACGTTGTTCTCTTGATAGAGCGAGACATGGAAATCAAAAAAATCGAGAATCAATGATTGCACCATGTTTATCATCATGTCGCGATAGAAGTGATGCCCGGTTTGTGCAAGGCGGATGTGTATGTCCTCAAAGTTCCTTAGACATTGGTCATACATAGTTGGTGTCAGATGCATGATGGGGTTAAGGAACAATGCCATGGAACCCTTCATGCCGTAATTGCTGCGGGGCGTACTCTGTTCGATAAACTTGGATGAAACGTATATCGTGGTGACGCGGAAGTCGGAATCGGGAATGATCTTTTCAATCAGTTTTCCCTTGCGTACAATCATCAGGTCGCCTTGCTTTATCTGCACCTCTCCATTATATAACAAATGGCATGAGCCGCCTGTGCAAAGAGCATGAGCCAGATGATTCTTGTAAGCTTCCGTGTTCAGCTCCTGTAACGAATCCTTGATGATGATGCTTCTTTCCTGCTGTTCCATAGTTTTTGCGAGCTTATGTGATTTCGTTGGTTAATATAAATAACGTGAGTTCGATGAAATCAAAACAAGGTTGGTTGCGTGTCAATCGTTCTCGA
>ERZ808252.727-NODE-727-length-28933-cov-4.924337_pt1 | contig 28933 bp, 26 predicted proteins | sample MGYA00521242_ERZ808252 | MGnify/ENA primary metagenome ERZ808252 (study PRJEB31516, sample SAMN03275581) | gut metagenome | biome: mammalia-associated habitat; material: feces | host: Papio cynocephalus | place: Kenya | collected 2012-08-07 ...
AGAGCACTTCACTCGTAATGAAGGGGTCGAGGGTTCAAGTCCCTTTCGAAGCTTATCCAAAAGAAGATGTGAGGCATAGTGTCTCACATTTTTTTTATTTATTTTTACGCTTTCTTTATAAAAGTTTATTAGCAATGTAATTTCATTCCTTACGTAAATCCGCTATAATACTATTTGAATGTTTGTGGGAGTGTCCGTGAACAGGAAAAAGTATTTGGATTGGAGAAACAGAGTATTATGGATGGAAAGGAAACGGAAATCAAGGAGCGGGTGCATGAGTGGATGCAGACGACCGCTCTTTGGCAGAAAATTCTTTGCTTTTTGCAGATTGTTTTATCCGCAGTCATTTTAGTATTTGCTTTTATGGGCTTAAATGATATCATGCCGATCTTTACGACCAATAAGGTAGATCTGGTTCTGCTGGCTGTATTGTTTGTGATCAGCGGCATCCGGCTTTTTCCGGAGAGAAAGTTGTATACCTATATTTATTTTGGTGTCGCCGTGCTGATGCTTGTCATCCTGGCAGTTGGTCTTATGTTATAAGGAGATCCGGCGTAACGATACAGAACGGATGGAAGTAGTAAATAATATTGAGAAAACTTGACAATTTGCATAAGATAGGATAAAATACTGATATCTCATGTAGTTGAGTAAAAAAATTGAAATTAATATTACCCCGCAGAAAATAAGGCGGGCGAGAAAAAAGGAGAAATAGTCATGTTAGAAAAAATGCAGGAACTTATCGCAGATCAGTTGAGCGTTGATGCAGACAGCATCACAGAAGCATCTTCTTTCAAAGATGATTTGGGAGCAGATTCATTGGATCTTTACGAATTGATCATGGCTCTTGAAGAAGAGTATGATGTTGAGATTCCTACAGATGATTTGGAAAGCATTAATACTGTAGGTGATGTAATTAACTTCTTGAAAGACAAAGGTGTAGAATAATTACATCCGAAATACTGTGACTAACAAATGTGAATGGTGTGGTTGCCAGTTTTGTCAGATGACAGAATTGTCAGCCACCATTTCAAAATATGGGCTAATTTTGACACCATGAGCAAAAGGCTCCTGGTGTTAAAGTTGTGTTATTTTGTCATCATTACATGGAATGGAGGAAGAGATGAGTAAGATTGCATTTGTATTTCCGGGACAAGGTTCCCAGAAAGTTGGTATGGGAAAAGAGTTTTATGAGACTTCTCCGATTGCAAAAGAGATTTTTGATAAGGCAAGTGAGGCTGTCGAGCTGGATCTGAAAGCGTTGTGCTTTGAGGAAAACGACGACATCAACATTACAGAATATACACAGGTTGCGCTTCTTACAACAAGCGTAGCGATTATGGAAGTATTGAAAGACCGCGGGATTAAGCCGGACGTAGCAGCAGGACTCAGCCTCGGCGAATACTGCGCCTTGGTGGCAGCCAATTCGATGAATTATATCGATGCGGCAAAAGCAGTCCGCAAACGTGGTATATATATGCAGGAAGAAGTTCCTGCCGGTGTAGGCGGCATGGCTGCGATCATGGGACTGGAAAGTGCAGAGATTGAAAAAGCGATCGCGGATATTCCACAGGTTCAGGTTGCCAATTACAATTGTCCGGGACAGATTGTTATCTCAGGAAAGAAAGAATCCGTAGAGCAGGGAGCAGAAAAATGTAAAGAGGCAGGCGCGAGACGTGCCGTTATGCTCAATGTAAGCGGCCCATTTCACTCGGACCTTTTAAAAGGAGCAGGAGAAAAACTGGAAAAAGTTCTGGATACGATCGAGATTGAGGTACCACAGATTCCTTATGTGGCAAATGTAAATGCTTCCTACATAACAGACAAAGAAGAGATCAAGCCGCTGCTTGTGAAACAGGTATCCTCTTCCGTGCGCTGGCAGCAGTCGGTAGAGACGATGGTGGCAGACGGTGTGGATACGTTTATTGAATTGGGACCTGGCAGAACACTTGCCGGTTTTAATAAAAAGATAGGAAAAGCCATTGGAAAAGAATTGACGACTTACAGCGTCGGCACAATGGAAGAATTAGAAGCAGTTGTAGCAGCACTTAGTTAAGAAAGGAAACCTTATGTTATTAGAAAATAAGATTGCCGTAGTGACCGGAGCCGGACGTGGTATCGGACGTGGTATCGCCTTTGCTTTGGCGAGAGAGGGCGCGATGGTTGTGGTAAATTACAATGGTTCGAAAGACCGTGCAGAAGAAGTAGTCCGCACGATCGAAGAAGCAGGCGGAAAAGCCACAGCGGTTCAGTGTAATATCAGCGATTTTGAGGCGGCAAAGGAATTTTTTGCCAATGTCGTAAAAGAATACGGTAAGATTGACATTCTTGTCAACAATGCCGGAATCACAAAGGATAATTTGATGATGAAAATGTCGGAAGAGGAGTTCCAGAGTGTCATTCAGACAAACCTTGCCGGTACATTCCACGGAGTCAAATTTGTTACCCGTCCAATGATGAAACAGAGACAGGGACGTATTATCAACATTGCTTCCGTATCGGGAGTGATCGGAAATATGGGACAGGCAAACTATTCTGCTTCCAAGGCCGGCGTGATCGGTCTTACCAAGGCGGCAGCGAAAGAACTGGCATCCCGTAATATTACGGTAAATGCAGTAGCGCCGGGATTTGTGGCGACAGAAATGACAGACGTTCTTTCGGATTCCGTGAAAGAGGCAGCTGTAGCGACGATTCCATTGGGACGTTTTGGAGAAGTAGAGGACATTGCGGAAACCGTTGTCTTTTTGGCATCGGATAAAGCCAAATACATCACCGGCCAGGTAATCTGCGTCGATGGCGGCATTGCAATGTGATATCAGGGTCAAAAGGTCAAAAGTTGATCGTGCTTGCACGAGGAGACTTTTGACTTTGGGACCCGTCAAACATGAGAACGCAGCATTTTGATGCGAAGTTCGAATGTTTGTAGAATTGCGAGAGCAGCTTGCTGCGGAGCAATTCGTAGATATCACAGAAAAGTTCGAAAATTATTCTAGGAGGATTATTTCATGAGTAGAAGAGTAGTCATCACGGGAATGGGAGCTATCACTCCGATTGGAAATACCGTGGACGAATTTTGGAGTAACATTAAAAAAGGCGTTGTGGGAATCGGACCGATCACTCAGATTGATACGACAGATTATAAAGCAAAGCTGGCAGCGGAAGTAAAAGATTTTGATCCAAAGGAATTTATGGATCCAAAGTCAGCACGCCGTATGGAGCGTTTTGCACAGTTTGCCGTAGCAGCATCCAAACAGGCACTCGAAGACAGTGAACTGGATCTGGAAAAAGAAGATCCGTTTATGGTCGGCGTCAGTGTAGGATGTGGTATCGGAAGTCTTCAGTGTATGGAGCGTGAGTACAAGAAACTGCTTGATAAGGGACCAAATCGTGTGTCTCCTTTGATGATTCCGATGCTGATCTCAAACATTGCCGCAGGAAATGTAGCGATCCAGCTCGGATTAAAAGGAAAAAATATCAACATCGTGACAGCGTGTGCAACCGGAAATCACAATATTGGGGAAGCATTCCGTTCAATCCAGTATGGCGAAGCGGACGTTATGGTTGCCGGTGGTGCAGAAGCTGCGATCACGGAGCTTGGTGTGGCAGGATTTACCAGCATGACAGCGTTGTCATTGTCAACGGATCCGATGAAAGCGTCGATTCCATTTGACATCAACCGTAACGGTTTTGTTATGGGTGAGGGTGCCGGTATTCTTGTTATGGAAGAATTGGAACATGCGAAAAAGCGTGGTGCAAAGATCTATGCAGAGATCGTAGGATATGGTGCAACAAACGATGCTTATCATATCACTTCTCCGGCAGAAGATGGAAGCGGAGCAGCAAAAGCCATTGAATTTGCGATGAAAGATGCCGGTGTAAAACCGGAAGAGATCGATTATATCAATGCGCATGGTACAAGCACACATATGAATGATATGTTTGAGACGAGAGCAATCAAACTGGCTCTTGGCGAAGAGGCTGCTTATCATTGTAAAGTAAGTTCTACAAAATCTATGGTAGGACACCTTCTTGGTGCTGCCGGTGGTGTGGAATCCATCGCAAGTATCAAGTCGATTATGGACAATTATGTACATGTCAATGCCGGTTTGACAGATCCGGATCCGGAATGCGATCTTGACTGCGTCAAAGACCAGGGAATTGATATGGAAGTGAACACCGTTCTCAGTAACTCTCTTGGATTTGGTGGACATAATGCATCTTTGATCTTTAAAAGTTTTAATGAATAAAAATCTCAAAAAGCGCGGGAAGATATGGAATTGATAGTTTCCTGCGCTTTTAGGATAGAATTCCCACTTGTAAGTTATGAAAAAATATGTTATACAGATATGGAGGACAAAAAAATATGTTGCTAGATGTAAATGGTATTAAAGAAATTATACCACACCGCTATCCATTTTTGCTCGTAGACTGCATTGAAGAGATGGAACCTGGGGTAAAAGCAGTTGGATATAAAAATGTAACTGTCAATGAGCCGTTTTTCCAGGGCCATTTTCCACAGCAGCCGGTTATGCCGGGGGTTTTGATCGTGGAAGCACTGGCACAGGTAGGCGCGGTAGCCGTTCTCAGTCTGCCTGAAAACAAAGGAAAACTTGCCTTTTTCGGGGGTATCGATAAGGCTAAATTCCGCAAGCAGGTAGTGCCGGGGGACCGCCTCCGCTTAGAGACCGAGATCATCAAATGCAAAGGTCCGATGGGCGTTGGAAAAGCCGTAGCCACAGTAGATGGCAAGGTGGCATGTGAAGCCGAGATCAAATTTATGATTGGATAGCAGACAACTGGGTATAATGAATACTATCACAGAAAACATGTTTTTAAGAAGAAAATATTATGGAGGCCTATGATGAAAGATTTTAAACAATGGGAAGGATTTTCCGGAAGACTTTGGAAAGAAGGAATCGATGTACGTGACTTCATCCAAAAAAACTACAAACCTTATGATGGAGATGAGTCCTTTTTAGCAGGACCAACAGAAGCCACCGATAAGCTTTGGGGCAAATTGCAGGAATTGCAGAAAGAAGAAAGAAAAAAAGGCGGCGTTCTGGACATGGAGACAGAGGTTGTTTCCTCTTTGACATCCTATGGCCCTGGATATATCAGTGAAGACTTGAAGGATTTGGAAAAAGTAGTTGGTCTTCAGACAGATAAGCCATTGAAACGTGCATTTATGCCTTATGGTGGTATCCGTATGGCAGAGCAGTCCTGTACGATGTATGGTTATCAGCCAAATCCAAAATTGCATGAGATTTTTACCAAGTATCACAAAACACACAGTGATGCGGTATTTGAAGTATATACACCAGAGATGAAACGTATGCGTCACAATAAGATTTTGACCGGACTTCCGGATACTTACGGACGTGGACGTATCGTCGGCGACTACCGTCGTGTGGCATTGTATGGTATCGATGCCCTGATTGAAGAGAAAGAGAAAGATTTTGCCGGAAGCGAACGCCGCAGCATGCGCAGTAAAGATTATCGTATCCGCGAAGAACTCGCAGAGCAGATCAAATGTCTGAAAGGCATGAAAGAGATGGCTGCTTCTTATGGTTATGATATTTCCGAACCTGCAAAAGATGCAAAAGAAGCATTCCAGTGGCTGTATTTCGGATATCTTGCTGCCATCAAGACACAGAATGGTGCCGCAATGAGTGTTGGACGTGTTTCCACATTCCTTGATATCTATATTGAAAGAGACCTTGCCAATGGAACATTGACTGAGGTAGAGGCACAGGAACTGGTTGACCATATGACAATGAAATTCCGTATGGTTAAATTTGCTCGTATCGAGTCTTACAACCAGTTGTTCTCCGGAGACCCTGTATGGGCTACCGTAGACGTTGCCGGTATTGGTATGGACGGACGTTCCCAGGTAACAAAGACATGTTTCCGTTTCCTTCATACATTGGAAAACATGGGACCATCACCGGAGCCAAACCTGACCGTATTGTATTCTTCTCATTTGCCGGAGGCATTTAAGAAATATGCATCTCACATTTCCATCGAGACAAGTTCTGTACAGTATGAAAATGATGATGTAATGCGTCCGGTATGGGGCGATGATTATTCGGTATGCTGCTGTGTATCTGCGACAGAGACAGGAAAAGAGATCCAGTTCTTCGGAGCGCGTGCAAACCTTGCAAAATGTCTCCTTTACGCGATCAACGGTGGTATCGATGAGAAAAACAAAGTACAGGTTGGACCGGAATATCGTCCGATCACAAGCGATGTACTTGACTATGATGAAGTCATGGATAAATACGACAAGATGATGACATGGCTTGCTCAGACGTATGTAGAGACACTGAACATGATTCACTACATGCATGATAAATATTATTATGAAGCATCCCAGATGGCATTGATCGATACGGATGTAAGACGTACTTTCGCAACAGGTATTGCCGGATTCTCTCATGTAGTAGATTCCCTTTCTGCGATCAAATATGCTAAAGTAAATGTAATCCGTGATGAAGATGGATTGGCTGTAGATTACAAAGTAGAGGGAGACTTCCCACGTTATGGTAACGATGATCCTCGTGCCGACGAGATTGCTGTATGGCTTCTCCGCACATTTATGGATAAACTTCGCAACTGCCATACTTACCGTGATTCTGAGCCTACGACATCGATCCTTACGATCACATCCAATGTCGTTTATGGTAAAGCAACCGGAGCACTTCCGGATGGAAGAAAAGCAGGCGAGCCATTGTCACCTGGTGCAAACCCGGCATACGGAGCAGAGCAGAACGGTCTTCTCGCTTCCTTGAACTCGGTTGCAAAACTTCCTTATGAAGAAGCACTGGATGGTATCTCCAATACTCAGACCATCAATCCGGGAGCACTTGGAAATACACACGAAGAGCGCGTGAAGAACCTTGTTCAGGTAATGGATGGTTACTTTGATCAGGGAGCACATCACTTGAATGTCAACGTATTTGGCAAGGAAAAACTGATCGATGCAATGGAGCATCCGGAAAAAGAAGAGTATGCAAACTTTACGATTCGTGTATCCGGTTATGCTGTAAAATTCATCGACCTGACAAGAGAGCAGCAGCTTGACGTTATCGCAAGAACCTGCCATGAAACGTTGTAATATCTGAGTTGCGCCGACTGTGGAGCAATTCGCACAGAGTTAAGAAATTTATTAATTGGAGGCTTACCCGTGGAAGAGAGAATTGGTTATGTCCATTCTTTGGAAAGTTTCGGTTCTGCGGATGGTCCTGGAGTACGGTATATCATTTTTCTGAGTGGCTGCAACATGCGTTGTCAGTTCTGCCACAATCCGGACACCTGGGACATCAAAGCAGGGAAAGAATACACGGTTTCTCAATTATTAAAAACTGCAAACAGATACCGTCCTTACTGGGGAAGTGAGGGCGGTATTACTGTGAGCGGTGGAGAACCGTTATTACAGATCGACTTTTTATTGGAATTATTTCAAAAAGCAAAGGAAATGGGCATTCATACGACCCTGGATACCAGTGGAAATCCCTTTACGACAGAAGAACCATTTTATTCAAAATGGAAAGAACTGATGAAAGTAACGGATCTGGTCATGTTAGACATCAAGCACATTGATGAAGAGCAGCACAAGATCCTGACGGGAAAAACTGGAAAAAATATACTGGAGATGGCAAGGCAGATGTCCGATATGGGGCAGCCGATGTGGATCCGTCATGTATTGGTTCCGGAGCGTAATGATACCGATGAGTATCTTCACCGTCTTGCAGATTTTATCAAGACGTTGAAGACGGTAGAACGGGTAGAGGTTCTTCCCTATCATACGCTGGGCGTGTTTAAATGGGAAAATCTCGGAATCCCTTACAAATTAGAAGGAATTGATCCCCCGACCGCGGAGCGCGTGGAAAATGCAAAACGTATTTTGGGGGCTGAATAGAGAGGATAAAAGCAGCACTTTGAAATAGAAGGTGCTGCTTTCTTAATAACGTCAGAAAAATAACTAGACAAAAATGACTTATTAGTATATAATATTGCCAATAACAAGACAAAGGTGGCGCGTTACCAGAATGAAAAAAGATTATTTGGAATATCAAAAAGATATCGGGGAGCGCTTGAAGCAATATCGTATCCATGCAGGGATGACACAGTCCGAACTGGAACGAAAATGCGGAGTGTCCGTGCGAAGCATTTCCAGATTAGAGCAGGGGGCTTCGGTTCAGCTTGAGAGTTTGATTAAGATTTTGTCAGCGCTGAATCTCGAAGAGAACATTAATTTGCTAATACCGGATCAGACAAAACGTCCCTCTTATTATTTGGAAAAAAATGAAAAGAAGAGACAGCGGGCAGGAAGAAAGAGTAAGGAAAAATCCGGTTTCAAGTGGGGGGATGAAGAATGAATACAACAGCAGAGATTTATTTGTGGGGAACAAGAGTGGGAATTATTCATCAGGAATTGGATAAGTCCTGTGCTGCTTTTGAATATGATGAAGAGTTTCTAAAAAGCAATATACAAATTGCTCCGGTAATGATGCCATTAAACAGCGTGATATATGAGTTTCCGCTTTTGGCTGGGGAGCCTTTTTTTGGACTTCCGGGATTGGTTGCAGATTCACTGCCCGATGATTTTGGTAATAAAGTAATTGAACAATGGCTGGCGTCTCAGGGGAAATCGATAAGTGACTTTACTGCAATTGACCGCTTGTGTTATATGGGAAAAAGAGGAATGGGGGCATTGGAGTATGTTCCGGCGACATCGGAACTCAGAGATATTGATCAGGATATTAATGTCAGTAAAATGGTGCAATTTGCTTCTGATGTATTGAATCAAAGAGAAGCAGCAGTGCTTAATGCAGAAGAAAAACTCACATATTCCCAGCTGGTACAGGTTGGAAGTTCCGCGGGCGGAGCAAGAGCAAAAGCTCTGATTGCATGGAATGAAGCAACAAATGAGATTCGGTCGGGACAGTTAAATCTGGGAAAGGATTTTGATTACTGGCTTATGAAATTCGATAATGTGTCAAAGAATGGAGATCATGGACTGGAGGATGAGAAAGAGTATACATTGATCGAGTATGCGTATTATCGGATGGCACTGGATGCAGGAATTGAAATGAATGAATGTAGAATTTATTCAAATAACGGAGAACATCACTTTATGACAAAGCGGTTTGACCGGGAAAATGGGAAAAAGATTCATATGCAGTCGTTGGGGGCGATCGCTCACATCAGTTATAAGGAACCGGCAATATGCAGCTATGAGATGGCGGCACAGTATATGCGCGAATTGAATTTGTCAATGAAAGAGATGGAACAGTTTTTTGCAAGGATGGTTTTTAATTGTCTGGCAGTAAATCAGGATGATCATGTAAAAAATGTGTCATTTTTAATGGATCGTACGGGAGAATGGAGATTGTCTCCGGCGTATGATATTACATTTTCTTACAATCCGACAAATAAATGGCTTAGGGCACATCAAATGAGCGTGAATCAAAAAACGAATGATATTTCCTTAACGGACTTGCTGGAAACGGCATTGAAAATGGGGATCAAAAAGGGAAAAGCGATGGATATTGTATCAAAGATCAGTATGGTGGTCGCAGATTTTGAAAAATATGCTGTGGAAGCGAAGATCCGTGAAAAAACATATTCTGATATACAGAAAATATTAATTCAGAATAGAGTAGAATGATAAAAACTCCCCCTGGGCCTTTTGCCACAGGGGGAAATTCTTTTACCTCTCTTTTTTCTTTTTCCGCGTTGTCGCGTAGAGCAGTCCCGGAAGGACAAACAGTACACTGACCAGGGAGCAGATGGTTCCTTTGCCGAGAAGGTAGCCAAGCTGCGAGAGCAGGCCGTGAGTCGATATGAAACCGAGCAGAAAGCCAACGGTTACCATTACGATGCTGGAAGTAAGGATGGAAGCCGTTGTCTGTGTCAATGCTTCGACGATGCTTTCTTTCGGCGAAAAATGCGTAAGACATTCGTGATAGCGGTCACTGAACAAAATGGCATAATCTACGGTAGCGCCAAGCTGTACGGAGCTGATGATCAGGTAAGCGATATAAAACAGTGGTTGGTGCTGCAGGTAAGGCAGTGATAAATTGATCCATATCGCAGTTTCAATCGCCAGTACGAGAACGATCGGCGTTTTCAGCCGCCGCATGGTAAGCAGGAGCACGACAAAGACGGCTCCGACAGCGACCAGATTTACTTTTCCCATATCGGCAGTGACCGTGTCCATAAGATCGTAGGTGCTTACCCCCTGACCGGCGAGGTAGTAGTCATCGCCGTAATATTTTTGGGCTTTGTCACGAAGGGATTTTACCAAAGCAAATGTTTCGTTCCCTTCGTAATCAACGCTGACCGAAAGGACAAGGCGGTTGTAATGTGTGCCGCAGAGTTTTGATTTAATGGAATCCGGGATCATGTCACGCGGGATACCGGGGCCGATCATATCCGCAAGGGAAGTGACGGAAATGACATTTTTTCCCTTTTTTATGTCTTTGACGAGCGCACGCTCGGTTTGGTCGGATCCATTCGGGATCATCATGACGTAACTGTCCTTGATGCCGAAAGTGGATTCAATGTAGGCGGTATCGTCTCCGTACTGGGTTCCAGCGCTGAAAATATGTGACGCGCCATAATAATAGCTGTTCTGGTTGCTGAAATAATAGGCAGGAACCATGATCAGACAGAAAATACAGGCAAGCGGCAGAGTGATTTTGCTCACCAGTTTTCCAAATCTGCGGAACGATGGAAGAAATTCGCGGTGCGACAATCGATCCATGAGCCGGTAGGACAGAAGGATCACGCCGGGCATGAAAACAAATACCGTGATAAGGCTGATCGCGATTCCTTTTGCCAAAGCTCTTCCAAGGTCAGGACCGATCTGGAAACGCATAAATAACAGCGCTAAAAAGCCGATCACCGTAGTGAGTCCGCTTGAAAGGATTGAGGAACAGGACTTGCAAAGAGCCTGATTCATGGCAGTTTTAGGATCGTCGTACTGCGTGCGGCATTCCTGAAAACGGTGGATCAAAAATACCGAATAATCCAAAGAAACAGCCAATTGCAGTATGCTTCCCGCGGCATTTGTGACAAAGGAGATCTCTCCAAACATTAAGTTTGTACCGGAGTTTATGATAACAGCGATACCAATTCCGAAGAGAACGATAAAGGGTTCCAGCCACGAAGTCGTTGTAAGAATAAGAACAAGTAACACAATGACAATCGCGAAGCCGGAAATTTTCCGGATTTCGCTTACAGTGCTTTTCGTGGCGGCTGCGGTGCTTACGGCAGAACCGGTCATGGCATTGTCTTCGCCGATCAGACTGCGGATGGCAGGGACGGCATCATTGATGGCGTCTTCGTTAATCGTCACGGTGTAGAGAGCAGTGTTATCTTTATAATAAGTAGTTATGGTATCTTCATCCAGCATGGAGAGCGGGAGATCCAGAGGATTCGAATCATCCAGCCAGGTTACGCTGTCCACACCGGAAATCTTTTCCAATTTCTTTTTATAATCCAATGCCTGTGCATAGGTAACATTTTTGATCGCGACACGCGCATTCGGAATATCTCCTTCAAATTCTTCTTTCATCTTATCCAGAGAAATGGTGGAAAGCGATTCCGCCGGCAGATAGTCATTCATATCGTAATTTACTTTGACCTGCTGGCTCGCAATGGCGCAGCAAAGGCTTGCAGCTAAAAATAAAATGGAGATTGGGATTCGAAAACGAATGACACGGCGGAAAAATTTTTCTTTCATATGCTTACCTCACTTAAAAAATAATTGACATCTGTTGCGGTTATATGTATTATAGCAATAGACGAAGAGGGATGCAACGCACAATATATTGTCAGCTGACAATTATTTGACATTCTGATTACAAATGTCCGAAAAGGAGGGAAGACGATGGGAGATTTACGTACGAAAAAAACGTTTGCAAGTCTGGTGCAGGCATTTTTGCATTTGTTGGAGAAATACCGCTTTGAAGATATTAGTGTAAAGCAGTTATGTGAAAGCGCAAATATCCGCAGGGCGACGTTTTATACTCATTTTGCAGATAAATATGAATTTTTGTCCTTTTTTATCCAGGAAATGCGAAAAGAACTGCTGGAGCATATCGAAAATATGAATTCGGAACTGCCGGAACAGTCAAATAGGTATTGTGATAAGCTGTTTCATGAAATGATGATGTTTTTTGAAACACACCCTCAGCTGGTCCGCAATCTGCAGGACAGCCAGATGATGCCGGTCATGATGGAGATTTTTGCGGAAACGGTGCAAAAAGGTGTGTATGAATATTTGTGTAGTCTGCCGGGCAGGCAGGAAGATGAGGTGAAACAGATGAAAGCCTGTTTCTATGCCGGAGGAATACTGCGGCTGGTTCAGTTGTGGATGAAAGATCCGGAAAAATTTCAGGTGGCGGAGATCAAGTGGCTGAAATTTATAGAATAAAAAGGCGTGTTTTTTTCAAACAAAGCGCGAAAATCCGCTGGTTTTTACCGTGATCAAAAATTTTTTCATTTTTTTCAAAAAAAATATTGACCGCTGGTCATTTTTGTGATAGACTACTGGTAGCTTAAGAAATGACTACTAGTCATTTTTGATAATAAGTATCAAAAGGAGGTTGCCAGTAATGGTTAAGTTTGGAAAGTTTATTACAAAGCACAAATTATTCATTCTTCTTCTTGGCGTGCTGCTTATCATCCCTGCGATGATCGGTATGGTCAAGACGAGAGTCAATTATGATGTACTTAGTTATCTGCCAGATTCACTTGAAACGGTGTCCGGTCAGGATATCATGGTAGACGAATTTGGTATGGGGGCATTTTCCATGGTTATCGTGGAAAATATGAATAACAAAGACGTGGTTGCTTTGAAAGAAAAATTGGAGAAAGTAGATCATGTTGAAAAAATCATCTGGTATGATAGTGTAGCAGATATTTCACTGCCGACCGACATGCTTCCGAATGAATTAAAAGAGGCATTGTTCAATGGGGATGCGACGATGATGATCGCATTGTTTGATAATACGACATCGTCCGAGGATACGATGCAGGCAGTCACAGATATGAGAAATATGGTAAAAGATCAAGCATTTATCAGTGGTATGTCAGGAATCGTTACGGATATTAAGAATCTGGTACAGGCAGAGCTTCCGGTATATATTGTCATTGCAGGTATTTTGGCATTGATCGTACTGCTTATCACGATGGAATCGCTCGTGACACCGGTATTGTTCCTTTTATGTATCGGATTAGCCATCCTTTACAATATGGGAACCAATATCTTCCTGGGGCAGATATCCTATATCACACAGGCGTTGACCGCAGTACTTCAGCTTGGTGTTACGATGGATTATTCCATTTTTCTTCTGGAAAGTTATCAGGCAAACAAAGTACGGTTTGACAATGACAAAGAACGTGCGATGGCACATGCGATCAGCAATACATTCAAATCCGTTGTCGGAAGTTCCATCACGACGGTGGCCGGATTTGCGGCACTGTGCTTCATGACATTTGCGCTGGGACGTGACCTTGGAATCGTTATGGCAAAAGGAGTTATCATCGGTGTTATCGTTTGTATCACCTTGCTGCCATCCTTGATCCTGTTCTTTGACAAATGGATCGATAAGACGACACACCGTGCCATCTTCCCGAATTTCCATAAATCGAGTGCCTTTATTACAAAGCACCGGATCATTCCATTACTTATCTTTGCCGTATTGTTTGTTCCGGCATTTTATGGAAATAATCATGTAAAAGTATACTACAATCTGGATCAGGGACTTCCACAGGATCTGGATTCGGCAATTGCCAATAAAAAACTGGAAGAAAAGTTCAATATGAACAACATGCATATCCTTCTCTTGAAAAACGGTCTTACGAGCAAAGAGAAAAATGATATGAAAAACGAAATTGAAAAAGTAGACGGAGTCAAATGGGTACTCGGCATGAACTCCATTGTGGGTGCCAATGTACCGGATGATATGATTCCGGACAAATACAAAGATATGTTGAAGAGTGATAACTGGGAACTGCAGTTTATCTGTTCGGATTATAAGACGGCGACAGATCAGGTTAATGCCCAGATCGCTTCGATCAACGATATTGTGAAAAAGTACAGCAAAGATTCGATGGTAATCGGTGAAGCACCACTTACGAAGGACTTGCAGGACGTAACGGATATCGACCTTGCAACCGTAAACTATCTGTCAATCGGAGCGATCTTCCTGATCATCTTATTGACATTTAAATCGATCTCACTGCCGGTTATTCTCGTAAGTGTAATCGAATTTGCCATCTTCCTCAATATGTCGTTCCCATATTACAGCGGAATCGAACTTCCATTTGTGGCAAGTATCGTTATCGGAACCATTCAGTTAGGAGCGACGGTAGATTATGCGATATTAATGACGACAAGGTATCATAAAGAACGTGTCGTAAATCAAAAGACAAAGAAAGAAGCGGTCGAGATCGCGCACAAGACTTCGATGAAATCCATTATAATCAGTGGACTGAGCTTCTTTGCCGTAACCTTCGGTGTATCTGCATATTCAAGTATTGACATGATCAATGCGATCTGTACCTTGCTTTCAAGAGGTGCCGTGATCAGTACGATCAGTGTAATCCTGATCCTGCCGGCAATGCTTTACCTCTTTGATAAAGTGATCTGCAAGACGACATGGGATATGCGTAAAATCAATTATTAATGAATGAAAGGATGATCATTATGAATCGAAATAGAAAACTCAATCGTATTAGTAAGACAGTCATTTCCGGACTTTTGGTGACAAGTCTGGTAGTATCCAATGGTGCCTATGCCAATGCACAGAAAATTTCCAAAGATGAATCCGTATATGTAAATGCCGATGAGAGCGGAGCAACGACAAAGATCACCGTTTCCAACTGGTTGAAAAATGCCGGAATCAATGGAACGATCAACGATGAATCCGATCTGAAAGACATTCAGAATGTCAAAGGAGATGAGACATTTACCCAGAACGGCGATGACGTACAGTGGAGTGCTGGATCCGATGACATTTATTATCAGGGAACAACAGACAAAGAACTTCCGGTAGGCGTTGAGATCAAATACGAATTGGACGGAAAAGAAATTGCCGCAAAAGATCTTCTCGGTCAGAGTGGTAAATTGAAAATTACCGTTTCTTATACCAATAAATCAAAATCCACACAGACGATCAACGGTGAGAAACAGGAAATGTATACACCGTTTGTAATGGCAACCGGAATCATTCTTCCGGATGACAAATTCAGCAATGTGGAAGTAGATGATGGAAAGATCATCAATGAAGGTTCCAATAACATCGTTGTCGGATTCGGTATGCCGGGTATGGCAGAGAGCCTGGATCTCGATGAGGATGCCGCAGACAAACTTCCGGAAGGATTCACGGTAACAGCGGATGTGACAGATTTTTCCATTGGAAATACGATCACATTTGCCAGCCCAAGCATCCTGAGCGATCTGGAACTGGATGATATCGATGATCTGGATGATCTCGAAAATAAATTGGAAAAATTAGTAGATTCTTCCGAAGATCTTGTAGATGGTTCCAAAAAACTTTCGGATAAAATGGGAGAGCTGGAAGATAAGTTTGACGATTACCGGGACGGCGAAAAATCCTTGAATAAAGGAATCAAAGATCTGGTAAACGGTGGAACGACATTGAAAAAAGGAGTAAAAGAGTATACCGATGGTGTGGATACCCTGGCAAAAGGAACACAGAGTTATGTCAACGGAGCAAAACAGATCACGGACGGAAACCAGAAACTGTATTCTGCCGTAAAAGATATGCCATCTTCTTATAAAGAATTTTCCGATGGTTTGCAGGCTTATACCAAAGGTGTGGATACCCTTGCGGATGAGAAGACAGCAAAACAGCTTACCGATGGAGCTGATGCGATTGCAGCAGGAATTGGTACGTTGAATGAGAATCTTGGCAAATTAGAGAGTTCTTATGATAATTATAAACTTCTGGCAGATGGATTGAAAGCACAGGCTGCCCAGATCAGTGATCCGACACAGAAAGCAACGATCCTTGCCTATGTACAGAAATTAGAAGAACTGTATCAGGGACAGAAAGCAAGTGTAGGAGCGCTGGTAAGTGCTACAGACAGCAAGAGTACGTTGAAATCCGGTGCAAGCCAGGTGGCTGCAGGCATTAAAAAAGCGCTGGCAGGAGCACAGACACTTTCGAAAAATTCCGCTTCTCTCCGTGCCGCAGATGAGAAACTGACATCCAGTATCGGTACCTTGACAGCGAGTGTGAAGAAACTGAGCGATGGAAGTAAGAAACTGAGCAGCAACGACCGTAAATTGCTGGCAGGAGCAAAGAAAATCCTGAAAGCAAGCAAATCGGTAAAATCCGGAAGCGACAAACTGATCAATGGAGCCAACAAACTGAAAAAGGGAAGCAATACACTCCATAAGGCAACCGGCAAAGTTGCGGATGGTATCGGCAAACTTTCCGATGGCGCAAATGATCTTTACGAAGGAATGGATAAATTCGATCAGAAGGGTATCCAGAAACTGAACAATGTATATGAGGATGATATTAAGACATTGAAGACCAGACTGGAAAAACTGACCGATATGTCCAAAGATTATACAAACTTCTCCGGAATCAGCAAAGGAATGGACGGAAAGGTCAAATTCGTCATTGAGACGGCAGAAGTAAAGAAAGATGATGAAGAATAAAAACTACTTGTGGCAGGAAAGGATGTGAATGAAGTGGGCAGACTCGATGAAAAAAAGAAGAAAAAGCGTGAGGATCTACTCAATGCGACGTATGAGTTGTTTACTTCCAAAGGCGTATTTGACACATCCATTTCGGACATCGTCAAAAAAGCCAATATGGCAAAAGGAACATTTTATCTGTATTTCAAAGATAAGTATGACATACGGAACGCATTGATCACCAAGAAAGCGGGAGAACTGTTCTCCATCGCGTATGAGCAGATGTACCGGAAAAAGTTTTCTTCGCTGGAGGAAACGGTAATCTGTGCCTCAGACGTTATCATTGACCAGCTCAATGAAGATAAGACACTGCTGGAATTTATTGCCAAAAATCTCCAATGGGGACTTTTCCATAGGGTTCTTTTGGAGGGCGAAAATGATGTGTCAAAGAGTTTCTTTGACTGGTACACCGAATTGATCGCGACTTCGGGGCGCAAGTTCAAAAATCATGAGTTAGTCATTTATATGATCGTGGAATTGATTAATTCGACCTGCTACAATGTGATCCTGCATGAAGAGCCGGTAGGGCTTCCGGAACTCAAAGAGGAACTACACCAGTTGATTCCGGTGATCTTACGGACGCAGGAGATCGTAGAGGCGTCATAGAGCATAATAAGAAACCACTTTGCTGATACAAAATGAAAAGGGCAAAGTGGTTTTTTACATAATGTTCATTTTGTCATAATTGACTTCTTTCGGTAAATAAACTATAATAGTCTCTATCAATGAATTTGAAAGGCAAGGTTTAAAACTATGATTCCAACGATAAAAATTGTATGTATGATACTGTGTCCTCTGATCGCGCTTGTTGTTCTGGGGATCGCATATTTTAAAATTCACAAACGTTCCAGTAAATTGGAGACGGGACTGCCGGGAGCACTTGGATACGGCTTTCTTGGATACCTGTGGCAGTATCTGATTTTTTCTTTTCTGGCAATGTATCTTTTAGCGCTTGTGTTTAAAGGCGTATCCGGAATCGCCCAGGTCGGCGTATCCTTTGGTCTTACGTTTTTGAGTACGGCATTTACGATCGCGGCGTTGTACTGGGGGATCTATCTGACAAATGAAAAGAAGCGTTCAATCTACCGAAGTGCGGTGGTAGGGATCGGTTTTGCTCTTGGAAAAGTGGCATTGGAACTGGTACAGCCATATTTTTACAGTGCCTATGCGTCGATCCGCATCAACGTCGGACAGCTCGGAACAGAAACCGATTATATGAAAGCCATTGAACATACAACGATTCCGTCGATGTTAGAGGGAACGTACAAATGTATCCTGATGTTTATCGTCATTATGGCGATCACGCTAATTATGGCAAAATATTATGAAGAACGTAAAGTACATCATGCGTGGATCACGGGAGCCGTTATTTATGAGGCCATTATGCTCATCAACCAGATTTTTGTAAATTTTCTTCCAAGCGGCATTGTGCAGAAAATTGTGGTTTTAGTCGTGCTTACGGTGATCGCAGTGATCTGTGGAAGCGTGGTGTGGCACTGGTTTAAGACAGATGAGATCGAACCGGATCCGAGAAAGATTTTGTCCGTCGGAAAGGAAGCTTAAAAGGATGGAAAGACTGGATAAGCAATTTGCTTTTTTTCGCGAGATTGATAAGGAAAAGAAGATTGGAAGACAGACGTATCTGACGGGGGCAGACCGGAAGGAAAACGATGCGGAACATGCGTGGCATATGGCGATTATGACGTTATTGCTCAGCGAATACGCCAATGAGAAAATCGACGTATTAAAAACGGTTTCAATGCTTTTGATCCATGATCTGGTGGAGATCGATGCCGGAGATACATATGCTTATGATGAAGCAGGAAAGGCGACGCAGCGGGAACGTGAAGTGAAGGCGGCGGACCGCATTTTCTCTATCTTGCCGGAAGAACAGGGAAAGGCACTGCGCGCTCTGTGGGAAGAATTTGAGGCAAGAGAGACGCCGGAGGCAAAATTTGCCAGAACGATGGATAACATCCAGCCGCTTATGCTGAATGCAGCGACCGATGGCAAAGCGTGGGAAGAACACGGCGTACATCTTTCGCAGGTGCTTGGCAGAAATGAACGGACCGCGGAAGGTTCCGAAGTGCTGTGGAAGTATGCCTATGAGACGTTTATCCGTCCAAATGTGGAAAAGGGACGATTACAGGAGGACGATGTTGAAGAAGATTCGCTTGGATAAATATTTATCGGATCATACCGAATTGACGAGAAGTCAGATTAAAAAGAAGGTGGCATCCGGGCTGGTAAAAGTTCAGGATGCCGTGATCAAAGATGCTGGATATAAGGTGTCGGCAGACGATGTCATCGAGATGGAAGGACGAAGAATCTGTGGGCAGCAGTACCAGTATCTTCTTTTTCATAAACCGGCGGGGATCGTGTCGGCGACCGACGATGCAAGGGACGAGACGGTGCTGGATGCTGTGCGGCGTGGCGGCTTTGCCGGTGAGGGCGAGCCTCCGTTTTTATCAAAAGATCTCTTTCCGATGGGGCGGCTTGACAAGGACACGGAGGGGCTTCTGATCCTGACCAATGACGGCGGGATGGCACACCGGCTTTTGTCGCCGAAGTTTCATGTGGAAAAGACGTATCTGGTGCGACTGGATATCCCAGTAAGTGAAGAAGATGTCATACGCATGAAAGAGGGCGTAGACATTGGAGAGAAGCGGTTGACGAAGCCGGCAGAGATGAAAATTCTGGCAGAGACAGAATGCCTTCTCACGATCACAGAAGGAAAATTTCATCAGGTGAAGCGGATGTTCCACCAATTGGGAAAAGAAGTTGTCTATCTGAAACGTGTGGAGATGGCAGGGATCCGGCTGGAGGATTCGCTGAAAAAGGGACAGTGGCGGCAGTTGACGGAAAAAGAAATCGAGAAGTTAAAGGAGCAGGCAGATGGCAAAAAAGAAATATTATGCAGTGAAGAAGGGAAAGACACCGGGGATCTATCTGACATGGGATGACTGCAAGGCGCAGACGGAGGGATATTCCGGCGCGATTTACAAAAGTTTCCCGACGATGGAAGAGGCAGAAAATTTTGTGCGGGGAACCGCAGCGGCATCTGATGGAAATGGTGAGGAAGGCAGCGCAGAAGCGGAGCCGGTGGACGAAGATACTGCCGTTGCTTACGTGGACGGAAGTTACAATGTCACGACGGGCGAGTACAGCTGCGGTGTCGTATTTTTGTATGAGGGAAAAGAAGAGACGATGGCGCAAAAAGGAGAAGATGACGAACTGGCACAGATGCGGAATGTAGCAGGAGAGATCCTGGGGTCACAGCTTGCGATGGAACTTGCGGTGAGGCGCGGCATCCGGAAGATAAAAATTTATCATGATTATCAGGGGATCGCCTCGTGGTGCCTGGGGGAATGGAAGACAAATAAAGAGGGAACGAAAGCCTATAAAAAATATTATGATTCGGTGCAGGACAAACTGCAGGTGACGTTTGTCAAGGTAAAAGGCCATTCCGGCGACCATTACAATGATATGGCGGACGAGCTGGCAAAGAGCGTAATATTTTAACACTTAATTCACACTTTTTTGACGTTCTATTCAACTTTTTACGATATGATAGAAATATAAAAGGAAGTGATAGATTTGAAAAATGTATTGAGCCGTTTAACAACCAAAAAAGAAGGCGACATCGAGGTGGTTAATGTCATTCCGGAAGATGGAAACGAGATTTATCTGCCACAGACCGGTGACCTTTTAGATATGGAAAAGCAGTACCGCCAGATCATGTTCTTTTATGAGGCGGGGATTCAGCAGGTGACAGCGAAACTGGAAATATTGAACAAAGAATTTCAGTACTGCAATGACCGGAATCCGATTGAAAATATTAAGAGCCGTGTGAAATCGGCAGACAGTATTATCGGGAAGATGAAGAAAAAAGGACTGCCGCTTACGATCAGTTGTATGATGGGAAATATTTACGACATCGCAGGAGTGCGTGTGATCTGCCCGTTCATAACAGATGTCTACCATGTGGCAGCGATGTTGATGAATCAGACAGATGTGGAAGTCATCCGCGTCAAAGATTACATAGAGCATCCGAAAGACAATGGATATCGAAGTCTGCATGTGATCGTTATGGTGGATGTCTTCTTTTCGGATGAAAAGAAGAAGGTACCGATTGAGATTCAGTTTCGTACGATCGCGATGAATTTCTGGGCAAGTACGGAGCACCAGCTTCGCTATAAAAAAGAAGAGAAATTTACGCCGGAGATGCATAAGCAGTTAAAGCGGTGCGCTGATCTGATGGCACGCGCAGACCGCAAGATGCAGCGGTTGGCAGAACAATGTCAAACAGAGGAAGACCGGTAAAAGCCTTCCTCTGTTTTATAATACACATTTTTTTATTTTGTGTTTTTCTTTGCTTCTTTGCAAAACTGCATTTGTGAGCAGACGGCTGCATGACCGCGGCGGTCTGCTTTTTTATAGCAGCCTCCATATACTTTCACAAGACCGTCTTTTTCCGGATCAATGAGTCCGTCCGGCTGCAAAAGATGAGCTTTGGTATTATCGGCAAGCTGCGTATGAAGAATGTGGACGATTTCTTTTTTCAGATCCGGATCTTCTACCGGGAAAAGGATCTCGACACGTTTATCGAGGTTTCGCGGCATCCAGTCGGCGCTTCCCATGTAGATCTCCGGACTGCCGTCATTTTCAAAATAGAAAATGCGGGAGTGCTCCAGAAATGTGCCGACGATCGAGCGGACTTGGATGGTTTCGCTCATGCCGGGAACGCCCTGTTTCAGGCAGCAGATACCGCGGATGATCAGTTCAATCTGAACACCGGCAGCAGAGGCTTCATAAAGGGCATTGATGATACCGGCATCGCACAGGGAGTTCATCTTTGCGACAATGCGTGCCGGTTTTCCCATTGCGGCATAGTCACGTTCGCGGTTGATCAGTTCGACAAAGCGTGTGCGGAGCCAGGTTGGAGCCAGTGCCAGTTTATTCCATGAGAGTGGTTCCGAATATCCGGAAAGCATGTTAAATACCGCGGTTGCGTCTTCGCCATACGCACGTTTGCACGTAAACATGCCCATATCGGTATAAAGTTTTGCCGTCGAATCGTTATAGTTACCGGTTCCCAGATGGACATAGCGGCGGATGCCTTCCTCTTCACGCCGTACGACGAGAGTGATCTTACTATGCGTCTTTAATCCGACCAGACCGTAAATAACGTGGCAGCCGGCTTTTTCCAGTTTTCTTGCCCAGACGATATTATTTTCCTCATCAAAACGGGCTTTCAATTCGACAAGAACCGTAACCTGCTTTCCGTTTTCCGCCGCCTGTGCTAACGAGGCAATGATCGGAGAATTGCTGCTGACACGGTATAAGGTCTGTTTGATCGCGAGGACATCCGGGTCTTTGGCGGCAAACCGCACAAAATTAACGACCGGATCAAATGTCTCGTACGGATGGTGGAGCAGGATATCTTTTTGGCGGATCTGCTCAAAGAGATCTTCGTCCATATTAAGTGCTTTTGGCGGCTGTGGCGTATACGGTTCTTCTTTCAGATGATCGAAGCCTTCCATGCCATACACTTTCATGAGAAAGGTAAGGTCAAGCGGACCGCGGATGGTAAAAATATCCTCCTGCTGGATCTGCAGTTCCTTTTTTAATATCTTTAGCAGGCGTTTGTCAATTCCCTGTTCGACTTCCAGACGGATTGCCTCGCCCCATTGCCGCTTCTTTAACTGTCGTTCGATCTCAATGAGGAGGTCAGCGGCTTCGTCTTCGTCAATGGTAAGATCGGCATTTCGCATGACACGGTATGGTGTCGCATCCAGTACTTTGTAATTTAAAAACAATTTCTGTATGTTCTTTTCAATGATCTGTTCCAGAAGAATGATGCTCGTTTCGCCATCTTTCTCAGAAGGGATCGTGACAATTCTTGGAAGCACAGAAGGCACCTGGACGGTCGCAAAATCAATGGTGCCCTTCCGTTTTTTATCCATCAAAAGAGCTGCAATATTGAGTGACTTATTGCGGATCAATGGAAACGGACGGGAAGAATCCACTGCCATCGGTGTCAGTACCGGATAAACTTCACGCATAAAATACCGGTCTACGTACTCGGCCTGTTCGGCATTCAGCGATTCATACTGGGTTACGATCGTCAGCCCATTGTGTTTGAGAGCCGGCAGAAAAGAGCGGTTATATGTATTGTACTGTTTTTCTACCAGTTCATGTGTTCCTGTTGAAATGATTTCAAGCTGCTCCTTTGGAGTAAGCCCTGCGATATCTTTTTTCGTATATTTTGCGTGTACCATATCTTTGAGAGAAGCGACGCGGATCATGAAAAATTCATCCAGATTGGACGCGGTAATACTCAAAAATTTCAGACGCTCCATAAGTGGAATATTTTTATCGCGTGCCTCAGAAAGAACACGGTAATTAAATCCGAGCCAGCTCAGTTCTCGGTTGTAAAATTTTGTCATTTTGTCAACCCCTCTTTCTTTTTTAATACCGGACGGATGCCGAATACTTCTTCAAAGACATCTGCTTTCCGGTGAAACAGTCCTTTTTCCAAGGTGATATCCTGTAATGTATAAGCCGTGATCTGCAGGGAATTTTCCTTCAGACTCATGCGCACTTTCTGGATCCTCTGGTGATTGCTTTTGTCGAGGACATTTGCCAGTTTCAGGATTGCACAAAGTTTAACGATGGTAATGTACTGGTCTTTGGTAATTTCTTCCTCGTCAATCTCCTGATAATCCGGGAAATATTCATTGTTGTACCGTACGATATTGGCTACCATAACACGTTCGATGTGCGAGATTCCGATGATTTCCGTACTCATAATGATCTTATAGGAATTTTCGCGTGTCTGCGCCATATTGACAAAAGCACCGCAGCTGTGTAGTATAACGGCAATCTGCAAGAGCAGGCGCTCTCGTTTGCCAAGTCCATGAAGTTTCCGGATATTGTCAAATATTTCGGTTGCGAGATAGACCACGTTTTCAATGTGTGCCATGTCGCATTGGTAACGAATGGCAATATTTTTTGCCGATTCGATAATGTCTTTGGAAAAATCATGAGCAGGCCGTATCTTTTCCCGGCGTTCCGCATAATCTGCCACCATGCTGTCGCACAGATCAATGGCGGACAGATACAGGTCATTGCATTTGGTAAGCGCCCCGATCTTTTTGAACAAAAGCAGGGTTGGCAGGATCTGATCCATGTGTGCAAGTCCAAGGTGGCTTGCATTTTTAATCTTTTCAAACTCTTTCCGCGAGATCAATCCCTGGAAATCCGGATCTCTCTCGGACAGCCGCGCCTTGATCTCCGGCAGATTGCTTCCGACAGCGATGATGTGCCGTACCTTTTTCTGGCTGAGATATAAATTGTAAAAAGTTGTCAAATCTTTATCCAGATAATCCAAAATCAGCTCATTGTAATGAAAAACTTCGGATTCCATCGTGTGGAGCAGTTCGTTGATCCTTGTCGAACCAAGTTTCAGATTCTGCGTAAATTCCAATACGCCGTGGCGGAAAAAGGAAAACTGTACACTGCCGGCACTCATATCTACAATCAACGCTCCTTCGTCAATCAGATCATCAAAATACGATTCTTTCATGGAGATCGCTTTATAATATAGGAAACGCTGTTCACTGTTGCTCAGAATCTTTACTTTGATATTGGTCTGCAATTTGATCTGATCCAGCACGATCAGCCGGTTAGAAGCCTCACGCAGGGCGTCTCCGCTGTATGCCTGGTACGCGGTAACGTTGTATTCCTCCATTATTTTTTTGAAATCTTTTAATACCCGGCAGATTTCCGATAATGTTTTGTATGTGATCTGGTGATTGGCAAAAATTTCGGAGCCAATCGATAATTTATGGCGAATGTGCGTAAGTTCAACAATTCCCTTTCCTTTTGACACTTCGTAAATTTTCATGGAAAGACCGTTGGAGCCGACGTCAATCGCTGCATACGTAGTAATTATCATGGAAGTGCCTCCCTTCATTTATGATTGCTTAGTAGTAACTATTCCGCACTTTTCAACCCAATATGCAGGAATCGTTATATTATTGTATTATTATAATATTTTTTTGTAAAAATGACTAGTATTTTATGTAAAAATCATTTAAAATATATGTGTATTGCGGAGTGGTCCGCGTGGAAAGCGAGGAATCAAAATGAAGACGAGTGATTTTTTCTTTGATCTGCCAAAAGAACTGATCGCACAGGATCCCCTGGAGGACCGGAGTGCGTCCCGTCTGATGGTGCTTCATCGAAAAACAGGAACGATTGAACATAAACATTTTACGGATATTATTGACTATCTGAATCCGGGAGACTGTCTGGTGCGCAATAATACCAAAGTAATCCCGGCAAGATTATATGGAACAAGAGAAGATACCGGAGCGGTCATTGAACTGCTCTTATTAAAAAGAAAGAAAGATGACATCTGGGAGACACTGGTAAAACCTGGAAAAAAGGCGCGCGCCGGAGCACGCATTTCGTTTGGCGAAGGGCTTTTGAAAGGCGAGATCATCGATGTGCTGGAAGATGGAAACCGCCTGATCCAATTTTCTTACGAGGGGATTTTTGAAGAGATTTTAGACCAGCTCGGACAGATGCCGCTTCCGCCGTATATCACCCATAAACTGGAAGATAAAAACCGTTATCAGACCGTGTATGCCAAATACGACGGATCCGCTGCTGCGCCGACGGCCGGCCTCCATTTTACCAATGAATTGTTTGAAAAATTGGAGAAAAAGGGCGTGATCGTCGCCAATGTTACGCTGCATGTCGGTCTTGGTACATTCCGGCCGGTAAAAGTAGACGATGTGGCAAAGCATCATATGCACTCGGAACATTATTTTATTGAGCCGGAAGAGGCAGAAAAGATACGAAAAGCCAAAGAAAACGGAGGACGTATCATCTGCGTCGGGACGACAAGCTGCCGCACGCTGGAATCGGCGGCAGACGAGAATGGAAATATCAAAGCCTGCGAAGGAGATACCGAGATCTTTATCTATCCGGGCTATTCGTTTAAGATCATGGATGAACTGATCACGAATTTCCATCTGCCGGAATCTACGCTTTTGATGCTGGTTTCTGCGCTTGCCGGAAAAGATTTTATTATGAAGGCTTATGAGGAGGCAGTAAAAGAAAGGTATCGGTTCTTTTCTTTTGGAGATGCTATGTTTATCACCGATTGATTGTCCGGAAAAAATGTGCAGCCGCGGTGACTCGCCGTGCCTGCGCGAAAGAAAGAGGTTCAGGATCCGCGACAAGGAGGGAGCTTATGAGAGATAAGAAAATGTTGTTTATTTATAATCCGTGCGCCGGAAAGGGGACGATGAAGTCAAAACTTTCCGATGTGATGGAGACATTTATGCGTGCCGATTACGAAGTGACCGTCTATGCGACGCAGCGCGAGCGGGAAGCGACGGAACTGGTTATGGAACTGGGCGGTAAATACGACCGTATCGTCTGCTCCGGGGGAGACGGAACGCTTCACGAGGTGACGCAGGGGCTGATGAATATGCCGGCAGAGAGCCGCCCGGTATGCGGTTACATTCCGACCGGAACGGTCAATGATTTTGGCAGAGGCCTGAAACTTCCGACACGCGTGCGGAATGCCGCCAAAACGGCGGTCACCGACAAGATCAAACCGATGGATATCGGTCTGATGAATGGAGAAGTATTTACGTATGTAGCGGCATTTGGTGCATTTACGTCCGTTTCCTATGAGACGCCGCAGGCATTTAAAAACCTGCTCGGACGCGCCGCTTACATCGTGGAAGGCATGGGACAGGTCGGAAATATCAAAGCCTATCCGATGACGATAGAGACAAAAAACGGAAAAATTACCGATGAGTTTTTATTTGGAATGGTCAGCAATGCGAAAAGTGTCGGCGGATTCAGTTTCTTTAAAAAAGGACAGGTCTCGCTGAACGACGGCGAATTTGAAGGAATATTTATCCGAAAGCCGAAGAATCCGCAGGAATTGCAGGCGGTGATCAATTCCTTTGTGACATTGAAGCCAAATGATCAGATCATCGGTGTGCACAGCGATCATTTCCGCATTACGTCCGATCAGGAGGTCGCGTATACGTTAGACGGCGAGAATGGCGGCAGCCACAAAAAGGTGGAAATTGAGTGCTGTTACCGTCCGATCCAGTATGTGTGCGGATAAAAAATGTGACTTTATTTTGCCAAACTTTGGACAAAAAACTGTCAAAGTGATTTATTATACTTGGCATTGTAAATAAAAAAGTAACAGAAGTGTTACACAAAAAAATAGACAGGGGGAACTTTTACTATGAGAAAGTTTTTTAAAAAAATGTGTGTGGGCGCATGTGGACTTATGTTTGTACCGATCTTAGCGATGGTACCGGTCAATGCAGAAAATGTGAATGCGCCGGCTGCACAGGCACCATTGACAGAGACAGGAAGTATTGAGGCTTCCGCAACACCGATTCCGACACTTTTGCCATCGGTCAGCCCGGATGTTTCCGCAGATCCATCGGCAACGCCGACAGCGACACCGGTTGTTGCAGCATTTAAGACACTGGTTCCGGATGCTAATTTCCGAAAAGTGATCAATGAACTGGTCTTTGACAATGCAGTAAAAGATGACGACAATCTGACGGTAGAGATGCAGGAAAAAATAGCTGCTTATACCGACAAACTTGACATCAGCGGAAAAGAGATCAGCAATCTTCTCGGAATCCAGTATTTTACCGGAATCAAAGAACTTGACTGTTCTCACAATGCACTGACATTGCTGGATCTTTCGAAACTTCCAAATATTGTAAATGTAAAAGCGGATTACAATGACCTTGCGGACGTAACCTTTGATAAGGAGGCAAAACCGGAGACAATAGACCTTTCGAACAATAACCTGGTTACATTGAACCTTGCCGGTTTTACATCCGTTAAATCACTGGACGTAAGCAATAACAAATTGACAACATTAAATCTGGCAGGTTTGTATCAGTTGGCAACTCTTGACTGCAGCGATAACGTACTTTCCAGTTTTGGTGTGGAAGGTCTTGTAGGACTTGAAACTTTGGTTTCAGATAACAATGCAATTGTAACAATGAATGTTTCTTCCTTGAAGAATCTGAAAGTTTTGGAAAACCGCAAGAGCGAAGTTACTTTGAAACTTCAGAAAGTTTCCACAAGTGATGCCGGAGTAGTACTTCCTACCGGTGCGGCAAAGCCAGTGGCAATTTCCGACAAGGGAACTTATAAAGAAGCTGAGAATGCGATCATCTGGGATAAAGCAACAGATGTACCATCTTCCTTTACGTATACATACCAGATCACAGGTAGTAAACAGATGGTAACCGTAACTGTTAATGTCGATAAAACAGAGATGGTTAAAAATGTTCTTTCTCTAGATAAAGTAACAACTTTGACAACAAAGAGCAAAGCATACAATAAAGTGACGTTGACATGGAGCGGTGTCGATGGAGCAACAGGATACCGTATCTACCGCTCAACATCAAAAACAAGTGGATTTAAGAAAGTCAAATCCATTACTACGAGTTCCAAAGTAACCTATACAAATTCCAATGTCTCCTGTGGTACAACGTACTACTACAAAGTACGTGCTTACCGTCTGGTTGATGGAAATTACTACTTTGGTGCGTATTCACCGGTAGTCAGTGCAAAAGCAAAACCGGCAACACCAGCTTCTTTCAAAGCAGCAAAGGCAAGCCGTACAAAGGTTAAAGTTACATGGAAAGCGGTAACAGGAGCAAGCGGATACCGTATCTATCGTTCTACCTCAAAGACAGGCGGATTTAGCAGTATCAAGACGGTGAAGTCAGGAGCAAGTTCATCTTATACGAAGAAGACAAAACGCAACAAAACGTATTATTATAAGATGAGAGCTTATACTACGGTAAATGGCAAGAAAGTCTGGGGCGCATATACTACGGTTAAGTCGTATAAGTTGAAGTAATATATTATTCCCAAGCATGTTCTGCAGCATGGGCGTTCGCACTAGAATAAGCACGCAGCGGCATGGTATTCCTGATGACTCAGGAACACTCATGCCGGCGGCTTATTACCCATGCTGAGAACATGCTTGGGAATTTTTATGCACAAGACCGTGTAAGCGCCGCGAGCGCTTGCGAGGGGGAAGTGGAGCAGCTTGGGGAAGTGAAAGCACCCCGGAAAGCAGGAAAAAGAGGGAAACCAGTGGTGAGTGGAGCA
>ERZ808252.730-NODE-730-length-28866-cov-4.698136_pt1 | contig 28866 bp, 24 predicted proteins | sample MGYA00521242_ERZ808252 | MGnify/ENA primary metagenome ERZ808252 (study PRJEB31516, sample SAMN03275581) | gut metagenome | biome: mammalia-associated habitat; material: feces | host: Papio cynocephalus | place: Kenya | collected 2012-08-07 ...
TCAGAGCAAACGCCTGCGGCGTTCCGTCGAACCCCGAAGGGGCGCCGGCAGGCGGAATCTCGGCACTCGAGTGAGGCACAAAACATAGGTCAACAAAGTAACATTTGCCCCACTTTTGCCTATATCCTACGCAACAATCCCCCACGTGTCATTTCAGAGCAAACGCCTGCGGCGTTCCGTCGAACTCAGCAGGGGCGCCAGCAGGCGGAATCTCGGCACTCGTGTAAGGGTAAACATATAATCCTGTCATAAGTAACAAAGGAGAACAACATGATTTCATGTACATTTTTCGGTCACCATGACGCGCCGCAATCGTTATTTCCTGCGATATGCGCGGAGATTGAGCGCATGATTGTGGAACGCGGGGTCACGCATTTCTATGTGGGCACAACGGGAGATTTTGATTACATGGCATATCACGCACTCCAAAAGGTCCTGCCGCAATATCCGTCGGTCACGTTTGAAACGGTCCTTGCATACCTTCCGCGACCATACGACAAGGACATGGAGGTCCCCGTTTACACCGAAAGCCTGCTGATGCCCGACGGAATCGAAAAGGTGCCGCCGCGCTTTGCCATCTCCTATCGGAACCGTTGGATGGTGAAGCACGCCGACTATGTGATTGCTTTCGTCCATCGCGGCGGCGGGGCGGAGCAGTTCGTCAAGCTCGCCGAGCGGCAGAAAAAGCCTGTTATCAATCTGTAAGGGGATGTTTACTATAGAAAGGGTGCGAACACGGTTGTCTTTGATTTCAAAATCAGAGGCACTATGTTCGCACTCTCTATATATGCGTTGTAAGTTCTTGGGGGAGTCCAGAGGGGTACTTCTTTTCAAGAAGCACCCCTCTGGCGCGTCCTATACTTCTTTTATTACATTCCAAAACGCGTCGGCTTCGGCGGGGCGGGTGAAGATGCCGGGGCTGACACGGACGGCACCGTCGGGGAAGGTCCCGAGCGTTTGATGCGCGAGCGGCGCGCAGTGAAGTCCCGCGCGGACGCAAATTCCGCGATGGTTCAGCTCGGCTCCAACCCGCTCGGAGGGGATTCCCGCCATGCGGAACAGCAGGATTGCGCCGTCGGCTTCGGGGGTCAGGATTTCCACACGTGGGTCGGTCTCCAAACGCTCCCGCAAGCGGCGGTTCCAAGACGTGAGGTGGGCGCGGATGCGGTCGAGCCCGACCTGCCGAATATATTGCACTCCCGCCAGAAGCCCCGCAATCGCGGGCGTTGACAGCGTGCCCGCCTCGTAGCGCTCGGGCGGGTCCTCGGGCATTTCCGCAGGGACCGAGTTCACGCCGCTGCCGCCCTCGGTCAGCGTCCGCAAACGGATGCCGTCCCGCAGAATGAGGAATCCACAGCCCTGCCCGCCGAGCAGACCTTTGTGCCCGGGGGCGCAGAGGATGTCAATCCCCATGCGCTCCATGTCAATCGGCAGATGCCCCGCGGACTGCGCCGCGTCCACGATAAAGCGGATGTCCTTTTCCCGACAGAGCGCGCCGATGGCTTCCAGCGGCATGGTCACGGGGCAGATATTCGAGGCGTGGGTGCAGACCAGAATCCGCGTGTTGGGGCGCAGGAGCTTGCGGATGCCCGCGAGAATCGCTTCCTCGGTGCGGTCCGCATGACCCGCGAGGGAGGGGAACACGCTGTAGGTGACGCGCTTTTCCGCCGCCAATGCCGCGATGGGGCGGCGCACGGCGTTGTGCTCGAGGTCGGAGAACAGAATGTGGTCCCCCGCCTCGGCAAGCCCCTTAATGGCAAGGTTGAGCGCCGCGGTTGCGTTGAGCGTGAACACCACGTTTTCGGGGCGGTCGCTCCCAAACAGCCCCGCCAGTGCCTCGCGGCAGGAATAGACCGTTTCCGCCGACCGCAGGGCAAGGATATGCGACCCTCTGCCGGGGTTGCCGCAGTACCGCGCACAGCAGTCCCGCATGGCGGAGAGGACGGGAGGCGGCTTGGGAAAGCTGGTGGCGGCATTATCCAGATAGATCATGAGCGGATACGGATGCCGGCATTCCGCAGTGCCTCGGTCACATAGCGTTCCTGTAAGCAGTCATACGCCACCGCGTAGGAACAGCCGCGGCGACGGTCGGGATTTTCGGTCTTGACGACCTCGCACCGAAGCCCCGCCGCGGAAAGAACCCGTGCGGCTTGCATTGCCTGCGTCCCCGACCCGACGGTCAGACGGCAGGACAGCGGCATCGGCTCTCTGCGCATACCGATCAACTCCTTTCCAAGTTGAGGGACGGCGAAAACCGCCCTCTGCTGACAATATATGCGCAAAAGCGCCGCGCGGTTCCCTGCATAAGCGCATTGGCGGCGGTCAATACTCATGGCGTGGAAATCACAGGAAAGGAAGCTACACACATGACAAAACCGCAAATTACCCGCACCTCCGCGCGCGAAATCCTCGATTCGCGCGGCAATCCGACCGTTGAAGCCACGGTTTTCCTCTCGGACGGGACCGTTGGCGTTGCAAGCGTCCCATCGGGCGCGTCGACGGGCATTTACGAAGCCTGCGAGCTGCGCGACAACGAAAAGAAGCGCTACGGCGGGAAGGGGGTCCGCGATGCCGTTTCCAACGTGGGAAAAATCATTTCGCCCGCGCTGTGCGGTGTGAACGCCTCGGAGCAGGAGGAGGTGGACGGCATTCTGCGCGATCTGGACGGGACGGACTCGAAGTCCCGCCTCGGTGCGAACGCGATTCTTGCCGTTTCGCTTGCCACCATGCGCGCAGCGGCAAACTGGTACCGTCTCCCGCCGTTCCGCTATCTCGGCGGCAGTGCGGCGGAGCGCCTGCCCGTGCCGATGATGAACATTCTCAACGGCGGTGCGCACGCCTCGAACAACGTGGAGATTCAGGAGTTCATGATTGCGCCCGTTGGGGCTTCGTCCTTTGCCGAGGGACTGCGGATGGGAAGCGAAATTTACCACACGCTGGGGAAAATTCTGCGCAAGGAGGGCTTTGCCTCCACGGTTGGAGATGAGGGCGGCTTTGCACCGAATCTCGGGCAGGACGAGGAGGCTTTGGAGCTGATCTGCCGCGCGATTGAGGAGAGCGGCTACACGACCTCCGAGGTCCGCATTGCGCTGGACTGCGCGGCGGGGGAGTGGTATGACGAGCGGGACGGCTACCGCTTGCCGAAGCACGGGACCCCGAAGAGCCGCACCGAGCTGATTGACGAATGGGCGCGGCTGGTTGACAAGTACCCGATTTTCTCCATTGAGGACGGCTTGGATCAGCGCGATTTTGAGGGCTGGGCGGAGCTGACCGAGCGGCTCGGGCGCAAGGTGATGCTGGTTGGCGATGACCTGTTTGTAACGAACGAAAAGCGCCTGCGCGAGGGCATCTCACGCGGCGCGGGAAACGCGATTCTCATCAAGCCGAACCAAATCGGGACGCTTTCCGAGGTCATCCATGTCATCCGCGTGGCGCGGGAGAACGGCTACGCCTTCATTCCGTCGCACCGCTCGGGCGAGACCGAGGACACCACGCTTGCCGACATTGCTGTTGGCGTTGGTGCGCGCTTCATCAAGTCGGGTGCCCCCTGCCGCAGTGAGCGCGTTGCAAAATACAACCGCCTCCTTCGCATTGAGTCCGCCATAGGCTCCGCCGCCGTCTACGGGGGATGCGGAGGACGCGGGGGACGCGTTGGGGGTGCTTCTTGAAAGAAGCGCCCCCAAGCCCCCGCAAGAACTTTCAACAAGGTTTTTATTGGGTGCGAACATGGTGCGTTTGAGTTTTGGTAGGATATATGCGAACATGGTACGCTGACAAAAAGGGGGAGAGAAAGTCGTAGGGCTTCGCTCTGCACCCATTCAGAGGCTTTTTGAAAAAAGCTTCTGACAATTCCAAAAATTTTCATCCCCGCACGGATTCTGCAACGCAGAATCCGTGCGGGGATGAAAGTTCTTGCGGGTTCTTAGGGCGCTTCTTTCAAGAAGCGCCCTAAGTGGGGTGTGGGGCAAAGCCCCACGACCTTTTCACCCCTCCTTGTTAGCCGTAACCACCACGTTCGCACCCGTGCCGAGAAGGTTTTCGATGACTACGTCACCGATGTGAGCGGGGAGGGGGGCAACTGCCGCGTTGATCTGCTTCATGCAGTCGAACATCAGCTCCTTCGGAATCGTGCGGTCGGTCTTGACGGGAACGACACCGCCGTCCGAGGTCCGAACCGTGGAGGTCACCGTCCGCATCGGGTGCGTGCATTCGTCAATCGCGTATTGCTTCCCGCGCGGACAGGTGTTGCCCGTTACCGAGAGAACAGCGCCGTCCTCGCCCAGTTCCACCGCCAGCTGACAGCCGCGCGGACATACGATACAGGTTAAATTTCTTGTCATCTTACTGTACCTCCAGTTCAAAGTCCAGCGCCGCCGCACCCGCAAACTGCTCGGGGCGCAGGGTAATGCTCTCCATCTCGCCCGGGGCAACCTTCGGTTTCTTCTTGCTGAAAATCACGCGGTCGCCGTCCTTTACCTTGATGGTCACATTGCGGTAAACGTCCGCAACGCGGAAGAATACCGTCACGTCCTTCTTTGCCGTGATGCGCTGGGGGACCGTGTAGCGGATCTTGCCGTCGGTGTGCAGGGGAATGTCAACCGCCTCGGCACGCTCGCCGTGAATGTAAGCCGCCGCACTTCTGCCCGCAATGTCGGCTTCCTCGGATACGAAGTCGACCAAATCATGCACGTGAAGCACGTTTCCGCAGGCGTAAATACCTTCAACCTCGGTCTGGCGGTCCTGGTCGACCGATGCACCGTTCGTCACGCGGTCAAGCGGAACGCCTGCCGTTTTGGAAAGCTCGTTTTCGGGAATCAGACCGACCGAGAGAAGCAACGTGTCGCAGGGGATGTATTCCCGCGTTTCGGGAATCGGACGGCGACGCTCGTCCACCTTCGCAATGGTCACACCCTCCAGACGCTCGCGTCCGTGAATCTCCACCACCGTGTGGCTGAGCTTGAGCGGGATGTTGAAATCGTGCAGGCACTGCTCAATGTTCCGCGCCAGACCGCCCGAATAGGGCATCAGCTCGCAGACCGCGTGGACCTTCGCACCCTCCAGCGTCATGCGGCGCGCCATAATCAGACCGATGTCGCCCGAGCCGAGAATCACCACGTTCTTGCCCGGCATATAGCCCTTCATGTTGACGTACTTCTGCGCGGTTCCCGCACTGTAAATGCCTGCGGGACGCGTGCCCGCAATGTTCAAAGCACCCTTGGAGCGCTCGCGGCAGCCCATAGCAAGGATGACCGCCTTTGCCTGCAATTGGAACACGCCCGATTCGGGGTTGGTTGCCGTAATCACCTTGTCGGGGGTGATATCCAGCACCATTGTGTTGAGCAGGAAGGGGATATTGTGATCGCGCACGAGCTTTTCATAGCGCCATGCGTACTCGGGACCCGTCAGCTCCTCGCCGAAGCGGTGCAGACCGAAGCCGTTGTGGATGCACTGTTGCAGAATGCCGCCCAGATGCGCGTCACGCTCCAGAATCAGGATGTCGCGCACGCCGCTCTCATAAGCCGCGACCGCCGCACTCATGCCTGCGGGACCTCCGCCGACGATTACCAGATCAACCTGTTTCATCTTATTTTACCTCCTTGGTCCTGCCGACATTGACAAGCGACTTGCCGCCGCACTTGGTGACCGCCTCATAGGGGATGCCCTGCTCCTTTGCAAGCAGCTCCACGATGTAGGGGGAGCAGAAGCCGCCCTGACATCTGCCCATCTGCGCGCGGGTTCTGCGCTTCACGCCGTCAAGATCGGTGGGCTTCGGGTTGGTGCGGATTGCCGCAAGAATTTCGCCCTCCGTCACGGTTTCGCAACGGCAGATGATTCGCCCGTAGGTCGGGTCGCGGCGGATGACCTCGTTTTTCTCCTCCATGCTCATCTCGCGGAAGGCGTGGTAGGCGGGACGGGTCGGGTTGAAGTCCGCCTTCTTTGCCGCCTTCATGCCCGCGTCAAGCAACATTTGTTCCACGTACTCCGCAATTGCGGGGGCGGAGGAAAGCCCGGGGGATTCGATGCCCGCAACGTTGACGAAGCGTGCGCGCGGCATATTGATGATGAAGTCACCCGTGCTGCCGACTGCGCGCAGACCGCAGAAGGAGGTGATGGTCTGGTTGAAGCGGATACCCTCGACGTTCTCGCCCGCCTGCTTCATGACCAGTCCCAGCCCCTCGGCAGTGGTGGACTTGTCGTCCTTGTCCTCCATGTCAACCGAGGTCGGACCCGTCAGCAGGTTGCCGTCAACGGTCGGGGTGACCAGAATGCCCTTGCCCATCTTGGAGGGCGTGCGGAAGATGGTGTGCTTGACCAGCCCGCCGCTCTCCTTGTCGAGCAGGACGTATTCGCCTCTGCGCGGGTGAACGGTGAAGCTGTCATCGCCAACCATTTTCGCAACCGCATCGGAATAAACACCCGCCGCGTTGATGATGTACTTGGCTTCCACGGCTCCGCTTGCGGTGGTCAGCGTGTAGAAGTCTCCGTTGTCGGCAATTGCCGTGACCTCGGAGTTCAGGCGCAGCTCCGCGCCGTTGTCCATCGCGTTTCCGACAGCGGCAATCGTCAGCTCATACGGGCAGACGATCGCGCCCGTGGGTGCCCAAAGCGCACCGACCGCGTTTTTGGAAATGTTCGGCTCCAGCTCGCGCAGACGGGCGGCGTCAATGACCTCCAAGCCCTTGACCCCGTTCGCAACACCGCGGCGGTAGAGGTTTCCAACCTCCGCCATGTCCTCGTCATTGAAGGCGATGACAAGCGAGCCGTTGTTCTTGTACTTGACCCCCAGCTCGCGGCAGACCTCTGCCATGAGCTCGGAGCCGCGAACGTTCAGCTTTGCCTTGAGGGACCCCTCGTGCGCGTCAAAGCCCGCGTGCACGATTGCGGAGTTCGCACAGCTTGCGCCCGTGGCAACATCGTTTTTCCTTTCCAGAATACAGACCTTGAGATCGTAAGCCGAAAGGGTTCTTGCAATCATTCCGCCGACAACACCGGCACCGATGACAGCAACATCAAACATACCATCTTCTCCTTTTTGCAGAAAGATTATCGGACAGATCGGACCGAGAGAGAAGGGCAAGCGCCCTCTGCCCGCAGTCCGAATAACAGTTATATTATAAAGGAAAAAAACGCGGCTGTCAAGAAGTCCGCGCAAATCGGCAAAAAATCATGTTCGGACTGCCATTTGCGCAAGAATGCGCAGATATGCGCAGAAATTCGGTGAGTGAACCGCCCCTGTGCGGGGAAGAATAAGCAAAAAGGAACGGAGGATTCGGTGGAAGATGGAAAACACAGAGGTTGCGGTGGTTGGCGCGGGCTTTGCGGGCATGACGGCGGCGCTGTATGCCGCGCGAGCGGGGGCGCGCGTGATGCTTTTGGAAAAGGCGGCAGAGGGCGGGCAGATTCTGACGGCTTCGCGTGTGGAGAACTACCCCGCGCTGGGCGAGGTTGACGGTGTAACGCTGGCGGAGCGGCTGGCGGCGCAGGTCCGCGCGGCGGGAGCGGAGCTTTTGCAAGCCGAGGTAACGGAGGTCACGCGCGCGGGGTTGCAATGGCTTTTGCAGACCGAGGCGGGCGAGGTCTCCTGCCGCGCGCTGATTCTTGCCGTGGGTGCCAAGCGGCGCAGGCTCGGTGTGGCGGGGGAGGAGCGGCTTGCGGGGCGCGGGGTGTCGTGGTGCGCGACCTGTGACGGGAATTTCTTTCGCGGGCGGGATGTTGCGGTCATCGGCGGCGGGAACACGGCGTTCTCCGAGGCAATCGGGCTGGCGGCGATTTGTCACAGGGTCACGGTGCTCTACCGCTCGGAGGAGCCGCGGGCGGAGCGGTCGGTTCTGGCTCGTGCGGAGGGCTTGCCGAATCTGGTTCGGCTGTCGGGGAGCCGTGTGACCGAAATCCTCGGCGGGGAGACGGTGACGGGTGTGCGCGTGGAGCGGGACGGACGGGAGACGGTGCTGGCGGTGTCGGGGGTGTTCGAGGCGGTTGGAACGGTCCCCGACACGGCACCGTTTGCGTCGCTCCTGCCGCTTGCTCCCGACGGCGGAATCGTGACCGATGGGGAATGCAGGACCGCGCTCCCCGAGGTGTTTGCCGTGGGGGATTGCCGCGCGGGGGCGGTGCGACAGCTGGTGACAGCGGCGGCGGACGGCGCGGTTGCGGGAATTCTTGCGGTAAAAGAATCCTTTTTGTAAATTTTTCATGTTTTGTGCCGATTGTTGACATCGGGTTCACAATCCTGTGTTACACTTTCAGGACCAATGAAAGGGGATGAGCGGATGTTCCGAATTCTGGTGGTTGAGGATGATACCAACACAAGAAAGCTGATGGCGGCGGTTCTGACGCGCTACGGCTATGAGCCAATCGTTGCGGGGGACGGCAGAGAGGCGCTGGAGATTCTGGATAAGAATCACATTGACCTGATTCTGCTGGACGTGATGATGCCGCGCATGGACGGCTACGAGTTTACCAATACGCTTCGGAAGGCGGGCTGTATGCTGCCGATTCTGATGGTGACGGCGCGCGAGACCACCGAGGACAAGAAGCGCGGCTTTATCATCGGCGCGGATGACTACATGGTCAAGCCCGTGGACGAGGAGGAGATGATTCTGCGCATTGCCGCGCTCCTGCGGCGGTCGCGCATCGCGGGGGAGCGGAAGCTGACCGTCGGCTCCACCACCCTGCAATACGATTCCATGACGGTTACCGATCCTTCGGGGACGCAGGAGCTGCCGCAAAAGGAGTTTTTGCTCCTGTTCAAGCTGTTGTCCTATCCGAACAAGATTTTCACGCGCCGCCAGCTGATGGACGAAATCTGGGATATGGACAGCGAGAGTGATGAGCGGACGGTTGACGTACATATCAGCCGCATCCGCGACCGTTTTCGGAGCAATTCGGATTTTTCGATTCACACGGTGCGGGGACTCGGCTATAAGGCGGTCTTTGGAAAATGAAGCCCGCGAGACGGCAAAAGGAAAAACCGACGCGCGAGCGGTCGGGCAGACAAACCCTGCGGTGGAAGCTGACAGGGTTTGTCTTTTCGGTTATGATGCTATCGGTGGCGCTGATTATGCTGATCTACTGGCTGGTGCTGACCCTGCTCGGAAGCAGTGCGCTCGGCTTGCGTCTGGCGGTCAGCCCGATTTTTATTGCTTCCCTGCTTTTGGGGGCGTGTGCGCTGATTGCAACGCTGTTGTTTGCCCTTTTAAGCAGATACTACCTGCAACCGCTCAAGCGTTTGAACCGCGCGACAAAGGAAATCGGGGAGGGACATTTTGATATTCACGTGCAGGAGGACAAAGAGCATCCCTATCATATCGTGCCGGAGCTACAGGACCTGATTCGCAACTTCAACGAGATGGCGGAGGAATTGCGGGGAATCGAGCTGTTCCGCAACGATTTCATCAACAATTTTTCGCACGAGTTCAAAACGCCGATCATCTCCATCCGCGGCTTTGCGCACGAATTGCGGCAGGAGGGGCTGACCGACGAGCAGCGGAACGAATACGCGAAAATCATTGAGGAGGAGTCCGACCGTTTGGCGCGGCTTTCCTCGAATGTGCTGACGCTTTCCAAGCTGGAGAATCAGCAGATTGTAACGGGGCAGACGGAATTCTATCTGGACGAGCAGATCAGGCAGTGCATATTGCTTCTCGAGAGCGAGTGGTCGGAGAAGGCGCTGGAGATTGTTCCCGAGCTGGAGCTGTTGAAGGTTCGCGGCAACGAGGAGATGCTCGCGCTGGTATGGCGGAATCTGCTCAGCAATGCGATTAAGTTCACGCCGCGCGGTGGCAGAATCGAGGTGCGGATGGCGGTAACCGAGCAGACGGTCACGGTTTCGGTTTCGGACAACGGCATTGGCATGAGTGACGAGGTACGGGCGCGGGTATTTGAGAAGTTCTATCAGGGCGACCCCTCCCACGCGCACGCGGGCTACGGTGTGGGGCTTGCGCTGGTCAAGCGGATTGTGGACCTGCTGAAGGGGACAATCACAGTCGAGAGCCGCGAGGGGTTCGGCTCCCGCTTTACGGTGGAATTGCCGAGGGAATAGGAAAGACCTTGGGGAGGGAGAGGACCCCCTTTCGTAGGGGGTCCTCTCCCTCCCCAAGCCCCTCCTGCTCTCCCCGAACTTCCCCGCACGGCAACCAACACGAGGTTGGTTGCCGTGTGGGGGAGTTTTTTTGATTGGATGGGGGATTCAGAAAAAAGCGTTGTTTTTTTGAAAACAGCGCTTTTTTTATAATTATCGTTTTCCAATCAAACGAATCAGGTCGTACATACAGCCTGTTATTTTTTTGCCGTGGATATGGGCGGCGACGTACTGTCTTTTATTATTGGTGGATGCGATGCGGAAATAGCGCGGCTTGGTGGGGTTCTTGGTGTCCACGAGCAATTCGGGCACGAAGCCGACGCCCATGCCTTTGCCGATCATGGCATCGATTGTTTCCCAGTTCTCGCTGGTATAGAGGATATTCGGCGAGAAGCCCTCCGCCTCGCAGAGCGCGTTTCCGAGTTGGGTGAAGCGCTGGCTGTCCTTGAGGTAGATGAACGGCAGTCTTGCGAATTGCCGCAGGTGGACGCTCGGGATTTCGCTGTTACCTCCCGTTTCCTGCTCGTATTCGGCGGTCTGGTTCCGCGGGATGGCGAAGAAGATTTCCTCCTCCAGCACGGGGATATATTCCAGCGTCATGTCCCGCAGGGGCAGGGGAAGGAACGCGATGTCGAGCTTCTTTTCCGAGAGCAGGACCTCCAATTCGTTGGACGAGCATTCCGTAATGCTGAGCGTGATATTCGGGTGCTGTTTTTTGAACAGCGGCAGACTGCGCGGCAGGTAGTAGCGTCCGTAAAAGGGGGAGATGCCGACGGACAGGACCTGATCGTCCGAAAAGCTCCGCATATTCCGCTCCAGCTCCTCCGCCAGCGTCAGAATTTCGGTGGCTTCCCTTACAAATTCCTCTCCCGCGGGGGTCAGCCGCAGGGTCTGGTCGCCTCGGTCAAACAGCTTGGTGGAGAGCACGGCTTCCAGCGACTTGATGGCTTGGCTCAACGCGGGCTGGCTGATATACAGCTCCTTTGCCGCATTGGAAAAGCTCCTGTGCTTTGCCAGCGTAACGGCGAACTTCATTTCGCGCAATGAGAGCATCGGGGTGAACTCCTTTCGCTTGATGTTCTAATTATACAATAGACTTGCCCTTTTGTCAAGGGATTTCGCCCAAAATCAAACGAAAATCCGCGCTGTTATAAGCTGTCCTTATGGATGTATTAGAAATATGTATTTGCATTTTGGGCGGTGTGATGTTATAATCAAGGTAGCGGAGACCGTCACGGCATTCCCCATGCGCGGGACCGCTTCAGACTTGGAAAGGAATGGGAAAGGACAATGAAACTGTTTGCACACAGGGGTGCCTCCCGCTATCGGGAGGAAAACACGGTGGAAAGCCTCACGTTTGCCGCAGACATGGGTGCCGATGCGGTAGAATGCGATGTCACACGGCTGAAGGACGGAAGCTATGTCATCTATCATGATGAAACGCTTGCCCGTCTTGCGGGGGTGGACCTCCGCCTGCGGGACATTGGGCAGGAGGAGATGCGGGAGCGGCTTGCCGCCGTCGGTCGGCATCTGACGACCTTTGACGAGCTGGTCGAGGGCTACGACAGAAGCGTGCCGATTCTGATGCACATCAAGATGGAGATGCTTGACGCGGATTTCGTTTCAAGGCTTCAAAGGCTTGAAAAGCCGATGCTGTTCGGCGCGGTCTCGGTGTCGGTTGTGCGGTCGCTTCGGGAGCTGTTCCCGCCCGAGCGGATTCTGGCATTCATGCCGGGCAAGCGGGACTACCGTGCATTTTATGAGGCAGGCGCGGGCAACATTCGCCTGTGGGAAAACTGGCTCTCGGAGGTCACGCCCGCCGAGGTGAAGGCGGCTTGCCCGGGGGCGGAGGTCTGGATTATGGCGAACGACGGGCACGGGGATTTCTCCGGCTCGGTTGCATCGCTGGAGAAATGCCAAAGCCTCGGCGCGGATGCCTATCTGCTGGATGACACGCGGATGGCGGTGGACTGGAGGAATTCGCATGGCAACGCATGACGGGAGGCGAATATGGAGCTGAGGGAGTATCACAAATCCATGACCGACCTGCACGTTGGGTGTGAAGCGCCGACCGCCTATTTCATCCCATACGGAAGCGCGGAGACCTGCCGCAGCGATCATCGCGGGGAATCCGAGTGTGTTCGGTCGCTTTGCGGCACGTGGCGGTTCTTTTTCTCCCCATCGCTTGCGGCGGAGGGCGGGGTGGAGCGGCTCGGACATCGGGACGATTTGAATTTCGGGTCAATCTCGGTTCCGATGAGCTGGCAGTTCGATTTGGAGAAGGGCTACGATACGCCCGATTACATCAATAAGAAGTATCCGTTTCCCGTGGACCCGCCGAGGGTTCCCGAGGAGAACCCCGTGGGGGTGTACGAGCGGGAATTCTTTCTCGGCGAGGACTGCGCGGGCAAATCGGTCTACCTGACCTTTGAGGGGGTGGATTCCTGCTTTTACCTGTTTGTCAACGGCGAATTCACGGCGTACAGTCAGGTCAGCCACTGCATCAGCGAGGCAGATATCACGGAGCGCCTTGTGCGCGGGGTGAACCGCCTGCGGGTGGTGGTCCTGAAATGGTGCGAGGGGTCCTATCTGGAGGACCAGGACAAATTCCGCCTCTCGGGAATCTTCCGCGAGGTCTACCTGAAAATCCGCCCGCGCGTGCATCTGGCGGACGCGGACCTTCTGGCGGTTCCCGATGAAGGGCTTGTCGGCGGGCGGCTCTCGGTCTCCCTGACCCTGACGGGGCGGGCGGAGGTTGCCTACACGCTCCTCGGACCGAACGGGCAGGAGGAAGCGGCGGGTGTTTGCGGCGAGGAGCAGACCTCGTTTGCAATCTCGCTCGACCGCGTTGCGCTCTGGAGTGATGAAAGCCCAACGCTTTATTGGTTGGAGCTGGTCTGCAACGGGGAGTATATCCGCTTTCCCGTCGGCTTCCGTCGGGTGGAGATACGGGACGGCATTGTGTGGATTAACGGCGCGAAGGTCAAGGCAAAGGGTGTGAATCGGCACGACAGCGACCCGCGGCTCGGGAACACCGCCCCATACGATCGAATGCTGCGGGAGCTGTTGATTCTGAAAGCGAACCATATCAACCTGCTCCGCACGGCGCACTATCCGAACGACCCGCGCCTGCCGGGGCTCTGCGACCGACTTGGAATCTATGTCTGCGCAGAGTGCGACATGGAGACGCACGGCTTGCAATTGGTTGGCAACTGGAGCCTGCTGACCGATGACCCCGCATGGGAGGGGGAATACCTCGACCGCGCGGTGCGGATGTTCGAGCGGGACAAGAACCACCCGTGCGTGGTGATGTGGTCGGTCGGAAACGAATCGGGGACGGGATGTAATTTCAGGAAGGTCTACGAGTATCTGCACAGCCGAAGGTCGGATTGCATCGTGCATTCCGAGGGGAGCTCGCGGGCGTACATGGAGCGCTATCGGAAAGGAGAGCTTGACTCCCCGATGTGCCCGTATACCGACATCGAAAGTCGGATGTACCCCTCGCCGAAAATCTGTTGGGAGGATTACCTTTCGCCGACCTCTCCCTCCGACCGTCCGTTCTTCCTGTGCGAATATTCGCACGCGATGGGCAACGGTCCCGGGGATCTTGCCGACTATTGGAAGCTGATTTACGCGCAGGATTCCTTTTTCGGCGGCTGTGTCTGGGAGCTGTGCGACCACGCGGTTGCAACGGGGTCCGCCCGCTATGCGCATCCGATTTACCGCTACGGCGGGGACTTCGGCGAGCCGTTGCACAACGACAACTACTGCGTGGACGGCTTGCTTTACCCCGACCGACGCGAGCATATCGGAATGAAGGAGCTGAAGCAGGTCATCAAGCCGTTTACCGCCACCTGCCGCACGGAGGCGGACGGCGGGCTGACCGTGACGGTGCGAAGCCGCAGGTATTTCACCGACCTTTCCGACCATGACCTTTACTGCTTCCTGCGCAAAAACGGCAAAACGGTTGCGGAGTGCCGCTTCCCGTGCCTTGCCGTTCCCGCGCAGGGGGAGCGGGAATACCGCCTGCCGTTTGGTCTTCCGCCCTGCGGGGAAGCCGACCGCCTGTGGCTGGACCTCTCGCTTCGGACCAACCGCTCCTATGAATGGGCGGACGCGGGGAGCGAGAGCGGATGGGAGCAGCTTTTCCTGCATCGGGAAAGCGGGCAGCCCCACAGGCTCCGCGCGGACGGACAGCTGACGGTTGAGCGGGACGGAACGCGTCTGCGGGTGGTGGGGGAGAAAACGGCTTACACCTTCGACTGCGCGAGCGGACTGCTCTGTTCGGTCACGGACAACGGGAGCGAGCTGTTGGCGGGACCGCTGACCCCCGTTATCTGGCGCGCACCGATTGACAACGACCGACGGCAGGTCGAGAAAATCAAAAGCGCGGGCTTTGAGGCGGCAAAGGTCTACTGCCGCGGCTTCGGACCTCGGGAAGTGACCGCAGGCTCGGAGGGCGTGACGCTGGTGGGGGATTTCGTAATCGGCGAATCGGGTGCGCTCCCGATTGTGACCTTCACCGTGCGGTACAAGGTCCTCGGGAACGAGGGGCTGACCCTGACCGTCAAGGCTCATGTGCGCGAGGGGCTTCCGCCACTGCCGCGGTTCGGCTTTGAGGTGCGGATGCCCGAGGGCTTTGAGCGGTTTGTGTATTGCGGAAACGGTCCCTATGAAGCCTACGTTGACAAGCATAGGGCTTCGCGGTTCGGCGTGTACGAGACTACCGTGACCGAGCATTTCGAGCACTACCTCAAGCCGCAGGAGAACATGGCGCATTCGGAAACGCTCTGGGCAACGGTCGGCGCGGCGGCGGGACAGGGACTGCTGCTGGCGGCGGTGGACCGTCCCTTCAGCGTCAACTGCTCGCACTACGACATCCGCGCCGTGACTGCGGCGAAGCACGATGACGAATTGGCAGAGACAAAAGAAACGGTGCTGTATCTGGACTATCGGCAGAACGGAATCGGCTCCAATTCCTGCGGTCCCGAGCTCGCGCCCGAATACCGCTTCTCGGAGCGGGAATTCACCTTCCGCGCCCGAATCAAGCCGACGGCTACAACCGATAGCACACCTTGGAATGAGGTGTTCGGGGAATGAAAGCCCCGCAAAATGAAGGAGGAAAACAGAATATGAAAAAACTGCTGTGTATGCTTTTTGCGTTCCTGCTGGCAAGCGCAGGGCTTGCATCCTGCGGGAAAAAGAACCATGTCCCTGCGGGGACAACCGAAGCACCCGAGACGAACACGGACGAGACCGCCGACGTGGACGAGAACGGCTATCTCCGCGATTCGCTCCCCGAGCTGGACTTTGAAGCGCGCGAGCTTCGGGTTCTTTCGTGGAAATCCGCGCCCTATGAGTTCGTGGAGGAATCCTCGGGCGCGGATGTGGAGTATTCGCTCTGGCGGCGGACCGAGAACGTCAAGGAGCGGCTGAACGTTGAACTGAAGCTCGAATTCGTAGACGGCTCCAACAACTTCCTGACCGAGTTCGGGCAGAAGGTGCAAACGGGACTGCTGGCGGATAAGGGCTACGATATGGTCGTACAGTACAGCGGCTACGGCATGATGGGCGCGATGGCGGGCTACTATTACGACCTGAACCAATGCGATTATCTCGATTTCGAGAAACCGTGGTGGCCGCAGAAGCTGCGGGACTGCGTAACGATTTCGGATTCCGTGTATTTCGTTTCGGGTGACATTTCGGTCTGCCGCACCACGGGGCTGTTCGCTCTGCTCACCAATAACAATATGCTGGCGGATTACGACATCGGCGATGAGCCGTATCTGCTTGCGGCGGCGGGCAACTGGACGCTGGACCGCATGATGGAGATGTCGAAGTCGGTTTACACCCAGCTGGACCCCAACGACCCGAAGAGCGATGGGAACGAATACGGCTTTGTGTTCATCAACAATGTTGCAACCGACGCGTTTCTGGAGGGCTCGGGCATCCGCATGGTCTCGCGGGACAATGACGGAAAGCTGGTGGTGGATTCCTCCTTTACGGGGGAGAAGGCGGACAGTCTGGTCAATCGGCTCTCGGCGTTCATTTATCAGAATGACGGCGTGCATATCAGCACGAAATACGGCGCGATTTTCCCCGAGGGACACGCGATGTTCATGGTTGGCAAAATCGACACGCTGATGTACTACATGGACGATGCGCAGAAGTTCTCCTACGGCGTGCTCCCGATTCCGAAGTACGACAAGAACCAGACCGACTATCGCACAACCGTAAACTTCAACTATTCCATGTTCTCGATTACCAAGAGCGCGGATAAGCCGAACGAGGTGGCGGCTGTGATTGAGGCGCTTGCCTCCGAGGGCTACCGCACGGTTTCTCCTGCGGTCTTTAACAAGGCGTTTCAGGTTCGGTATTCCGAAAACAAGACCATTGCCGCAATGTTCGATATCATTCGGAACTCCACGAGCTTTGACATCGGCAGACTGTCCTCGCACACCTTTGAGGAGGCGAAGGTCAAATCCATGGTGTTTGCCTTCCGTGAAACGGTGCTCGGAAATGCGGGCGGCTGGAAAACCGTTGTTTCGCGGTTCGGCACCAAGTGGGCAAACGAGCTGGAGACCATCTCGCGGGCGTATGCCAACGGAGGAAAAGCCGAGTGAAGCGGAAAAAGGGAAGGTCGCGCCTGTTGTCCTGCGCGCTCCTCTGCCTGACGGCGGCAATGCTCTTCGCGGGCTGTGCGGGCGGAACGGAGCCGACGGGAACCACCGCGCGGACAACCGAAACGGCAGAGCCGAATGGGGGAAGCTCGGAGAGTGCGCTGGTTCTGGCGCAGAACGGCAAGACCGATTATCGGATTGTTTACGCCGCCGGTGCGGACAAGGAAACGCGGGAGGCGGCGGAAAGCCTGCGGAGCATTCTGGGGACCTATTGCGGTGCGGAGCCGAGCATTGTGACCGATTCCGAGGAGCCGACCGCACGGGAGCTTCTGATTGGCAGGACGAACCGCGCGGCAAGCGAGCGGCTTTGCGAGGGAATGCGCTATGCCGATTGGGTGATTGAGGCGGCGGGGGAGAGCGTGGTGCTTGCCTCTGCAACCGGAAAGGGCGCATCCGATGCGGTGAGCTACTTTCTGCGGAGCACGCTGGCGGTCTTTTCGGGGCGGGACGCAAAGGCTCCCGTAACGGTCCCGCGTGACTACAGCTACCGCCCCGAAATGGACTATCCGCTGGACGGGATTACGGTTGGCGAGCGCGACATTGCCTCGTACACAATCGTCATTTCGCGGGACGCGAGCAACGCGGAGCAAGCGCTTGCCGAAACGGTCCGCTCGGCTGTGGGCAACGCCTGCGGCGCGGTCCTGCGCATTGTCAACGACCGCCGCGCGGAGACCGACCGCGAGATCATCATCGGAAAAACGACAAGAAAGAGTGCCGCCTCCTATTATACGCCCGCACCCGATGTCTCCGAATTTTCCTATCACCTGACGGGCGAAGCCCTGATTCTGGTGGTTGGCGGGGACCGTGCCTGCACCGCGATGGGGACGCACATGGAACAGGAATTGAAACAAGCAAAGGAAACCTACAATATGGCATCACTTGACGGATATCAATGTATCGAGGACCTTGATTCGGAGCAGACCAAGCGGTACGAGGGGACCGACCTGCGAATCATGACCAACAACATCCTCTTTACATGGTCGGCTGACCCGACCGAGCGCGCAAAATACCTCTCCAAAATCTACCACGCCTATCTGCCCGATATTCTCTGCTTGCAGGAGGTGGACACCAAGTGGTACAACTACCTCCCCGAGCTGCTGGCGGACCAATATGCGCTGGTGGATGCGTATCCGTCGACGGGGACCTCCGCGCGGAACAATCTGAATCCCATTTTCTACCGCAAGGACCGCTTTGACGTGCTGGAGAAGGACTGCTACACGACCATTCAGGAGTTCAAGAGCGAGGTGACCTACGCGGTCCTGCGGGAGAAGAACGGTTCAAGGACCTACATCGTTTACAGCCTGCACCTGCTGGTGGATTCCCTTTCCGCCACCGCCGAGCAACAGCGACAGAACAGCATTCGGATTGTGCTGGAGAAAATCGAGGAGCTGAAGCGGAAGTACGGGACGGAATCCGTCTTTGTGCAGGGGGACTTCAACGCTGTGGAGTCAACGGGAACCTATCGGATGATGACCGACGTGATGGCGGACGCAAAGTATATTGCAAAGGTCCGCTCGGATAAGGACCTGAACACGGGTCACACGCTGGGGGCGATGCCGACTCCTGTTTCCGCAGGCGCGAGAAACTACGACTATATCATGGTAAACCCGAACGCGGTGGACGTGATGACGCACACCGTGGTGACCAATCGGTACGCTCTGGACGGGAGCGACCACTGCCCTGTGTTTGTAGACCTCATTCTCAAATAAATCCCAAAGGGCGGGTGCCCTAATCAATAAAGAAAGAGAGAGAAAACCATGAAAAAGAACTGTTTGAACCTGATGTCCGTTGTATTTGCCGTCCTGATGCTTTTCGGTGCCGCATTTGCGGCGGGTGCCGAGGGAGCGGCGGAAGCCCCGAAGGGCAGTCGCTTCCTGACGGGGACCAAGGTGTTTGAAAAGACCTTTTCCGATTCGCAGGGACTGGAAGCGCTGGGTGCCGAAACGGTGCTGGGCACCGTGACCGATGCGGCGGGTGCCGATGGCTTGACGCTGACGGAGGCGGCGAACAAGGCGGCTGTTGTGAAGCTGTTTGACTATGCGCCGTCAACCGAGGAGGGGAGCGCCTACACGCTGGTGCTTCGCGGCTCGATGAGCGCCGCCGCTTCGGATAAGGACGAATCCAAGGATATGCTCGGAATCGCCTTCAACATTCTGGACGGCAACAGCTATTGCTATGCGGTTCTCCGTTCCAGTGGGAACTACGACATCAACCGCCAGAAGGACGGAAAGTGGCAGTCGGGTCCGGGCTACACAACGGGCAACGGCTCCTCCCGCAATCGGATGCTTTCCTTCTTTGAGTATCAGCCCGACACCTCGTATGAGCTGATTATCCGCATATACAGCGACGGAAAGGTCCGCCTGATTCTCGATGGCGTTGTCACCGTGGATATCGCGGACAACTTCCGCGAGGGCACGGGAATCGGACTGTACCTGCGGAACACGAGCGCAACCGTCACCTATCTCGGCGTGTTTGCCGATGAGACGAATTCCTCCGAGGACGACAAGCCCGGCTCGGAAACGCCCGTAGACCCTGAGAATCCCGAGAATCCCGAGAATCCGGAAAATCCCGAGAATCCCGATGACCCGAACGGGGACGGAGAATCGGAGACCAAGCCCGTAACCAAGCCCGCGCCGACCCCGACCGACGAGAAGCCGACGGGAACAACGGGCGGAAGCGACAACGGAAAGAAGGATGACGCAGGGTGCAGCTCCGAAATCGGTGTTGGGACCCTCGGTGTGATGGCAGCTGCCGCGGCGCTTGCCGTGGTGCTTCGGAAAAAGAGAGAGGAGGACGGACAATGAAACAGCTTCGTTTAATTGCGCTTCTGCTTGCGCTTGTAACGGCATTTGCCGCGTTTTCAACGGTCACCTTTGCGGAAGAACCCGAGGGTGGCAGAACGGTTGTGGAGTATGATTTTTCGACTATGGATTCTTTGGATGCGGTGCAGATTGAGAATCCGCACGCAGGGGGAACTGGGCAAGCTCTTGAAGCCTGTGAGTTGTCGGATGGGCGCTTGAAGCTCGAGGCTCAAATAGATAAGCATTGCTTTGTACAGCTGCTTGATTACTACCCCGCAATCAAGTCGTATTCGGATTATACTGTTACGATGCGGTTTTCGTTTGATACGACCGATTCGGAAGCAACAAATGTTGTAAATCAGCGCGCAGGAATTGTTTATAACCTCACCCCGCACGAATCGACCTACAGCTGGGCGGTTATTAAAGCAGATGGGGTATACGAAAACAGCCGTTACAGTGATGGTAATTGGAAAGCTGATGGCTCTTATCAGAAGAATGATAAACTGGATGGTGGCTACAGCAAGGATAAGGAATATACTCTGACCGCGCACATGAAAGCAGACGGCACGATTGATATGTGCTATTATGATGCGGAAGGGAATGTAATCGGAGATGCCGCAAAGGGCATCAAGAATTACCGCTCCGCACAGGGTATCGGAATCTATTTGCGCGCTTGCACAATGTATGTCAGCTATTTTTCCATTGTTGAGAACGGCGGATTTAATCCGAACATTGAAAAGAAAGGAACCGAAACAACAGCTCTGAATTTCGGAACGGTTGCGGACCTTTCCGATCTCACGGGGCTTTCGGTTGTCAATGGAAATGTCGACAATGTGACGTTGACAGACGGAAAGCTGACGGTTGCCGCAGACAGTACTTATCATGTTCTGAATCTGTTGGATGTTGCTTCGGTTGGTGTCGAGGGCAAGGCATGGTCGATTGTAATGAAAGCGTCTTTTTCTGTCGCTACCGAAATGATCTCGGGCGAGAGCAAAAAGATGTTCGGTATTGCGTTTGATGTGGATGCTGAAAACAAAAATTACAGTACGGCGGTCATTCGTGCAAAGGGAGACCACGATATGAACAGCTTTGCAAACAACGCATGGAAGAGCGGGACCCGCAACTGGGATGTTTCCAACGTCAACTACTACCCGAACCACGAATACGAAATTGCGGTAATCGGCTACGCGGACGGGACCGTCCGCATGGCGATTGACGGTGTGCTCGCAACCGATGTGATGGAGCGGACGGCGCTCACGGGCAGTATCGGGGTTATCTGCCGCAACGGGACGGTCTCCGTTTCCGAAATCCGCGTTTATGAGGAAGCGGCGAACGAAATCGCTTACATCGGAACGCAAAGCTCGGGCGCGCTTGAGGACGGAACCTATAGCGTCCGTTTCGTGGCAAAGCTCGCCTCGGCAAAGGCTTCGGCGGCGGGCTTCACCGTCAGGGTCCGCGTCGGAGAAACCGACAAGACCAAAGCCTTTGCGGTTTCAAACCTTTATCGTGAGGTGTCGGGGGAGGCGCACGGTATTTCGCTTTCCTACGCGGCAAACGATTTTGCGGGGAACTACCTGCTGGCGCAGGGAATTTACGGGATTCCGTCCGATGCGGGGAATGTCACCTTTACGGTCACGCCCTACTATATCCAAAACGGCGAAACCGTGACCGCGCAGTCCTATGAGGTCGTATACAACGCCGGCAGCTTGGTCAGCCAGACCGCTGTCTCGGAGTAAAGGAGAAAATGATGAAACACAGCTATACGATGCCCGAATTGCAAATGCTTCCGTTATCCGAGGAGCAGGATGTTCTGACCTCCTCGGGGCTCCCGACCGTGGCAAGCGGCAACGGGGAATGGATCGGCTGGGATGACCTCATCGGCTGACGGAAACGGAGACAGCCGACTATGAGCTCGGAACAGTTGATACGAAATCTTGAGGTTCCGCACGGAACGGTGGATGCCATTCTGGATACGGACGCATACAACGAGGTGGACGACCAGTTTGCGCTTGCCTATATGCTCCTCTCGCGGGAGCGCATCCGCACGTTCGGAATCTGCGCGGCGCCGTTTCTGAACCGCAAAAGCACCTCGCCAGCCGACGGAATGCGGAAAAGCCACGCGGAAATTCTGCGGGTGCTGGATTTGATGGAGGGGACCGAAAAGCCGCCCGTTTACATGGGCGCGGAGCGGTTTCTCTCGGGCGAGGGGGAGGCTGTCGGGTCTCCCGCCGCCGAATTCATCGTGCGGGAGGCGTTGCGGCACACGCCCGAAAATCCGCTTTACCTCGTTGCCATCGGTGCCATTACCAACATCGCCTCGGCTGTCCTGCTGTCTCCCGAGGCGATGCGGGAGAACACCGTGGTGGTGTGGCTCGGCGGAACGGGGCACGGCTGGGCCCACTCGAAGGAATTCAACCTGATGGAGGATGTCGCGGCGGCGCGGGTGGTATTTGACTGCGGCGTGCCGATTGTCCAGCTGCCCTGTCAGGGCGTGGTCAGCGAATTCCGCACCACGCGGTGGGAGCTGGAGCATTGGCTGGTTGGAACCACTCCGATTGCCGACTACCTTGCCAAAAACGCGATTCGCGAGGCGGAAAGCTATGCGGCGGGGCAGGCATGGAGCCGTTGCATCTGGGATGTTGCGGCGGTTGCGTGGCTTTTGAACGATGGCGAGCGGTTTATGGGGTCCTATCTAACCCCCGCGCCGATTCCCGAATATGACCATCACTACAGCTTCGACCCGCGTCGGCATCCGATACGGTATGTTTACCGCATCCACCGCGACGCACTGTTCACCGACCTGTTTACCAAGCTGGCGGGAACGAAATGACCCACACAGGCGATGCCGCTTTCGGTGTCGCCTGTTTTTTTGTGGGAGACTTTCTTAAAAGCCTTCCCTTAAGGGCTTGACAACGCACGCCGAATCGGGTATAATAATAGGGAATTGTTTTTTCGCTTGGAACAAACCACAGAAAGAGAGAAAAGCTATGAGTCGGTATGATGTTGCGGCGTACATCTGGCCCGCTTACACGGGGGACGAGCCGCGGGCGCGGATTTTTTGGAAGGAAGGCATCGGGGAATGGCAAACGGTCAAAAATTCCGTGCGCAAGACCCCTGCGTATTTTTGGGATCGGAAGCCGCTCTGGGGCTACGTCAACGAGGCGGACCCTTATGTGATGGAAAGCCAGATTGCCTGTGCGCGCGAGCACGGGGTCAACGTCTTTATTTACGATTGGTATTGGTATGACCACCGCCCTTTCCTAGAGCAGTGTCTGGACAACGGCTATCTCGGCGCGAAGAACAACGATTTGGTCAAATTCTACCTGATGTGGGCGAACCATGACGCGAATTACGTCTGGAACATCGACCTCTCGGACAAGTACAAGGAGACTGTGGTCTGGGAGGGGATGCAGTCGCGCGAGGAATTCGAGCGGATTGCAAAGCGCGTGATTAAAAAGTATTTCAAGCACCCTTCCTATTATCAGATTGACGGCAAGCCCGTGTTTATGATTTACGATCTGGTCAACCTTGCAAAGGGGCTGGGCGGAGCGGATGCCGCGGCGGAGGCGCTGGAGTGGTTCCGCGAGGAAACGGTCCGCGCGGGCTTTGCGGGACTGCACCTGCAAGCGGCGGCTTGGGGAATGAACGGCAACAACCTCAGCGGCGTGGATTCCAATGGCGGCATTACCCGCGAGCAGTTCGAGCGGATGCGGTTTGACAGCGTGACGCACTATCAGTTTGCGCATTTTGCCAAGATGAATCGGGATTATACCGAGATACTGGAGGATGTCAAGGCGCAGTACGCGCTGATGGAGCAGAGCTCGCCAACCTATTTTCCGCACGTTTCCATCGGCTGGGACAACAGCCCGCGCTTTCGGGAGCGCATCGGCTCGGTGACGCGGAACAACACGCCCGAGAATTTCGAGACTGCGCTCCGCATGGCGAAGGACTATCTGGACCGCCAGCCCGAACAGCACCGTCTGGTAACGGTCAACAGCTGGAACGAGTGGACCGAAACCAGCTATCTGGAGCCCGATACGCTCAACGGCTACGGCTATCTGGAGGCGGTTCGGCGCGTGTTCGGCGGGGAAAACGACTGAAAAACGATAGAAGAAAACGGGAAGCACCGTAAAACGTGCTTCCCGTTTTTTTGTCTGCCCGCCGCCCGTGCGCGTAAAGTGCCACTAAATATACGGATTTTGCCGTTGACTTTTTTGTGCGAATGAAATAAAATAAAGGCGGTACAAGTGTGTTTTTTGACTCAATTTCATACCGACAAGGAGGATATCATGATTCGGAAACGGAAAATCGCTTGCAGAATCGGCATTTTTTTCCTGTTGGGGGCGCTGTTGCTCGGCGGATGCGCCACGGGGAACGAGCCGACAGTCGGAACGACGGAGACCCGCCCGCGGGCATATACGGAGGGTCCGCCCGAGTCAACCGAGGCGGGGACCGACAGCGGAAGGGTCACGGAGGAGACGACAACGGGCGGCGGAAAGCAGGAGGAATTACCCACGGTGGATATTGAGAAGAGCAACGCCAAGCAGAAATATTTTGTCGGGACCACCGACAAGGATGCGGTTTCCTACAAGGTTGGCGAGGAGATGAAATTCACGGTCAGCCTCCGCGCAGACGGTGCATTGGCTTCCTGCGCGAAATTCAAGTACATCCTGAAGGCGGATGACGGCAGACAGCCCGAGGAGGGCTATGCGGACGGCAAAACGGGCGTGTTTACGCTGACTACCAAGCTGGATGTGCCCGGCTTTGTGAATTTGCAGGTCATTGCGTGCAACAAGGACGGCAACGAGCTGAGCGGTGTGAACTACTTCAAGGGCGGCGCGGGTGCCGAGATTGAGAAGCTGCAAAAGGCGAAGGCGGAGCCTGCCGACTTTGATGCCTTCTGGAAGTCCCAGCTGGCAAAGCTGGAGGGGGTCACGCCCGAGCTGACGGAGATTCGGGAGGTGACCTCGCCCGATGCCTCGTTTACGGTTTATGCCGTGAAAATCCGCTTTACCGAGCAGAACACGTGGGGAAATTACGTCTCGGCGTACCTCTCGATTCCGAAGGACGCAAAGGCGGGCTCGCTGACCCTGAACGTGAACTATCAGGGCGCGGGCGTTTCCGACCTGAACAAGCGGTGCACGAAGGGACAGGCTATGCTGACGGTCTCGGCGCACAGCATGGAGCTCGGGCGGGACAGCTCCTATTACGGCGGGCTGATGAACAGCACCCTGCGGGATTACCACAACGCCCACAACGCCACGCGGGATACGGTCTACTTCCGCGAAATGGTCCTGCGGGACATTCAGGCGGTGCGGTTTATGAAGCTGTATTTCGGCGAGAACGGTCCCGATGAACGCTTCAAGGGGCTTTGGAGCTCCAAGCAGCAGCTGATTCTCTCGGGCGGCAGTCAGGGCGGCTTTCAGGCTGTGGCGGTCGGAGCGCTGGAATCGGGCGTGTCGATGCTCGACATCAACTATCCGTGGCTCTGCGACGTTGGCGGCTGTGGCGTGAACGGGCGGATGGCAAGCACCTTTATGCCCACCTACACGCCCGCGCTGGAGTACTACGACACCGTGAATTTTGCAAAGCGGCTGACCTGCCCGACCTACATCGGCATTGAGGGGCTGGGGGACGACATCGCAACCACAACGGGTGTGACGATATTCTGGAACAGCCTGAACCCGAGCATTGTCCGTCGGATTACCTATGTGCAGAACCAATCGCATTCGCATTTCCCGATTGGGAAAACCGATAAGTTTACGCTGAACGGCACGGTTACAAAGAACTGAACCGAGGCGGAAAGGAGCTTTCTATGAAACAACGGAACAACAAACCGCTCCGTGTCGGATTGCTATGCCTGTTGGGGGCGGTCCTCCTCACGGGGTGCGGTGGAAAAGCCGAGCCGCCCGCAGGGACGACCGAAACCCGCCCGCGGGCATACACAGAGGGACCGCCCGAGACCACGCAGGCGGGCGGCGAGACAACAACGGGCGGAAAAACGGAAGAGGTGATTCCAAAGGTGGACATTGAAACGGTCAAGGCGGATAAAAAGCTGTTTGTGGGCGTAACCGACAAGGACGCGCTTTCCTATGCGGTGGGCGAGGACATGAAATTCACGGTCCGCCTGACCGCCGATGGCAAAACGGCATCCTGCCCGAAATTCAAATACGTGCTTGCGGCGGACGATGGCAGAACCCCCGAGGAGGGGTACACAGACGGCAAAACGGGCGTGTTCCGCCTGACAACCAAAATCGGCGTTGCGGGCTTTGTCAGCCTTCAGGTGACCGCCTGCGACAAGGATGGCAAGCCGATTGACGGCGTGGAGCAGTTCAACGGCGGCGCGGGCGCGGGTGTTTCCGAGATTCGGAAAAACAAGGCGGAGCCTGCCGACTTTGACGCGTTCTGGCAGTCCCAGCTGGCAAAGCTGGAGGGGACCGCGCCCGACCTGCTGGAGGCGAAGGAGGTGGAGTCTCCCAACGCCGCATTTACGGTGTATGCCGTGAAAATCCGCTTCTGCGCGGAGAATACGTGGGGCGATTATGTGTCGGCGTACCTTTCGGTGCCGAAGAACGCGAAGGCGGGGGCGCTCGGACTGCACGTCAACTACAACGGCGCGGGTGTCGGGGACCTGACAAAGGAGTGCCGTTCGGGAAAGGTTACGCTGAATGTCGCGGCGCACAGCATGGAGCTGAACAAGCCGTCGTGGTACTATACGAATCTGGCAAACGGCAAGCTGAAGCGGTACGGCTTCAACGAGGAGTACAACGCAACGCGTGAAACGGTCTACTTCCGTGAGATGATTCTGCGGGACATTCAGGGAATGCGGTTTCTGAAGCTGTATTTCGGCGAGAACGGACCCGACGAGCGCTTCAAGGGGCTTTGGACCGAGAAAAAGACGCTGACGGTTTCGGGCGGCAGTCAGGGCGGCTTCCAGTCTGCGGCGGTCGCGGCACTGGAGCCGGGGGTCACGCTGATGACGCTCTATTGCCCGTGGCTCTGCGACATCGGCGGCTGCGGCGCGGACGGCAGACAGGCAAGCACCTATATGCCCGCCTATACCGCGGCGCTGGAATACTACGACAGCGTGAATTTTGCCAAGCGGTTGTCCTGCGATATCTACATCGATTCGGCGGGAATGGGGGACTACATCGCAACGCCCTCGGGCGTGATGGCGTTCTATAACAGCATCGGACCGAACGTGACCAAGCGGATTACATTCAAGCAGAACACCACCCACGCGGGCAGCTCGGGCAATCCCAAAACCTATATGCTGATGCATAAGGCGGAGAAAAACTGAAACCTGAACCGCAACGGTGTGACGGATGAATACCGTCACACACCTACACTTGTTGAAAGCCTTGCGGAGGATAGCGGCTGTGGGGCGGGGGACCGAATCCACTCGAAGAGCCCGCCCCGCAGTTGATTCCGCAAAGCGTTTCATAAATCACAAAACATGATGACGGAGGGAAACATGAAAAAACGACTCAGCTGTTTATTGGTTGCCGTTCTGCTTCTGGCAACCCTGATCCCCGCGCTCCCTGTGTTGGCGGATGGCGAGGCAGCTACCGAACCAACAAATACATTTAATGCTTCTGATGCGAATCCGACGATTTCTACGGTGGCGGATTACTTCGCTTTTTTTGAAGCGGCGTTTAAGACTCAAACCAATTTTAAGGGGAAAACCATTACACTGTTGCATGACATCGTATTCAATGATACGACTGTGGCTGATTGGTACACGCAAGAAAATTTGAACAAACTTGATTGTTCAAATACTAACTGGGCTTGGTTCGAAGGAATTTTTGAAGGTGGCAATCACAAGTTGACGGGTGTTATCGTAGAAGGTTCTTTCCGTGACGGTCAGGCAGCTTTGTTCCCGCATACAAGAGATGCGTCTATTAAGAATCTGACTGTTGACGGTTTCTATGTGTGTGGAACCAACACAACAACGGAACCTGATTATATGGGTGCCGGCATTGGCGGTCTTATTGGGTCTGGCAATAGAAATGTCACGGTAGACAATGTAACCATGACGAACGGTATTGTCACAAGTGTAAAGAATGGTAAAGGCAGTCTTGGTGCATTGATTGGGGCATACACATTTAACAATAAGGTGCAACTGAAAATTACCAATTCTATCGTTACGAATGTTCAGGTTGTAAAAGGAGAGAGCAACTGCGAATTGATGGGCGGTATTATCGGGCGGTTTAATGCAACACAGGATTCCGACAGGTCGGTTCTTGATTTCTCGGGCTCTGTCATTCAGCCGACCGGTTCAATGGATGCAGATGTTACATTAAAGCCGATTGGGGAGGCTCGACTTCAAAACAACAATGATATAGCATGGTTTGCCTCCAATCATGCAAATGGCTATTATTCTGAGGATGGAACCAACCGTTTGTGGATATCAATGGTGCAGTCTAAGGCTACCATTAAAAAGTACAGCGATAATAACACATATGCCGATGTTACGGATGTCCACAATCAGGCAATTTTGAAGAATGGTTGCTACGGTGCGACCGCAATCCCGACCGTAAAGCTCGTTGGCGCACAGCCTGCAACGGACGGCAGCAACGATTTCCGCTTTGTGGGTCTGATTAAGCAGGTTGACCTTGACCTGATTACCGAGTTGGGCTTTGAAATCACCGTTGGTGACAAGACCGTCGGCGCGGACAAGATTAAGTGCACCAAGCTCTATACGTCCATCAAGGAAAACGGGGTCGATAAGTCGGCTCCCGAGGGGTACTATTACTTCACCTTTGTTGTTACCGATGTTGCGGACGGCACGGCGTTTACCGTGAAGGCTTGCACCACCGTGGACGAGAAGGTCTGCACCACGACTGCGGGTAGCTACACGCACACCCGCGCGGCGTCCTGATTGGAAAGGAGTACCGAAATGAAAAAAATGTATGCAAAAGCCGAAATGAATGTTGTCATGATGGAAATTGATGACATCATTGCGACCTCTGTTTCCGTAAAGGCATTTGATGAGCTGAGCGAGGATAATGCCGCGTTTGGTGACCTGTTCGGCAATAGCTGATTAGCTGATGATAAGTCCCGCCGCTCCGTAGGTATTTTCGAGTGGAGCGGAGCGGCGGGAGGCATCGAAAGGCTCCTTTGTTCGCCCTTACTCGGGTGCTGAAAGTGATTGAACGCCGTAGGTGGTTGTTCTGGGCTTACACCCGTTGGGGGCTGTAGATGTTCGCCCTTACTCGGGTGCCGAGATCCCGCCTGCTGGCGCCCCTTCGGGGTTCGACTCCGCGGCAATGGCTGGTTTTCGCGCTCGCCGATATACGGTGGT
>ERZ808252.734-NODE-734-length-28806-cov-36.903238_pt1 | contig 28806 bp, 23 predicted proteins | sample MGYA00521242_ERZ808252 | MGnify/ENA primary metagenome ERZ808252 (study PRJEB31516, sample SAMN03275581) | gut metagenome | biome: mammalia-associated habitat; material: feces | host: Papio cynocephalus | place: Kenya | collected 2012-08-07 ...
TGAGGTCCAAAAACATGCGCATGTTAGGGGGTCTCACATGCGCATGTTAGACCCCGTAACATGCGCATGTTAGATACCGTCACATGCGGGGGGTATGGACAGGGGGTTCCGCGGGGAAAAATAGCCCCCTGCTCCGGTCCCGCCCCGCCCCCTGCCCTGGGTGAAAGCGGGCCGAACAGCGGGGGAAGGAGAGCAGTCGGGTCGCCGGGACACCCGTCCCGTTCGTCTCCGTTGTCCCGGATGTCCCACTCCGCCCCCTCCGCCACCCTTTCATTTTCCCCACGGGGATTTAGGTAAAACCCCGTGGGGATTTAGTCCGGCTCCCGTCGGATTCTTCCTCTCTTTCCGCGGCCTGCGGGAGGGAAGCGGTCACTTCGCCTCGATGACGGACCGAATGCGCGCGAAATCGTCCGCCGAAAGCCCAGTCCCCGAGGGCAGGCAAATGCCGCGCCGGAAGAGGTCCTCCGCGACTTCGCCGCCCAAGCACGGAATGCCGACGCCGTCGAAGACGGGTTGAAGATGAAGCGGCTTCCAGACCGGTCGCGTCTCGATATTCGCCGCGGCGAAGCGCTTGGCGAGTTCCTGCGCTTCCTCCGGCGTGTCCAGGATGGCGACCGAAAGCCAGTGGTTGGAAGTCGGCAGGAGGCGTCCGGGGAAGAATCCGGAATAGAACGCGGCGTTTTCGGCGCGTTTCCGCAGAATCTGCGGAAGTTTCGCGAGCTGGGCGAGTCCGATGGCGGCCAGAATGTTGCTGAGACGGTAGTTGTAGCCGACCTCGCAGTGCTCGTACCACGGCACGGGTTCGCGCGCCTGCTGGGAGAGTTTGCGCGCGTGTTCCGCCAGTTCCGGGGAGTCCGTCACGAGCACCCCGCCGCCGGATGTCGTCAGGATCTTGTTTCCGTTGAAGGAATAGATCGCCGCGAACCCGACGGACCCGGCCGGCTGTCCCTCATAGGTCGCGCCCACGGCTTCGGCGGAATCCATGACGAGTTTGACGCCGATCTTCTCGCACATGCGCACGATCCGCGCATAGTCGCAGCACTGTCCGTAGAGGTCGACGCCGATGACGACGGTATGTTCCGGGTCGTAGACGCGGGAGAGCGCAAAGTCCAGATGGTCGCAGTCGAGGGTCCCCGTCCGGTCGCAATCCACGAGCACCAGTTGGGCGCCGCGGTGCCAGGCCGGTCCGACGGTGGCGATGAACGTCAAGGTCGGGGCGATGACGGTCCACGTCTCGTCCACGCCCAGGTGGGCGAAAATTAGGTCGAGCGCCGCAGTGCCGCTCGAAACGGCCACGCCGAAACGGCGGCCGGCCTGCCGGGCGAGCGCCTGTTCGAAGGCTTCAACTTGCGGTCCGCACGGGGCCACATAGCCGGAATCGAACGCGGCCTGGACGGCGTCGCGTTCCTCTTGTCCGACCCAGGGAGGCGAAAGGAAGATGCGCGGGGGTTGGGTGTTCATGGATGAACTCCTTTGTCTTGCGGGATTGCGTGCCGGATCTTGAGAGCCTGTTCGTATTCCGCGCGGGGCGTCCACCCCGCGCGCGTACCGTCGTCCAACCGCACCCAGGCGCCGGCGCTTTCCGTCAGCGTGCAGGAGCCCGGGTCGACCGTCCCCAGAAGACGGGCGTCGCGGCGGGGCGCAAAGCGGATACCCACGAGCGCTTCGCGCGCCGGGGCGGCGGCGGACGCCTCCATGTTCACGGCGACGCGGACGGGCGCGGCATTCGTTTCGGGGGCTTTGTAGTGGAGCGCCACCCCCGGGGCGGACGCAACGGCATAGGCCTTCTTCCGCAAATCGTAGTAGGGAACGGCCAGCGCCGGCGTCGCCGGGGCGCCCGTGGCGCGCGCATATTGACGGTAAACGAGTCGGCTGCGGTGATTATCCCGCAAAACGCCGGGGAACGCGTCCGCCGGAACGTAGCCCTTATAGTCGACCGTCACGTTCAACGTCACGACATCGTTCGTCTCCACCACGGGATTTTCCGCATAGGGACGGATGGAAAGGTCCGTCGCCACAATCCCGGTGAAGCCGGCCGGCCGCCCTTCCTGCGGAAGTGTCCCGATCTCAAGCTGCCGCGTCTGGACCCGCAAAGAAAAGGGACGGCTTGTGGAAAAGACGCTCGCCCCACGGCGCACGCGCTGCTCATACTGGCCGGAAACCGTGAAGGAGACCGGTCCCCTGTAGGGCGCGTCATAGCGCACGGGGAAGCTGACGCGGCGGATGATGGAATTGGTGTCCGCCGTCCCCAGGTCCGTCAGCGGATGTCCCCGGCCCAGGGGCGTCAGGCCGTCCGTATGGGAAACCCCCAGCGTAAGCCCGCTCAGGGTCACGTCCTTCGGGCATTCGACGCTGACGATGAAAGCGAAAGGTTCGCCCACTTGAACGGGCGTGCGGTCGGGGATGACACGCGCGGACAGATCGGGCGCCGGGAGAGCCGCGAAACGGGACGAGGCGCCGAAGCCCGTGTTCTCAAACAGGCGGTCCATTTCGCGCCGCATGCGGTCGAACTCTTCGAAGGGCGAGGACTGCGCCTGGGCGGTGGAGACGACGCACACGCTCCCGATGAGCGCCAAACAGAGGAAAAAGCGCGAAAGACGGACGATTGCGGCCAAAAGAAGAACCAGCGCGACGAGCCCCCCGAGCGCACAGGCGAGGCGTCCGGCCCACGCATACCGCAAGACCGGGCCCAGAACCTGCCGCCAGGCGGGCAATTCGGCGGCCGGATCGCCCGTTTCAAGCACCTTCGCAACGCGCAGTCCGCGGCGGATGGCGGGCGTCTGCCCGATACGCCACTCCAAAGCGGAATAAAAGGACTTCGCCTTGGCCCAGCGTCCGTCCAGCAACGCGCAGGCAGCGGCATTCAAGCGCGCCTCGGGGAAGTCGAACGCGGCGAAAGCCGCCTCGGATGGTTGCGCGCACGCCCGCTTCCAGGCGAAAAGCTCGTCCGCCGAAAGCGCCGCGCCGGAATGCCAGGGGCTGCGGGAGAGATCGACGAAGAGTCCGTCGGGCTGGGGCGTCGAGGCGGACTCCACGTCCACCAGCGCGAGCGCCGCCTGGGCGCCGGGCTTGATGTGCACGGGCAGTTCCTGGGTCGCGAGCATATTCGTCGCGCCCGTGGACGCGTCCACATAGGAGAAAGACAAAGACGGGAACGCATAGCACCCCTCCCGCAACGGACGCACCCGGTACACGAGACGCCGCGCGGAATCCACCGTTTCCGTCTTGGCGCTCTGGTCGTCCACGCGCCAAAAGGCGGAATCCACGTGCGCGGCCAACGCCGGCGGATGCAACGCGGCGAAGTCCGCCGCGCCCAGGAAGTCCACCGTCAGGATGAGCGGATCTCCCACGCGGGCATTGTTGGCGTCCAGAAACGCGCGTGCGACAAGCCGCTCCCCTTGCACGCCGGGGAGCGCGATCACGGCCAACAAGCCGGAGAAAACAGAAGCCAGAAACGTCATATCAGTTTGGTTTTACTTTGAATCGGACGGTCACCGAAGGGTTTTTGGAAAGGAATTCGTAGGAAAGCCCCGCCACGCGGCGAACCTGCGCGGCCGCCTCCAGAACCGAATTGTCCGCGGCACGGTCGCCCGAACTCTTGACGAGGCGGTAGTTCTTGACCTGCCCACCGGGACCAAACTCGACCGCGAGAAGCATGTCGCCGAGCGTGTCCGTCCAGGGCGGACTGTTCCATTTCGCGTAAAAAGCGTTGCGAATGAGCGAATAGCACCGCTGATTCTCGTCCGCGGCGACCTGGGTCGTGGCGGCGGGCCTGTACCCTTGATTGAGCAGTTCGCGCCAATTTGTGGGACGCTTGTCGGTCTTGCCCGCGTTCCGCGGGGGCGTCCCCTTCTTGACGGCCGCCCGAATCGCCTTCAAGCGCTCTTCGCGCGCCCTTTTGCGTTCCCGGGCCAATTGTTCTTTCGTCTTTTGCGGCTGGGGAGGCGTTTCTTTCGGAGGTCGCGGCTTGGGCTGGACCTTCTTGGGCGTCTCTTTCTTGGGCGCCACGATCTGTTCCACGGCTTCGACCCGGGGTTCCGGCTCCGGCGCGGGTTCGGGTGGCGGCGGGGGCGGCTCGGGGGCCGGCTTGGGGGCCGGCTCCGGTGCGGCGACTTCCTTCTCCGGCGGCGGCTCGTTTTCCTTCCCGTCCAGATTCTCGTGCACGACCACCGTCAAATCGATGGGGATGACCGTTTCTTTCGGCTTGGACGCCAGCTGCCCCACGAAGAAAAGCGCCGCGAAGAGCACGAGATGCGCCGCGAGCGCCAGGCCCACCGTCTTCGCGTCGATTACGTTCGGTTTCTTTTCTTCGTCCGAGAACATCGCTATTGTTCCACCGTGACAAGCGCCATGCGCCGGATCTTGCAGTCGTAGACGATTTTCACTATGCTCATGACGCTCCCGTAGTCCAAACGCTCGTCGCCGCGCACGAGAACGGGCACGTCGGGATCCGCCGCGGCCAGCGCCAAAAGTTCCTTCTTCAAATCCTGCGCCGTCGTCGGCCGATTATTGAGGAAGAGACGGTTCTGGGCGTCGATCGTGATCGTATGCGCCTTCTTGTTCTTGGTCGGCAGTTCGTCCGTCTTCGCGCGCGGCAGAAGGATGGAAACCCCCTGCTCCAGCGCGGGTAGCGTCACAATGAAGGTCACGAGCAAAAGGAAGGTCAAGTCGATAAGGGAGGTCATATCGACGGCCGCTTTCGGCCTTTCGCCGCGTACGCGCCTGCGCCGCCGCATGGTTACGCGCTCCTCCCCTGGAATTCGCACGCGATGCGCCCCATCAACTCGTCCGTAAAGCCTTCCATGTCGCTGGTCAAGCTGCGCATAAGTCCGTTGAGGCGGTTGAAGGCGATGACGCCCGGGATGGCGATGAGGAGGCCGACGACCGTCGTGACAAGCGCGGCGGAAATGGACGGCGCGATGGTGGCGAGATTGGCGCTGCCGGCGCTTCCCATGTCGGCGAAAGCGTCCAACACGCCCCACACCGTGCCCAGGAGCCCCAGCATCGGCGCGAGCGCGACCACGGTCGCGATGACCCCCGTGCCGGCTTCCACACGCAGCTCCTCCTCGTCCAGCGTATGTTCGCACGTGCCCCGCACCAGCTCGATTTCGCGCGCGGTGAGCGCCGCGGCCCCTTCGGCCTTGCGCCCGACCAGAAGCGAACGCACGTCCGGCGTCAGGATCTTCAGAAGGCGCTCGCACGTCTCCTTGTAGATTCGCTCGATGCCGCACGCACCCGACGGACGCCGTGTCAGATAGTGGTCCAGGACGTCTTGCCCTTCCGAAAAGTCGCGCAGGAAACGCCGCGTGGCCTGCGTCGTAAAGCGCAGTTCGCGGAATTTGCCGATGATCGCGGCGACCATGATGACGGACCCCAGAAGTTGCACCTCGACGATGCCCTGTCCCATGAGGTTGGACGAGAGGAATCCGTCCACAAGCGAGTTGGCTATCAGCATTCTTTCTTTCCTTTATACGTTCCGTTTTTGACGGCCGAGACGACCTGTCCCTCCGGCGGCAAATCGGCGCGCGTATGGCCGCAGGCCGCCAGCACCTTGTCCGTCGTTTGGAAATGCGCCTTGCAGTGGTTCATCAGCCAGACGGGACCGTGCTTCTTCACCATTTCTTCCGCCACTTGCCGGACGCGCGGATCGCTCGAGCCGATGGGGATGGCGGGCGCGGGGGATCCGTCCGCCGCCGGGGCGTCCCCGAACACGTCCTGGGACATCTTCGCCATGTCGCGCAGGAAAAGCTCGCGCGCAATGACCGACGCGGCCGCCACGGCGATGTCGCTTTCGGCCTTGTGGCGCTGTTCGACGACGATCTTTTTGCCGCGCGGCTTGAGGGCGCGCGCAATCACAGCCTCCGTCGCGGCGAACTGGTCCACGACGACGCGGGGGCAGTCCGGACGCTTCTCGAGCAGTTCCTCGATCGCCGTGGCGTGCGCCCAGGCCAGCATCCGGTTGATGTTGCGCATCTTGGCGTAAAGCCGGTTGTACGCGGCCGGACCGAGCTTGACGACGGCGTATCCGTCGGGCCCCAGAAGAGTCCGGAGCGCCGCGCCGGCCGCCAAAACCGCCTTGTCCGTCATTTGCTTGCAGTCGCGCGCGCCGATCTTCTTCATTTCGGCGGAAAGCTTCTCGTCCGTATAGCAGCAGCACACCACGAGCGGACCGAAATAGTCGCCCTTGCCCGACTCGTCGCTGCCCCCATGCGGGGCGGTCAGTTCCGGATTGAGGACCTCTTCGTACCCCAGCGTCGCGCCGCCCAGAACCTGGGGCTCCAGCACGAACAAGACGAAATCTTCCGCCTTGCCCCCCTGGACGCACAGTTTGCGCTTGCCGTGCTTCTCCTTTTCGTAGAGCGTCGCGTTGAAATGGTCCCCCTCTATGGAGTACAAGGCGTACGGAACCTCCCGGCGGCGGTAGTTGCCTGTCACGAAAACCCCCAGCAAAAGCTCCTGCTGGTCGTTCGTCAACTCGTATGTGAAGCACGTCTTTCTGGGAAGTGCCGCGCCGGAGGGATCCAACCTATCTGACTCGTAATTCATCGCTCTAATTATACCACATCCGCGGCTTCGCGGGAACAGGCTCCGGCGGCTGGAGCAAAACAAAAACGGGCTTGTGGTCCGAGCAGCCCTGCGCGGAAAAGACGCGCGCGCCCCCCTTCGTCGCCCAGCCCCGCGTAAAGATGTAGTCCAGCGCGCTGTCCCGTCCTTTTCCCCGCCCGATGTAGGTCGCCCGCTCCGACGCGGGGAGCGCCTCCAGCGTATTGTGGAAGTTCGCCCGCTCCAAAAGCCCGAAAATCTCCTCCGCGGCGAATTCGGGCTTCCACCTGTCCGCGTTCATGTCCCCGGCGATGAGCAGCGGACCCTTCATCGGGTCCATGAACGAGAGCAGCTGCTTGACGGCCTGCGTCCGCTTGTGGCGGTTGAGCGCAATCTGCTCGGCGGTGCGCTGGCCGTAGTTGGACTTCAAATGCACCACCTGGACGCGCGCCGTGACCGCCGGGGATAGGAGAAGATCCGCCTGCACGGTCCCCCGCGGCGGCGTCCGCTCCTTGTCCCGCCACCACCGGCTCCAGCTGCCCTGGACGACCGGAAGCGTCGTGGCGATCACATCCTGCTGCATGTCGAACCGGTCCCGCCGGCGGTAGGCCGAAATCGCCGCGACGGAAAGATTGGTCCGCTCGAGCGCCGCGCCGACCGCCGCGGTCAGGCGCACGGCCGCCTCGCGGTTGCGGATCTCGTTGAAGCACAGGATGAGGTCGTTCGTGCCCTGCGGATCGAGCGCGCGGACCGCCTCCGCCAGCATCTGGCCGGACGCGGCAATCGTCCGCTCTTCGACTTCCGGCGCGGCGCGGTGTTCGGCACGGTGGGACGGGAACCAGTTCCCGTTCCACGTCCCCACGACGACCGCCGCCAGGAGTGTCGCCCAGAGACTCATTTCGCGAGCGACTTGATGACCGGCGGCGGTTCCTTGTTGTAGACGCGCGAAAACGGCGGGACGGAGTCCTTCAGCCAGACGTTCCCGCCAATCTCGCTGTCGTGCCCGATCGTGGTGTCGCCGCCCAGAATCGTCGCCCCGGCGTAGATGACCACGTTGTCCTCCACGTTCGGATGGCGCTTCACGCCCTTGACGAGCGTGCCGGTCACCGGGTCCTTCTCGAACGAAAGCGCCCCGAGCGTGACCCCCTGGTAGAGTTTCACGTTGCGCCCGATGACGGTCGTCTCGCCGATGACGACGCCCGTGCCGTGGTCAATGAAGAAGCGGTCCCCGATCGTCGCCCCCGGGTGGATGTCTATCCCCGTGCGGGAATGCGCCAGTTCGGCCATGATGCGCGGGACGATCGGCACCTGCAGACGGTGCAGTTCGTGCGCGAGACGGTGCACCGTCGTCGCATAAAGCCCCGGATACGCCACGATGACCTCGCTCTCGGACTGCGCCGCGGGATCGCCCTCGTACGCCGCGGTGATGTCCGTCGCCAGCCGCCGGCGCACCTCGGGCATCGCCGCCCAGAAACCGTCCACTATGCGCAGGGCGTCCGCCTCGGGCGCCACATCGCCCGCCAGGCGCAACAGCTCGCGCGAAATCACCTCTTCACGGCACGAACAATCACCGTAAACACCCGGATACAAATGTTCAAGCAGATGATTGAGGAGAATAGCCACGCGCTGTGTGAGTGTCATAGTTTCTTCCATTTAGGAATGATGTGGACGAATTCGACCCGTCCGGCCTCTAGACGCCGAACTCCCGCGTCCCGCCCCGACAAATCCGGGCGAATGCAAAAGGCGGAATCCGCCAAGAGACGGTCTTGTTCGGATACCATAGGCGTTTAGAGACTCTGTCAAATTCACAATCCCCATATTATACCATATCTGCGGCGCCTTGTGCGGAGAAAAGTCGAAAGACGCCGAAACCGTGTGAATTGCCCAAGTAAATGCTCCCAGTATATGGACATTTACTCGGGCAAACATGGGTTAGGGCACTAAGAGCCGCGAAAAGCTCGTCTCTTCGCCTTTCGTCCGCACCGGTCGCCGGGAAACGAACAAGAGCCCGCTCCGGAAGAGGTTCCAGTCGCCGACGAAGCCCGGAAGAACCACAAGGCTATCCCCGAAAAGGCGAGCAAAGGCTCCTGTTGTGAATTGCAAAGCATGCGGACAGAGGCGGCGGAAAGCCCCCCGTCCACGTGGTTTCAGAAATGCGATCGACCGCCCCGGCCCGGGATGTTTCGTTTGGACGATGCGCTGTTCTATCTGGCTCCGGACTCCATATTTCTCTCCTTTTCAGAAGGTTGTCTCCGCGGCAGACGGCTGGGCCAAAGGGTAAGACCGCGGGAGAGGGCACGCCGCCCAGGCGCCCGTTCCCAGCCGGACTTCAAGAGACCGCGGTCTTTTGCCCTAGAGACCGTGGTCTCTTGCCCTAGAGACCGCGGTCTTTTGCCCTAGAGACCGTGGTCTCTTGCCCTAGAGACCGCGGTCTTTTGTACCTGAGACCGCGGTCTCTTGAAGCTGGCGCGGACAAACGACGCGTCCGTCCCGGGAGATCCGGCGAAGAATACCGCCGATCGCGGAAGATGGCGCAAAGGCGCCCCGGTGCGCATTTCCGCTTCTCTGCTCGCGCGCAAATTTGGTATAATACGGGACATGAGCATGACAGTTGCAGACATACCCGCGGTCAACCGGGCGCTGAAGAAGGAATTCGAGGCCCATCGGGCGCCCATAATCGAACTCGTCCAGGCGCACACGAAGGACCCGTTCTGCGTGCTGGTGGGGACGATTCTTTCGGCGCGCACGAAGGATGCGTGCACGGCCGGGGCGGTCAAGCGCCTTTTCGCGACGGCCCGCGGCAAAATCTTCACCCCGGCGGACTTGGCGCGGCTGAGCGTTCCGGAACTCGAGAGGCTCATCTACCCGGTCGGCTTCTACCACGCCAAGGCGCGGCACTTGCACGCCCTGCCCGCGGCGCTTGCGGAAAAGTTCGGCGGCGTGCTCCCGCACACCGTCGAGGAACTCTGCGAACTGCCGGGGGTCGGACGCAAGACCGCCAATCTCACCGTCGCGGTCGGCTTCGACCTGCCGGCGATCTGCGTGGATGTGCACGTGCACCGCATCTGCAACGGACTGGGGCTTGTGCACACGAAAACGCCGCTCGAGACGGAAATGGCCCTTCGGCGCATTCTGCCCGTGCGCTACTGGAAGACGTGGAACAGCTACCTCGTCTCGTTCGGCCAGACGCGCTGCGACCCCGTGCACCCGAAGTGCGCGGGATGTCCGCTCGCCGCCTACTGCGAACTGCCGCGGCGCCAGACGCAAAGTCGCGTCTTGCCGTAGGTCCGGTCGCGCAGGAGTTCCCAGCCGGGCGTCTCCTCCGCCTTCTGGACGGCCGTCATCTCGGCGACGAAGAGTCCGCCCGGGCGCACGACGTTCTGCCGCGCCAAGGTCGCGAGGACGTCCGCATAGCCCTTTTCCTCGCCCAGCGCGTACGGCGGGTCGGCGAAGGCGATCGTGTAGCCGGGGCCGGCGTAACGGGCGATCCACCGGTAGACGTCGGCCGTCACGAGCGTCGTCTTGCCGGCGCAGCCCTTGGCGACGACGGCGAGATTCGCCTGCAAAACCGCCGCATGCCGGCGGTCCGCCTCGACAAACGCGACCTCCGCCGCGCCGCGCGAGAGAGCTTCAAGTCCGACCGCGCCCGAGCCGGCGAAAAGATCGAGGAACGCCGCGCCGGCGAGTTCCGGTTGCAGGATGGAGAAGAGCGCCTCCCGGACCCGGTCCTGCGTCGGGCGCACCGCGTCCGTCTTGGGCACGCGCAAGGGGCGCCCGCCGGCGATTCCTCCGGTGATTCTCACGGACGGTACTCCGCGCAGTTGCCGGGCGTTTCCCAGACCCGCACCGCGGCGAGGCCGGCAATGCGCGGGGAGAGCTTCTCGAAGAAGTGCCGCGCCAGGTTTTCCGCCGTGGAACGGTAGGGCAGCGCCACCGTGCGCATGCCCTTGCGCGCGATCAGCGCGGCGATTTCGCATTCGTCGGGACTGGCGGCGGAATAGATGAAGGCGTGGTCGAAATGCGCGCTGACGACATCCTCGAGGATGGTCTTGAGATCCTTGAAATCAATGACCATATCCGCCGCGGCGTCCGCGGACTGCGCGACCGAGACGTCCACGCGATAGGTGTGGCCGTGCAGGTTCTTGCAGAGTCCGCCATGGTTCGTGAGGATGTGCGCCGCGTCGAACGTTATGGTTTTGGTGACGGTCGTCATGTCAGGCTTCCTCCGTCATGAGACGCAGGAAGCTTTCGGGCGGCGGGCAGGGACGGAAGTCCTTCAGCGAGACGAAGGCGTGGCGCGTAAAGCCGTCCACGAGAATCTTGTCTTCGCCCTTGCGGCGGATTTCGCACGCGAGCTCGATGCGCACGCCTCTGTGGGACTGGACCCAGCAGGAGATCTCGAGCAGGTCGTCGTAGCGCGCGCTCGCGTGGTAGTTGCACTCCGCGTGCGTGACGGGCAGGCCCCAGCCTTCGGCTTCGCACGACTTGTAGGTGTAGCCGTTGGCGCGCATGAACTCGTTGCGGGCGCGTTCGAACATCACGAGATAATTGGCGTAGTAGACGACGCCCATCATGTCGGTGTCGGCGTAAGGGACGCGGTATTCCATTGTGAACTTCTTCATAATTCGATTGCTCCTTTGCGTAAAATCTCGCGTGAACCGTCCGCCGCGACACGGACGACGGTGGACGGAACCCCGCCCGGCGACACGCCGTCGTCGACAACCAGGTCCGCCGAAAGGCCGATTTCCCGCAGGGCCTGCGCGGCATCCGTCGCCGGGCGCCGTCCCGAGAGATTCGCGCTCGTCACGCGCAGAACGCCGCCGCAAAGAGCGAGCAGGCGCCGGGTCCAGGCGTGGTTGGGCACGCGCAACCCCTCGCCCTTCACCACGAGCGTCAGGGCGCCGGGCCAGTAGCGCGCGGCGAGATCCGCCGCGGCGGACGGGAAGCCCCCGACAAACGCCGCGGCCGCGTCGGCGTCCGCGGCCAGAAGCGCGATCGGCTTGCGGTGTTCGCGTCCTTTTAGGGTGTAGAGGGATTCGACGGCCGCCGGGAAGCGCGGACTCGCCGCCAGTCCGTAGACCGTGTCGGTCGGGATGACCGCGACGCCCCCCCTGTTCAGAACCGCGGCCGCCTCCCGAAGCCCCGCCTCGTCGCTCGGCAGGAGTTTCACGCCAGACGCTCCTCAAGCAGACTCACGGCGAGCTGGACAAGGCGGCGGCAGGGCCACTCGCCCTTGCGCCCCAAAAGTTCGCGGCAAACGAGCGAATGGGTGCGCGCGGCAAAAGCGTCCGTAAACTCCTTCACGCGCGGGTAGACGGCGGCTTTGTCCGGCCCGTACTTGAGGCCCAACACAAGCGCCGCGCTCGAGACGGCCCCGCAAATCTCGCGGTTCCCACCCACGCCCGCACCGAGTCCGCAGGCGATTTTTGCGGCCAGTTCGACGGAAAGGCCGAAATCTTCCGCAAAAACGCAAAATACCGCCTGTGCGCAGTTGTAGCCCTGCGCCTGCAGATCCGCCGCGCGTTGGGCACGGGGTGAAGAATCCATCATTCTTTCGTCGTCGCTCATAGTACCTCTATTATATCACACTTTCGCCCGCCCGACCATAGGGCGAAGGGAAACGCCCCCCGCCCCCCGGACAGGTGGCAACGGACGGGAAAGCGGCAACAAATTTGAATATAAAACATCCTTTTACGGCTATTTCGGGCAGATAAAGACGAATTCAAAAGAATGTACTTGCTTTCCGGTGTCAAATAGTGTAGAATAGTGTCACAAAATGTCACGAGCAAACGTCCAGAGTGCCGCCGCGTCGGTCATGCAACCTGCCCAGACCGGGGTTCTCATGGGTCGTTATGAACATGCTCTCGATCCCAAGAAGCGTTTTACGATTCCCAGCGAATGGCGCGCGGCGATGGGGAATCCGGACTATGTGTACGTGATGCCGGATCCCGCATCGCGCTGCCTCAATCTCATTCCGAAGGCGGAAATGGAAGTCCGCCTCGAAAAATTGCGCGAAAAAGCCCTGTTCGACCCGGCGCTCAACGAGGCGCTGCAGACGATCGGCGCCAACGCCGAACAGTTGCCTCTCGATACGCAAGGGCGTATCCGCGTAAGCGACAAATTTCTGGCTTTTGCGCATTTGACGGCGTCCGTCGCGCTCGTCGGCGCGGTCCGGATGATTAAACTTTGGGATCCCGCCGCCTTGCCGCCCGAGGGCGCGGTGGATCAGGCGGCGTTGGGCGCGGCACTCGCGAAGGTTGCGTTTTAAGATGGATTTCTTCTCGCATACGCCCGTGCTCCTCGAGGAGACCGTCGCCGCGCTTCGACCCGGCGCGGGAAAGATTTTCGTGGACGGCACACTCGGTCGCGCCGGTCATACGGCCGCGCTCTTGGCGACGGGCGCGCGCGTCATCGGCATCGACCGCGACGCGCAGGCGCTTGCGGAAATCGCCGCGCGACATGCCCAGGATCCGGACTTCGCGCGTCTCACCTGCGTCAAGGGCGTGCATAGCCAACTCGCCTCGATTGTGCGCGGACTGGGGTACGAAAAGGTCGATGGCGTTTTGCTGGACCTCGGCATCTCGAGTCCGCAGCTGGACGAGGCCGCACGCGGCTTCAGTTTCATGCAGGACGGTCCGCTCGACATGCGCATGGATCGCGCGCAGACGCTGACGGCGGCGGAAATCGTGCAGACGGCGTCCTGCCAAGAGCTTGAGGCGTATTTCTGGGATTATGCGCAAGATCCGCAGGGACGGCGGATTGCGCGTGCGCTTGTCGCGGCGCGCGAGAAAGGCCGCCGGTTCGAAACGACGCGCGACTTGGCGGACTTCGTCGCCCAAACCGTGGGGCGGCACGGCGCGCACCATCCGGCCACACGCGTCTTTCAGGCGCTGCGCTGGGCCGTCAACGACGAATACGGCGAACTGCAGAAGGCGCTCGACGCGGCGTTTTCCATCTTGAAGCCGGGCGGACGCCTCGCGGTCATCACCTTCGAGTCCATTACGGACCGCTATGTCAAACGCCAGTTCCAGGCGCACGAAGGGACGCTCCGTTCGCAACAGGCCGGCGGCGTGAAATGGGAGGGGCTTCTGCCGCGCGTCAAACTCGTCAACCGCAAGCCTCTCGTCGCGACCGATTTGGAAGTTGAACGGAACCCCCGCGCACGAAGTGCCAAATTGCGCGTAGCGGAAATGCTCGGAGAGGAGGAAGCACGTCATGAGAATGAATAAAGTCCGTACAAAAAGAATGTCCAAGATCAAGATGACCACGTGCTACACGGGCGCGTTCACCTTGACGCTTTTCGTCCTCGTCATCCTCTTTTCGTGCGCCAAGACGAATTGCGAGCAACTCATGAAGTCCATCGGCGAGAAACAGCGCTTGCTGGACAAGCGCACGGACGAATTGACGCGCGAAACGGCGCGCTGGGAGGAAATGACGACGCCGGAGAAGATCGAAGTCGCCTTGCGCCGCCACGGGCTCAAGATGGTCTTCGCGAAACCGACGCAAAATATCCGCATGTCCTCCAACGGGACGCCGCGCCCGGGGCAGCTTTCCGTCGCCCGCCTCCGGCAATCCGCCGCGGGGCGCGCCACCGCCAACTACGCGACGCCCTCCCGGCGCTGAACACGCCGCCGCGGCGAACTGGACATGATCAAGCGCGGTGAGAGTCTTCGCTTCTGGTTGCCGGTCTGTTTCCTCGCCGCCTTCGCCGGTTACGTCGGCCAGAAGGCCGTGCGGGGGCATTTGGACGACGAGGCCGTTTCGCCCAAATACACCTTCGAGATGGATATAGACGCGCCGCGCGGGTCGATCTACGCGCGGGGCGGAAAGAACCTGCTGGCGAAGTCCATTCCGGTGTGGGAATACCGGCTGGACCCCGTCGCGCTCACGAACCGCACGGTGCGTCCGCGGGGACGCGCCCCGAAGACGCGCGAGGAAATCGCCCGGACAATCGCCCTGGCGCTGCGACTCGATTACGCCAAGGTGCTCAAAATGTGCCAGGATACGCGCAACCGCTACCAGTTTCTCGCGATTTCGTCGGATACGGACGCGCATGCGATCATCGCCGATTCGCGCCAGGTCGCCGGCGTCGTCATTCTGGATACGCAGATGCGCGACTATCCGCAAGGGCGGCGCCTGTCGCATGTCCTGGGTTCGGTCAACAAGGCCAATGTCGGCGCGGCCGGTCTCGAACAGCGCTACAACAAGGAATTGCGCGGCGTTTCGGGACGCATTTCGGGCGTGCTCGACGTGCGTCGGCGCGAACTCTATGACAAGCGCCGCGAAACGATCGCCCCGCTTCCCGGCGCGGACATCATTCTCACGCTCGACAACAATCTGCAGTACGAGGTTGAGGACGCCCTGCGCTGGGGTCTGCACGAATACGGCGCGGCCGCCGGGTGGGCCATCGTCATGGATGCGCAGACCGGCGAAGTGCTGGCCCTCTCCTCTCTGCCGGACTTCAATCCGCGCTATTACGGACGCAGCAAAGAGGCCGCGCGCCTGAACCGGGCGATCGGCTTCGTCTACGAGCCGGGCAGCGTCATGAAAGTCATAACCGCCGCGGCGGGCGTCGACTTGGGGCTCGTGCGGCCCAACTCGCTCTATTCCACCGACCGCTACGACGAGCGCTACTACAAGCTGCCGGGCGATGGTTCGCACGTCTGGGAGGCGCGCATGACCGTCTCGAACGCCGTCGTCCACTCCTCCAACATCGTCATCGGCAAGCTCGCCTACGATCTGGGCCCCAAACGTCTCTGGACGGCCATGCGCGCCTTTGGCTTCGGCGAGAAAACGGGCCTCGAACTCCCGGGCGAGGAAAGCGGACTCCTCTGGAACTGGAAGCGCTGGGACAAGGCCACCTGGTCGCGCGCGGGAATCGGGCAGGGAATCGGCGTAACCGGCATCCAGCTCGCGAGCGCCTTCCAGACGCTGGCCAACGACGGCGTGCGCATGCGCCCCTACCTCGTGGACGAAATCCGCTCCCATACGGGGGACAGCCTCGTCAAAAACGCGCCGCAGGTCGTCCGGCGCGCCGTATCCCGCCAAACGGCCATTGAAACGCGCCGCATGATGCTCGACGTCGCCTCGCCCTCGGGAACCGCCCGCCGGGGCGCGATCCGCGGCTATTCGGTCGCCGGGAAAACCGGCACGGCCCAGAAAGTGCAGGGACGGCGCGGTTATGCCCCCGGACTCTTCCGCGCGACGTTTTGCGGGATTGTGCCCTCGGGCGTCGTCAAGCGCGACCCGTCGGACGCCGCGCCCGTACCCCCGCGCCTAGTCATACTCGTGACGCTCGACTTCGACGAAAAGCGGCGCTACCACCAAGGCGGCAATTCCGCCGCCCCCATATTCCGCCGCATCGCGACGCAGTCCCTGCGCTATCTTTCCGTCGAGGCCGACAAGCCTTGGGAGCTTGAAGAATACCAGTCGGACGACGAATTCGACAGCCTGATGGATGCGCGCGCACAGGATCTCGTTGAAAAAGACCTCGAGACGGAATGAGTCCGGCGAAGGAATCGTGCGCGACAATCTTCTCGACGCCCCCCCCCCCTCCTCACTATACGGTTAATAAACTCCAAGCGGCGACAAAGGCTCCCCTAACGTTCCGCCAGGGGCTTCACCCGCCCCAACCCAACGGTAGGGGTACACGGCCAATTCCCGCGCAAAGCGGGGGCGTCTAACGGGGCAAGCGTGACGGACGGGACACCCGCGACGCGTCCCGCCCCCGAATCCTGCCCATCCTGTAAATCCTGTCTAAAGCCCACCGCGGCTAGCCGACGGGGACGCGCCCAACTCCTCCAACGGTTGGGGCCGCAGTCCCTGCGGCCCGTTGCGCCTAGCCGATCCACATGGCCCATTCAAAACGGGCGGCAGGGGACTGCCGCCCCTACCGTTGGAGGAGTACACGGCCCCCCATTCTACATTTTCTACTTTCTCTACACGGTTAATTACGCTTTCTATTTGACAAACCGGCCCCCACGCCTGGCATCTCACCAAAATATCCATGTGCCCGGACAAACAAACGAAGGCCGCGGCGGTTCCAGTAGAACGGGGTGGCCGTTCCGGCGCAACGGTATCGCCGTTCCGGCGCAACGGCACCCCCGTTCCGGCGCAACGGTATCGCCGTTCCGGCGCAACAGGGTGGCCGTTCCGGCGCAACGCCATCGCCGTTCCGGCGCAACAGGGTGGGGGTAGGACGAGTAGGACGCGCCCCCTCCACTTTATCTACATTTTCCACACGGTTAATTATACCCCCTGCCCCACCTCTCTGCGTTCTCCGCTTCCCTGCGTGAGCCCCCCCGTCCCGTGGCCCCGTTTGGTTTTCCCGCGGGAATTTAAGAAAAACTCCACGGAGATTTCTTTTTCTCTCCGTGGAGTTTCCTCCCCCTGCCCTATCGCCCGCGCTACTTGCGCGAGAAATAGTATTTCACCGTCTCACAGGACTTCTTCGGATTGCGCTGCGCGTCCACGATGCCCGCCGTGGACATCCCCCAGAAGCGTCCGGCGCGCGGACCGCAATTCCGGTGGTGCGTCTGGGTGTCGGCGAACTGCCAGATGGCGAAGCCCACGTAGTCCGGATTCGCCCAGAGGACCTCGAAGATGTCCTTCAGGTACTCGTCCTGGAACTCCTCCGTTTGGACCGCGGCGTAAGGGTCGTGGCGTCCGTAGACCGCGCTCGTGCCCGACTCGGAGACCATGATGGGCTTGTCCGGATAGAGCCGGCGGAACCGTTGCGCCGCGCTGTCGAAGCGCGCCTTGACCTGGCGCTTGAGTTCAGCCGCGTCGCCGGGGGTCATGGGGATCGTGCCCGGGTAGGCGTTGATGGCGACGAGGTCGGTGTTGGCGTTGCCGATGTCCTTGTCGATGATGTTGCACGCGAACGTCGTCAGCCGGCCGCTGTCCTCCTTGCGGATCGTCTCGATCAGTTCGTCGATGAGACTCTTGCCTTCGGGACGGTCGCTCGCGCATTCGTTCAGGAAGGCGTAGATGACGACGGAAGGATGGTTGAAGCTCGCGCGCACCATCTGCCGCGTCTGCTCGATCTGCTGGGCGCGAAACGCCGCGTCCTTGAATTCGTCGATCGTGCCGCCGTCGCGCGTGTAGACCTGGCCGTTCCCCCAGCCGAGGGACTCCTCCCAGACGAGCAGCCCCGCCTCGTCGCACATGTCGAGGAAAAGCGAATTCTGCTGGTAGTGCGCCCCCCGCACGAAGTTCGCCCCGAGCCCCTTGATGATCTGGATGTCGCGCAGCATCAGCGACGGACTCGTCGCCGAACCGAATTCCACGTTCTGCTCGTGCCGGTTGACGCCCTTCAGGAAGAGTTCCTTGCCGTTAAGCCAAAGCTTTTTGGCGCGCGCCTCGATCGTGCGGATGCCGAAACGCGTCGCCGGCAGGGGGCGTTCGCCCGCGGCTTTCAAGGCGACGGTGTGCAGATTCGGCTCCTCGGGCGACCACAGCCTGAAGCCCGGAACCGCCACGCGCGCGCGTCCGCCCCGGAACGTCGCCGGGACCTCGTGGACGCCGTCGAAGACGAGCGTCGCGTCGAAATCCGCCTTGCCGAAGTCCACGGCCTCGATTTCCACGAGCCCCGTGCGGTAGTCGCGCGTCCGCACGAAGAGGCGGCGGTTGTCGAACGCCAGCGAAACGCCGTGGTAGAACCCGCCGTAAAGGTAGAAATCGTAGAACGTGCGCGCGAGCTTCATCGTCGACCAGTCCGGACGGTTGTCCAGCGCGGCGAAGAGCGTATGTTCGCCCGCCGCCAGGGGTCCGGTCGGGATCTCCAGGCGCCCGTACGGATAGGGCCAGACGCCCAGCGGCTTGCCGTCCAGGCGAAAATCGCCGCGCAACCCCATGCCGTCCACGATCAGCCAGGCGTTCGCCACGGGTTCCGCGAGCGTGAAGGTTCGCCGGTACAGCCCCGTGCCGCGCTTGAAGCGCCATTTGGGGAGCGCGTCCCAGCACCCGGGCACGCACATCGCGTCCGTCGCGGCGAAATCGGTCCGCGCGACCTCTTCGATGGACTTCCCCTCCTCGAAGCGGAAGTCCCAGCTGCCGTTGAGATCGACCGGTCCGGACGGAGCGGCCCCGAGGGCGGTCACGCATAGGGCGACCGCAGCCATACAGGCGAGTTTCATCTGCATTCTGCCTTTCTTTTAGTTTCTTTCAGGAAATATCTCAGTCCAGACGCAAGGTGGAGCACGGCGCGACCTTGACCTCGCGCACGTTCTTGCCCTCGCGCACGACAAGCGTCTTCGCGTCCGTCGCGTTCACGATGTAGACGATCGGCCCGCGCGAACGGTCGACTTCAACGACCATCGCCGGGTCGTACACCGCCACGACCTGCTCGTCCTTCCCGTAGGCATAGACGATCGGATAGTTCAGGTCGGGGCGCATCGGGCGCAGCTCGCCCTTCATGATGGTCTCGCGGTGCGCCAGCCAGAAGTCCAGCATCTCGCGCAGCTTGGCGCGGTGCGCGGCGGAAATCTCCTCCAGGCGGACGGAAATCTGCGGCACGGAGAAGAGGATGTTCCAGAACTGCTTGGACGCCGCCTCGGGCGACTCGTCCATGTTCCACATGAGCATGTCCGAATGCACGGCGGCCGGACCGCACGACAGGCGCAGATCCAGCGTGCGGATGCGGTTGGACAGCACGTCCATCGGACAATCCGCCGCGCGCAGCATGTTGCCGTATTTGAGGATGGCCGGTCCGATGTAGGACTGGCGGAATTCGATCAGCACCCCGGGCTTGATCGCCGCCAGACGCTTGTTGACGTCCGTCATCAGACGGTCGATCGCCTCGGGAAGCGACTTGATGTCCCGCCCGGCGTAGTCCTCCTTCACGGCCGGATCCGCGCCGCGGAAGCCGAACGAATCGATGAAGTCGAGCTTGAGCCCGTCCACGCCCCAGTCGCGGACCGCCTGCTCGTATTTGCCGATCAGGAACTCCCGCACCTCGGGGAAGCGCGGATCCAGAACCGCCGCCAGCATGCCGTGGTCCTCGTAGAGGTATTTGCCCTTGAACTTGGCGAAATTCTTCGACTTGAAGCCCACGTAGGGGACGGAGTACCAGATCATGTACTTCATGCCCATCTCCTGCACCTTCTTGATGTGGCCGGCGAAATCGGCGAAACGGTTCGTCGAGACCTCCCAGTCGCCGCAGTAGGCGTAGCGCCCGCTGTTGTCGTCCGTCTGCCAGCCGTCGTCGATGATCGCCGTTTTCATCCCGTAGGGGACGGCCGCTGCGCATTCCTTCTCGACGTTGGCCGTGTTCACGCCCTGGTGGTAGGAGTACCAGAACGAATAGAGCGGGTCGAACGCCGCGGCCGGAACCGCCGCGGGCCGGTAGGCCGGCATCGTCCCGAACCACGCGAACGCCCCGCGGATCGCGTCCGCGTAGAATATCGGACGGAAATCCAGCCGGAAGCTGACCTTGTAGGAGCCGAGCGGCGCCTCGGGCTCGGAGAACAGCTCCGCCCAGTAGCAGGACGTCGCCGAAGGCTCGTGCACGCCCATGCGGAAGTTCACTCGGCGAAGCGCCTCGGAACAGGCGATCACGCCGCGGTTCTCGTTCGAATCGGAGAAATACGCCAGAACCGGCGCCTGCGAATACAGGGAGGAATTGAACCAGCCGCCCCAGTCCGGCGGAATCTTCTTGCTGCCCGCCGTCGCCCAGCGCCCGACCACGTCCTTCAGCGGGAAATTGCAGGAAACCGCCCACTTCCCGGGGACGGACGGCTTGTCCGCGACCATCGCAAATTCCCACAGTTCCACGCCCTTCTCGGGCGTTTTCGTCTCCACCGAGACCGTCCACCCGGGCAGATCCGTGTAGGTGACGCGTCCCACAAGCGCGCTCGTGAACTCGCCGGCTTCCGCCGCGGTCAGCAAAAGCCCGCAAACCGCCGCGGAAACACCGCGGATCATGCTGTCTGTTCTCATTGCTTTCATCTCCGTTTTCTTGCTGTTCAGGGTTTTCGAAAGGGTTGTCCGCGCCGTCTCACCAGTTGTGGAAGGCGTCGCCGTCGTAGGGGTCGGGCTTCACCGCGTAGGGCGCGACCTTCCCGGGCGTGAAGAGCCGGGAATCCTCCGCGAGCCCGACGTTCAGCTCGTTCAGGATGGTGGACCAGACGCGCGAAAGCTTCTCGCCGTTCCAGAGTCCGTCCACGCTGTCCGGGGCGGGCGGCATCAAAATGCAGTTCCCGAGCCGTCCCATGAGGGCGGGCTTGGCCGCCGCGAACCAGTCCGGCGCGCCCGTGTAGACCGGCAGGGTGCGCGCCGTGCGGAAGTAGAGGTCCGCCGCGGCGATTCCGGCGAACGCCGGCTCGTTTTCGGGGGCGGAAGCCCGGTAGACGCGCCGCGGCGTCGCCTGCACCTTCTCCGGCAGCAGGTCGAGCGGGGCGCCCGGCAGGAATAGCGCGGTCTCCACGCACGAAACGACCTGACGGAGGGCGTCCTCCTTGTCCTTCGCGACGGGACCGGCGCCCACGATCAGAACCTGCACGCCGGCGTTGCCGTAGAGATCCCAGGGCTGCAGGCGGCGGCAGGAGACGCCGAGCCTGTCCAAAAGCGCCGCGCCCTTGTCGTCGCCGACGTACCCCGCCCGCTGGGGCCCGACCGGCACGAAGCGGTTGCCCATGTTCCGCAGGAGATTGTGGACGAGATGCGTGGCGGCGGGATCCTTCCCGTAGCGCGCGGTGACGTCCAGCTGGCAGAAGAGGACCAGCCCGTGGTTGCGGCGGTACTCGAGGAGCGACGCGTAGGCGAGGTTGAAGCCGCAGTCCACGATCGTGCGGAAGTTGCCGCGCGAAGGCTTCTTGATCGCATACCCGCTCACCATGCCGCCGTTGCCGCATTTCCACTTGGACCGCGGATAGTGCGGCGTGCGCTCGTCGGAGAGGACGAACGCGGGCATCACGTCCGACGCGCCGCGCCAGTCGTGCAGGTCGGCGTCCGAAAGTCCCTTGACATACGGGCTGCCCGGCAGACGCACAAAGGCGTCGCGCGCGCTGGGGGCGACCATCTCGAAGCCCGGCAGCGCCCCCGCCTTTTGTTCGAACACGAGCACCTTCAGCCCCCGGTCGATCGCGCCGGAAGCCTCAACCGCCTGCAGAAACGCGTTCGTGCCGTCCAGCGCGAGGCTGCCCACGATCAGTAGCCGCGCCTCGCCCAGGTCGCCCAGGCCTTCCACGGGGCGGAACGGGAAGCCCGCCGCCTTCAGGACGGGCGCGGTGCGCCCGGCCGGATCGTAGAGCGCGCAGGCGACGTCGGACCATTCCGGCGCGCGCGCCGCCGGCCAGAACTGCAGGTCCATCGCGTCCGTCTTGACGCACCGCCCGTCCGAAAGAACCTCGATCTCCAGCCGGCCGGTCCGCCGCGTCGCCGTTTCGGGCGCCGTGCAGACGATCGCCTTGCGCTCGAGACCGCCGGCGGCGACCTTGAAGGTGAAGTCGTCCTGCGCGAGGACGTCGTTCCCGCAGCGCAGCTTCCAGCGGCAGGTCAGCTTGCGCGGCGTCACGTGGTCGTTGACCGCCACCACGCTCTTCACGATCTTCTCGCCGGCGAAGTAGGCGTGGTCCTTGTTGGTGAAGTCCTTCGGGTCGCCCGCCAGGAAGACGAGGAGCGGCGCGTAGACCTCGCGGATCGTGTCGTAGAGATAGTCCGGGAGGGAATAGTCCGTCAGAAGATGGCGCTGCGTCTCGCTGGGACCTTCCGGATTGTCAGGCTTGAGCCCCGCCGTCTTGACCGCGCCGGAGCGGTTCCAGACGACGTTCTGGCCGTCGAACGTGCGCGCGGTGAGCGTCAGGTCGCGCGCCCCCGGGAAGTCGCCGAGCGCGTTCAGGCCGTAGCCCCGCCACGCCTTGACGACCCGCAGATGGTGCGCCGCGACGAGCGCGCGTTGGTTCGGGTTCATGGGCCGCGCGACGGGCTGGGTCCATTCGCTGTAGTAGGGCACCGGATCCGTCTCGCGTCCGTAGACCGCGTCGCCGAAGTAGCGCGCGGCGTGCTCGGGGATGAGCGAGCCGAGCTTGGGGTTGTCGAAGTGCATGAACTGGGCCGGGTAGGGGAAGGCCGTCTCGACGACCATCAGCGGCCGGGAATGCCGCGCCGCCCACTGCGCCGGCCAATCCTCCTGTTCCTGCAGGGGGGTGCCGTAGCTCTGGTAGTTCATGGACGTGAAGATCGGGCCGCTGCTGCCGCCGGCGTGCTGGAAGATCTCGCGCGTCGGGTCCAGCGCCCGCATGGTCTTCTCCGCCTGCCGCACGCGCGCGCGCTCGTTCTTGTGCCACGCCGGCACGTAGTCCGTGTCGTTCAGCTTCGCCGGATCCTGATTCCACGAATAGCTGCACGTGTTGAAGTCCGTGTACCACATGATGATGGACGGATGTCCGCCGTAGACGTCGAGGAAGCGCGCGACGTCTTCCGTGTAGGGCGCGAGGGGTTCGTCCTCGTAGGGCGGCATGGGGAAGAGGTTGTAGAGCCCCATCGTGTCGCACGCCGCCAGGTACTCCGGCCAGGAAACCTGCGAGAACTTGGCCAGCGGATCGAAGCGCACGGCGTTGTAGTTGATTTCCTTGATGTGCGCGACGTACTGTCCGATCGTCTCGGGCGTCCCGTAGTAGTAGCGCAGGCGCGTCAGCCCCGGGCTCGTCCACATCCTGAGGCGCGTGGGCACGCCGTTGAGGAGGATTTCCCCGTTCTCCACCCAGGCCTCGCGGAAGCCGAACGGGCGCGCCGGGAAGGAGTCGATCGCCCGGTCTCTGTCGAGAAGCGTGACGCGCATCTCGTAGACCTCGGGCGTCTCCACGTTCCAGAGGACGGGCTTCTTCCATTCTTCCGTCCACACGACCTTCTGTTCGGGGGAGCCGTCCAGGACGACGTTCCGTTCGGCCGAGTAGGCGACCTGTCCGTCGCGCGCGAACGCGAAGCGCACCCGCGCGGCGCCCCTGGTCCGGGCGGGGTTGGCGATGCGCGCGCGCAGCGTCACCGTCTTCTGGCGGTAGGAGGAAAGCGCGACGGCCGTCGAGAGGAACATCCCGCCCGGCGCCGTCTCGAGCCACACGTCCCCGAGCGCGATCTCGTTGTGGTCGCCGATGGAAAGCTGCCCCTTCCAGAGCGCCGTGTAGTGCCGGTCGACGTAGACCGTGAGCACGTTGGGCGTCCCGTCCGCCGTCAGCAGGGAGGTGACGTCCAGCCGCCGCGCGTTGGGGATCGTCGTGAAATACTTGCGTCCGTCCTGGCGGAAGGCGCAGATCTGCTTGCCGTTCAGGTAGACGCGCCCGGTGTCGGCGTTCAGATTCTCGAAATTGAGCCAGATGTGGTCGCCCGCGGCGTTTTCGGGCGTCGCGAACGTCCGCTGGTACCAGGCGGCGCGGTAGTGCGTGCGGTCCTTGCCCTTGTAGTTGTCCACGTCGGCGGGCGGCGCGATTTTGCCGTCCTTCAGCTCGTTGAGCCGCCACAGGGGGGAGCGGAAGCTGCCTGGCACGCGCACGTACCGCCAGTCGCCCGTCGGCGGGGCGAGCGTGAAGTCGTCCACCGGCTGCACGCGCCAGTACCCGTTCAGCGTCACGCCGCGGCGGACTCCGTCCGTGCGCCGCTGGGCGTCCGAAAGATCCCACAGGGCCGCCTCGCCCGGCGCGCAGACAATCCGATCGCGCCGCTCGAAGAAGGAGCTTTTCGCCAGTTTGCTCTTGGGGACGAACCGCACCCCGGGCGCGACCAAAGCCTGCGCGAAATCGCCGGCCGCCCCGGCGAACGGAATCCGCCCCTGCTCGGCGCCCGCCAGCGTCCAGACGAGCGCCCCGTCTTCGACCGTGAAGGCGGTCGGCACGGGAACGCGCAGATTGAAGGTATCCGCGCTTTCGAGCGTCTCCGTGCCCGCCGCCGTCTCGAGCACGAGCCCCAGGCGCCCCGACGCGCCCATGGCGGAAAGCGTCAGCCGCGGCGTTTTCTTCCCTTCGCCGGCCGCGAGCGCCACCAGGGGCGCCGCGCCCGACAGGCGGTTCGTCGCGCAGGCGAAGGCGAAATCGAGCCCCGGGAACTTCGCGGCGGGCTCGAGCGCCTGCGCGTTGCCGTCCATCACCAGGCGGAAGATTTCCGTCGCCGGCAGCGCCGTATCGTAGATGCGCACGTCGTCGTAGACGCCGTCGCCCGTCTTGGCCTTGAACCGGTCGCTCGACCCGTCGCCCAGGGCGAACTTCACCGCGTCCGCACTAGTGCAGGAAAACGCCCCCGGTGCCTTGCGCTGGGCGAAGGGCTTGCCGTCCACGTAGAGGACGACTTCATCGTTCTTGGCGTCCCAGGTGAAGGCGATATGCGTCCAGACGTCCTTCTTGAAGATGTCCTTCTTCAGGATCTGCACCTGCTTGGGCGCCACGACCGAAAGATCCGTCATGCCCCACTGGTTCTTGGTCATGTAGAAGCGGAAAGGCTTCCAGTCTTTCTCCCAGCCGCTGACGATCGTATGGCCGCCCGGCTCGTTTTCCGCCCAGTGCGGCTTGAACCAGAACGCCACCGTGCCGGCCTGCGGATTGAACCCCTTCAGCGCGTCCGCGACGAAGCACGTCGCCTGGTCGTAGGCGTGCCGCCGCACGTCGAGCCCCTGTCCCGAGACGCCCTTCGTCCAGGTCTCGCGCCCGTAGACGATGCCCTTCTCCGGCTGGGCCCCCGGCCGCACGAGCGCTTCGCCCGTCCCGTCCAGAGGGAATACGTACAGCGGCTCGGCCGCAATGGCGTGCCCCAGCCCCAAACCAACCCCAAGCGCGAGAACGGTCCGCCAAATGGACCGTGCCCGCCGCCGATTCTTCTCGATCATGCTTGTGTTCAACTTTCTTTGTTCACGCCGTTTAGAAGTATAGCAAATATCCGTTCTCTCCGCAAGGAAAATCCGCCTCAGCGGAAATGCAAGGCGAACCCTTGCGCGACGACTTTCACGCTCAGTCCCGTCATCACCTGCCCCGAGGCGTCCTTTTCCCATGCGAGAAGCACCTTGCGACCGTTCAAAGGTTCCGTCTTCAACGTCCATTTCGCCGCGTCCAGGCGATGGATCCTGCCCGCCGAAATCAAGCGGTAGACGCCCGCCTGCGGCTTCTCGGTCCCGAAATCGACGGTCACCGTGCCGCCTTGGTACGCGTCCACTTCCGCCGCGCCCAGCCGAAGTGCATCCACGACCGTTCCCGTCGCGTCCACCGTAAAGGCGAGATCGCGCCCCAAGCCCATCCCATTGGGCAGAAACGCCGTGTCCGCGGCGAAAACGCCGCCGTCCTCCACCTGCACATGCCGCAACGCCAGTTCATACCCTGGGACCCGCCACTTCGCCGCGAGATACGCCTCCGCCGCCAGACGCTGCACGGCCGTCAGCGCATTCGTGAAGAGCAGAATCTCGCCGTAGATCTGTCCGCCGCAGTTCGCCCCGTCGTCCGTCAGCGTCCCAAGCGCGCGCACCGGAACGCCTTCTCCATTCTCCTTGACGGAGTCGAGCGTGAGAATCTGCCAAGTCCCGTTCAGTTTCCGCTGCTCTTCGGTCTCCGCCTTTGCGCCGTCCAGCCGGACGGGCACATCCGTCCTGTTCAGCACGCGGTCGCCGCCCCAGTTGCGGCAGAAGAAATGCGCGAGCGAATCAAGCGTGGTCGCGCCATCGTCGAACGTCTCCCCGTCCTTCAGATCGCTGGCATTGCCCTCACTGGCAAGTTTGTATCCGCCCAGCAGCGTGCCCCCGCCGCCATTCGCACTGCTGTACATCATGACCGTCGTTTTCACCGGGACGGCGCGATTGAACGGCAGGCGGCGATTCTCCGAAACAGTCCACGCCCAATCAGGCGTCTGCCCCTTGGAATCCGCGAAGGCATACTTCTTCTCCAACGTGCCACTCTGCCTACCGAAAGAAAGGACCGCCTGCCCGTTGCAAGCCTCCCGCACGAGGTACGGGTACAGATACAGATAGCCTTTGCCGTACGGATTCAGCCCGTAAAGCGCCGTCTGCCCCGCACGCCGGTCGTTCCAGCGCCGGACAAGCGGATAATCGTTCGTGTAAACGGCGGAATATTGTCCGTTTTTGTCCGCCACGACATACTGCTGCAGCGTATTCGTACGTGCGGCGTCCAGCCACAGGACCGGGTCGGCCGCCCGCAGAACCGCCGCGTTCCCGTATTCCAACTTGCCGCCATTGGCGACCGTGAACGACATGTTGGACGCCGGCTTGTAGAGGTGGGTATCCCCCGCAATCCGGACCGGCCCCGCCGCGCCTTCCACACGCCCGAAATTGCCGCCGCGGAGCGTAACCGCCGAAACACCCGCCGCATTCGTCGAGACGGTCAGCCGGGGCAGTACGCCCGCCGGGTCCGTCCCTTCCAGCGCAACCGCCCCGAAGGTCCGCAACGCGGCGTTTTCCGACGCCTTCCCGAAGGCGAAAGCGGACGTCCCGTCCGCACCCCTTACCCAAATGTCGCCCTCCAGCTCCTTTGTCTTCAGCTCGACGCCGGACGCGAGTTCCAGCCCGGCGCCCGTCCAGGCGTCCTTCTGCTTGCCCGATACGCGCGAAAAAGCGACTTTTTGCGCTTTCGTGACGGCAAGCTGCATGTCGCCAAGCTCCAAACTTCCCGTAAATCCCGTCAAATCGCCCGAAAGAACCGTATGCGGCGCATTCGTCCAGGCGAGTCCGTTGTTCCCGGAATCGCATCTGACGACGCCTTTGCCCGAAATGCGCCCCGCCAAGGTCTTGAAGGCATACCAGTTCTTGAGAACGAGCGTGGAATTCGTCTCTTCCAGCCGGATGGCGCAGGCGAAGACGCCGGAAGCCGCCGACCAGCCCGTAATTCCCTCCTTTATCGTGACCGTGCCCCCGCCCTTCACGACGAGGGTCGTCGTCCCGTTCGTGAGAGCCTTATGGTCATCCTGCAGGAGGGTTTCGCCGTCAAAGACGAGATTCGTACCCGCTTCCACCACATGTTCCGCGGCGGAAACGGAAAGCGCCATTCCAAGTATCCCTCCACAGACGAGGGGGACCTTTTGCCATGTGCACCGTTTCATCTTCTCATTCCGTGTTTTGTGCAATCTGCACAAAACACGGACTTCCCGACTCCTGCAGGATGACTGCCGCCGCTTTTAGGCGACGCAACGCTTGCGCCGGAGCGCGAGCATCCCCGCCCCGAGGAGCAGCATCAACCCGCTCGTCGGCTCGGGCGTGATGGTAAATGTGCCGATCGTCTTGCCTTCGGTCCAGCTGACGAAACTTTTGACATCTACACTGAACGCATTGCCGCCATTGATCGCATTCAGGACATCATCCCACGAGATGATACCGCCATCCGCATTAGCCCATTGGTAACCGGTATTGGACGTGTTGCCGACATAGGTGTCGCCATTGGCGAAGTTAAACCGCAGATAGCCGGCGGTATAGCTTGTGCCATCTTTGGTGAATGTGAACTTGCCGTCCGTACCGGGAGCGGAGACAAGAGAGCCAGAGCCCGTATCGAACCAATTTTTTGAAGCCAGGCCATCCACATCGAGAAAGTTTTTTTTGTCCTCGGAATAGATGCGGCAGGACATCTTGTCCCACGACACGTCAGCATCTGTTTTGACAGTCCACTGGAAGGTGGCGGCCGAGGCGATGGTAGACGCGACCACAACGGCCGCGGCAATCATTGATTTCATGTTCATTGTTTCTTGTTTCCTTTTTGTTGTTTTTGGGGATTTACTTGAGTTTCCCGCACGAACACCCCAGGCGTTCCTGCAAGACTTCTTTGTTGAGAAGAGGATAAAAGAGAAAAGCAATCCGCCGCGGTCCCGTCCGAAACCGCGCCGAATATGGGTAGGGACCGCAGTCCCTGCGGCCCGTCCCCAACCCAATGGTAGGAACCGCAGTCCCTGCGACCCGTCCCAACCCATTGGTAGGGGCCGCAGTCCCTGCGGCCCGTCCCAGCCCATTGGTAGGGGCCGCAGTCCCTGCGGCCCGTCCCAACCCAATGGTAGGGGCCGCAGTCCCTGCGGCCCGAAAACGCCGCGTAGAAGCCCGCTACAGCGTCCCCGGCGAATAGGGGGGGGGGGGTACTTGGACGCAAACGGACGCCTCAGAACGCGCCCTTGCGCGTCCTAGCGGACGTCTTGGCGCACGGTAAACCCCGCGCGCACCTCTCCGCCGTTCGTCCTTTGCCTTAGTTTCCATTTTACGGCTATAGTATAACATATTTGTTGGCGCGTGCCAACCCCCTTTTTTGCGAAAAGTGTATCATGTCGTGAGACACCCGGGACAGGTCGTTCCGAGGGGTG
>ERZ808252.738-NODE-738-length-28710-cov-5.327726_pt1 | contig 28710 bp, 27 predicted proteins | sample MGYA00521242_ERZ808252 | MGnify/ENA primary metagenome ERZ808252 (study PRJEB31516, sample SAMN03275581) | gut metagenome | biome: mammalia-associated habitat; material: feces | host: Papio cynocephalus | place: Kenya | collected 2012-08-07 ...
ATTGGCACGGCTGTCGCCTCTCTCCGCTACCGGATAGAAATGGTTCAGGTTAGTTGTTGACTAATGCGGAACGACACGCGGGTCGTTCCCTACGGTTCACTCCCCTAAAAGGATAAAATCCGCTTAGAAATGAGCGTTGTAGGGAACGACCCATGTGTCGTTCCGCTTCGGTTGAAAGATACTTATTGACTTATAATATAACACCTCACACGGGTGCCGAGATTCCGCCTGTCGACACCCGTGTAAGGCAATACCTACGTAACGCATCCCACTCACAAAAAGAGTGCGATAGCCGCACTCTGCAAAAACGCCCTACCTCCCAATCCAACAAAAAAACTTCCCCCATGTCCCCGCCACTCTCGAAAAAGCGAATCAAATTTTCGCTTCCTAAGTGGCGGGGACATGGGGGAAGTTCTGGGAGGGTCAGGGAGGTTTGGAGGGTAGGGACCCCTCTACGAAAGAGGGGTCCCTGCGCCTCCAAGGTCTTTCCCTTATTCTCCCAAAACTATCCCCGTCTCAAAAGCCCCGACAGGGACGGCGGCGGTGAATTGGCGAATCAAGCCCGCCTGAACCAGCTCTTCGGTGGTCTGCTCCGCAATCGTGTAGTCAACCGCCTCGTAGTCCTTCACAGACGGCAGAGCGTTCTGCTCCGCACAGAGCTTTTCAATCAGCTCCAGCGCGTGCTTCAGCTTCCGCTCACCCTTGATTTTCAGAAGAACAGGCGTTGCCGCATACTTTTTCTTGTTCGATACATCGGTAAAGAAGTACTTCGTCCCCTCCAGCGTGGCGGGGTCAAGCGCTAAGTAAACATAAAGCGTGCTCGACTTCGCATTCACCTTCGCCAGCTTCACGCGACCGCGGTTGAAGGACTCGTAGCCCCAGCTGACACGCCCCTTGACACCCTTGTAGGACAGGAACGCGTTCTTGATAACCGAATAGTACTCCTGCACATTTCCGCGCGACTGGCTCAGTCTGGAGAGGAAGCTGCGACGGTAACGACTGACCAGACGGACAAGCCCCTGCCGCTCCTGCTCCTGCATCTCGGCATAGCGCTCGGGCTCCGCCATGACATCAATGAATTCCAGCCCCTCGGTGTCGATTCCCGCGAGCGAATCGTCCTCGTTCTCGTCGTCCTCGGCATCCTCGTCGGTCTCGTTCTCCTCGTTCTCGACCTCCGCAACAGGCTCTTCAACCGTCACGAATGCCTCCACAGCAGGCTCCTCGGGAATCGGCTCCTCCTCAACGGGGTTCGGCTCCTCTTCCACCACAGGCTCCTCTTGGACGGGCTCCTCGGGGAGCGGCTCTTCCTCCGCCTCCTCCTCGGGCTTCTCCAGCAGACGGTCAATCGCGCCCGCCAGCTCCTCAATGGCGTTCATGCGGAAGCCCAGATTCAGCACCCGCAGATTGCCGAGCAGCAGATGCTCCGCAACCGAGCCGAACGTCGGCTTTGCCGCAGTTTGTACCGCCTCCTGTGCCTTCTCCGCCAACCGATTGGTAATCAAACGGTGCGCGACGGCTTGGAGAACCACCTTTTCCGTTGCGGCGCAGGCATCCCGCACGGCTTCCTCTTTTCCCTCGGTCTTTTCCTGCACCGAGCGGACCGCATCCTTCAGTTTTTTCAATGTGTTCTCCGAGAATCCCATCATACACACCCATCCTTTAAGATATTCAATATAATTGTACACTGAAACGGTCGATTTGTCAATAGGTAAAACGAAAAAAGCGTGTTTTTTTCGCTTTTTCAGCCCCGAAAAATGCGAAAACAGCACCTTCGGGCGAAAGCGAACCCAATGAAGGGGCTTCTTTTTCAAGAAGCCCCTTCAGGAAAGGAGAAATCATTGCTCCTCGTCGTCGGACTCGAAGGTGTCCGCAGAGGAATCGTCCTCAAAATTCTCGTCGTACCAATCCTCTTCCTGTAGCCCGTCAGCGGAGCTGTCGCCCTCAAACGACGGCGAATCGTCGTCATGGAATACCGACACCTGCGGACGGTATGCAAACGCATCCGCAGTCGGCTCACTCTCGGTCGGGTCCGCCGAATCGGTCCGCGCGGACGGTGCGCCGCCATTGATACCGCCGTCGGTGCTGTCCGCCTTGCGCGGGCTTCCCTTCTTCGCAATCGCGGCAGTGCGGAAAATCAGCACCACCAGCACAATCTGCAAGACCAGCGCCACCACGCCGAGCAACAGCGCCACCAGCGCCGACTTCTCGGGCAGGAATTGCGCCGTCAGCGCAAGCGCGGGAAGCGGAGCAAGACCGTACACCGTCTTGCCGTCACGCACATACTTCACGCGGTCCGCATACTTCGCGTGCCGACGGAGCAGAATGACCAGCGCAATCACCTGAAGCAGAATCACGGTCCCCAGCGTGACAAACAGCCACGTCAGGTCAATCCGCACGGGAATCTTTGCAACCTCTGTGTCGAACTCCTCGGCGGCAATGTCCACGCCGCTCTTGGAGGCGGCATCGCAGATGTCCGCAACCGCAGTGGCACGGAGCGATTCCAGCGTCTCCTTGCCCGCGTCGTTGTAAAGACCGCCGTTCCGCAGCTCCTCACAGCGCGCCTCAATCTCGGCAATCCGCTGATCCTTGTAGCGCGCGAGCGGGAGCCGCTCGTCACACTCCGCAATCAGCGCGTCCATCTTGTTCTGGTAGTCGGGACCTGTTGGCAGAGCCTCCATTTTGGCAATGTAGCTCTGAATCAGGTCCTTCACATTCTGCCCGTCATCCTTTTGAATCCGTCCGCGCAGCTCTTCCATCTTCGCCTTCAGATAGTTTTCGTTCAGCGTGGTGAGCGAGACCGAATATTCCTCTCCGTGCGGCGCGGTATCGGTCGCCTTGACACGGATATAGAACGTGTATTTCGTACCTGCATTCAGGTTGGTGAGCTCGCCCGCCTCCTGCCAGTTCAGCGTGTCGCCGTCAAACCGACGGAACGCAAATTCGTACCCAACCGTGTCCGCATCGTCCAGCTCAAACAGCATGGAGCTTTCCCCAACCGTCGGGGTCTTTACCTTGCCGCCCGCCTCCGCAGGCGTGGGCGCGGCAGGTCTGCTTGCAAGCTGAAGGCTGACCCATTCGCTGTGCGAGGTCGCGGTCCCGTCACCGAGGCGGCGGACCTTAATCTCCATCCCGAACAGCTGCTCCAGCGAGACCTTTTCACCGCCTGCAAAGCGGATTGTGCTGTCGCCCGCAATCAGCTCAAAGCTGCTGCTTCCGTCCGCAATCAGCGTTTCCTGCTTGTAATCCACACGGAACACGGGAGCCTCGCAGGTCGGCAGAGCAAGCCCCGTCAGCTCTTGGCTCTCGGCGGGAATCCGATAGGTGTATTCTGCCTTTGCGGTATGCTCCACCGTGTTGCCGTTCCACTTGACCAGCTTGTAGCCCGCTTCCGTTTCAATGGTGATTGTAATTTCGGAATCGAAAGCGAACGAAAGCGGCGTGCCGTCATAGGTGTAGGTGTTGTTGCCCTGCTTGACCGTTATCGTTGCATGAGCGGTCAGCTCGGAGGAAAAGCGGATGCTGATGCTTTGCGGGACCCAAAGCGCATAAAGGGTTGTGTCCTCCGCAATATCCCAGAGCGCCCCCTTGCCGTCCTTGTCGACATACTGTACACCATAGCCATCCTTGCGGGTCCAGAAACCGCCGAATTGATATCCGGGCTTGGTTGGCAACTCTGTGGCATTCAGATTCGGGATGTTTTGGTTAAAGATTGCCAAAACACTGCTTCCGGAGAAGCTACCGCCGTCTGCATCATAGGTGATTTTGTATTCATTCGGTATATAATAACGGGTAATTGTAACACCTGCCACCGAAACCGTACCGCCGTCATAATAGTCCGACTTGTCCTGATAGGTGTACCCTGAATATTCCCGAAAGAATAGATTGCCGTTTTTGTCCTTATCTAAAAGCGTCCCATCTGCCTTAACATACTCCTTGAAATCTGCCATGAATTCATAGCTGCCGATGATTTTACCCGTTTGAAAATCCCGATCCAAGCGAGTGACCTTGAACTGATTCGCTTTGTATATCGCCCACAGTGTGATTTCTTTGCCATCCCTTGCTGGAGACAGCTTGAACTCATCCTTGATTTTAAATTCGGGATTTTCCATATCGGTGATGCTCCAACCGAGAAATTTGTATTCCGTCGTGTCGGGAAGCACCGGAAGCATCAAGGAGTCCCCATAGGTATAGGTCTTTGGACGTACCGTTCCCGGCTCCCACCCGGGAGTCCCGTCCTTTGTGATCGTTGATTTGTAATTCAGGTTATAAACCTTCGGCTTAAAGGAAAGATAGATTACGATATTTGCATCAACCGAAATATCGTTCTCGAGCTTGGAAAGCATATCTTCATTTATATACTCTTCGGTAATCTTTCCGTTTTTTTCAACCGTGTAAGATGGTACATAACCCATTCTCGTTGCGGTTGCGGTAAAGGTAATGCTTGTTCCCGTGGCATAGCTTCCCGAAGCGGCGGCAGGCTCAATGAGATATTCCCCGAACTCTTCCTGCCCATCTGTAATCTTGACCACTACCGTGTAGGTCGGTTCGTCAGCATTCGCTATGAGCATCGGCAATAAAACCGCCGCAAGGAGAAGCAGGACTGCCGCAAGTCCGATTTTGTATTTTGTTCCGATTCGTCCCTGCATGGCTTACCCCTCCCTTACCTTCAGAATTTCGCCACCCGCATCGTTGATTGCGATAATGGCTTCGCGTGAAAAGTTCTGCGCTTCAACGGTCAGCGGAATGTGCAATTCTCCCGAGGTGTGGACCTTGAGCGTCCGCGCACTGTCCATCACAATCCCGCGCTCCTTGAGCGATTCCAGATTGACCACCTCGTTCGGGTCATAAAACGCCTCAATGCGGTTCAGATCAATCAACGCCACCGTGGGGTCGATCTGTACCGCGCTCATGCGCTCCGCCGTTTCGTCCTCATACTGCCCATCCTCGGTGTACTGTTCGTCGTACTGCCCGTTGTCCGCGTACTGCCCGTCCTCGGTGTACTGCTCATCGTACTGTCCGTTGTCCGCATACTGACCGTCATCGGTGTACTGTTCATCGTACTGCCCGTTGTCTGTGTACTGACCGTCATCGGCATACTGCTCATCGTACTGTCCGTCATCCGCATACTGACCGTCCTCGGTGTACTGCTCATCGTACTGTCCGTCATCCGCGTACTGACCGTTCTCGGTGTACTGCTCGTCATACTGTCCGTCATCTGCGTACTGCTCGTCCTCGGCATACTGCTCGCTGTACTGCCCATCGTCCGAGTACTGCTCGTCCTCGGTGTACTGCTCGTCATACTGTCCGTCATCCGTGTACTGCTCATCCTCGGGGTATTGCTCCTCATACGCGCCGTCATCGGGTTCGGAATCCGCCATTGCGGGCAGGGCTTCCTCCTCGGGTACCTCGTCATAGGGCTCGTCCTCGGGGACATCTTCGGTCTCCTCGGTCTCCTCAATTTCTTCGGACAGTGGCTCCTCGGGAAGCTCCTCCTGCTCTGCGGCAGGCGCTTCGGCTTCTTCGACCTCCCCGCTGTCCTCAGTATCGTTGCGGAAATCCGCTTCAATTCCCTCGGGAATGCCCCAATCCAAGTCGTCCTCGCGCGTGCTGTTGTCGAATTCGTCAACAAGCCCCGTGCTTCCCTCGGTCGCTTCGGCTTCCGCCTCGTCTGCGGGGGTCTCGGTGTCCTCGGGTTCTTCGGGCTCCTCGGTTTCGGGAGCTGCCTCTGTCTCCATCGGCTCGACCGCTTCAACCGTCTCGCTCGGTTCCGCCTCGGTCTGCTCTGTCGGCTCCTCCTCCAAGTATTCGGCATAGGTCACGGGCGGCATTGCGGCTGTAACCGCCCCGCCGTCACCGTACACCTGCTCGGTGTAGCGAATCTGCGTGGTGCGAACGGTCTCTTTGGTCACGGTCTGCGTCACCTGTGCCGCGGGCTCCTGTGCGGGCTCGGGCTCTGCCGCCTCGGTCGGCGCTTCCGCTTCCTCGGGCTCGGGAATCGGTTCCGGTTCGGGCTCAGGCTCCGGCTCGGGGGCGGGCTTCGGTGCATCGTTGTCCAGCTCCCAGAACACATTCGCGCTTGGCGGAACGACGCTTTCATCCACATCCGAGGTTTGCGAAACATGGTCCTCCGCCAGCTCGAACGACGTGGCGGGCTTTTCCTCGCGGATATACTCGCGGATTACGCCGCGCCGCACCAGCTCCTCGGTCTCCTCAAACGGGTAGGCTTCCTCGTAGTCAATCTTCTCGATATCAATCGGAGACAGTCCCTGCTCCTCGGACACGCGCTGGACCAACTCCATCGCCCATCCGAACTTCCGCTCGGACCGCACCTTATATTTGAACGGCGTATCGGCGTACCGCTTCTGGTGTCCGACATCCCGCCCGTGGTAAATGCTGTCCTCCAGGCTTGCGGGGTCCAGCGCCAGATACAGCTCCAGACTGTTACTGCGGATGTTGATTTTCGCCACGGGGTTTCTCCCGTTTGTGAAGCTGTCCGCGTTCCAGCTGACACGCGATTTCGTTCCTTTATAGGAAAGAAGCGCGTTCTTCAGCTCGCTGTAGTAATGCTTGACGTTCGGGCGCGACTGAATCAGTCTGCCCTCAAAGCTCTTGCGATAGTGCGCAACGATATAGCAACCCGTTTCCTCGTTGTAGCCGATGATTCGCTCGTTTCCGCTGAAGCGGTCGGAATCGTCCGCATCGTCCACAAAGTCCTCATCGTCCTCGCGGTCGTTCTTCGCCGCCTCCTCGGGGCTTTCGTCCTCGTCCTCCTCCGCCGCATCCGCAGGGACCGCCGCGCTGACGGGTACACTTCCGTCCTCGGGCTGTGCCGCCTGCTTTTCCTCGGCTTCCGCTTTCTCCGCCGCTTCGTCGGCGCGCTTCTGACCGATCAGCGCCTCAACCAACGTGCGAAGCAGCTTTTCGGATTCCGAAGGACCGCTCTGTGCCGCCTGTGCCTGCGGTGCGGGCGCGGTGGTCTGGGTTTCGCGGACCGTTTCGGTGACGGTTTTCTCCATGTGCACGAACTTGCCCCTCGGCGCGTTCGTCGGACCCGCCTGTGCGGGCGCGGCGGTCATGCCGCCCGTTGTCGGCTCTGCCTCGGCGGTATTCTCACGCGGCTCGGAGCCAATCCACGTCTCCCGCTCCTCGGCAGGCTCTGCGGACGCGGCGCGCTCTGCCTCCGCGCGCTGTCTTTCCTCCTCGCGCAGACGCTCCTCGGCTTCCATCTGCCGTCTGGCTTCCTCCGCGCCCTCTGCGCGCAGTCTTTCCCTCGTTTCGGCTTCTGCGGCAAGGTCTGCGGCGGCACGCTCTGCGGCTTCGCGGTCAAGGCGCGCCTGCTCCTCCCGCTCGCGGCGGAGGCGCTCCTCCTCCTCGCTCCGCAGGTCTGCCGACACGAAGTCAAAGCCCGCCGCGCGCGCAACGACAATCAGGAGGGTCAGCACCGCCGCCCCCGCGACCGTCAGAATCAGCAAAACCCGCAGGACCGTTTCCGCAGAGAGCGCGCCGAAAAGAGCCTCCCCCGCAAACAGGAGTGCGTATGCGCGGTGGTCGTCATCCTCCCCCTCGTTCCGCTTCTTCGCCTGTACCATCCGCCGAATCAGCACGCCGATTCCGACCGCCTCCAGCGCGAAGATCAGTGCCGCGATCGCAATGGCGAGGTAAATCCATCCCTTCCCGTCACCGAGCAGTCCGGCAAACCACATCCCAACCGTTAAACTCCGCAAAGCCGAATCCTCCGTTCCCAAATTTACGGACACGCACAGCCTGTCCGCCTCGGAGACACACGTCTCACTCTATCATACTATATATTGTATCACAACCGAAAGAAGGAATCAAGAGCCTTGTGAAAATTTTTGCATTTTTTCTTCTCTTTTTCTCGCCCCTCATCGCTCCTTTCCGACCTTGTGCACCCGAAAGCGACAAGAACATATTAAGAGATAAAACAAAAGCACTGCCGAGATTCCGCCTGCCGGCGCCCCTGCGGGGTTCGACCGAACGCCGCAGGCATTTGCTCTGAAATGACACGGAGGTTGAGCAAGCCTTGGAATATATTCCATTCGTTGACAATGTTACAGAACAATAAATAAAACAGACAAGACAAGAACACGGGAGATTTGCGAGGGGGAAACTTTTCGGAAAAAGTTCCCCCCTCTACCTCTTCAAAATTTTTTAGTGCATTTTCTTTCCCTAATAACCTTTTTTTCATGATCTGATTTTACATGGTTGAATTGGACTGCCATTGCGCGATATATCCGATAGTAAGTCCAATATTCCGTACTATCCAATACGGTCAAAAAGCAAACCATATCCTCACGAAATTTCCTGAATTCGGAACAAAACAACGCACAATTTACGCAAGTATAAATCTTTTTCGGACCCAGCAACCAATATCTTTCATTGTTGTCACCAACGTTATTGATACAAATTACCACTCTGTTTTTGAATGTAAAGCGCTCCATAGGATGTGCGCAGGCGGGACATTGGATATTGAAAGCATAGGTTTTTCCGAATTTTGTTTTTATCTCTTCACCCCCTCGTGGCAACCTCTTCAATTTCCCCTGTTGTGTTTTCCACTCCCTGTTTACCAAACTAACCAAATCAAAAACGTCCTTCCTCTCCTCCATCTTTTGCTCCTTTCTAATTTCAAAATTGAATTATTTATATTATAATTCCAAAACGGAATTTTGTCAAGAAGAAATTAGGGTATAATTCTAAAAAAGCATTTTATGTGAGGGGCTTCTATGAAAATCAGGAAACAGGAATACGGAACGGCGAATCTGATTGGCAGAAACGTGGAGCGGTTGCGGAAGGAAAAAGGAATCAAGCAAAAGGACTTCATTGCGAAAATGCAGGTTGCGGGATGCGACATCAACCCAACCAGCTATTCCAAGCTGGAGGGTCAGCTCCGAAGCGCGACCGACCGCGAGGTCTTTGTCATTGCGCGCCTTTTAGAGGTCCCGATGGAAGCCCTCTTCCCTTCAGACATATAAAAATAAAAACTTCCCCCGAGTCGGAAGCCCGTAGCGGACCCGTCTTGGGGGAAGCTTTTTGGTTTTTGGGGACCTTACTCAGCCTTTTTGTTGTCCTCGTCCTTTTTCTTCTTGGACTTTTTGGACTTTACCAGCATCACAATGCCGCCGAGCGCCAGAGCCGCGACAAGCGCCGCAACGCTTTCCGTTGCACTGATTGCTCCCGCACATCCGAAGAATGAAGTCACAGTCGTATCCCCCTTTCCCGCCGCGTTCGTTTCGGGCGTTTTTTTGTTTTACACAGAATCGCAGACGTGAACAGATTTCAGGCACCGCCGCGCAATTCGTGATTTGCACATCCGAAAAATAGAATTGTTTTTAGAACAATTCCTATTATTATTTCCGCTGCATCGCAGAGCATCGGAAGCTTTCTTTTCACAAAGCAGAAGGCTTCTCATTACACGCATCATTATAGCACGACAGATACAATTTGTCAATACCTTTTTAAGAATTTCCTTACTAATTTTATTGAGAATCCTCCGCAACTCCGTTTTGTGCGATTTTTGCTTGACAAATCCCGCGCGCGGGGGTATAATAAAGGAAGAAGTACACCACATCCGATCATCCGAGGGAACGGAGGTCCCAAAATGATTCATCTCGAAGCCATCACGCCCGACAATTGGAGAAGCGGTCTCCGCGTTCGGGAGGAACAGCGCGAATATGTTGCCGACAGTGCGGGACTGCTCGCCCGCGCCTACGCCTACCGCGACAGTCGGAGCAGGGCGTTCCTGATCTGTCACGACGATACTCCAATCGGCATGGCACTCTTCTACGACATGGACGAAATGCAGGCGTACAACTTCTCCCAATTTTTCATCGACCAACGCTATCAGCAGCACGGCTACGGAACCGAAGCCGCGCGGCTGGTCCTCGACCTGATGCGGGCGGACGGCAGGTATAATCGGGTCGTGCTCTGCTATGTTGACGGCGACACCGCCGCGGAAAGGCTCTACACCAAGCTCGGCTTTACACACACGGGAAATGCCGACGAGGACGAGATTGTGATGGAGCGGAGGCTCCGATAAGCGCTCCCCTCTCCGCTCCCGTTCATTCGGAATTTCAAACCATCAAAATACAGGAGGAAACCAATATGAAAATCAAGCAAACCGCAGGCAGAGCATCACTCGGGGACTTTGCCCCGAAATTTGCCGCGCTGAACGACGACGTTCTGTTCGGCGAGGTCTGGTCGGGGGACGGGCTCTCCCCCAAGACCCGCTCCATGCTGACCGTTACCACGCTGGTGGCGAAGGGGCTGATTGATTCGTCCTTTGACCACCACCTTGCGTTCGCCAAAGCAAACGGCGTGACGGGGCGCGAGATGGCGGAGCTTCTGACGCACGTCGCCTTTTACGCGGGCTGGCCGAACGCATGGGCGGCATTCCGCAAGGCAAAGGAAATCTACGCCGACGATGACGGCAAATGCGGCGGGCTGTTCGGTCTCGGCGAGCCGAACACGGCATACGCGCGCTATTTTGTCGGCAATTCCTACCTCAACCCGCTGACCGACCCGAAAAAGACGGTCTTTCTTGCCAACGTGACCTTTGAGCCGAGGTGCCGCAACAATTGGCACATCCACCACGCCACGAGCGGCGGCGGACAGCTTCTGCTCTGCACCGACGGCAGGGGTTGGTACTGCGAAGAGGGCAAGGAGGCGCGCGAGCTGCACCCGGGCGACGTTGTCACCATTCCCGCGAACGTCAAGCACTGGCACGGCGCGGCGAAGGACAGCTGGTTCTCCCACATCGCCGTGGAATGCCCGGGCGAGAACACGAAAACCGAGTGGTGCGAAGCGGTCGGGGACGAGGAATACGACAAGCTGAACTGACGCGCTCCGCCATCGGCTTGTGAAATCCCCGCACCGTACCCGCAAAATTTCCGATGCTTTTATGGAAAATGTCCTTTGATTTTTTCTCCCGAAAATGGTATAATAAAGCAGTTGCGTAGCAGAAATGCGTAAGTCCGAACGGTCGGGCTTACGCATTTTCTTATTTTTAGGAGGATTTTATCATGGAAGCATCACAACAATTTCTCGCCACCGAACGGGTGGGCAAGCTCATGCGCAGGTATGCGGTCCCCTGCGTGATTTCCCTGCTCGTTGGGGCGCTTTACAACATCGTGGACCAGATTTTCATTGCCAACGCCGATTACCTCGGCTCCTACGGCAACGCCGCGAACACCGTGGTCTTTCCGCTCACCGTCATCGCGCTCGGCATTGCGGTCTGCTTCGGGGACGGCTGTTGCGCCATGGTCAGCGGACTTCTCGGCGGCGGAAAGAAGGAGCAGGCGCGCCATGCGGTCGGGAACGCGATTGTTCTGTCCGTCTCTGCGGGCTGTATTCTGACGGTCCTCTACCTTGTTTTCGCCGATGCGCTGATTACCGTTTTCGGCGGGCAGGTCAACGCCGAGACCTTTGCCCTTTCCAAAGAGTACTTCTTCTATATCACGCTCGGCATCCCGTTCTATCTCTTCGGGCAGGCAATGAACCCCGTCATCCGCGCCGATGGAAGCCCGAAATTCGCCATGGCTTCCACGCTTGCGGGCGCGGTTGCCAACATCATCCTTGACCCCATCTTCATTTTCGCGTTTCATTGGGGCATGAAGGGCGCGGCGGTTGCAACCGTTATCGGGCAGGTGCTCACGGCGGCGCTGGCGGTCCTGTATCTGTTCCGCACCAAGAGCGTAAAGCTCGACAAAGCCGCGTTTGTCCCGAACAGGCAGGTCATCGGGCGGATGGTTTCGCTCGGGCTTTGCAGCTTCCTCGCGCAGATTTCGCTTGTCGCGGCAATGGCTGCAATCAACAATATGCTCCGCAAATACGGCGCGAAGGACCCTGTATTCGGGCAGGAGCAGTACGCACAGATTCCCATGGCGGTTGTCGGAATCGTGATGAAGTTCTTTCAGATTGTAATCTCCGTTGTCATCGGCATGGCGGCGGGGTGCATCCCGATTGTCGGCTTCAACATGGGCGCAAACCGCCCCGACCGCGTGAAAAAGCTGTTCGGCACGCTCCTGCTCTCCGAGGCAATCCTCGGCGCGGTCGCGCTGTTGATTGTGGAATGCTTCCCGACCGCGCTCATAGGCATTTTCGGTGCCAAAAACGAAAGCGTGTACTATACGGAATTCGCGGTGAAGGCGTTCCGCATCTATCTCTGCATGATGGTTCTCGCCTGCGTCAATAAAGCGACCTTCATTTTCCTACAGGCAATGGGAAAAGCCGTGGAATCGACCATGCTTTCCATGGTGCGGGAGATTGTGTTCGGCGTGGGACTTGCCCTGCTGCTTCCCCTGTTCTTCGGGCTGGACGGCGTGCTTTGGTCCATGCCTGCGGCGGATATTCTGACCGCAATTCTCTCGGCGGTCATCATCCTGAAAACCGTACGACAGCTGAATCGGCAAATCGGGGAACAGATATAAACATAAAGAAAGGACGCGAGCCGCGGCTCGCGTCCTTTCGGGTTGCACGTTCAAATGTCCCATTGATATTGTTTCAGGTCGACATGGCAATCGTCCTTGAGGAAAACGCCTTCCCGCCGCAGCAGCTCCTCCTGCTCCCACCAATCGGGGACCGGTCTGCCCGCATGATTCACCACGCGGTGGCAGGGGTAGTCCCCGTAATACGCGGCGCGGCTGAGGACCGTTCCCACCAATCGCGCGTTTTTGTCCCGCCCGATCAGCCGTGCAATCTGACCGTAGGTCGCCACACGCCCCTCGGGAATCTCCTCCACCACGGAGAGAATTTTATAAATCAAAGCTTCGTCCAATATCCGCCCCATTGTTTTCTCCCCCGTTTTTCATCCGTGACAATCGCCCGCACCGCCCTGTCGTGTTTCCGTATTTTATGATACCAGAAAGAGAGCCCCTTTTCAAGCGTTTTTTTCGGTTCGGAACGTAAAATTTTATCTTTCCGCGTGCCCTCGGCGGCGGTTGGTGGTAAAAGGAACACTTCCTCGGAAAAAGGGTTGAAAAAACGCGGCGTTTGTGGTATAATGAAGCAACGACAAATCGGAATTCAGTGGGGGTAAAAATGAAAATTGCAATCGTTGGATATAGCGGTTCCGGCAAATCTACTTTGGCACGAGAACTTTCCAAAAAATATGAAACCGATATTCTGCATTTTGACGCCGTTCAGTTTTTGCCCAATTGGAAGATACGCAGCGATGAGGAGAAAAAGAGAATAACAGAGAATTTTTTAGATACACACGACTCCTGGGTCATCGACGGTAATTATTCCAAGTTGCTTTATGAGCGTCGTATGGAGGAAGCCGATATTATAATTCTTCTCCTGTTTAATAGGATTTCGTGTCTGTGTCGTGCATATCGCAGATACATCAAATACAAAAACACAACTCGTCCCGATATGGCAGAAGGTTGCCAAGAAAAGTTCGATTTAGCATTCATTAAATGGATATTATGGGACGGAAGAAGGAAAAGGAGAAGAGAGCAATATAAAAACCTGATTTCAAAATATGGAGATAAAGCAGTTGTAATTAAAAATCAGAAACAACTGGATACTTATGTTCAAAAGATAAGAAAATAAACAAATTCCTGCTTGCTGAATCGACAACCGAATCCCCAACCCACCCGGAACAGGAAATTAAAAGCAGAGGAAACCGAACATGATTTACACATCAGAATATCCGTCCCCGCTCGGCGGGATTCTCCTTGCGGCGGATGAGGTCGGACTGCGGGGGCTGTGGTTTGACGGGCAGAAATACTTTGCGCGCGATCTGCCGGACGAACGCACGGAGGCGGAAATCCCTGCCCTGTCGGAAGCCACGCGTTGGCTTGACCTTTATTTTGGCGGACAAGAGCCGGATTTTCTGCCGCCGCTTCACCCCATCGGTACGCCGTTCCGGCAAGCGGTATGGGAGATCCTTTTGCAGATTCCTTACGGCAAAACCGTCACATATGGCGAGATTTCCAAGCAGCTTGCGGAAAAGATGGGACTGGAAAGAATGTCGGCGCAGGCGGTTGGCGGTGCGGTCGGGCATAATGAGATTTCAATCATCATCCCGTGCCACCGTGTTGTCGGCACAGGCGGCAGTCTGACGGGATATGCGGGCGGGATTGACCGAAAAATCAAGCTTCTGAAATTGGAGCGCGCCGACATGAGCCATTTTTTCATTTCCCGAAAGGGCACGGCGCTGTAAGCGGCAGTCAAATGTGCGTCGGTATCGCGCCACATCGGACGAGACCGGAACAAAGCAACCGCGAAAACGGCTTGCAGAATACAAAAGAACAGAAAAGGGCTGAACCTTAATCGGTTCAGCCCAAATCAAATTCCGGTCATCCATCATTCAATCTCATATTGCGCTTCTCCAATGACGATTTCAACCTTGATCTGAGCCTTGCAATCCTCATCGTAGTGCTTCAGCTCTTTGAACAGCTCCAACAGGATTTCGGCATGGCGGGGAAATTTTTGTCGGATTCGTTCCACACCGATTAGCTTTATGTGGAGCGGCTTTCCGACCATATCGGTCAGGCAGTCCCAACAGGCATCCCAATTCATGCCGTAATAGTCGGGAAAGTCCAGTTCATCCCTGATAATCCGATGAATATCGCCAATCCGGTTAATTCCCGAGAAATCCAAAATATACAGTTCTTTAGATTGATACATGATTGATTTGCCCCCTTAAACAGGTGCGACATACTATGCGCCAACAGCTATACAAATTGCTTGAAGCAATCAAACCCTTTAGCAAACAAAAAAATCCGGAGGCACCTGCCTCCGGATGATTGGCGGAGAGAGAGGGATTCGAACCCTCGGTGCGTTTGACCGCACACCTGATTTCGAGTCAGGGCCGTTATAACCACTTCGATATCTCTCCGTTTTGCTCGGACCATTGTCCGAACAGGAATAGTATACCACATTTTTCTTCGGATTGCAAGACCTTTTTCAAAAAAAGTCCCGCAATCCGAAGAATTTTCTGTTTTTTGCGCTGTCAGGTGCCGCGTCAGACCGCGCCCTGCTCCTCTTCGGCAAGGATTCTGCCCATGAACACGCCCATTGCCGATGCCATCATCAGTCCTCTGGTCCATCCGCTGGAGTCCCCGAGGCAATGCAGTCCCTTGACGTTCGTATTCAGCCGCTCGTCCATCTTCACGCGGTTGCTGTAGAATTTCAGCTCGGGCGAATACAGCAGGGTCTCATGCGCCGCAAAACCGGGCACAACCTGATCGACTGCCTGAATGAAGTTGATGATGTTGGTCATGGCTCTGTACGGCATAGCGGCGGTGATGTCCCCTGCCACTGCGTCCTGAAGCGTGGGGCGGACGTTCGACTGCGCCAGCTCCTTTTCCCATGTCCGCTTTCCGTCAAGGATATCCCCGAACCGCTGGACCAGAATGTGTCCCGCGCCGAGCATATTGGTCAGCTCGCCCACCTTCTGCGCGTACTCAATCGGCTGATTGAAGGGCACCGAGAAGTTATGCGAGCAGAGGATTGCAACGTTGGTATTATCCGATTTCTTTTCCTTGAAGCTGTGTCCGTTGACCACCGCAAGGTCGTTGTCGTAGTTTTCCTGACTGACAAAGCCGCCCGGGTTCTGGCAGAAGGTGCGCACCTTGTTTTTGAAGGGTGCGGGATACCCGATCAGCTTCGATTCGTACAGCACGCGGTTGACCCACTCCATGACCTCGTTGCGGACCTCGACCCGCACGCCGATGTCGACCGTCCCGGGCAGGTGCGCGATGTTATGCTCGCCGCAGAGACGCTCCAGCCAGTCCGCGCCGCGCCGTCCCGTTGCGATGACGGTATGCGCCGCGTAGATTTCCTCGGTCACGCCGCCGTGGTTGACCGTCACGCCGAGGCACTTGTCACCGTCCAGAATCAGGTTGTTGCATTCGTAGCCGAAGTACAGCTCCACGCCCGCGTCGCGCAGATAGTTTTCGATGTCCCAATAGAGCCTGTGCGCCTTCTCGGTTCCGAGGTGGCGAATCGGGCAATCGACCAGACGCAGTCCCGCGCGGATTGCCCGCTTGCGGATTTCCTTCACCTCATCGGTAATCTCCGCGCCCTCCACATGAGTGTCGGCTCCGAACTCCAGATAGATTTTATCGGTATAGTCGATGACCGACTGAATCAGGTCCACGCCAAGCAGCTGCGGCAGGTCGCCTCCCACGTCGCAGGAAAGCGACAGCTTGCCGTCCGAGAACGCGCCCGCGCCCGAAAAGCCCGTGGTGATGTGGCAATACGGCTTGCAGTTCATGCAATGCCCCGTTTTCGCCTTCGGGCAGGAACGGTTCTCCACCGCTCTCCCCTTCTCCACGATGACAATCTTCTGCTTACAGCCGCGTCTGAGCATCTCAATCGCCGTAAAGATTCCCGCGGGCCCCGCGCCGACGATCAGAATATCTGTTTTCATTGTAATTTCTCCTTCCGCATACAGAGAGCCGAGGTTTGCCTCGGCTCTCTGCTGTCAGTTTCGGTTCTCAGCTATTATTATACCACACGGCACGCGTCTTGTCAACGCTTTTGCGACAAATTCTCCGCAATGGTGTTCCGCACACGTGCGGCAAGCGCCTCGGTCGTCATGGCGGCAACCTCCTCGCGGCTGATGATCTCCGCCACGTGGAGATGAACCTTTGCGCCCTTCCACGGGAAGTTTTGCGAGATAATCTCGGTCCCCTCGGTTGTCATGACCACAACGGGAGCATTCGCCTTTTTCGCAAGGTAAAACGCGCCTGTCTTGAATTCCAACAGCTCGCCCGTCTTGCTCCGCGTCCCCTCGGGGTAGATTCCGATGTCCAGCCCCTCGGCTTTCATGCGCTCCGCCGCGCTTTTCAGCGTCCGCAGGGCGCGCATGGCATTTTCACGGTCAATGGCATAGTAGCCCGCACCGCGCAGGTAGGGACCAACCAGCGGGAACTTGAAATTCGATTCCTTGGAAATGTAAATCAGGTTCCGCTTGCGGGTCTTTTGCAGGACCACCATCGGGTCAAAATCCGAGCGGTGGTTGCTGACAAGGACCATCGGCTCATCGGGCAGCTTCAGTCCCGTTACCCGAATGCGGATGCGCATCAGCGCCATCAGCCAATCCGAGGACAGCCAGATGATGAACCGACAGAAGCGGCTCGAGCGCTCCCCCTCTCTGCCGCGCGGCAGGAACGGGACCGTTGCAAACAACAGGATAAAGTAAAGCGCCGTTGCAAGGATGTATCCGAGCGGAATCATGCCGAACAGCCACCACGCCGAAAGCGACGGAATCCCAACCACCAGTCCAACGGACACGCCGACCGACAGGAGCAGCAGGATCAAATTCAGCATCTTACGCCTCCGTCGGAACCGTTTCCGTCTCGGCTTCCGTCACGGATTTCGCCGCACTGCGGACCGTGTACTCGGTCACGTTCAGCACCAGCTCGCCGTCAATCTGAAGCGCCACGGGACGGTCGAATTTCACCGTCATTTCATGCCCCGTCATCACCGAGACCATCTCGGTGTGCTTGATGTGCTCGCCCTTGAAAATCGAGGGGAACACAATCAGGGTCTTGAGCTTGCCCGAGCCGTACAGCACCACCGTGGAAATCGTTCTTTCCTTATTGAGACGGTCCTGTGCGGGCGCAATGTTCATGCCGCCGCCGTAGTACCGCCCGTTCATGGTCGGTGCCAGCCAGACCTTGCGGAACGACTTGGTTATGCCGTCCACCGTAACGGTTGCTTTGGTCGGCTTGTAGTGGAACAGAAGCCCCTTGATGGCAATGCCCGCATAGTTGATGGGCTTATCGGACTTTTTCGCAAGCTGATCGCCGACCTCACAGCAGTAGCCGTCAATGCCGTAGCCGATGCCGTTGAGGAATCGATAACTCTTGCCGTTGACCGTGACCGCGGGCAGGTCCTTGAGGTACTCCGCAAGCGGAATCAGACCGTTCTCCCCGGGCGCGACATCCTGACGAAAGTCGTTGCCGCTCCCCATCGCGTAATAGTAGAGCTTGGCGGGATAGGTCAGACCGTCGGTGAAGTTGGCGAACTTGTTCAGCGTGCCGTCACCGCCCGCAATGACCAAAGCGTCCTCTGCGGGAATGCCCGCGAAGAATTCCGCATAGTCCTTGATTTCGCGGATGTCGCAGAAGTTCAGCTCCTCATCGCGGAGCAGCTCCCGCAGCCCCTGAACGCGGTCATAGCCCTTGCCGCTCCCCGACAGCGGGTTGTAAAGAATGTGGTACATACAGAAGTCCTTCTTTCTATTGTAATCAGAAGCTCTCCGGCACAGCCGGACACAGCATACAGATTTATTTTAGCATATTTTTCGCCCAAAGTCAAGATTTTTTTTGCTTTTTTGTGTTCTTTTACGGTCCGAGCACATAAAACGAGGCAACAGGACGCACCGAACGGGTCGGAGCAATGCTCCGCGGCGGACTATGTATAGCCCAATAAATGTAAAAACTTGTATAAAAAAGTAATTTTTACACGCAAAGGCAGGTAAAATTTGCAAAAAGGGGTTGCATTTTGGGTGGAGCTGTGCTATAATTTAGGCGAAAAATTTCAGTGATTTACGGAGGTTTTTGTCCTATGTACGCGGCTCGTTCCTTGACCCTTTCGTATGTGACTCCAACGGTTGACGTCATCAAAGCGGTTTCCGATTTTCTGACCGATTCAACGGATTCGTCAAATTCCCTGCAATGTATTCAGGGAGAATGGGATTGAGGAGGACAGGAAAATGAAACGGTTTTGCAGGATTTTTTCGTTTATCGGTTTATTGGGACTCATTCTCGCTCTGACAGGAGTATCGGCTATCGGCGCATCGGAGGGAACCCCTGCGGTGCGGATCGTACACCATAATCTCGCCTTCGGGAATGAAATCTATCTGCTGTATGCGGTGGAGACGGAGAACGCAGGCGGTGCAGCTCCGTTTATGGAGTTTCGGGTCGGAAATGATGATTTTTCAACTCCCGATACGGTGTATCAACCCGATGAGTACCGCCCACTGGACGAGGGAGATACGCAAAGTTGCTATTACATCTTTGCCTTTCGGGGCTTGAATGCGGCACAAATGGCAGATGAAGTCTACGCCCGTGCGGGGGTGATGGTCGATGGAGTCCCCTACTACAGTGAAACCGATTCCTACAGCATTTGCGAATACGCGGCAAGGAAGTTGGGAATTGTAAGCGGTGTCTCCAAAACTGAAGATGAGAAATTGCGAGCGCTTCTGCTTTCTATGTTGAAATACGGAAGCGATGCACAGCGGTATTTGAACTATAACACCGATTGTCTTGCAGAGGATTATTATCTAACCTTTGCGAATAACGAAACGCCGACGGCGGGTGTCAAATACAATGTCAAGGATGACGGGACCGCAGAAGTAGTAATCGGATATGACGGAAACGATACAAAAGTAGTAATTGCCACAAAGGACCCCGAAACGGGAGCAAAGGTGACTTCCATCGCCAAAGGAGCATTTAAGAACAATGCAATTATAAACGAAGTCATTGTCCCATCAACGGTGGAGACCATCGGAACGGGAGCCTTTGAAAACTGCGACAATCTGACCCGCGTGGAATTGCGGGAGGGCATAAAGGTGATAGGAGAAAAAGCCTTTGCACAATGCGGAAGTCTGACCGAGCTGGTACTCCCCGCATCCCTAACAACGCTTGGAACAGCCATGCTCCCCGACAGCACCGATATTACGCTTCGATACAACGGAACCGAGGCGCAATTGCGGGCTTTATTGGCGAATAACACAGCATGGGGAACGGAATATTGTACATATACCTTCACCTTATCCAACGGTACGAAAATCGAATATCCGTTTGATTAAAGAAGCCCCGCCGCCGACGCATGAATGCGTCGGCGGCGGGGTGATGTTTTTGATTTGCTTTTCTCGGTATCCGTTCCGACACTCGGCATGGCTAAAAGATTGAAGCGTTTGACCTAAAAACCGATGTGAGGCGGATTTTTTACCGACTCCATTTTACCGACTCCAATAAACATACCGATTCCACGTGCCCTGTTCTCGGGAACAAATCCACGGGGGTCACGGGGCTTAGGCGGTAGCCGTGGTTTGCAAAAACTGCGCAGTCCCTTGCCAGCGTATCGGGGTTACAGGAGATGTAGACCACGCGCGGGGTACGGTAGGCGTCCAGCGCGGCAATCAGCTCCCTTGTGGTCCCCTTGCGCGGCGGGTCGAGCACGACCACTGCGTCCGACAGGTCCCCGCCCGAGAGCCTTGCGGCTTTTCCGAGCAGGGTCTCGGGGTCCCCTGCGTCCCCGCAGACAAAGCGCGCGTTGGCAATGCCGTTGCGCAGGGCGTTCTCCCTCGCGCATTCCACCGCCTGCGGCACAATTTCCAGACCCAGCACCTCGGCGGCGCGGTCCGCCATCGTCAGTCCGATGGTCCCGATTCCGCAATAGAGGTCAATCAGGCGCTCGCGTCCCGTCAGCCCCGCGCGCTCCTTTGCCAGTCCGTAGAGCAGCTCGCACGCATCGTGGTTGACCTGATAGAAGGACTCGGGCGAGATGCGATAGGTCAGCCCACAGAGGCGGTCGGTCAGGTAATCCTTTCCCGCAAGCAGGCGGTAGCGCTCGCCCAGCACCACGTTTGTCTGCGCGCTGTTTTCATTGAGCAGGACCCCGACGATTTCGGGGCACCGTGCGGTCATTTCCGCCGCGAATGCAGCCTCCTCGGGAAAGCCGCTCCCGTTCAGAACCAGACAGAGCAGGACCTCTCCCGTCTCCTCTCCGCGCCGCAGATAGAGGTGACGAACCAGCCCGCTGTGGGTCTCCTCATCGTAAGCGGAAACGCTGTGCTCCGTGAGAAAACGCACCACGTCATGCGAAATACGCCCGAAAACGGCGGGTTGCAGGCGGCAACCTTCGGCGGGAACCAACCGATGTGAGGACCCCGCATAAAAGCCGACCTCAAGTGCGCCGGTCTTGGGATTTTTCGAGATTGGGTACTGCGCCTTGTTGCGGTAGCCCTCGGTTTTGCCCGTTGTGCGGACCGCCTCCACCTCCGCGTCCACGCCCGCCTTACGGAAGGCATTTCTGACATACGCCCGCTTCAGCTCCAGCTCGTGCGCGTAGGTGATATGTCGGTAGACACAGCCCCCGCAGGCTGGATAGGACCCGCAATCGGGCGCACAGCGGTTTGGGGACGGCTCGGGAATGTCCTGCGCGAGCGCGACCAGATAGCTTTTTGTCACCTTGATGACCTTTGCCGTGACCGTTTCCCCCGTCACGCCGCCGCGCACGAAAACGGTCAGCCCGTCCAAATGCCCCACGCCGTAGCCGAGGTTGTTGATGTCCTCCACCGTCACGCGCACTGTTTCGTTCTTGCGCATCAGGCGTAGAATTCCTTTCCGTCCTCCAGCCGCAGACAGCCGAGCTTCCCGCCCGTCTCCACGCCGCAGTCAAGGAAGATACTGCCCACGCCACGCTCGATTTTTCCGCTCTTGGTTCGGACGTGTCCCACCAGCAGGGTCTTTCCCTCCACCAACGGATACTCCGCGTCCGGCATCTCCGAGAAGAAGTCCTCGGGACTGTAATCGTCCGGGTCGGTCCCCTTGCGGTAGCCCGCAATGCCCGCATGGACCATCAGATAATCGGTCCCGTTCACCGTGAACTCCTCAAACAGCGGCAGGTCGGCGAGATAATCCAGCACGCCCTCGCGCTCGTCATTGTCCAGTGCGCGGAAGCCGTCCAGCGTGGGCTGTCCGCCGTCCTTGACCCATGCGGACATCTCTGCGGCATAGTCCGGATCGGGGTCCGGATTTTCGCCGGCTTCAGCCGCACGGACCAGCTTATCAAAACTGTGCAGCATCCGCGCGGCGGTGTAGTCGTGGTCCCCCGCAACGGGATAGACGTTCAGCCGCACGCTGAGGTCTCCCACCAGCTCCATCCCCTTCTCGCCGTAGTCCACAAGGTCCCCCGCGATATAGAGGATGTCATCTTCTCCGAGATTGATCTGCGACAGGAGCGACAGGAATTTTTCATACGCTCCGTGAATATCCGACATTACATACGTCATGGTAAGTCCTCCAAAAAATCAGTTCGGTTTATCGGTTTATCGGTTTATCGGTTTATCAGCTTATCAGCTCAGCGCGGTTGCTGTCGAAGAGGTCGACCGCAAGGGTCGGCTCGATTTCGGTCAGCATTCTCCGCAGGGTTGCGCACACGGGGTTTTCGGTGTGGAAATGCCCCGCCGCCAGCAGGTTGATGCCCGCCTCGCGCGCGTCCGCCAGCCAATGGTAGGCAAGCTCGCCCGTGAGGTAGGTATCCGCCCCCGCCGCGATTGCCGCGGGAACATCATCCGAGCCGCTCCCGCCGAGGAGCGCGACCCGCTTGACAGCCCGTCCCGCATCGGCGCAAAGCACGGCGGGTGCGCCCGTTACGGACTTCACATTTTCCGCGAATTTGCACAGCGTATATGCGTTATCGAGGGTTCCGACCCGCCCGATGCCGTCCCCGAACGGGGTCACGTCACGCAGTCCGAGCAGGTTTGCAAGGGTATCGTTGACTCCGCCCTCCACGGCATCCAGCCGCGTATGAAAGCTCATGACCGACACGCCCGCGCGGGCAAGGTCGATTGCCCGTTTCGCCACGTAGTTCCCCGTTTCCAGTGCCCGCAGGGGGCGGAAAATCATGGGGTGGTGCGAGACGATGAGGTCATAGCCGCCGTCAATCGCGCGCCGCACGGTGTCCCCCGTCACGTCCAGTGCGACCAGCACGCGCCGCACCTCCGCATCGGGGTCGGGGCAACACATCAGCCCGTCATTGTCCCAATCGCAGGACAGCGCGCGCGGGATGCGTTTTTCCAGCTCGGCATACAGTTCTCCAACCGTCATATCGTTTCCTCCGTAGGCTGTAATTGTAATTTATTGAACCGATTCCGCAGGCTTGCAATCAGCCTGTCCTCATAGGCGGTATCCGCGCCGCCCGCGCGTTTTCCTGCCGCAACGCTCTCCAGCACCGCGATTTTTTGCCGCAGGAAATCCCCCGCAAGCGGTGAGGCGAGCAGGAAGTCCTCCCGCCCGACGAGCAGGTCCGCTTCGTCAAAGGTCTCCGCGTTGCCCGTGTAGCGGGCACAGATTGTCTGATAGAGGCGGTCGGCTCGGGGAAGGGGTTCCCCTCGGATTTCAAATCCGTTCTCCCAAAGGTAGCGCCGCAAAATTTCCGCGCGGCTCATGGGCTGGAGAATCAGACCGATTCGGTCATTCCGCACCCACGGTGCCTCGCGCAGGATGCGGACAATCAGCTCTCCGCCCATGCCGAAAATCAGGATATCATCGGGAGCGTAGGGCTCCACGCCGTGCAGACCGTCGGTACAGAGGGTATCGATTCGGTCAGAGAGTCCTGCGGCGCGGATATTTGCCCGTGCCGCGTTGATGGGACCCTCGTTGATATCGCAGGCAACCGCGCGGCGGCAGATGCTTCTGCGGCAGAGCTCAATCGGCAGGTAGGCATGGTCGGTTCCGATGTCCGCGACCACGCCGCCGGTCCGCAGATACGGGATTGCCGACAACAGGCGGTTATCCGGTGTTTTGGTTGATGACATCGAAAAGCGCCTCCTTTTATAATTAGATTAAATCTTATTATCGATTTTAGATGCTGTAAACATAAACGGCGCTGTCTATCAAAAGTGCAAATTCCTTTCACGCTTTTTCTTTGACCATGTAGGCGCAAAGAAAAAGCTTTGCAAAAAGAAAGCGCCGTATGGGGAATTTCGCCGCCTGCGGGCGGCGACAAGGGCTCCGCGCCCTTGACTGCGCCGCCTTTTGAAAAAGGCGGGCGAAAACTTTCACCCCACGACGATAGTCGATTGGGGGTCTATAGTCCGTGGAAATGCTCCGGCGGGGCATTTTGTGTCCCGCCGGAGAGTTTGTCTTATTTCGCTTTCGCGGCAAGGAAGTCGTTAATCTGCTTGATCAGAGCGTCTGCATCGGTTCCGTGGACCGCGCACGCGTCCGCGACCGATTCCCCTCTCGAAGCGGGGCATCCGAGGCAGTGCATCCCGATGGCAAAAAAGAACTGTGCCGTCTCCGGCTCGTAATCGAGGATGTCCCCAATCACGGATTCCTTCGTAATCGTCATGTGTATGGTCTCCTTTCTTAGCTTGACAGCCGCAATTCATGCTGTCTGCCTATATTATACCCCAAAAATCCCCGTCTGTCAACTACCCGCGCGCGCTTTCCGCTTCTTTTTTCAAAAAAGGGTTGCAAAAACAGAAAAAATGGTGTATGATATAAGAGATATATAAGATGTACAGTCCAAATTCGGAACGGAGAACCTATGATACCGAACATTTATCCCGCAGGAGGTGCGGCAACCCTATATACGGCGGAAACCGACCGCTTCAAAACGGGCTTGCTGTCCGTCCTCTCCACCCTTCCCATCACGCGCGAAAACGCGGTGCTCGCGCCTCTGTTGCTTTCGGTCCTGCGGCGCGGCACGCGGCAGTACCCAACCCTTTCCGCCATCAGCCGCCGTCTCGATTGGCTCTGGGGCGCGGGCTTTTCCGTGCGCGCCTCCTATCGCGGCAATCTGCTGGTGGTCGGCTTCACCGCCAATCTCTTGGACCCCTCCTATCTCCCGCAGGACAGCGGGGACCTCATGGGTGGGATTCTCGACCTGATGCGGGAGATTCTCTTCGCTCCCGTGCGGGATGCGGACGGTCTGCTCTCGGCGGCTTACACCGAAAGCGAAAAGAGCTTACAGTGCGATGCCATCCGCGCGCAGAAGAACAACCCGCGCGCCTATGCCTCGGACCGTTGCCGCGCGCTTCTCTACGACACCGAGCCCTGCGGCATTCCGCTCTGGGGCAGTGAAGAGGAAACCATGGCGGTCACGCGCGAGGAGCTGACCGCTTACTACGACCGTTTCCTTGCCGCGCTCCATCCCATCGCGTTTTCGGTCGGGTCTGCCGACCCACAGCTTCAGGCACGCGCACTCGCCGCTCGGTTTGAGGGGCTTGTAACCGCTCCCGCCGCGCTCCCGACAGCGGGGCACCGTTTGGCGGCACGCACCGAACCACTTCGGGTCACCGAGCAGCTGGCGGTTGCGCAAAGCCAGCTGGTGCTCGGTCTGCGTTCGGGCATTCTGCTCGGCGACCCCGATTGCTTTGCCTGCGCGGTCTACAACGAATTGCTCGGCATTTCGCCCGTCTCGCGTTTGTTCGTCTATGTGCGCGAGAAGAAGAGCCTGTGCTACTCCTGCTCGTCCTCCTACAACGGGATGCTCGGCAGTCTCCTGATTTCCTGCGGGCTGAAGAAGGAGAACCGCGCCGCCGCAGAGGATGAGATTCTGCATCAGCTGGACCTGTTGCGCGCGGGGGACTTTACCGACGAGGAGCTGCTCGCGGCGAAAAAGTCGCTCATCAACGCCTACCGCCAGCTGGAGGATTCCGCGGGCGGGACCGAAAGCTATCTGCTGGGCAGACTGCTGATGGGGCGCTCGGCACAGCTCCCGATTGACGAAAGCATTGCCCGCATCGGCGAGGTCACGCGGGAGGACCTGCTCGCCGTGGCGCGCAAGGTCACGGTGGAGGTCACGTATTTTCTGGAAGGAACGCTTGCGGGAGAGGAGGCTGTCGACGATGGAAATGAAGACGAAGGAATATAGCTCGGCGCTTCTGCGGGAGCATTACTTTGAAATGCGGCACCCGAGCGGTCTGCCCGTGTACGTGTTTCCGAAAAAGCTGACCACAACCTACGCGATTCTCTCCACCCGCTACGGCGCGATGGACACGAGCTTTCGCGCATCTGACGGAAATTTTATCACCGTTCCCGATGGCGTTGCGCATTTTCTGGAGCACAAGCTGTTTGAGAATCCCGACGGCAGTGATTCCTTTGCGAAATTTTCGGTCTGGGGCGCGGACGCAAACGCCTACACAACCGCCAACCGCACGGCGTATCTTTTCAGCTGTACGGAGCACTTCTCCGAGGCGCTGGAGGAGCTTCTGACCTTTGTCACCACGCCCTATTTCACGCCCGAGACCGTGAAAAAGGAGCAGGGCATCATTGCCGAGGAGATTCGGATGTACGATGACAGCCCGTGGGACCGTTGCTTCCAACAGCTGATGGAGGCGATGTACGCAGAATGCGGCATCCGCAAGAACATCTGCGGGACCGAGCGCTCCATCGGGGAAATCACCGACCGTTTGCTCTACGACTGCTATCGCATCTTCTATCAGCCCTGCAACATGGCGCTGGTGGTTTGCGGGGACGTAACCCCCGAGGAGGTTCTGGCGGTCTGCGACAGGGTTCTCCCACAGGAGACAATTCGACTTCCGATTGAGCGCGCGCCGTTCACGGAGCCCGACACGGTTTCCCGCCGCCGAATCGAGGCGCGGATGCAGGTTGCAAAGCCGCTCTTCACGCTCGGCTTCAAGGACCCGATTCTCCCCGCCGACCCATTGGCACGTTCGCGGCGCTATGTTGCGATGAATCTGCTGGACGAGGCGATTTTCTCCCGCGCAGGAGCGCTTTACAGCGCGCTGTTTGAGGAGGGACTGCTCACCACGTCCTATTCCTACAGCTATTCCAACACCGACCGTTGCGCCTTTCACACGGTCTCGGGCGAGACGGATGACCCCGATGCGGTGGAGGCGCGGATTGCCGCTTATCTGGAACAGCTGGTCAAAACCGGCATTGATGCGGACGAAATCGAGCGGGCGCGGCGGGTGCTGTATGCGGACGAACTGCAAAGCTACGATTCCACCGAGGAAATTGCAAACGAGCTGTTGTCCTATCTGTTCGACGGTGCCGACCTGTTCGGTCAGCCCGCGCTGATTGAGGACATCACGGCGGACGAGGTGAACGCACTGCTCCCCATGCTGACGCGCGCGGACCTGCGGTGTCTGTCGGTCATCCGCCCGCAGGAAGAACCCGAAAAGGAGGAAAACTGAAATCATGAATCAGGTAACCGTATTTTTCGAGGGGCTGGGGCTTCCCCGCTTCTCCTTCAACAAAACGGCGTTCACGCTGTTCGGCAAAGCCGACATCACGTGGTCGACCGTCATCGTGCTTGTCGCGCTGATTGTGGGGACGGTCTTTGCGCTCCTCCACAGCCGCCGACGGGAGGGCATTGCGGGCGAGGACCTGTTCGAGCTGATTCTCTGCGGTCTGCTCGGCTCCCGCGTGCTCTATCTTGCCGAGAGCTTCGGCGCGTTCCGCGCGCTGTCGTGGTCGGCGGAGCTGTGCTTCTTCGGCAGTCTGTTGCTCACGGCACTGCTCCCGTTCCTCGTCTCCTACCTCCTGCGGGTACGGGCGGACAAGGCGGCGGACATTCTGGCTCCCGCGCTTCTGCTCGGGCTTTGCGTCGGTCTTTTCGCGGTCTTTGCAGACGGGAACGCCGACAGCGCGTGGATGCGCGAGACCTCCGCGCTGAAGCTGTTCGGCAAGACGGTCGCACTTCCCACGGGCGAGGGGACCCTCTGGCACCTCCTTCGCATGGGGCTTTACCCGAACAACGAATTCGCAAACTACATGATTTTCGTGCACCCGCTGTTCCTTTACCTTTCGGTCTGGTGTCTGCTCGGGTTTGTTCTCGTCAATCTGTTCCACCGCCACAAGGCGTTTGACGGGCAGATTTTCCTGCTGTCCTTAGTCTGGTTCTGCCTCGGCTCGGTCTTTGTCTGCGGGCTTTCGACCTCCCCGCTTGCGGTTGAGGTACAGTGGGTTTCGGCGATTGCGGCATTCCTTGCCGTGGTACGTCTGGTTATTCTGGGTGTTGCCTACCGTCGCGCCAAGCGTCGGCTGGAGGCAGGACTTTTGGTCATCGTGAGAGGAGACAGTGCGGTACAATGAAGCTGATAAACGGAAAAGAAATTGCCGCCACGGTTCGGGCGGAATTGAAGGCGGACTGCGCGGCGTTCGTTGCGCGGCACGGCTACGCCCCGGGGCTTGCGGTCGTGATTGTTGGGGAGGACCCTGCGTCACAGGTTTACGTGCGCAACAAGGCGCGTGCCTGCGAGGAGGTCGGATTCTACAGTGAGGTACACCGTCTCCCCGCCGAGACGGAGCAGGCGGCTCTGGACGCGCTGATTGACCGTTTGAATGCGGACAGTCGGATTCACGGGATTCTGGTTCAGCTCCCTCTCCCCGCGCATTTGGATGCGGAGGAAATCACGCTGCGGATTGACCCGCGCAAGGATGTGGACGCGTTCCACCCGTTCAACGTGGGCAGGATTCTGCTGGGTGACCCGCTCTTTCTCCCCTGCACGCCTGCGGGGGTGATGGAGCTGTTACGGCGGTCGGGGATTGACCCTTCGGGCAAGCGTTGCGTGGTAATCGGGCGGTCGAACATTGTGGGCAAGCCGATGGCGCTGCTTCTGCTTGCGGCGAACGGGACGGTGACGATCTGCCACAGTCGGACGGTGGGGCTTGCGGACATCACGCGCGAGGCGGACATTCTGGTTTCCGCGGTTGGTCGCGCGAACTTTGTAACGGCTGACATGGTAAAGTCGGGTGCGGTTGTGATTGACGTTGGGATGAACCGCGACACCTCGGGCAAGTTAGTGGGTGATGTGGACTTCCCCTCGGTTTCCCCTCTTTGCTCCTTCATCACGCCCGTCCCCGGCGGTGTCGGTCCGATGACCATCACGATGCTCCTCCGCAACACCCTTGTCGCAGCGGGAAAGTTAGAGTAAGGGAAAGAAAGACCTTGGAGGCGCAGGGGACCCCCTTTCGGAGGGGGTCCCCTACCCTCCAAGCCTCCCTGACCCTCCCCGAACTTCCCTGCACGGCAACC
>ERZ808252.741-NODE-741-length-28579-cov-34.379260_pt1 | contig 28579 bp, 23 predicted proteins | sample MGYA00521242_ERZ808252 | MGnify/ENA primary metagenome ERZ808252 (study PRJEB31516, sample SAMN03275581) | gut metagenome | biome: mammalia-associated habitat; material: feces | host: Papio cynocephalus | place: Kenya | collected 2012-08-07 ...
GCAGTCCCCTGCCGCCCGCACGGGGTTGGCCGTGGAGATCAGGAGATCGTGGAGAGGGGCGGGGTAATTAACCGTGTAGAGAATGTAGAAAATGCAGAGGCGGGCGTCAAGGGGCATTTTCGGGCTACCGCGCATATTCCCCCTTGTCCCCAAAACAAAAATATGATATACTATCTTTCGTTCGTTTGGCTGGCGGGCGTAGCTCAATGGCAGAGCGTCGGCCTTCCAAGCCGATGACGAGGGTTCGATTCCCTTCGCCCGCTCCAACAACGGGCCAGAGTGGCGTAATGGCAGCCGCAGCAGACTCAAAATCTGCCGTACGCAAGTACGTGAGGGTTCGAGTCCCTCCTCTGGCACCAAGCGCAAGCTGGGCGCATGACAATGGAGAGATGTCCGAGTGGTCGATGGTGCAACCTTGGAAAGGTTGTGTGGGCGCAAGTCCACCGAGGGTTCGAATCCCTCTCTCTCCGCCAATAATTCTCCAAAATGAGAGTAAACCGTTCAATTTTGCCGTCTGGACGCATAGGACTCGCCGTTTCGGGCGGGGCCGACTCGGTTGCGCTCGCTTTTCTGCTCACCAAGGGCGGCAAGAAGAAGAATGCCGCCCAGCGCTTCGTCGTCTTGCATGTGGATCACGGCCTGCGGGAGGAATCCAAGGAAGAATACCGCTTTGTGCGCAATTTGGCGAAGCGGCTGGGAATCCCGTTCAAGGGCATCCATGCCCACGTCTGCCGCAACCGCGGCGAATCGCTTGAGATGGCCGCGCGGCGCGTGCGGCTCGACTTCTTCTCGGACTGCGTGCGGAAGCTCGGCCTCGAGGCCATCGCGACCGGACATCACATGGACGACGTGGCGGAAACGTTCCTCATGCGCATTCGCCGCGCCTCGGGTCCGGAAGGCCTCGCCGGAATAAAGGAAACCTCTTCCGTCGGACCCGTCCGCTTCGTGCGCCCCCTTCTTGGCTGCCGCGACCGCGAACTCAAGGACTATTTGCGCAAATACGGCGAGGAATGGCGCGAGGACGCCTCGAACGGGGATATTTCGATTGAGCGCAACAAAGTGCGCCACAAGGTCGTGCCGTATCTGGAAAAAGTGCTCGACCCTAAGCTGGTCGAGCACATATTCAAAATCTCCGTTCTGTTGAACGCCGCGTCCAAGAGCTAAGAATGGCCTCGCGCGGCAGGTGTCGTCAGAACAACTTCGCGCCCTTGCGCACAAAGTAGGGCAGGCGGCCGATGGGGGTCGGCACCTCGATCTTGGCGGGGCCGGAGACGGTCCGCCCTTCGTCGCTCACCCACTCGCCGGGGGGGACGGCCACCGTGCGCGACTGCGCACCCTTGACCGTCTGCGGCGCGACCAGCAAATCGTCGCCCATCATGAACTGGTCCGTCACGGTCTCCCAGCCGTTCCCGGGGAACGCATACTCCATCGCCCGCAGCATCGGCTCGCCCGTCTTCGCCGATTCCTCGGCCACGCGCAGGATGTAGGGCGTGAACTTCATGCGCAGCCACGCCGCGTCCCGCACCGCCTTCAGATGCTCGCCCTTCAGCAGGCGCCACGGTGCGGCGGAGAACTGCATCATCGGCGCGAGGGCGTGCACCTGGGCGCTGCGGACGAATATCTCGGGATCGTAGGGGAACGGCGCCGCCGGCGTGAATGCGGTCCACTGGCCCGAACCGATCATGTCCGGACAGACGAACGGATAGCCCATCAGCCCCGCCTGGATCATGTCCGGGACGAGCGCCTGGACGGCCGCCCAGCTGTGGTCCTTGTCGCAGAGGCGCTGCACGAGGGGCTGTCCGCCCATCTTGAAGCATGCGCGATACTCGTTGAGGGGGAACTGGAGGCCGATTTTGGCGTACGCCTCGCAGAGTTCGGAAGGCGACGCCTTCTCGTGGGTCGTGTAGGGCGCCGGATATTCATCCATGTCGCCGGCGTCCAGCTTGAAGCCGTCCACCCCGTAATCGGTCTGCAGGCGCTTCAGTTCGCGCGCGAACCAGGCCGCGCCGCGCGGACTCGTAAAGTCGATGATGGCGCTCTTGCCGTTCCACCACGAAACAGGCTTCGGGTCGCCGGGCTTTTCGCAGAGCAGACCGCCGCGTTCCGTGCGCACGCCGGCGTCCAGCAGGCCGAAGGCCATCTCGCGGTAGCCGGGGGAGTCCATCGAGACGAAGGGGCAGACCCACAGCATGACCTTCCAATCCGCCGCGTGGAGCTTGTCGATCATCCCTTTCGGGTCGTTGAACCGCCGCGGGTCGAACTGCCAGACGCCGTAGCCGAACTGCCACGTGTCGTCGATCATCAGCACGCCGCCCGTGGGGAAGCCGTTCTCGCCGATCGCGCGCGCATAGGCGAGAATATCCTTCTCGTTCTGGTTGTAGGTCAGCTCGACCCACGTGTTCCACTGGGGCTTGGCGAAAAGCGCACGGTCGGGAAGCTTGCCGGAAGCCGGGAAGTGCCGCGTCGCCGCGTCGCGGAACGCCGCGCGCAAAGTCGTCCCCGCCTGCACGAGCCGGATGGGCGCCTCGCCCGTCAGGCGGATCTCGCCGTTCGTCACCTCGCAGGAAAACGCTTTGTCGCTCCAAATATAGCGTCCTTTCGTGGACAGGAGGAACGGCACGGCCTGGTTCTGGTAATTGTTCGCGCGGATGTCGAATTTGAGCTCCGCCGTGCGCAATCCGTAGGGAGCCTTCGCGCCAAACGTCGTGGCGCCGCCGAACCAGCCTTCGCCTTCCCGCATGGGCACCGTCAGGGTTTCGGCCCGCGCGGCGCAGCCTAGCGCCAGACAAGCCGCAAACAGTGTCAAGTTCTTCATTGTTCAACCTTTCAGTTTCGAGTTTACACAAGAGTTCATTTGCCGATCGCCAGCCGTTGCGCCAAGCTCTCGGGCAGGCCGACGGCGCGGATGCGACTCTGCGCCGTCGCCACATCATAGGGCAAACGACGGAATCGGATATCTTTCGTCTTCGGATAGTACAGCGCGTACGACGCGCGCGGATCGCCGTCCCGAGGCTGCCCGACGGACCCGACGTTGATGAAGTACTTGCGTCCCGGCACAAGACGCATATCCTGCGGATCTATGCGGTACACGCCATCCATCTGCTTTTCGTAGATCATGGGGCAATGCGTATGCCCGTGAAAACAAAGCGGGGTTTTCTGGTTTTCGAAATTCGCCGCGGCTTCGTAATTGTCGAAGACATAGCCGAAGTTCTCGGGCCGGTCCATCGTCGCGTGCACGAGCGTCATGCCCATGAACGCGACGGAGAACGGCAAGCTCTTCAGCCAAGCCAAATCCTCGTCCGAAAGCTGTCCGCGCGACCAGCGGATGACGGCGGCGGCATTCGGCTGGAAGTCGTTCAGATTCTGCGCCGAGGTGATGTAGTGGTCGTGGTTGCCTTTCACGACCAGACAACCCAGATCGCGGATTATCTTGACGCACTCCTTCGGACAGGCGTTGTAGCCGACGACGTCGCCCGTGCACAGAAAGTCCGTCACGCCCTGCTTTCGGCAATCGTCGAGCACGACGTCGAGCGCGTCGAGATTGGCGTGGATGTCGCCAAGGATAGCAATGCACTTGTCCATGTCACTTGAGGAGCGCCGCGGCCAATTGCAAATCTTCGGGTGTCGTTATCTTGAAGTTGGGACGGTTGCTCTCCACCACGCGCACTTGTTCGCCCGCCAGTTCGACCGCCTGGCAGTCGTCCGAGACCTCGTCCTTGAGCGCCGCATACGCCTTGCGCAGGACGCCGATCTGGAAAGCCTGCGGCGTCTGCGCGGCCCACAGCTTGCTCCGGTCCTCCGTCCCGGTCACGATCGTGCCTTTGGGGACGATCTTCAGGGTGTCCGTCACGCGATGCGCCAACGTCACCGCCGGCGTGCGCTTGACCGCCGCGACGACTTCCGAGATCGCCTCCGGCGTGATGCACGGCCGCGCGCCGTCGTGCACGAGCACGAAGCGCGTATCCAATTCGCACGCCTCAAGGCCGGCTTTGACGGAATCCTGCCGGCGCGCGCCGCCCGCCACGATCTTGTCCATCTTGGAGATGCCGAACATCTTGACCACGGCTTTGGACGCCATGACCTGGTCCTTGCGCACGACGAGAACGATGCGGTCGATATCCGCGCAGCGTTCGAACGCCAAAAGAGACCACGCCAGCACCGGCTTGTTCACGAGCGAGAGGAAAGCCTTGTCGATCCCCGTGCCCATGCGCGTAGAGCGTCCCGCCGCGACTATGATTGCAGTTGTCATATCTGATTCCTTCCACAGCACTTTTTATACTTCTTCCCCGAGCCGCACGGACACGGATCGTTCCGTCCGACCGCATGCGACGCCGCGCCGCCCGTCTGAGCCGGACGGATCTGCACCGGCGTGGACATCATGGAGGCGAACACTTCCGCCACGGCCTTCTTGTTGTCGACGGGGCGCGTCTCGCGGGGCGGCGTCGGTTCGGCGGGCGCGGTCTCGCGCGGCGCTTCTTCCTTCGCTTCTTCCGCCGCGCGCGGCGCTTCTGCCGGCGCGTCCAGCGAAATCGCCTCCTCGTTCGTCCGGGCGCGCGCCTTCGCCGCTTCCATCTCCGCGAGCATCCGCCGCAGGTTCGTCACCGTCGTGGAACGGAATTCGCTCGAGACGACTTTCGTCTTGATGGACGCCATCAGGCGCTCGAACATGGCGAAAGCCTCTTTCTTGTACTCGATGAGCGGATCGCGCTGGCCATAGGCGCGCAGGTTGACGCCCTGGCGCAGGTCGTCCATCGCCCGCAGGTAGTCCTGCCATTCGCGGTCGATGACGCTCAGGAAAACGCCGCGCTCCATGAGCGGCAGAATCTCGGGGTCCTCGCCCGCGCACTTCGTCTCGTACGCCTCCTTGATCCGCCCGAAGACGAGATCGCCCGCGGCGGTAGGATTGCCCAGAAGCGGCTTCAGTTCCTCTTCCGTCACCGTCACGGGGAACGTCACGCCAAGCCAATTCAGGAAGTCCAGCGGCTGGGCATCCTTCTCGCTCGCCAGATACCGTTCGCACTGCGTCCGCACGAGGTCGTTCATGACGTCCAGGATCGTGCCGTGCACCGTCTCGGCGTCGCCCGTCAGGATCGTGCCGCGCAGTTCGTAGACGATCGTGCGCTGCTTGTTCATGACGTCGTCATACTCCAGCGTGCGCTTGCGCACGGCGTAATGCTGCTGTTCGACGCGGCGCTGGGCGGTTTCGACGGACCGGTTGAGCCACTTGTGCTCCATGACCTCGCCTTCCTGCAGTCCGAGCCGTTGCATGATGCCCGAGATGCGCTGCGAGCCGAAGAGGCGCATGAGCTGGTCTTCGAGCGAAATGAAGAACTGCGACGAGCCGGGGTCGCCCTGGCGCGAGCAGCGTCCGCGCAGCTGGCGGTCGATGCGCCGCGATTCGTGCCGTTCGGACCCGATGACGTGCAGTCCGCCCAGTTCGCGCACGCCCTCGCCCAGCTTGATGTCCGTGCCGCGGCCGGCCATGTTCGTCGCGATCGTCACGGCGCCCTTCTGGCCCGCGAGCGCCACGATTTCCGCTTCGCGGGCGTGGTTTTTCGCGTTGAGCACTTCGTGGGGGATGTGCGCCATCTTGAGCATGCGCGAAAGGATTTCGCTCGTGTCGACCGTCACCGTGCCGAGCAGCACGGGCTGCCCCTTCGCATGGCGCCGGGAGACGTCGGCGATGATCGCCTTGAACTTCTCGCGCTGCGTGCGGTAGATCTGGTCGTTGCCGTCGACGCGGTTGACGGGCTTGTTGGTCGGAATCGACACGACGTCCAGCTTGTAGATGTCCTTGAATTCGCGCGCCTCCGTCTCGGCCGTGCCCGTCATGCCCGAGAGCTTCTTGTAGAGGCGAAAGTAGTTCTGGATGGTGATGGTCGCGAGCGTCTGCGATTCCTTCTCGATTTCCACGCCTTCCTTGGCCTCGACCGCCTGGTGCAGGCCGTCGCTCCAACGGCGTCCCGGCAGCACGCGCCCCGTGAACTCGTCGACGATGTAGACGTGGTTGTCCTGGACGACATAGTCCACGTCCTTCTCGTAGAGGCAGTACGCCCGCAGAAGCTGGTTCACGACGTGCACCCGGTCGCTCTTTTCCATGAACGCCGTCTGTATGGCGCGGCGCTTTTCGACCCGCTCGGCCTCCGTCAGGGACGCGTCGCCGTCCACCGCGCTCATCTGCGCGGCCAGGTCGGGCAGGACGAACAGCGTCGGGTCCTGCGGGCAGATTTTCTCGCATCCCTTGTCCGTCAGCGACACTTCGCGCGTGCGCTCGTCGATCGTGAAATAGAGCCGCCCCTTCAGTTCGTGCGCGTAGTCGCGGCGCATCTCGGAGAGCATCTGCATCTCGCCGTCCTCGTGGATCTTGCGGATTTCCGGATTCTCAAGGAGGTGCAGGAGCTGCTTGTGCTTCGGCATGGAGTGGTACACCATGTAGAGGCGGTCGCGCACCTTGTCCAGATCCTTCGCCTCCCACGCTTTCTTCGCCTCCTGCACGAGTTCGTTGCACTGCGCCGTCTGCACCCGCACGATCGAGTCCACCAGCGGACGCAGCTGCTGGTACACGTGGCTCGTGGACATCGTCGCCGGACCCGAAATGATCAGCGGCGTGCGCGCCTCGTCGATGAGGATGGAGTCCACTTCGTCCACGATCGCGAAATAATGCCCGTTCTGCACGACCTGGGACGGCTCCTGCGCCATGCCGTTGTCGCGCAGGTAGTCGAAGCCGAATTCGCTGTTCGTGCCGTAGGTTATGTCGCAGGCGTACTGCGCGCGGCGTTCGGCGGAGTCCATCGAATTCTGGATGCACCCGACCGTCAGGCCGAGGTACCGGTACAGGTGACCCATCCATGTCGCGTCGCGCTTGGCCAGGTAATCGTTCACCGTCACGAGCTGGACGTTTTTACCGGTGAGCGCGTTCAGGTAGAGCGGCAGGGTCGCCACCAGCGTCTTGCCTTCGCCCGTCTGCATCTCGGCGATCTTGCCCTGGTGCAGGACGATGCCGCCCAGAAGCTGCACGTCGAACGGCACCATGTTCCACGTCAGCGTGTGGCCGCAGACTTCCTCCGTCGTGCCGACCAGGTGCCGGCACGCGTTCTTCACGAGCGCGAACGCCTCCGGCAGGAGATCGTCCAGCGACTCGCCTTTCGCAATCCGTTCACGGAACGCCGCGGTCATCTTGGGGAAGTCTTCGTCGGAAAAGTTCTTCTTCTGATATTCTTCCTCGATGCGGTTGATCTGACGCACCACGGGCCACAATTTCTTGAGCTCGCGTTCGTTCTTCGTTCCAAACAATACTTTCAACAGGTTCATATGACTACTATTATACCATAAAATATCCGAAAGCGAAATAGAAAATGCACAATTTGTCCGGATAAAGCGCACGTCTGCCCGTAGCCGCCTGCCAGATGCCCGAATCCCCCCGCGAACGGAAAACCAAATCCCCACGGGAAAAAAGTAAAACACTGCGGGGTTTTGGGGAAAACACTACGGGGTTTTAGGGAAAACACTGCGGGGTTTTAGGGAAAACACTACGAGGTTTTGGAAAGACCCCCTTCCAAGCCGTCCCGAAGTCCTACCCGATTAGCGCCTCCGCCGCAGAAGCGTCCGTACGCGTGTCCCGAAGCAGGCAAGCGAAAAAACCGCATAGGTGGCGATACCTGCCAGCACGAGCGCCGCCAAAGCGCCGATTTCGCCGATTTCAGCCCCCAGGGGCGCAAAAAGCGAATTTATCGTCGGCCGCAAGAAATACAGCGCGACCGCCATGCCGAGCGCGGCGGACAGCATACGGAAGATGTCCGGCAGGTCGTGCACGAGCCCCAGCGTCCCGTTTCGCCGGTGCGCCGCGCCAATCAGGAGCGCGCACCCCGCCGCCGCGCAGACGACCGTGGACGCCGCCAGCCCCACATGCCGCCATTCGACCGGCAGCAGGAAGACCGCGAGGATATTCAGCGTCGCATTCAGCAAAACCGTCGCCACGGAGACGCGCAAGGGCGTGCGCATGTCGTTTTGGGCCTGAAACCAGGGCACGAGCGACTTCTGGCAGCCGAAGAATCCGAGTCCGAGCGCATAAACGGCCAGCGCCCGGGATACCCGCACCGTCGCCTGCGCGTCAAACGCGTTTCCTTCGTAGATGACGCGCACGATTTCCGGCGCGAGGACGCACAGTCCGGCCGCGGCGGGCAGCATGACAAAGAGGAGCGAGCGGAGCGATTGGCGCAGGATGGTCTGGGCGCCCCCCAGATCGCCGCGCGCGAAATGTCCTGCAAATGTGGGCAAGAGAACCGTGCCGAACGCCACACCAATCACCCCGAGCGGAAGGTCCATCAGCCGTTCGGCATACCCGATTACGCCCGCCGCCCAGGGCGCGGCAATCTGTCCGAGAACCTGGTCTAGCATGTAGTTGATCTGGACCGCCCCCGCGCCGAACGCCGCGATGCAGGTGTTGCGCCAGACAAGACGCACCGGCGGCGTGCGCCAGCCCGCGAAGGTGAAGCGCGGCGATATGCCGCGGCGGCGCATGCAGACGAACATGAAGGCCATTTGCGCCGCGCCCGCCGCCAAAATCGCCCAACAGACGAAAACGACGCGCTGCGAAAGGGACCAGTCCCCCAGAAAGAGCAGAAAGACAAGCGCGGCGATCCAAAAGATGTTGAGCATGCTGGGCATGAACGCCGCGGCCTTGAACTTTCCCATCGCGTTCAGGACGCCCATGCCGAACGCCGCCCCGCAGATAAATAGCATATAGGGGAGCAAAAGGCGCGTCAACCGCAGGATAAGCGCGGTGCGCCGACAGGCTTCCGAGTCCGGCGCGAACCCCCACGGCGTGCAGTCCAGCGCAACGGAAAGCCCCAAAATCGCCAGCAGAACCGCCGCGCCCAGCATGAGGAAGGCCATCGTCAGGACGGCCCGCGCCAGGGCACGCGCCTTCTCCAGCCCCTCTTTCTCCAGTTCGCCCTTGAAAACGGGCACGAACGCCGCGGTCAGCGCCCCTTCGCCGAAAAGTTTGCGCGCCATGTTCGGGATGGCGAAAGCGAGCGTGAAGGCGCTCTGTTCCACTCCGGCGCCAATCAGGCGGGACTGCAGCATTTCGCGCACGAGCCCCAAGACGCGGGAAAGCGAGGTCAGGGCCCCGACCGCGAATGTACTGCGAAGAAAACTCATTTTCTGTGCGCGGACTCTTTCTTCGCCTCCGCCGCCGCTTTCGCCTGTTCCTTGGCCTTCGCGTTCCATTCCGGAATCTTCGCCTTCATTTCCGCAGCCTCTTCAGGGAATGAAACGCAATACTGCTTGGCCAATTTGACGGACCGCGCGGCATGATAGTCGGCAAGCGACTCAATCTCCTCCTTTATCGCGGTCTTTGCGCCGTCCAGCGCCGAAAGAATGGCCTCCGCGTCCGAAGCCTGCTCCTTAATGGCGTCGGTCGCCGATTTCGCTTCCGCTTTTTTGATGTCGGCGCGCAGTTTCTTGGCGATATTCTTCACGGGCTTGCCGAGCACAAGGGATTTCTCGAGGCTGCGGTACTTGCTTTTCTTTCCCAGCTCGACGGAACCCAAAAGAGAAAAAGGTTTCCCGGCTTCCCCCAACGCGTCCACAAGCGCCTCCGTTGCCTCCCGGTCACTTTTGTTGCCGTAAAGGACCTTTCCGTGCACATTCAGGACGCGGAATCCAAAGCGGGTCGGGGACTGTGCATCCGCCGTATCGAGCTTTTCATAGACGGGGAACGAGAGTTTGTGCTCGTTGATCAGCTTCTTCGCATCCTCCAGATTGCCCGAGACGGAGCTGACAAACGCGCAATGTTTGGCTTTGTAGGCGTCCCAAAGCGCTTCGACGCGCGGCAGTATCGCGTCCAGGTTCTCGTGGTCGGGCTGCCAATAGAAGACAAAGACCACGCTCCCGACCAGATCGGCTTCGCGGCATTTGGGCCCCGAGACCCACGCCTTGTCCGTGAGATTCTTCCAACGGGGCGACGCGAACGCGACGCCTGTCAACGCACATAAAAGTGTCAAAGCGATTGCCTTTTTCATTCTTTCTCCTGGCTCGGATATCTTCGGGAAATACAATAAAAGTGGCGGAGGGAGAGGGATTCGAACCCTCGATACGGAGATTAGTCCGTATGGCGATTTAGCAAACCGCTGCCTTCAGCCACTCGGCCATCCCTCCGCTCAGGGAATCGTCAGCGATCCACACATTGGCGTATATTATATCATACTCTTTGCGCGCCGTCAACGAAGACCTTTGCAGGTTTCCAGGTTTTTGGATCTATTACCACCAAATCGGCGGCAAACCCCTTCTCGACCTTGCCCAGACGATCGCCCCAGCCTTGTTCGAGCGCTTGGTTCCAGGACGTCGTGCGGACGAGATCCTTGAGCGGAATGCCCGTCACATCATGCACATTCTTGAGTCCCGTGCCCATCCAAAGCGTGGATCCCGCCAAATTGCCGCCCTTCACAAGGCGCGCTTCGCCGTTCTCGAGCCGCACGTCCAGTCCTCCCATGTTGAAGGAGTAGCCGTCGGGACAGTGCGAGCAACGGAGGGAGTCGGTTATCATCTGGATGGACGCGAGCGGCCGCTTCGTGAAAATCAGCTTCAGCATGTCCGGACAAAGGTGGATTTTGTCGCAAATCACTTCCGTCACCAGGTCGTCCAGCAGGAACCCGGCGCCCACCATGCCGATTTCGCGGTGATGGAGCGGCGTCATCTGGTTGCAGAAATGCGTCAAATGGCGAAGCCCGTTCTTGTAGGCGGGCATCAAATCGGCCAGTTTCGCGGCGGTGTGACCGCAACTGGGGACGATTCCATTCTCCAGGCACTCCCTGGCGAACGTGGCGCCGCCCTCCATTTCAACTGCATAGGAAATGAGCCGGACGGGGAAGACATTCGCGATTTCCTCGACTTCCTTGAAGGAAGGCTTGCGCACAAATTCCGGATTCTGCGCTCCGCAACACTTGACGTTGATGAACGGACCCTCCAGATGGATACCCGGGACCTTGCAGAACGGCGAACCCGCCGCGACATACGCTTTTGCATTCGCCGCGGAACGCATCAACTCTTCGTGCGAAACCGTCAACGTCGTCGGCAGCAGCGTCGTCACGCCCTCATGCAGTTTCGCTTCGGCGAACTTGAAAACAGCCTCCGGGGCGGCATCGCAGAAATCATAGGTCGCCGAACCGTGCGTATGGACGTCGATGAAGCCCGGCATGACGTACATGCCTTGAACGTCCACGCGCGTATCCGCGCCCTTTTCGGACACTTCACCCGCCGTTACGGCGCTAATCTCGCCATTTTCAAGGACGATTGTCGCGCCTTCCATGTCAATCCCTGGGGAAACGACATGCGCATTCGTTATTATTGTTTTTTGCATCCCACTCTCTTTTTTGCCAATCGCGTTGGAACATATAAACGAAATGCCGCGGAACTTTCGCACCGCGGCACTCCGTTTCAGAGCCCGTTCGTCAGACGACGATGTCCCAGCCGTTGCGGTAGACGTCGCGCTTGATGGACATGCCGCGGCAGTTGCCGCCCGCGAAATCCATCTTGCACGGATCCCAGTCGAAGGACGCGTCGTACTTGTAGCTCATGTTGCACAGGAGACACAGCGTCGCGCCGCGCCCGCCGACTTCCGCCGGCGAAATCGTGCACTTGCGCGTGGCCAGGCATTCGCAGAAGTTCTGCACCTGGTTCGCGCTCTTGTAGAGCTGGACCTTCGCGTGGGCGAGGTCGTACGTCTTTTCGAGCTTGTCCAGCGCGGCGGCGAGGGCGTCGTCCTTCTTGACCGTCGCGTCCGTGCCGTAGTCCTTGCCGATCGAGGCGGCCACGAGCTTGTCCGGCATGAACGTCGCGTCCTGAAGCGCCTTGCGGATTTCCGCCGTCGGCTTGACGAGGCCCGTGCCCTTCCAGACCGCGATCTTGCCGCGGTTGACGGCGACGATGCCGTCCGTGCCGTAGAAGACGGTTCCCCAGACGCCGAACGGGCCATGGTAGAGTTCCACGTCGCCGTAGGGCTTCTTGAAGATCATCTTCATGCCGAACTGGCGGCGGCCGCCGTGGAAGAGGTTCGTCGAGTGCGGCTCCTCCGAGCAGATGATCTTCACCGGGCCGGACTTGTCCATGTCAAGCCCCCACTGCGCGATGTCGAGATGGTGCGCACCCCAGTCGCCGTTGTAGCCCGAACCGATGTCGTCGTCGAACCGCCAGAACATCGGATAGAACTTGTTCACGCCGCGCGGCGCGAGCTGGTCCGAATACGGACGCCAGGCCGCCGGCCCGAGCCACATGTTCCAGTCCACGTCCGGGTTCGGCGCACCCTCGGTCGCCGCCTTCTCGGGCACGTCGAAGAAACGCACCGGGTGGGACGGACCGCCCAGCTTCTGCCCGCCGACGCCGTAGTTCGCGTCCACGTACTTGATGTCGCCGACGATCCCGTTGCGCACGATCATGCACGCCGTGCGGAATTCGCGCCAGCTGCGCTGCATGGAACCCGTCTGGAAGACGCGCCCGTACTTCTTCTGCGCGGCGATGACCTTCTTCGCCTCGTCGATCGAGAAGGTGAGCGGCTTTTCGCAGTAGACGTCCTTGCCGTGCTTCATCGCCTCCACGCAGATGTAGGCGTGCCAGTGGTCCGGCGTCCCGATACACACCGCGTCGACTTCGGGGTCGGCGAGCACGTCGCGGAAGTCATAGACGACTTTGCACGCGCTGTTGCCGTACGCCTGGTTGACCTGCGCGGCGCCCGCCGCCGCGCGCACGCGATCGCAGTCGCAGACCGCGACGACTTCCACGTTCGGCGCGAGTTTCTTGTCCAGGAACTGCGGCAGAAGCGCCGTGCGCATCTGGATGCCGTAGCCGATCATGGCCACGCGGAACTTTTCGCCCGGCTTGAGGGCGCGCGCGCCCGTCTTGGAGGTCGCGCACCCGGCCAGCGTGACGGCCGCGGCGGACCCGAACAGGAAGCTGCGGCGGTTGAGGGAAACATTCGCTTTCATATGACTATATCCTTAATCGTCGGACTTTGCGATCAGACGCGGCCCTTGGACTTGAGGAACTCGAACGACGGTTTGACCGCGAAGAGCGAATCGTCGTGGCGCTCGCACTCGACGACGTACCACTGCACGTTGTCCGCGTCCGTCACTTTGAAGAGACGATCCCACTCGACGCCCTTGGCGCCCTCGCCCGGCTGGCCGAGAATCGCGTCGAACTTGGCGGACCCCATGCCGTTTTCCTTCGCGTGAAGCGTGAAGGAGCGGCCCGGATACTTCTTGTACTGCACGCACGGGTCGACGCCCGCGCAGGTCGTCCAGCCCACGTCCTGCTCCATCAGCACGGCCTTGTCGGTGTGGCTGAAGAAATAGTCCCAGAACGAGACGCCGTCCGTCATCTTGACGAAGTGTTCCCACTCGTGGTTGTGGAGGCCGATCCGGCAGCCCATCGTCGCGCAATCCGCCGCGGCCTTGTTGTAGTAGTCGCACAACTTCTTCGTGAAGTCGTCGATTTCCTTCGAAGGCTTGGTGTTCCGCTGGTTGCTCCACGTGACGCCCGTAGGCATGTTCCCGCCGCCCGGGCAGCAGATGAAGCTGTTGCCGTAGGCGAGGTTGAACTCGCACGTCGCCTTGAAGTTCTCGGGCGAGAACGCTTCCTTGCCGACGTGCGTGCCGCAGGCGACAAGACCGTTGTCGTCCAGCATCTTCTTGAGCTCGGGGGCCTTGAAGCCCCAGTAGCCGGCGAATTCTACGCCCTCGTAGCCGATCGCGCGGATGTCCGCGAGCGCTTTTGCGAGGCCGTTCTTCTCGATGTAGCCGCGGATCGAATAGAGCTGCAGCGCCACCTTGCCGGGACGCGCCGCGCGACAGGCCGCCGTACAGCAGCCGGGCATCGCGGCAAGCGCCGCGCCCGCGCCGAGACCGCCAAGGAAACTTCTTCTTGAGAGATTCATGATTTATTGTCCTTTCATTGTTTTACTTGTTGGAAAACATCGTTTTGCTCAACCGAGCTGGTCGACCGTGACGACCGGCAAATCAGCCGTGCGCGTCATCTTCATCGGGTCCGCCTTCATCTGCGTCTCGTCGAACGCGTAGCCGTTCTTGCCGAGCGGCCAGACCTGCGGAGCCGTATTGAGGATCGTCGCGCGGAAGCCCTGGATCGTCGCGCCCATGTTGCCCGTGTGGGACGAGTTGACCGCCTCGTTCTCGATGACGAACGGGTACTTGAAACCCTTCGCCATGAGCGTCGAGAGGAACTTCGTCCAGTCGCACGAATCGCTGCCGCCGAAGCCCGGCAGGCGCGGCTCGTAGTTCATGCGCGCCCACTCGTTCTGGGCGATCGGCACGCCCGCCTTCTTCGCGAGCGCGGCGTCCACGACCTGCTCCGGATAGAGCCGGCCCCAGTGGATCGCGTCCGGCGTGCGGGTGAAGTTGCGCGTCCCCTTGATGTGGATGCGGCGCAGGCGGCGGAAGTCCATCGCCTCGATGACGTCCGACGGGTCGATGTGCTGCCAGATGTCGTGCGACGGGTCGTACGTCTCCTGCAGGGCGGAAGACGCCTTGTCGTCGAGAATCGCGTACATCAGCTTGCGCGCGGCCAGACAGCCGGGCAGGTTGTTGTAGGTATCCGGCGCCGTCGCCGGCTGCCAGCCTTCCATCGGGCAGTTCTCCACGCAGACCGTCACGCCCAGGTCCTTCGCGTAGTGCAGGATCGGCGTGAAGACCTTGTCGAACTTCTCGAGGTTCTTCTCGAAGCCGCGGTCCGTGCGCCCGAGGACGTGGTCGTAGCCCACGAACGTGCCGCACACGACGTCGTTCTCGTCGCCGCCCAGAAGCGCCGCGATGCGGATGAGCTTCAGGATGTGGTTGCGGTTCTTGATCTGCTGCGCGGGGTCGCCGCCGATCAGGTTGTCGTAGGCGCCCACGCTCACGCGCAGCCCCATCTCGTTGCACTTCGCGACGACGCGCTTGGCCGCCTCGAGGTCGAAATGGTCGTAGTCGAGGTGCGTCGCCGTGTGGTCCGTGCGGTCCGAGTCGCGGCGGAACACGCACAGTTCAAGCCCCTGCGCCCCCACGCTCTTCGCGCGCGCCATCACGTCGTCGAACGTCTCGCCCGGGAAGGCCGAGGTCATCAGCCAAATCGGGTTGTTGCGGTTCGCGCCCTGCGTGCCGGCGAAAGCGCCGCGCCCGCCCATCGCGCCCACCGCCGCGAACGCCGCGGCGGACTTGAAAAACTCACGTCTGTTCATTAGAATTCGAATCCTTTCCGGATGTAGGGTTTGAGAAATGCGTTGGGGGCCGCTTCGGCGAAAGCCTGCTTCGCCGAATCCCAGTGGAAGACGCCCTCGGCGCCCGTCTTGCCGATGCGCTGGGCGACGCAGCCGACGAGGATGCCTTCCATCTGCGGGATGGCGTAGTCCACGTCCGAATAGCAGCGCGAATGCGTTTCGGCGAACACCGGGCCGACGCCGCGGATGGCGTCCAGGAACTCGATGTAGTGGCCGTCGGCCGAAACCGCCGCGGCGCCCGAGGCCGCCGCCAGCCCCTCCGCCGAATCGCCGCGGTACTGGATCGTGTGCGCCACCGCCTTGCACGCCTCGTGGTCCTTGATGTTGACGACCTTCTTCTCGCCCTTGAGCGCGATGAAGCTGTCCCCGCCGTAGTCGTTCGTCGAGCAGAGCACGCCGTTCGTGCCGATCACAAGGCAACCCGTGTTCGGAACCTTGCCCTGCGCCGCGACGACCTGCGGCATCAGATCGGCGGACGGCTTCAGATTTCCGTCGTACCATGTCAGCTTGACCGCCGGCAGCTTGACGCCCGGGCGCACCTTCGAATCGCGCGCCTTGTACGTCATCACGACGATCGACTTCATCGGGAAGGCCACGTCCGAGGTGTCCTCCACCAATTTGAGTTCGGCCTTCTCGACGGTCGTGAGCTCCAGTCCGCGGAACGGCAGGTTCATCGTGTGGCACGCCATGTCGCCGAACGCGCCGCAGCCGAAATCGAAGAAGCCGCGCCAGCTGAACGGATGGTACACGTTCGCGCAGAGATTCCACGGATCATACCCCTTCGCGCCCGGCGCGTACGCGCCCTTGAACGGACGGTCCGCGGCCGTCGCGAGCCACGTGTTCCAGTTGAAGCCCGCCGGGATCCTGTCCGCGGCGCCCTTCGTCGCCGCCGCGGCGCCCGCGCCCTGCGGCCACACCGGCCGGTTCGTCCACACATGCACTTCGGTCACGTCGCCGAGGATGCCCGAGTTGAGGACTTCCACGCCGCGGCGGAAGCCCGGGATCGAGCTGCCCTGGTTGCCCATCTGCGTGACGACGCCGTATTCCTTCGCCGTCCTGTTGAAGTAGTCGAGTTCCCACAGCGTGCGCACGAGCGGCTTCTGCACGTAGACGTGGATGCCCATCTTCATCGCCCGGATGGCGATCGGCGCGTGCGTGTGGTCAGTCGTCGAGACCGTCATCGCCTGGATGCCCAGTACGCCCGCGTCGTCCAGAAGCTTGCGGTAGTCGGTGTAGAACGGCACCGAATACATGTCGAAATCCACGCCGTTGCGGATGAGCGCCTCCTGGGCCTCCCGGCGCTTGCCGTAGTCGCAGTCGCAGAACGCGACGATCTTGACAAGACCCGACTTCAGCATCGGCAACCAGTCCGAAAAGCCCTTGCCCATCACGCCCACGGGCGCGAGACGGATGCGCTTGTCGTCGCCGCAGCCGATCGAGAAACACCCGCCGGCCGCCGTCAGCGCACCCGCGCCCGCCATGCCGCGGATGAAGTTTCTTCTGCTCGTATTCAGTGCCATCTTCATGTACTCCTTATTTATTACTGTTTATTGTTTACGTTTTATTATTTGCCGTTTATCTCGTTTTGAAATGTCTGCGCCCTCAATCGGGGTCGCTCCGCCCGTCCATCGTGCGCCCCGTGTAGCGCGACTCTTCGGCCAGGAACGCCAGACGGTGCGACTCGAGCGCCTCGTCCAATATCGCCGTGCACTTCTCGGGGGAGGGATTCTCCCGCACGAGTTCCACGAACGACGTCATGATCTCGCGGTCGCCGCCGCCGTGGTGGCCGTGCTGCTCGGGCTCGATCCGCCGCGCGTCGCCCAGGAACGGAATCACGACGATCTTCTCGTCGTCCGCGATGATTTCGCCGCGCGTGCCGTAGAAATGCACCGTGCGCGCCCGGCGCTGCGAGAAGCTCTCCATCTCCAGCGTGACGGTCAACCCGCCGTCGTAGAGCATCAGCACCGTCTGGTGGTCGACCGAGTCGTTCCCGCACGCATACACGCACCGCCCGTACGGCGAGGTCTCGATCATCTTCAGGATCCCCGCGTCGGACGGGTCGGCGAAGTGGTAGCGCAGGTCCGTGTGCTCGTAGTAGAGTTTGTAGGCGTCGAACGGACACTTCCGCCGCACGTGCGGCGGACAGTCCTTGCACCGGTCCGCGGCGCCCTCGGGCTTGTTCTCGGGGCGGCACTCGATCAGCGCGCCGAAGCTGGACACCTTCTCGCAGACGCGCCCGCGCATCCACCACACGATCAGATCGAAGTCGTGCGTGCACTTGTTGACGAGCATGCCCGTGCCGTTCTCCTCGACGGACCAGTTGCCGCGGCAGTAGGCGTGCGCCGATTTGCCGTACGAGACCTCGACGAGCACGTGCACGCTCGTGAGCTTGCCGATGACGCCCGCCTCCAGCACCTTGTGCAGCCGCTTGAAGAGCGGCGTGTAACGCAGCACGTAGCCCGTCAGCACCAACTTGCCGGACGCGACCTGCGCCGCGCGGATCTCCTGGCACTCCTTCCAGTTGCACCCGATCGGCTTCTCGAGAAGCACGTGGTACCCCGCCTGCAGCGCTTTCAGGCACGCGGCATAGTGAAGATGGTCCGGCAGCGCGATGATGACGGCGTCCGCCTTCGCGCCGGACGCGAGCGCGTCCTCCCAGCGCTTCCACGTCGGATACGTCGCCTCGGCGGGAAACGTGGCGACCGGGTCCGCCAGCCCGGCAATCTCCAGATCCTCGGCATGGTCCGCGGCATACGCGGCGTAGGTCCGCCCGCGGATGCCGTAGCCCAGAATCAAAACCTTTATTGGATTATTCATAATTAATATTGTATCAAATCTTTCGCGACTTGTCTAGTGCGGATTCCCAATGTAGTCTCCCGCAAATTTTCATGTGCCCAGACCAAAAGCAAACGAACCCCGAGGCGAAACGGAACCCAAACACGACGGGGATTTGTCCCTGTCCCCGTAAAGCAGTGCGCAATTTGTCCGGTTTCCGGCCGTTTCGCGCGGTTTTTGCACCCTCGGGGGTCCCGGCGAGACGGGGTGGCCGTTCCGGCGCAACGGCATCACCGTTCCGGCGCAACGGCATCGCCGTTCCGGCGCAACGGGGTGGCCGTTCCGGCGCAACGCGTGGAGGCTTCTACTAGATATCCCCCCTGCGCAATCTGAAACATCCATTACAGTGCTGTATTGACGTTCAGCAGAAATTCGCCCGCGGGGACGGAGAGGGGAAGTGGGGCATTGACCATGCTGAAGCGCAAAATTGTAGAGTATGCATTATCGGCCCTTCTCCCCGGGCGGTCCATATGCTATAATATCCGCATGCGGAATCGTCGCCTACTCGTCCATGCGCACTTCTTCTATGCGTCCCTCGCATCGGAGATCGCCGCGTGCACCCGGAACTTCATAGACGTCTGTGGGGCGGAAGCAGTGGAAGTCGTGGCGACCTATCCGGAAACGAAACCCGAATTTGCCGCGCTCTTGGCCGGGCTACTGCCCCAGACAGGCGTAAAAATCGTCGCCGTCCCGAACCGGGGCTACGATATCGGCCCGTTCGTCTGCGAAGTCCTGAACCGGTATCCCCTCGATTCGTACGACTGCCTTGTGAAACTCCACACCAAACGCGATGTGGACGGCTGGGTGAACTTCCGTCCGGTCCGCGGCGGCGAATGGCGGCGGGTGCTTTTGCGGTTCTGCGCCACCCCGGCGAAGGTGCGGGCGAGTCTCGCGGCGTTTGCGCGCCACCCATCCCTCGGCATGATCGCCGCGAGCCGCTTCATCAACTATGCCGCGGGCGACTTCTGCCCGTCCACCCGCCGGGATTGCCGCGACCTTCTGCGGAAACTCGGACTCCGTCCCGCCGCGCCCGTCTCCGTCGCCGGCACGATTTTCATGGTGCGCGCGGCGCTTTTCAAGCCCCTCGCCAATCGCTTCACCTGGACGGACTTCCCGGAAATAACTCCTTCCAACGCGCATATCGACTTCAATCTTGTCGGTTCGCTGGAATTGGCCTTCGCCACCCTCGTCGCGGCACAGGGGTATGTGGTCGCGGAAGGCGTCCTCCCGCCCGGCGTGGCGTTACTGGGCTACCGGTTGTTCGGCGCGTTGTCGCGGCTGGTGCGATTCGGCTCCCGAACGGCGCGGCGGCTTGTCGGCGACAGGGCGCTCACCGCCTGCCTTGGGCGGATCATGCGCGGCTAAGCCGCCGTACGAACCGCTTGAGCGCGACAGTCATCCGCCGCGCCAAGGGCGGGCAACCGCCCAATATCCATGAAGAAGTGCCCGTAAAGCAGTCGTTTGGATACTTTTTGGCGAGATAAGCCTCTTGCTCGTAGTAGCGCGGCAGGACGTTTCCGCCGCTCCAATGGCATGCCGCGAACGGGAGAATGCGCGAAGGAATGCCGCGCTGCGCCGCCGTCCGGCAGAAGTCTTCCACATAAAGATCGAAGGTCAAATGTTCGTCAAACCGCAGGTTATGGCGGTGGACAAGCGAAGAATGCACAATCAGGCATTGGCAGTCGAACGTTTCCACGGGCGTGCCCGGCGGGACGGTCCTTCCCAATTCATGTTCGCCCGAACCGTCTTTGGCGCATTCCGCCACCCGACCGACGAGCTGCCATTCGTGGTAAATGCCGAAGCGGACGCGCGTGCGTGCGCCGATCGGCCCCCGCAAACAGGCCGTGTCCAGACCTTCCAGCCGCGACAAAAGCGGTTCGCGCGGCTCGAAGTCCTCGTGGCAGAAGACGTACCACGCCTCCTCGTCTGCGGGACGGGAGTCCAGAAACGCGTTGTATTTCAGCGGGATGCCCTCGTTCCGGACGCGGTTGTCCAGCGGCGCGAAGGTGCAGCCGCGGCAGTTCGGGTTCGTCCGCAGGCAGCGGTCGTACATGGCGAAATCGCGCACGACCGAAACCAAGACGGGAGGGGTCATGCCGTTTTCCCCTCCGCAAAGCGCCGGAACCGGGCCACCCGTCCGGACCAATCCCACTGTGCGCGCAGAGAGGCGACTTCCGCATCCGTCGGCGGGGGCGGATCGGAAAGGATGGCCGCGGCGAACGCGTCCTTGTCGCCATAGGGAACCTTATGGCAACCAGTCGTGTAAACGCCACGCAAGGCGGGCAAATCGTACATGACGACCGGCAGACCCGAACAGAGGGCTTCCGCGGCGACCATGCCGTTGTTGTCGTAGACCGTCGCGTGCACAAACAGCCGCGCCGAACAATAGATTTCGTATTTCGCCGCGTTGTTCACGTAACCGAGCCAATCTATCGCATGTTCCATGCCGAGACGCGCGGCTTTCCGGCGCAAAAGCTTCTCGTAGGCGGGCGTCCCGTTGCCGATTAGCGTCAGACGCCGCGCAGGATCTTGGCGGACGACGCGCGCCCATATGTCAAGCAACCCTTCCACGCCCTTCTGCGGATGCAGGCGGCTGCAGAAAACCACATCGCGCGTTTTCTCCAGGTGTGCAGCGGGTATTTGCTCCACATTCACGCCGCCGTAGAATGCGAACACGTCCTTCTGAAGGCGAGCAGGGAAACGTACGCGGTCGGAGTCGTTCGTAATGACAAACCGGTCGGCATATCTTAATTGGATGAAAAACAAGGTTTTAAGCAAAAACCAGGCGAAAACCCACTTGAAGAACGGGAAGCGATAGCCGCGCGACAGGTTTTCCCACGGAGAAGGCGCGAAAAGGAAATCGCTCGTGATCCACGTAAAGGCGAATCGCCGTTTAAGCAAGGCAAGCGGAAGAGTTTCGACATGTGCCTCGCTGCAACAGAAGACTTGGTCGTCCTTTGCGATGGCTTCCGCGGCGAATACCGCGCCAATCGCGCGGCAAAAATGGCGCACGGCGGCGACCGGATGCATGAATTCGCCCTTGGGGAAGGACGGCAGCACATGCAAATGCAGGTTTGGCTTGGGCGGCAGATTGTCCGTGACCGTCGGCAGCTTGACTTCGGGAACCAGAAAGTGCACCTCGTTCGTTTCGCTCAAGTGCCGCGCCATTTCGAGGGCGATCTTTGAGTTGCCGCCCATCGTGCCGGGCGGGCTGAGAGCCACTCCTATGATAAAATAGCGTTTCATACGACATTCCTTCTTTCTGGATGTTTCCCCGCAGGCACCGGACGGGACGGAGCGGTTCGCCATCCATCCGCCTCCGCTTAGGAACTGACAGGCCCCGCTACGAAACACGCGTGCGCGTTGGCCGTCGTCATGTCCGCCAGCTTTTCACCGGATATTCCGCGCAAATTCGCCAAAAACCGTGCCGTTTCCACCAGAAAGGCGGGCTCGTTGGGCTTTCCGCGCAAAGGGACCGGGGCGAGAAAAGGCGAATCGGTCTCTATCAGGAGGCGGTCGTCCGGCACGACCAGCGCGCTTTCGCGCACATTATCCGCCTTTTTGAATGTGACAATCCCCGAAATGGAGATATAGAAGCCCAAGTCGAGCAACGCGCGGCAAAAAGCCGGCGACCCCGTGAAGCAGTGGATCACGCCCCGGGACGGTATCTCGCGCAAGATGCCGAGCGTATCGTCGTCCGCTTCGCGCGTATGGATGATGACAGGCAGGTTCTTTTGACGCGCCGCCTCGAGTTGTCCGGAGAGAAGTTCGCGCTGGAGGGGGCGGTCGGTTTCGCCGTGGGAGTAGTCCAAACCCAATTCTCCCACCGCCGTCACCCCGGCACAATCAATCGGCTCGCGAACCACCCCGACGGACGACATGTCGTGTCCGGCCGCCCAATAGACGCGCGGAAGGTCCGTTCCCTGCAACGCCGCGGCCAGTCGGGCGGTCTTGTTGAGTTCCGGATCGCCGCCGACCGCGAGGACTTCCCGCACCCCCGCCGCTTTCGCGCGCACAAGCTGGGCGCGAATCTCCTCCGCATTCCCTGTGAAGTGCGCGTGCGTGTCGAAGAGGGGGCTCACCGAACCAATCCCTGCTGGCGCAAAAGCGCCGCGGACGAAGGTTTGCGCTTGCGGAAGCGCACAAACACGTCAAACGCGCTTTCGCTTCCGCCCAAGGCCAGAATGGTCTCGCGGTAGGCGCGGCCCACCGCCTGGATCGCGGCGTCGTTCGCTATCCCGACTTCCTCGAACGCGCCGTAGCAGTCCGCGCTCATGACCTCGCTCCACTTGTAGCCGTAGTAGCCGGCGGAATACCCGCCCGCGAAAATATGCGAAAAGGCGTTCAGGAACAGATCGTCCGGCAGAATCTCCAGCCCGAAATGCGCGAAAACCCTGTTCTTCACCGCGTTCGGATCCGGAACTTCCTTTTCGTGAAGCTGCATGTCCGTCTCAGCGAACGCGAGTTGCCGGCGGCAAGCCGTGGCCGCGCGGAAATTGCGTGCCGCACGGACCTTCGCCTTGAGCTCCTCCGGAACGTGGATGCCCGTACGGTCGTCCAGGCACCAGTTTTCCATGAATTGGCTCGCGACTTCCACCGCGTCCCACTCGATCAGCGAAATGCCCGCCGCGCCTTCCTCCCCGATTCGCGTCAGCATGCACTGCAGGGCGTGGCCGAACTCGTGGAAGAGCGTCTCGACTTCACGGAAAGGCAACAGACTTGCGCCCTTCGCGTCCGGCTTGGGCGCATTCAGCGCAAGGTAGGCGAGCGGCTTTTCGCCGCGCCGGTCGCACCGGTTGCGGAACTCGCTCATCCACGCGCCTCCCCGCTTTTCGCCGTTGCGCACATACGGGTCGATGTAGAAGTGGGCGATGGGCGCACCCTTCTCGCACACCTCGAAGAACCGCACGTCCGGATGCCAGACGGACGGCTTCTGCGCGCCCGTCACCTCCGTTATCTCGACCGCGAACAGGAATTCCGTCAGCCTGAAGAGCCCCTCCAGTACCTTGTCGAAGGGAAAGTACTTCTTGAGCTCTTCTTCGGAATAATCATAGGTCTTTTCGCGCAGACGTTCCGCCGCATAGGCGATGTCCCAGGGTTCGAGACCCACCCCCAGCGCGCGCGCTTCCTCTTTCGCAGGTTCCGCCGTGGCCCGGTCCAGCTCGCCGATCATCTCCTCCACCGCCGAGACCGACGGCGCGCTTTTGGTGACGATGGAAAGTTCCGCCGGATTCGCGAACCCCAACAGGCGCGCGCTCTCGAAACGCAACTTCAGAATTTCGGCTATCCGCGGCGTATTCTCCGGCGCACGGGTGGACCGCCCCCGGTAAAGCGCCTCGCGGACCTCCCGGTCCGCGCACGTCTTCATCGTCTGCGGATAGTTCGCGTCGTCGATGGTGTAGGTCTTGCCGTCCTTTTTATACGAGAACGCGTTCGTCGCGTCCAGGACCGCATTCGAGAAATCCATGGAAAGCTGCGCCAGCCGCGCCGCGATCTCGTTGAACCGAGTGCGTTTGTCTTCCGGCAGCGACACGCCCGACAATTCGATACCCTGGATGAATTTCTCCAGGATCCGGATGCGCGTTTCGTTCCCCGTCGCGTTCCCGCAGGACTTCATGCGCACAAGAACCTCTTTCGCCTGCGCAAGCAAGGCCTTGGACTGTCCCATGCGAAGCGAGAAAGAGACGACTTGCGGCTGGAACTTCTCCTCGACCGCGCGCCAGGCGGGCGAATTGCGCACGCTCGTCATGAACGAAACGTTCCCCCACGTCCGCCAGAGTTCGCGCGTGGCGTCGTCGAGCCGCCAGACGAAATCCTCGTAGGAAGTCGCCTTCTGCCCCTCGATTTCCGCTACGCTTTTTTCGGCCTCCGCCAGGAGGCGCGGCAGTTCCGCCGCGCAGTTCTCCGGTGTGACCTTGGTCCAATCGGGAAATGTCTCGCCTTGCATGCTCATATGTTCTGTTGCCGTCTATTAGATCTTCGACCTGTCGCAGAGCGACGAAACGAAAAGCGCCTTGATGGTGTGCATGCGGTTCTCCGCCTCGTCGAAGACGCGCGAATACTTGGACTCGAAAACTTCGTCCGTCACCTCCAGCGCGCCGGTGTTCTTCGTGACTTCCGTGTTGCTGTCGTGGAAGGCGGGCAGGCAGTGCAGGAACATGAGTTTGCCGTCCAGATTCCCCGTCGACTTCAAAAGGTCCATGTTGATCTGGTAGGGACGCAGCAGTTTGATGCGCTCGGCCGTCTTGGCTTCTTCGCCCATCGAGACCCACACGTCCGTATAGACGACGTTGGCGCCCTTCACGCCCTCGTGCGGATTCTCCGCCACGCGGATGTCCACGCCATTGCGCTTCGCGACAACCTCCGCCTCCGCGAGCACCGCCTCGTCCGGACGCAGCTCCTTCGGCGCGCAGCACACATAGCGGATACCCGCCTTGGCGCACCCCATCATCAGCGAGTTGGCGACGTTGTTCCGTCCGTCGCCCACGTACGCGACGGTGCAGTCCTTCAGGGACCCGAAGGTCTCCTGGATGGTCAGCAAGTCCGCGAAAATCTGCGTCGGGTGGTAGTCGTCCGTCAGCCCGTTCCAGACCGGCACGCCCGAATACTTCGCCAGGTCCTCGCAGTCCTTCTGCGAAAAGCCGCGGAAGAGGATGCCGTCGTAGATGCGCCCGAGAACGCGCGCCGTGTCCTTCACGCTTTCCTTCTTGCCGAAGTGGATGTCCGGGCGCGTCAGATATTCCGCGCCGCCGCCTTCGTCCCGGGCGGCGATGACCGACGAATTGCGCGTGCGCGTCGAACTCTTTTCGAATATCAGCGCGATGTTCAGGCGGTGCAGCAAATCGCCGCGCACCCCGCCCTTGCGCCGCGCCTTCAACTGCGCCGCCAGATTGACGAGATCGAGCATCTCCTCGTCGGTGAAGGACGCCATGCGCATCAGCGAGCGTCCACGCAAACTATCCATCCATGTCAACATGTGTGATTGCCTCTCTCTTGTCTCAAGCCTGTTTGATCACGGAGGCGCACGCCTTCAAAACCCCCGCCACGTCCGCCAGATTGGACGGAATGATCATCGTGTTGTTCGTCTTGGCCAGATTGCCGAACTGCACCAGATACTGCTGGGCGAGCTGCATGTTGACGGACTCCATGCCGCCTTTCATGTTGATCGCCTCCGCGACCTTGGCGATGCCCGCCGCCTGCGCCTCGGCGACGAGCGTGATCTCCTTCGCGCGCCCCTCGGCCTCGTTGATGCGCCGCGCGCGTTCGCCCTCCGAAAGCGCGATCGCCTCCTGGCGTTCGCCTTCGGCCCGGTTGATCTTCGCCTGCCGTTCGCCTTCGGATTCGGCGATCATCGCGCGTTTCTCGCGTTCCGCGCGCATCTGCTTCTCCATTGCGTCGCGGATCGTCCGCGGCGGCGTGATGTTCTTGATCTCGTAGCGCGTCACCTTGATCCCCCACGGATCGCTCGCCTTGTCGATCGCCGCGACGATCGCCGCGTTGATGGAGGTGCGCTCCTCGAAGGAGCGGTCCAGGTCGAGCTTGCCCATCTCGGAACGCATCGTCGTCTGGGCGAGCTGGGTCGTCGCGAAGAGATAGTTCCCGATGCCGTAGCTCGCCTTGGCCGGGTCCATCACCTGCAGATAGAGGATGCCGTCGACCGAGACGGCGATGTTGTCCTTCGTGATGCACTCCTGCGGCGGCACGTCGATCGCCTGCTCCTTGAGCGTGTGGCGGTAGGCGATGCGGTCGATGAACGGCACGAGGATGTGGAATCCCGCATCCAGCGTGCAGCGGTACTTCCCGAGCCGTTCGACGATGAATGCGGTCTTTTGCGGAACGATTATCGCCGTCTTGACGATGGCGATGATGACGACCAGCGCGACTATTCCGAAGAATATGAGCGCACCGTTGATGACTGCTGCGGCTATCATTTGATTTCCTCCACTTTGAGCGTTAAATTGTTCTGTCCGACGATTCGCACGTTCGCCCCCGCGGCGATGGGACGGTCCGCGCAGGCGTTCCAGTCCGCGTCCCCCAGTTCGACGCGCCCTTCCAGAGGCGGATCGATCGCTTCCTTCACGCGCCCGATGCGCCCCAGGGAATCATGGTCAAAGTCCATCTTCGTGCGCGTCGTCTCGCCCACGAACACCTTCTTGAGCCACCGGCGCAGGACGGCGAGATACAGGATGGAGAAAAAGGAAATCGCGACCAGTTGCCAGGTCGGCGAAAACATTTCCCCGAGAACGAGCCGCAGGACCCCGACGGAAGCCGCCGCGAGACCGAAAAAGAAGATGATGAATCCCGGCGCCAGCAGTTCCGCCAGCATCAGAAACGCGCCGATATACAGCCAAATCCAACCGCAACCCAACATAGCCTACCGTGTTCCTTTCTCCCTGATGTCCGTGATCTCCGCGCCGCCGAGCTCGGTCAGCAGGGCGTTGAGCTTGGGATCGTCCAAAATCTCCTGCCGCCGCGCCGGCGCGACAGGTCGGGCGGGGGTGGCCGCCGGCGCCGGGGGTACGGGCGCGGAGACCGGCTTCGCTGCAGGCGCTTGGGGCGCCGCGGCGGGCGCGGGTTTCGGCGCAGGCGCCGCGGAGGCGAGTTCCGCCGCGTCCGGCAGACGGTGCGCGGCGTATTTGCGCGGCGGGATCGCCGCGGCCGGTTCCGGCGGCGCCGGTTGCCGGGAGACTGCCGCGGACGACGCCGCAACAGGCGCACCCTCCCCTTTCAACGCGCGCACCGCGCGCATCAATTCCTCCACGGTCGCCGTGGTGGCGATCCGCCCGGCGCGGATGAGCGACATTTCTATCAGCGTGCGCACGCTCAGCGCATAGCGCAGCTTGTCCTCCATCTCCGCGAGCTGGTCGCAAATCCGGAAGACCCGCCCGGGATCGACGCCTTCGGCCTGCCGCTTCAGGACGGCGATCTGCTCGGGCGTCGCCTCGAGGGACTTCGTCTCGGGGCCGAGCGCCTGCAAAACGACGAGATTGCGGAAGTGTTTCAGGAGTTCGCCCGCCAGCCGCCGCAGGTTCTTCCCGGCCGAATCGAACGACTCGACGGACGCCAGTATGCGCGCCGTGTCGCCCGCCAGGATGGCGCCGGCGAGAGCCTCCAGCTCCGCCCGCCCGACAAGCCCGAACACCCCGAGCGCGTCCTTCTCCGTGATGTGTCCGTCCGTGAAGGCGATCAGCTGGTCCAGCGACGAAAGCGCGTCGCGCATGCCGCCGTCCGCGCCGCGGGCGATCGCGAGCAGCGCGTCGTCCTCCGCCTGGATGCCCTCCCTTTCGCAGACATACCGCAGACGCGCGGCGATATCCCGCGTCTGGATGCGCCGCAGGTCGAACCGCTGGCAGCGCGAAACGATGGTGGGCAAGACCTTGTCCCCCTCCGTCGTCGCGAAGATGAACCGCACGTACGGCGGCGGCTCCTCCAGCGTCTTCAGAAGCGCGTTCCACGCCGCGTTGGACAGCATGTGGCACTCGTCGATGATGAAAATCTTGTAGCGCGAGGCCGCCGGCCTGAATTGCACCGCGTCCATGATCGGCTTGACGTCTTCCACCTTGTTGTGGGACGCCGCGTCGAGCTCCGTCACGTCCAGCGAACGCCCCTCGGCGATCTCGATGCAGTTCGTGCACTTCCCGCACGGCTCCGTGCCGTTCGGCTCGGAACAGTTGAGCGCCTTGGCGAAGATGCGCGAGAGCGTCGTTTTGCCGATGCCGCGCGGCCCGATGAAGAGATAGGCGTTGGCCACGCGGTTCGCCGCGATGGCGTGGCGCAGGGTGCGCACGACGTGCTCCTGCCCGACGACGTCCTCGAACGTCATCGGACGGTACTTCAGCGGCAGGGCGATGTGCTGCGGACTATCCACGGACGGAGACTCTCAGCCGCCGGCTCAGAGCGCGGCCACGCACTCGATCTCTACTTTGACGTCTTTGGGCAGGCGCGCCACCTCGACGCACGAACGCGCCGGCTTCGTCTCGCCGAACAGTTCGGCGTAGACCTTGTTGAGCGCGGCGAAATCGTTCATGTCCTTGATGAAAACCGTCGTCTTCACCACGTGCGAAAGATCCGTCCCCGCCGCTTCCAGAACCGCCTTGAGATTGGAAATCGCCTGCCGCGTCTGATCCTCTATCGTGGTCGCGACGATGGTGTTCGTCGCCGGATCGATCGGAATCTGACCCGAGCACCACACGAAACCGCCGGCCTTGAGAGCCTGGCTGTACGGACCCAACGCCGCGGGAGCGGACGCCGTGGAAATCGTCTCTATCATTACTCAATCCCTCCGGAAAAAATGGAGCCAGGAACAGGAGTCGAACCCGCAACCCTCTCATTACAAATGAGATGCACTGCCATTGTGCTACCCTGGCTTGCTTGTTGCATATATTATAGCATATATCGCCCTCCCGGCACAAGCGCGAATTTAGGCGAAAAGTGTATCATGTCGTGAGACACCCGGGACAGGTCGTTCCGAGGGGTGGA
>ERZ808252.742-NODE-742-length-28576-cov-27.206725_pt1 | contig 28576 bp, 31 predicted proteins | sample MGYA00521242_ERZ808252 | MGnify/ENA primary metagenome ERZ808252 (study PRJEB31516, sample SAMN03275581) | gut metagenome | biome: mammalia-associated habitat; material: feces | host: Papio cynocephalus | place: Kenya | collected 2012-08-07 ...
CGTATGAGTTAGGCAAGGGTGACCAGAGCAAGCTCAATAAGATATTCTCGGCATCAGTGACGATACAGTTGCTGCTGTCGTTGATTATCGTGGTGCTAATAGAGTCTGTGGGCGTATGGTTCTTGAACGCCAAGATGACGATACCTGAGGCGAGGATGACGGCTGCTAATTGGGTACTGCAATTCTCCATTATTACCTTTGTCATCAATTTGATTAGTGTGCCATACAATGCGGCGATTATCGCCCATGAGCGGATGTCGGCATTCGCCTATATCAGTATCTTGGAAGCCGTATGCAAGTTGGCTATAGCCTTCTTGATTATCGTCTCACCAATGGACAAACTTATATTCTATGCGATATTAATGTGTGCAGTCTCTCTTATTGTAAGATTCACATATGGATATTATTGCAAGGGGCATTTTACAGAATGTACTTATCATTTTCATTGGAACAAGGAAATTTTAAAACAAATGTTTGGGTTTGCAGGTTGGAATTTTATAGGTGCATCCTCTGCGGTACTGAGAGATCAAGGTGTAAACATTGTAATTAATATATTTTGTGGTCCCGCTGTAAATGCAGCAAGAGGAATCTCTTCACAAGTAAATAGCGCAATTATGGGCTTTGTTCAGAACTTCATGACAGCATTGAACCCTCAAATAACAAAATCTTATGCTTCAGGAGATAGAGAGTATATGCTGACATTGATTTTCCAAGGTGCTCGATTATCATTCTATATGCTTTTATTGTTGTCCTTGCCCGTAATATTAAATGCACATTATATATTGCAACTTTGGTTAAAGAATGTACCTAATCATACAGAACTATTTGTTCAACTGATATTGATTTGTGCGATGTGTGAATCGCTTTCAAATACAATGATTACAGCAATGCTGGCATCAGGAAAAATAAAAAAATATCAAATAGTTGTAGGAGGACTACAGATTATGAATTTACCTTTGTCATATATATGTCTTCGTTTAGGATGTATGCCAGAGAGCGTGCTGATTGTGGCAATTTGCATTTCTCAATGTTGTCTGTTTGCACGACTTTATATGTTACGTGGTTTAATAGGACTATCAGCTATAAAATACATGAAACGAGTTTATTTCAATGTTGTGCTAGTGGCGTTCCTCTCATTAATAGTACCAGGCATAATGTCTCGATATATGGAAGAAAGTTTCGTGTCTTTCATCTTCACTTCATTAGTAGCAATGATATGCACTATTGCGGTAGAATTCTATGTCGGATGTAATCAGAGAGAGCGTGCATTTGTGATAAGTAAAGTCGGTAAAATGGCACAAAAAATCAAACGGAGATGAAAGAACGGAATTATTCCATAGATGTTTTGAAGTTAGTGTGTGCGGTGCTTGTTGTGCTTCTGCATTGTGGTTATGCTTGGCATGATGCCGTGCTCCCATTGACAAGATGTGCAGTGCCATGTTTTTTGATTATCTCGGGTTATCTTATGTATTCGCCAGACAAGGGAATCGGGCATGAACGCTTGAAACGCAACATCAAGCATATTTGGCACATCATATTATGGTCAACAGTTTTGTTTGCAGTGGTTAAGGAAAGCCTGGCGTTGTTTCATGGCGAAATCTTTGTGCCTTCAATAAAACAGCAGCTGAGTTTTGTATTCTTGAATGAGAATCCATTTGCAGGACACCTTTGGTATTTGGGCGCATATCTGTATGTGCTGCTGATAATGATGGTTGTTGACAGACACAACTTATGGAAACCTTTGCTATGGTTTACTCCTCTTCTGTTGTTAGGCGACTTGGTGCTTGGCAAATATAGTCTGCTGTTGTTGAACCAAGAGTTTCCGTTTTTCTATGTCCGTAATTTCCTCTTTGTCGGCACACCTTATTTTATGATAGGTGTTTGGATTAAGATGAATATTGACAGATTGCAAACAGTCAAAAAATATGTATATTCAGGGGGGGGGTAATACTCTTTGCTCTAACCTCAATAATGGAAAAGAGTCTGCTTGTATATTTGGATGCAGTCCCTGCAAGAGACCATTATTTGAGCACTACGTTTATGGCAATATGTCTGTTCATGTTTGCCATATCTTTTAAGAATGTCAAGACTTCAATATTGTCACGGACAGGAGAACGCGACTCATTGTATATATATGTGTTCCACCCATTGTTCATCATGATACTTCCCATGTTGATTAAGCGGATGCCGTCCTTCGTGGATGGTTGTTATCAATGGGTGTCTCCACTTATAGTCTTTGTCTTGACTATTACATTGATACTTACTTTAAGAAAATTCAAATTGATAAAATGATAGATATAAAGAATCCTGCTGACTGCTGCGGATGTACTGCATGTGCCAGTATATGCGCTCATGATGCAATAACGATGAAGCCAGATGCTCTCGGCTTCCTTTATCCAGAGGTGGATAAGGAGAAGTGTGTGGATTGTGGTTTGTGTGAGAAGGTTTGTGCCTTCAACGACCATTATGATACGAGCCTCAATTTATATAAGCCATTGGCTTACGCTGCTCGCCATAAGGACATGAACGAGATAGAGACAAGCCGCAGTGGTGCTGCATTCATCGCCATTTCTGATTATATATTGGAGCAAGGCGGTGTGGTCTATGGAGCTGGCTACACAGATCATTTCCGCGTGGTTCACAAGCGAGCTACCACCAAGGAAGAGCGCGACGAGTTCAAGGGCAGCAAGTATGTGCAGAGCGATATGACAGGCGTATTCCGCCAAGTGAAGAAAGACTTGCGTGACGGCTTGATTGTACTTTTCTCTGGTACACCCTGTCAAACATCAGGTTTGAACTCATACGTGGGCAAGCGGTTGAGAGAGAATCTTTTCTTGGTTGACATTGTTTGTCATGGCGTACCAAGTCCATTTATGTGGCGTGATTACATTGCATATTTGGAGAAAAAACAAGGTGCGCCAATAGTCTGGGTGAACTTTAGGGATAAGCAGAAGTATGGCTGGAAAGCTCATCATGAAACTTTCAAATTCAAAAACGGGGGGGCAAAATGAGCTTTACATTTTTATTCTACAAGCATATCATGTTCCGCAAGTCATGCGGCAACTGTCATTTCTGCAACACAAAGCGTCCAAGCGATATAACAATAGCAGACTTCTGGGGATGGGAGAAGACAGATCCAAATTTCAATGCCGACAACAAAGGGTGTTCGCTTGTTCTTGTCAACACAGAGAAAGGGCGAAAACTCTTCGAGGCTGTAAGAGAGAGGATGAATACCGTTCCAGCAGAACTCGAAAACTGCTTGCAGCCTAATATGAGGCATCCATCTGTTATTCATCCAAAAAGAAACAAGTTTGAGAAGGAATATTCACAAAAGGGTTTTGAGTATGTTTATTTCAAGTATGGAGAAGAGGGGTGGAGAAATAAGCTTAGCGTGAAGAAACGAAAAATCAAGAATCTCATCAAGAAAATAATTGGAAAGAAATGAAAATAGGAATCCTGACATATCATAGGGCGCACAACTATGGTGCGGTATTGCAATGCTATGCTCTTCTTTCATATATCAGAGAAAAAGGAACGGAAGCTGTTGTGATAGACTACCGTCCGTCGTATTTCAAATATGGATTGTTTGTGTGGTATAAGTGGTTTTCACTTAATCCTGTCAAGTTAATCCATAAACTAAGTCACCAAGCAAAGACTTTCATTCTTCAGAAAAGAAGGTACGATGGCTTTGAAAAATTCATAAACAATTTCATTGTTCCCAAGCAGATTGATTTATCCCATGAGCAAACCGACATAGACTGTTTTGTTTTTGGAAGCGACCAAGTGTGGAGAAAGAACGGTGATGCCTTCGACCCTATCTTCTGGGGAGAGTTCAAGGCTGCGCAACATGCCAAGTTGGCAAGTTATGCAGCCAGCATGGGAAAGGCTACTCTTACTGAGAGTGAAGAAAAGCAAGTGAAGGAGTGGTTGTCTTACTTTAGCAATATCATGGTAAGAGAGACATCGTTGAAAGGATTGCTATCACCATTAACAGAAAAAGAGGTCAATGTAGTTGTTGACCCAACCCTTTTGCTCACGGCACAAGATTGGAACAAAATAGCTGTTTGTCCCAACCGCAAAAAGCCTTATGTCTTGGTTTATCAAGTGATAGAACATCCTGCGGCTTTGCGGCTGGCACAAGAGGCAGCAAAGCATCTCGGGGCGGAAATAGTAGAGATAGCATCGAAGATTGACGGTCGAAAGGCAAGTCACGAAATGATTTATGCCGCCTCTCCAAATGAATTCATAGGACTGGTGTCTAATGCCGCAATGGTCGTTACAACATCGTTCCACGGCACTGCATTTTCCATCATCTATCGCAAGCCGTTTGTGAGCATCAAACAACATAAACCGTCCGATTTGAGAATTTCATCTATATTGGAGACGTGTGATTTGACAGGGCGTTTTATTGATTGCGAAGAAAAAACTTTGCCGCTATCTTTATATGATGCGCCCAAGCCAAAACTTGATGCGATCAACGTGTCAAAACATTATCTGAACATTTTGTTGGGAGAGAAATGAAAAGCAAACATATATTCATCATATTCATGATTCTGCTGCTCAGTTCATTCTGGCGTTTGGAAGTGGCAGAATCCTTGATAGGAAAATTTGTTCCATACATAGGAATAGCGACATTCGCCTATTGTTATTTCAAGACGAGGAATCGAAAGGACTTTTATTCCAAGTACATTGGGTTTTACTTGATAGGCGTATTCGCCTCATGTGTTTATTGCCGTATTTTCCATCAGCAAGGGGTGTTTCCCACGTTAGTAGCATCTTATACATGCTTGGGGCTTGGTGGCTTCTATTTGTTTTCGAAATACAGACTTTCATACAATGATTCCATCATTATTCTAAAGAACATTTCCATCTTATTTTGTATTTGCTATATCGTGCAGTGGTTGTTGTATCCAATAGCTATATTCGCAACAGCAAACGATGAGTTTAATGTTACGGACGATGCTTTTCGTATGAGACTTCCAGGAAGCATTTGCGGCTACATTCTGTTGTTTATGGGACTAAACAATTATTTGTTGAGCAAGAAGAAGCAAGAACTTGCCTATGCTATATTGGGAGCGGTTCCTATTTTGATTCAAGGCTTCCGTAGTCTTATTTTCTTGACATTATTTGCAGTTATATATATGATATTCATTATTCAGAAACGCTCAAGCAAGATGATTTTTTATCTTGTAGGCTTTTTCGTTGTTTTGGCTCTTTCAACAAACATTCCTATTGTTCAAAAGAAGATTGATGAGATGGCGTACAGACAAGAAAAAGGCTACACTTTTTCCAATAAAGACTATGTGCGTAATATTGCGTTGGTATATTATTGGGATGTAGTGCATGACAAGCCCCTTGAACATATTTTCGGGGGGGTATCCAAGAGGTGTAAAATACAGTAGAACAGAACAATATCAGGCAAAATCGGCATATGCGGATGCGCACATGGTCGCCAACTCAATGGGACTGTGGTGGATCGATTTAGGACTGGTAGGGTTGAGTTTCGTCATCGGAATTCCGACGGTGCTTCTACTTGTATTAGTTGTTTTGCACTGCTTCTTCAAGTCACGAAGTCCCGATATATGTTTCATCAGGTGTGTGCTCATAGTGGTATTCTTGGGATCTATCATCACATCTATGGAAATATACAGAAGCGGCAATCTCATTATACTCTCTCTGCTGTTCTATTGCTCATATGCCAGAAGCTTGATGAAAACAAGCAAGCAAAATGGCGAGTTACATATCCAAATTACGTAAGACAAACAGGATAGTATTAATTCTTTTTATCTTGGTTTTCTTCATAAGCGACAATGTGTGTAATACTTTTGGAATAAAAATTCCGAATTATAAATTTATTTTACTCGTATTGTGTGCATTTTCACTCTCACACATAAAGAATGTGTACAATACATTACCACAGGCAATATCCTTATTGGCTTTTTGTGTGCTATATACAATTTTTAAAATAGCAACAGGTGGACAGGCTGGCAATACAATGATGGGAATGACAGTAACATTGCCTGTTTTTATATACGTCACATACAGAGCTTTGGAGAAGGACAGTAATGCCTATGTGTATAAGAAGACCTTATATTTGGCGTATGTGGCAGAATGCTTGACAGCCATATTTGAGCGTGTTACACATTCACATCTATTTCAGTGGCAATCAGACACTGATACTATAGAATATGTTATGGATTTTGATGTCACAGAGTTTCGGTCGTTTGGTTTGTATGGGCATCCTTTACAAAATGCAGTTGTGATTGTTGTTTTTATCCTTTTCATACTTGTTTATGAAAGAAATGTCAGAAAGAAATATGCTCTCTCAATATTGGGTGTATTAGCCATTCTATGCTTCAACACAAGAGCAGCGATTGTCGTTTCTTCTGTGTGTGTAGTGTTTTATACAATCTATTGGTTGCGTACAGAAAAGGTATCAGGAAGCTCAAAGATGATATTGCTTGCGATATTTTGTGGTATTGTAGGCTCTGTGTATTATCTTTTTTCCCAAGGACTTATAGGCGGAAGACTATCATCAATGGGACTTTACGATGAAGATAGCGCAGGTGTCAGAGTGCAAGCTTTGGATATTTTCAGATATTATAAAATGTCAGACTTTATGTTTGGTATAAGTCAACAGGAAATTGACATTCTAAAATTTAGGTTGGGACTTATTGCAGTTGAAAACTTTTGGCTGAACTGGATGTTAAGTTATGGGGTTGTCTTTATTGTTGGACTTGTCGCATTGTATTATCCTTTGTTGAAGAAACTGTTGAAAAACAACACTCTATTTGAGAAAGCATTTTTGTTTGTGCCATTTATTCTCTTGGCAAGCACAAATCCATCATTGGCAGTGTCAATCATTCCAATGACTTCATTCTTGCTTTTATCACGTGTAATGCCGTTGGCTAATATAGAAAAGAAAAACAGATGAACATTTCAATAATAATACCCGTTTATAACGCCTCTCAATATCTTCATGAGTGTCTGGACAGTGTCTTGTCACAGACCTTTGATGGAGATTACGAGGTCATTGCCGTAAATGATGGCAGCACGGACAATTCTTTGGAGATTTGCCGTGAATATGCCTCTAAATATCCGAAATTCGTTGTGCTGACAGGCGAGAATGCAGGAGTCAGTGCAGCAAGAAACAAGGCCTTGGATGTGGCAAAAGGTGATTGGCTCGTCTTTGTCGATGCAGACGACATGCTGATGCCCGACGCACTGACAACACTGTATGAAAGAGAGCGAGTGACAGGTGCGGATATGGTTCTTGCCAATGCCGTGAAGTTGATAGATAATAAAGTCACACAGCCTTTTTTAAAGCTGACAGAGGAGACTTTGCCAAATGCCATCTGCCACATCAAGCATTTCGCCTTGTGGAGTTATCTGATACCTGCCAAAACTGTGAAACAAAACAATATCAGATTTGTGGAAGGCTTGGCATACTCAGAAGACAGAATCTTTATATATCAGTTGGCAAAGTATTGTCAGACCATCGCATATACCACGACTCCTGTGTATCAGTACAGAATCAATCCCACATCAGCTTGCCAAAGCAAGGATGGTGTGAGGAAAGCGAGGCATCATTTCCTCGCGGCTTATCATTTGCACCAGATAGCGGCTACATATCAGAGCGTGGACAAAGGTATATTCAATCACTTGACTCATGAGGCAAACCACGTGATTGATCTTGGCATATATATGTTTCTGCAACAGATGCAGAAAATCAAACAGCTATGCGAGGTCAAGACTGAATACGACAGACTTTTTGGAACAAGCATGGAGTGGAATATCCGATTTTACAAGTATGTTGTCTTTGACTTTATGACTATTCAAAGACGACGATTGATAACATTCAAAAAATAAAAGACATGAAGTTTAGTGTAGTAACACCAGTATATAACAGGGAAGATTGTGTTTCCCGCTGCATTGAGAGCGTGCTAAGGCAAACAATGCTTAAAACCAATTCGGGGGGGGTAGAACTCGTTCTCGTTGATGATGGAAGTACAGACCTCACGCCGAAGATTTGCGCAGGATATGCAAAGAACAACGCATGTGTACGATTCATAAAACTTCCACAAAACCAAGGAACAAACGCCGCACGCAACACGGCTATAAAGGCAGCCACTGGCGACTATATCGTCATTCTTGACAGTGATGATTATTTTGTGGATGATGCGTTGGAGCAGATTTCCTCAACGGTTCTTGCCAATCCAGAATATAAGCACTTTATGTTCGCCCCCGATGACGTGTCGTATAACGACAGTTTCTTCAACAACTGCCAAAGCAAAATCCTTACATACGAGGATTTTCTGAAAGGTTCTGTAAAGACAGGATTTATTCACTGTATTGCGACTGAAACGATGCGCAAGCATCCATTCGACGAGCAGGTGCGCATACATGAAGGCGTGTTCTTTCTGTCTTTTTACAAGGAGGCGCAGATGATGCTGTTCACAAACAAGATAGTCACCATTCGAGAGCGTGGTAGAGCGGATAGTGTCACGCTGGACTGTGTGAGAAGCAACAAGACCTTGATAGAGCGAGCCACCAAAGCCAATGAGATGATGCTGGAACGGTTTGGGAGTGACTTCAAGAAATATAATTGCGTAGGAATGCTGAGATATATTTATGGCTACCTCTACGACAATTATCTGCTTCTAAGCCAGTATGACAAGATACGCAAACTTGACAACGTTTATGACAAAATGTACAGCGGCTGTAAGCCACGGTCGAAAAAGATAACGGCACTGCATGTAATAAAATCCCTGCGATTGGGCGAAGCATATCGTTTGTTCCTTCAATTTCACCTTCTATTAAAGTACAAACTATTCAAATACAAAATAAAATGACAATAAATATTCCCCGACAGTTGGACTACTCGGTAGTGATAAGAACATTGGGAACGTCAGGAGAAAAATACCACTCATTGTTGAAATCTGTAAAGAATCAAACAGTGCAGCCACGTGAGGTGGTGGTTGTGATGGCTCATGGATACACGTTGCCTCCATTCCATATAGAGAACGAGCGTGTGGTGTGGACAAGAAAGGGCATGGTCAACCAACGACAGGTTGGCTTTGAAGAATCCAAATCTCCATACTTGCTGGTTCTTGACGATGACATATCATTCGAGAATGATTTTGTGGAAAAGATGTTTCGCCAGATGCAAAGCACTGGTGCAGACTGTATATTTCCAGTGACTGGATTCGGGGGGGGGCAAAAGTAGGTTTCAAAAAATACGAAGCTTCCTGTTGGGCGCAAAGCGTTACTCATCGAGCCAAAACAAGTATTATCTTAGAATAGGAAATACAGGTGGGACAATAGTCAATACATCAATGGCAAAGGACGAGCGTCACTGGTGCCAGACCGCCAATTTCCAATGCTTCTTCATTAAGCGTGAAATGGCGTTAGACACACATCTGGAAAAAGAGATGTGGCTTGAAGACACAGGCTATGCCTGGCCCGACGACCAAGTGTTTTTCTACAAGGCGTATCTGAAAGGCTTCAAGACATTGTTGACTCCAGATATATTCTATAATCACCTTGACGCAAAGTCGGGCAATGTGAAATCTGACAAAACATACAAGGACAATTTTCTTCATCAGCGCAATATCACCATCTTCTGGTATAGGTTTCTATGGAAACCTGCCTGCGGTTGGAGGAAGAAAGTTGCGTTGGTTGCGGGATTAAGCTATAGAATTTGTGTGATGACATTGTTCTATATGATAAAATGTATGGTGCGAGGGAAGTTTGTGGATGTGTTCAAAGGCGCAGACGGATTTGTTGCGGCAGTAAAATATAATAGAAACAATAAGCAATAATAAGGAGATATTATGATACCAAAAATCATTCATTATTGTTGGCTTAGCGATGAGCCAATACCGGAAAAGTTACAGCGGTGCATGGATAGTTGGAAGAAACACATGCCCGACTGGCAAATAGTACGTTGGTCAACCAAGAATTTTGACATAGATTCTGTACCATTGGTAAAACAAGCTTACGAAGCAAAGAAATGGGCTTTTGCGGCTGATTATATTAGAATTTATGCATTAAACAAAATGGGGGGTATATCTGGACTCTGATATTATGCTGTATGGTTCTTTGGAACCATTACTTAAAGCAGATTTTGTATCAGCAGTAGAATATCACCCTTCTTATGAAGAGTTACAACAAAACAAAAAGTTACGCCAAATAGACAAAGAAGGGAAGCATATAGGAAAAGGCATGAAAGTGTATGGTATTGGGGTTCAAGCGGCATTACTTGCTTCTGTTGCCCATCACCCTCTTCTTTCCGACATCCTCAATTTCTATAAGCAGACTTCATTAGAAGAAATACTGACGAACAGGCTTACCGCACCAACCGTCATAGCGTATCATTGTGAGAAGTTTGGCTTTGTATATAAGGATATAGAGCAAAGCCTGAGTTCTTCAATCATGTTATATCCCACAAGTATAATAGGCAACTATGATCAAAAGGGAGAAAATAGCATAGCTATTCATCAATGTGCAGGGAGCTGGACAAAGAAAACTTTAAAAAGCAGAATAGCCAAACGGTTAAACAAATACCCGATATACAAATTTTTTATATTTTCTTTGAAATCGGTATTTAAGAGATAAACGTATGGTAGTATCATTTGTTCTGTTGAGGTTTTTGCATCGTTTGTGTTTCATTATGCGTAACGAGAAGAACTTGACAACAGAATTTTATGATACCCAAAATAATTCATTATTGTTGGTTCGGCAATAAGCCGATGCCAAAAGAGCAGCGAGACTATGTGGAAGGATGGAAAAGGCTGATGCCCGACTATACCTTCAAGTGTTGGTCGGAGAAAGACATAGATATCAATGCCGTACCTTTCACCAAGGAGGCTTATGAGGCTGGCAAGTTGGCTTTTGTGGCTGACTATACCAGAGTGTATGCCTTGGTGCATGAGGGAGGCATATACATGGACACGGACGTGAAACTTTTAAGCTCGTTAGAGCCGTTCCGCAAGAAGCACAGAGTGTTCACCTCCTATGAGTTCAACACCTCCCGAAATGAGATGGAACTGTACCGCTCCCGTATAGACGAAAACTGGAACCGCCGTGACAAGAGCATACTGAAAGTGCCTGGCAACGGCATGCTCTCGGCGTTGATTGGTTCAGAGGCCAACCATCCGTTTCTTGTGGACTTGCTGAACTATTACAACACCATACACTTTCAGTATGCCATGGACAACAGGTTGACCATCCCTACAACCTTGGCTCTTATGGGCGAGAAGTATGGCTTTAAATATCATAATGTAGAGCAGAAACTGGATGAAGGCATACATATCTACGACACATCTGTATTCTCAGACTTCTATAATGCCACACCAGCGTCTGTTGCCATCCACTATTGCGAAGGCAGTTGGGTCAAGAAATCGGGGCTTGCTCTCTTGAAATCGAAATTGTATAGAATCAATTGGCTCAGAAACATAGTAACCCATTTATGGAAAAAGTAATTCCTAACATAACATACACAGTCAACAACTCCCTCTGTACAGGTTGCGGAATATGTGAGGGCGTATGCCCATCTCACGCTATACGTATGGAAGTTAAGAACGGAAGATTTGTCCCACATGTAGATGCTGACCTTTGTAAGAATGACAAGGGTTGTCACCGCTGTTATGATGCATGCGCGGGATTGGGTGTCAACCTTATGCAAATAGCAAAGGACAAATTGTTGTTTGATGACACCCAAAATGATGATTTTGTAGGCAACTATATCAGCTGTCATACGGGACACAGTACAGACGAATACATCCGCTACCATTCAGCTTCGGGTGGAATGGTCAGCCAAATGTTGATTTGGTTGTTGGAGAAAGGTTATATCCAAGGTGCTGTCGTCACAAGGTTTGACCCGGGTAATGAGTTGCTTGTCAAATCTTTTGTGGCAACAACTAAAGATGAAATATTGGCGGCAAAAAGTTCCAAGTACGCACCTGTTACTCTTAATACAGCCATACAAGAAATAAAGAAACGTGATGGCAAGTTTGTAATAGTAGGGTTACCTTGCCATATTCAAGGATTCCGTAAGTATGAGCAGCTCGACAAACGTTTCAAAGAGAAAATCTTTGGTCACTTTGGCATATATTGCTCATGCGGAAGAACGTTCTATCTCACTGAGTATGCTTTCAGAGAAAGGGGTATAGACAAAAGCAGGTTGACCTACTTTGCCTATCGTGACGAGGGATGTCTCGGTTCAATGGTGGCGCGTCAGTGCCCAGCAGGTATCAGGATTACCAATAGTAATTCTGAAACCTGTCTTTATAAAGAAGACGAAGTCTATAAAGACAGGTATCAGAATTACTATCATCCGCTTAGAACTTTCTTTGTGCCGCAAAGATGTCATTTTTGTATAGACCATTATGCAGAGCTGGCAGATGTCTCGTTCGGTGACATTCATGTTGCACCGTATAAAGAAGACAAAATTGGCATCAGCTCATGGGTTATAAGGAATGAGAAGTTTTGTGCACTTTTTGAGGAGGCTAAAAAAGAAGGAGTCATCGTCATGGATGATTTGGATGTAGCTGTATTGAAAGCTTCGCAAAAAGTGGCATTCCACAAGAAAAAACGTTCGGCTACTTATTTCAAGATTCATCGTATGTTAGGACTGAAAGTTCCAAGTTATGATGTCAAGCTTCATGATAACCATGCCTTCAAGTCTGTCATATCATATTTCAACCAGATGACGCAAGGATTTATTGGAAGAAGAAAATATCTTTGGTGGATTATCAAACCTTTGAAAATGACACCACCAAAGGACTAAACATAAATTAAAAAAATATGTCGATCAAAAAAATAGGCTGTGTCATTGCTTATCGCAAGGGGCACACAAATTATGGCACATCGCTTGTGGGCTATGCGCTCATCAAGAAACTTCAGGTGTTGGGCTTTGATGTGGAAGTAATCAACTATGTCAAGCAACTGTCGTTTGCTGAGAAGGTGGCTTGGATGGTGAATGCTTTTCGCTGCGATGGTGGCAAGATAGTGATGGAAAGGTTCAAGGGCAAGAAGGACTTGAAGAACATTCCTGAATATGCCGCCAACATCAAAGTGAGAACAGTGGCTGTGGAGGCATATAAGGAGCGTAAGTTTATTCCGCTGTTCAAAGACTATCGTGGATATGCAGCATTGCATGAAGGCTCTAAGAACTATGATGCCGTTGTGGTGGGCAGCGATCAGGTGTGGACACCGCTGAGTCTCCCAACCAAATTCTTCAATCTGCTCTTTGTGGATGATGCTGTGCGTAAAGTGGCATACGCTTCGAGCTTTGGAGTGTCGGTGATTCCGAACTTCCAGCGCAAGGCTACAGGTGCTTATCTTGACAGATTCTATCGTATCGGAGTGCGCGAGGTGAAAGGTAAGGAGATAGTGGATAGCCTGTCACACCAAAAGGCGGAGGTTGTTGCAGACCCTACCATGCTGCTCTCGCCTGAAGAATGGATAGAGGAAATAAAAGACAGTAAGGTAAAGGATACGGAACCTTATATCTTCTGCTATTTCTTGGGTACGAACATAGAGGCTCGTGAGGTTGCGAACAAACTGAAAGCAGAGACTGGCTATAAGATTGTCACACTTCGACACATGGATGAATATGTGCCAAGCGATGAGGAGTTTGGTGATGAAGCCCCATACGATGTGAACCCAAATGACTTTTTGAAGTATATAAGTGGTGCGGAATATGTGCTGACTGATTCTTTCCATTGTTCTGCATTCTCTATTCAGTTCAAGCGTAAATTCATAACATTCTATCGCTTCAAGTCTTCAAGCAAAGGGTCTCGCAATTCGAGAATAGATAGTTTGTTGGGCACTTTTGGTTTGCAGGACAGGTTGTATCAAGGAGACATCTTGAAAGTAATGGATGATATAGATTACAATACAGTGCATAAAAAGTTGAAAGCCTATAGAGAGAAATCCATTGATTTTTTGAAGGAATCACTGTCGTAAATTAAAATGAAACTATAAGTAACTGTTCAAAATTAATTTTATAAATATGAATAATTCACAAATAAATTCGTACCTACAGCAGCTAAGGCTCTGTTCGTGCAATAGAAAAGCGAGTCCGTAGATTCGTAATCTATCGGTCTTATCCATTTGCCTTTGAGTATACGCCACAGAGTCTCGGCAGGGTTAAGTTCAGGCGAATAAGGTGGGAGATAGAAAAGAAACAATCCTCTCTTTTCCCACATTTTTCTCAGTTCTTTTACTTTCCGATTTCTGTGAACGGAGGCATTGTCCAAGACAACGACCGTTTTCTTCGTTACTTCGAAAGAGAGTATGTCAAGATAGTCCACAACCTTATCTGCGTTAATGGATTCTTGTGTGGTAAAGCCCTTGTATTGATTCCTTTTTGTAATCATGCCAAATATGTTGAGTCGTGCGGCTTTCTCTGATGGGATGTAAATATCCTCATTCTTGAATTGCCAACCATATGGTACATAGCCATTTGTACATACATGACTTTCATCAGCATAATATAACACGAGTTCTCCTTTGGAATCAAGAGCTTCAAGTTCTTGCAACTTCTCTTTCTTGTATGCGTAGAGTTGCGGTGAGGGGATTCCCCTTGGGCGTTTTCTTATACGCTTATATCTTGCACCAATGCTTCTAAAAAACGTTTGAATGTAATATCGCTGGCTTCTTTGCCTGTCGCATTTTGCCAAGCCTCACGTGCCTTTGACACACTTTGACGGTCTTCTTCAATTGCCTTGCGGACTGCTTCTTCATCTGAACAATCCATTATTGGCTTTCGACCTTGACCAGGACGTGTTTCCAAGCCTTTGATGCCATTTTCTTCATAACGTTTTACCCATGCATAAACAGTAGGCACTGTAACCTCAAGCATTTCCGCTATCTTGGAAGCTGGTTTACCTTCTGACTTCAGCAATATGGATTTGCATCTGATACGATATTTATGAGTTGGGCCATTATAATAGCCTTTCTCTAATTTGAGGCGATCAACCTCTGATAGTTTAAGTACTTTTATTGGTTTCATAAGTCTACGTTTTCTATAAAATGAGAAATGAACCATATTAGTGCTTTATATATAAAATATTTTAGATCACTTACTTATGATAGAAAAACTTATAAATAGAAATTTGTCACAAAAGGTGTTGATGATAGGTGAATATTTTAAAAACAATGCACCTGGTGGTATGGCAGCAGTACTTGCTTCATACAATGAGTATATTGAGGACATGCAGTTTATTCCTACATGGAAATATGGCAATTTGTTGGTGAAAATTAGGTACGCAATTTATTCATATATCATGTTCTTATGGTATATGTTATTTGTTCATTCTGTGAAAATAGTACATATCCAAGGTGCTGCATTTGCCTCTTTTGAAAGAAATATATTTTTCGTAAGAGTTGGCAAGTTATTTGGCAAGAAAGTGATAATGCACATGCATTGCGCCGATTTTGAATCATATTATAATCCGTCAAGCCATAAACAAAGAATAGTTGATACTATTAATGCCTGTGATTTGTATCTTGTCCTGTCAGATTCATGGAAACAATATTTTGAGAGCATAGGTGTGAAAAGCAGCATAATAAGAGTATTGAACAATACTATAACACCACCTATTATAAAGAAAGTAGAACGTTCAGCCGATAAACTCAATTTGTTATATTTGGGTATAATAGGGCAGAGAAAGGGCATTTATGACATATTGAAAGCTTTGAAGGACAACAAAGAAATGTTTGAGGGTAAAGTGGCATTGCGCATAGGAGGAAATCAAGAGGAGGATAAGTTGCTGGCTTGCATCAAAGATTACGGTCTTCAAGATATGGCAAAATTTGAAGGCTTCGTTTCTGGAGAGAAGAAAATAGAATGTTTGAACTGGGCTGATGTTTATATTCTGCCCTCTTTCAATGAGGGCTTGCCTATCGGAATCTTGGAAGCAATGTCGTATGGACATCCTATTATTTCTACTCCAGTAGGTGGTATTCCTGAGGTCGTGAAAGATGGTGTGAATGGGATAATGGTTGAGCCTGGCAATGTGCAGGAAATATCGAAAGCTATATCATCGTTTGTAGAAGATAAAAAGTTGATTAAAGAGTATGGTACGAAGAGTATAGAACTTGTTAAGCCATATCTTCCAGAAACAGTTTTTGCAACTTTGTCAGAAATATACAACCATTTAGTTGTATAAATGATTTTTTGCCATACAGACTGGCATATATGATAGTATTAAATCGAAATCAATAAAATCTTTACTTTTTATAATAAAAAATATACCGATTTCATTTCGGTATTAGTGTCATTTTATGAAGAAAATTTGCTTGGTATCGTCATGTGGCGGTCATTTTATGGAGTTGATGCAATTGCTGCCTGCAGTAAAGGATAATGATTTTTATATCGTGACAGAAAAGAACATCGCTTCTGAGGCGATAGTCGAAAAATATAGACACCACTATTTGGTGCAACAGGAGCGAAAAAGCGTCAGTTTTCTTTTTAAGTTTGCATATAATATTATCGCTTCGATATTTTTTCTTTTCAAAGAAAATCCAGATATTATTATCACTACTGGTGCTGGAGCATCTTATCCGACATGCAAGTTTGGTAAGATGCTCGGCAAGAAGGTGATATATGTAGAGTCATTTGCGAAGCTTGACAACAGATCTGTTACAGGAGAGATGGTCTATCCTTTTGCCGACTATTTCTTTGTGCAGTGGGAAGAGATGAAGCGAGTCTATCCAAAAGCAATATATCATGGAACAGTATATTAAGTTATTCGTGCCACTTGGCACACAGAAGTTTCCGTTCAATCGCCTCGTAGAAGCATTGAACGGATTGGTAGATAAAGGCTTGTATAAGCCTGAGGAGATTGTGATGCAGTCTTCTGTTTATGAGGTAAAGCCAAAGTTTACGCATTATGAGCTGATACCTGCAGCCCAGTTTGAAGAACTTATAGACAAGGCGGAATTGGTTATCACTCATAGTGGCGTTAACAGCATCATTTCCTGTATGAAACGTAAAAAACCGCTTATCATCGTGCCTCGTCTGAAAAAATATGGTGAGCATGTGGATAACCATCAGGTAGAGATAGCCGAACTGATGAAGCAGAAGTTTTATGTCGTGGTGGTTGAGGACTTGTCGAAGTTGGAAGATGCTATTGAAGAAGCGAAACATCATGAGTATAAAACATGGGTATCACACAATGATGAACTTGTGAAAGCTATTAGGGAATTGGTGGAAAAGATTTGAAATTCTAATCGACGACGTTTCATAGGACATGACACAACAGCAAATATTTTTTGATTTTTTACAGTTTTGCATCGGTTCTGTGGCGGAAATCCCAGCCTCTGTGAAGGATGCGGACTGGAAAGTGTTGTATGCTATTGCCAAGAAACAGGCGTTGACAGGTGTGCTTTTTCATGGCATCAAGCAGTTGCCGAAGGAACTTGCTCCTGATGCAGACTTGCTGATGACATGGATGGGAATGGCGCAGAGAATAAGACAGCAGAACATCCGGCTGTTTATGGATTCTGCCAAGGTATGCAAGAAATTCAAGCAGGAGGAATTCCGATGCTGCATCTTGAAAGGTCAGGGGAATGCGTTGCTCTATCCCGACCCTTACATGCGTACTCCTGGGGATATTGACATCTATCTCGCTGGTGGCAGGAAACGAGTGATGGAATATATCAATAAGGTGTGTCCAAACCAAGTGATGCGCTATCATCATGTGGATTTCCCAGTGATGAAGACGGCGATAGAGGTGCATTTTACACCTTCGTATATGTTCTACCCTCTGCATAACCGTAGGATGCAGAATTGGTTAGGTGAGGTGATGGACTTGCAATGCTCAAATGTTGTTGTGTTGCCTGATGGATATGGGGAGATAACTGTGCCAACGGTGAGTTTCAATGTCATCTATATCCTTTCGCATCTGTATCGCCATGTGTTCACGGAGGGGATTGGGCTGAGGCAATTGCTCGATTACTATTTTGTGTTGATGAAGTGGCACACGGAACTTACGGATTCCACGGATTTAAATACTTGTAAGAGTCTCCCACAGATTACGCAGATAAACGCAGATTTAGATGCCTTACGTCATGAGATTAAATGGCTTGGACTTTGGAAGTTTGCTGGAGCAGTGATGTACGTACTGCATGAGGTATTCGGATTGAGCGAGGATAAGATGATTGCACCGATGGATGAGAAGGAAGGCAAGTTCTTGTTGGATGAAATCATGCGTGGTGGCAATTTCGGACAGTATGACATGAGGCTTGGAAGCAAGGAGGACGAGGGCAAACTTCATCGCTATCTCAGAATGAACTTGCGAAACTTACGTTTCGTGAGGCATTATCCTACGGAGGCTTTGAGTGAACCATTGTTTAGGACTTGGTTTGCGGTATGGAAGAAGACACATGGAATAAGATAACAGATATATCGGGCGAACGGCTCCTCTCCCCTTTTTTATTATGAGCTACTTTTCAAGGGGATGGAGCTTAGTAGCCCGATTTTAGATTAATACAATTTTATACAATAAACGATGCCAACACCTAAGACTGCATCTGATTTCAAACTACTTGCGGTTAGAGTACTGCCAGAAAGTGCGCAATACATACGCAAATGTCTTGTTGAAAATAGTTTCTACTATCTGAATAACGACTTTCGTATTTCAGAAGATGGCATGATGATAACAAGACGAAGTAGTAATATTGCTCAGCTTCCTGCAAATTTCTTTTCTTTGTCAGAAAAGCAAAGCAAAGGAGTGAGGATGAATTTCTCAGCCATCGTTGGCATGAATGGTGATGGCAAGAGTTCATTGGTAGAACTGATTATCAGAATGTTGAACAACACTTCTATCATTCATGGAATCGGAGAAAAAGGAGCTTTTCTATGGGTTCATAATGTTGAAGCAGAACTGTATTACCAATTGGATGGATTCTTCTATCGGTTGGTATCAACAGACAATGATGTTCGAATATATAGATATGTGGAAATTGGAAATGTATACAGGCAAGACTGTATAGTGGGAACAGAGGGCGTAAGGAAACTTTTCTTTTATACCATGGTGTCAAACTATTCTTTGTATGCCTACAATTCATTAGATATACCCGATGAGTGGGAATCCAAGGGCAACACACACAATAACGAAGAGAATTGTTGGCTCCATCATGTATTCCATAAAAATGACGGTTATCAAGCTCCATTGAGTCTCCATCCGTATCGAAGCTATGGTAATATAGACATGAATCGGGAGAAATTCCTGTCTATGCAACGTCTGTTGTCCTTGATGGTTCATCCTCAGCCTGAAAATGCACACCAGAATCCTTTTCGCTTGTTGAATGATAAAAAGGCGAAGTTCTTGAAACTGGAAGACATTGGCTATTCCAAATTACAAAATGTCACCATCATTGACTTTTTCTTGCGTCATAGAGATACGAATCTGCTTCAAGAAGACATAGCATACTTGGAAGAGCAAGATTCCAAGGACATAGATATGTGGATTTCGAATGCGGTAAACCTGCTGTCGCAGCTATATCAACGTTTTATCAAACGTCCGAATAACAACAAATTGTTTTGTCTGGCTTTAGAATATGCAGAGAAGAACGATTTACTCTCGAAGAACAGTGATGTACATCAGTTGATAAAGGTTCTGAAAAGGACTCGCAAAATTGAAGAACTTGTTGATTACGGGAACTTGAACGAAAAGGTTTTAAATGAACTTGAAAAATTTCAATCATTCAACCTTTGTCAAATCCAACGCTTGGAATTGATAGATGCGGTGTGTGATTGTTGGAAACTAAATGGTATTGAACTGAAGAGTGGAAAGAAGTTGAAATTGGATGTATCACCAGAACTTGTCTTCAAGCCATACAAGGAAATGACTGATGAAGAAAAGTGCAAGCATTACATCATATACAAGACAATATCCATATTCGAGACTTATTCCACTTTCGGCTATCCATGTCTAGCCTACGAAACAGACTCTTTACTTTCTGGCGATATTAAGGGGAAAAAAGGTGGCGGATATGGACGTTATGCAAACAGACTTGGCGAGGCTTTCAATAAATTGCAAGCAGAATGGATCTATAAATCCCACATTACACTGAAACTCCGTCAAGCATTCAAATATATATCCAAAGGAGGAAGTGCCCATATATATTGTGACAAGCAAATATGCGAGGACGATGATACAGGAAAATTCATCAACTTAGATAGAATATCAGACAAGTATGGCACTTTGTTGCTGGACATGGAAAATTTGCCACCAGCCATCTTCAAATGGCAGATTTACTTCCAAAGGGAATCTGCATCTTGCTTGATACCATTTGACACTTTAAGCTCTGGCGAGAAACAGAGATATTTTTCTGTAGGTGCCATTATTTATCATCTGCTGAATATTGATTCCATCGGCAGTGGCAAAACACACTATCAAGCAGTGAATCTTATGCTGGAGGAAATAGAGCTGTATTTTCATCCCGAATGGCAGCGTAGTTTTACATGCTATTTGATGGAGATGATAGGGCAGCTGACATTCAAACAAATACGAAGTATCAATGTGCTCTATGTCACCCACTCGCCTTATATACTCTCTGATATTCCAAAGACAAACGTACTGTTTCTGAAAAATGGTCAAGCAGATTATTCTATGCAGGAAAACACATTCGGAGCAAATATCAATGGACTTCTAAAAAATGGGTTCTTTTTGCCAAGCCTTCCTATGGGAGAGTTTGCTCATCAGAAAATAAACTATCTGTTTGCTTTGTTGCATTCTGGAGATTTCAAGGCAAGCGAATTGGAAAAGATACGCCAAGAAATCATGTTGGTGGGTGAGCCTGTTATCAGGCAACAGTTGATGATGCTGTATAATACTTATAAAAGGATAGACCAAGAACTTGACGATAACGCATTCCGACAATTCATCAGCAAGAAATTGGAAGAATAATACAGTCTGATATGATTTATTTAGGGTATAATCGTGATTTGGATTCTGTCGCACATTTCTGGCGTGACAGATTATATGCTTTCCTTTTTGAGAAAAGGGAAGGACGGCATCGTCCTATCCTCAAAATAGGAAAGCATAACCAGTATTATGACACAGTGTTTTCAAAATGGAAGGGGTATGTAAGGAGAGAGGCACATTTGGGACGATTTTCGATTACTGTAGAGAATGAACTTCTGTGTAAACTTGACGAGTTTAAGAGCGGCTTTGACAACATTATCCTTGCCAAGAAAGACGAGTTGGAAAAGTTGTCGAAAGAGGTGTACGGTGAGGAGGCTCTGCAAACTCTGTCTGATATATTCGAGACTCTATATAATGGTTTCGTAAAGACCATAGCCAATGAAGTGCTTGAAAGGTTAAAGATAAGAACATGTCCTTATTGCAATCGAAATTACGCATTTGCCGTGAAATCTTCTAACACAACAACAGGCAAGACATTCACTACGCGTCCCGAATTTGACCATTTCTATAATAAAAGTCAGCATCCTTTGTTGGCTTTGTCGTTTTACAACCTTGTACCTTCATGCTCAACATGCAATCATGGCAAGGCAACAGATGATATTGGTGTCAATCCTTATTTCGATGGCTTCCAGTCGAAATTTTGCATTTTCGATAAGATAAAGAAAGTACAATTGAACATCAATGAGATAAAGCGAACTAAAACAGAGAACGATTTTTCAGTTGGACTAATCCGCCCATCCTTAAACGAACAACAAAATATTGATGGATTGGGAATTGATGTGTTGTATGACAAGCACAAGGACTATGTGATGGATCTCATCGAAAAGTCTACAAGTTATGGCTCTTTGGAACAGAACCAAGCTTTGTCGGATGGTTTTCAAGGTATATTCCGAACTCCACAGGAAGTTTTTGATTTTGTATGGGGGAAATATCTGAACGAAGAGGATTTGGAAAATCGTCCTTTATCCAAATTGACAAAAGACATACTGGAACAATTAGGAATCATATAAACGTAAAAACAATATGGCATTCAAAATATTAAGTGCAACATTTTTGCAAGACGGCAAACATTCTTTTACTTTGGATTTTTCTCGGTTAGAAAGAAATTCACAAGATAGCCAGTTTACGCTATTGATAGGGAAAAACGGAGTGGGCAAAAGTCTTATATTGGAGGCTATCGTTGATTTTCTCTTTTATGTTTGGGTGAGCAATACCATGTACTCGATGTTGAGACGTTCTAAATACATCTTTTGCACCACACTTGTTTACTACATGAACGGAGCAACATGTAAATTAGAATGGAAAGATGGATGCCTACATTCTTATATAGATGGAGAGGAGTGCTCGTTCTCATTTGAAATGTTGCCAAGGATTGTAGCTACAAGTTTTAGTCTTTGTGATAAGTTTAAGGTTCCGCGAAGTAATGAAAGAGAGCAGTTTCATTTTTATAAGTATATAGGGGCAAAAGTCAATGGAAATATGATTTCTCCCACCTCCATTTTGTTTACTCTTCTCAGCAATATTGCAGCAGCCTCGCAAGAACAACTTATTCGAATCAATAATGCCATCAATGCCATTGGGTATGAATTGTACATCTCATTTAGATTTAAATTACAGGCTGTAAATGATAAATTCACCTTTAATGAAGCATTGAATGACTTCGAAATGAAAGCTAAGGAAACTACCTATGCAGGCAGGAAATTCCGACAACTGAATTTTGATGAGAAACAAGTACTTTTCGATTTTTATGAGAAGATAAAGGAAAACAAGGATACCATAAGTGTAAATATCGATTTTACTGATGGAAAAGACTTAGAAACGAAGAGACATGATGTTTATGCTCTCTATAAATTCAGACAAATGGGCATCATCAATCTGAGCCAAATATCATTTCGTAAGGTTTCCAAAGATTTCGTTTCTTGTATTGACATGAGTTCTGGTGAGTTCAATATGCTGGCAACCATCATTAGCGTAGCTTCTGTGGCAGAGCAAAATGTTTTGGTTTTAATGGACGAACCAGAGATAAGCCAACATCCATCTTGGCAAATGTCGATTATTGACTACTTGGACAAATGTCTTAAAGGACAATCTTGTCATCTGTTGATAGCAACACATAGTAATTTTTTGGTATCAGACTTACCTCTGAAACGTTCCGAAGTGTTGCATCTATATAAAGATGAAAGCAATCTGATAGAATCGAAAAGAATAGAAAGTAATACTTATGGGTGGTCGGCAGAAGAAGTGTTGTTAAAGGTGTTTGATGTGCCGACAACACGCAATCGTTATTTGGCTGCTATTGTTGGAGAACTGATGAATGGAATATCTAATGACACCATCAAATTCGAAGAGGTGCAGAAAAAAGTTTGCTTTTTAAAAGAAATCGTAGGCAATCTGAATGACATTGATCCTATGAAGAAAATCATAGAGACTATTATTGAGACGTTTGAGGAATGATTCTGTTATGAATTCAAGAGAAGATTTTATAATAGACAAAGCATATTCTTTGTTGCCGGAAGATAAGCAAACAATAGCTAAAGTTATTGGGAAAGGGCATCTTTCTACAAATTCGTGGAGCGACAAAGAACTTGACACGTTTAAGGAAAACATACGCGACTATCTTCGTGAGAAACAAAATGGATATTGTGCTTTTTGCAGAATGAAGATGCATGAAGAGAATGCAACGGCAGAACTAGAACATATAGTAAACAAGGGCAGCCGATTGGACTGGATGTTCTTCCCTCAAAACTTGATACTTTCCTGTAAGTTGTGTAATACATCAAAAAGCACGAATAAATCATTAAAGGACATGTCCGTCTCTGATTATCCAAAAGATGGTGGTAGCTTTCTTTTTGTCAACCCTTATTTCGATAGATATAGTGAACACATAGAGATAAAGAACGGCATATTGTATCATGGCATAACTCCAAAGGGGATATATACAGTGGACAAGTGCCATTTGAATAGGATGAATCTTACTATTGCACGTGCTGAAAATGTTATTGAGAATAGCAAGAATGGCTTTATTAGTGTGTTTATGATGATAAACAATCCAGCGTATGCCAAGGTTGTTGAGGATAAAGATAAAATTATTAAGAGATTGCATTTAAAGGAAAGAATGCAACAATATAAAGCAAAACACAAACAATGAAAAATAATAAGAGTCAATTAGATACTTTTCTCCTTAAACGCATAGAAGAGAATAGAGAACAGTTAAACCACAACTTGGATTCCACATTACAAGTGGAACAAGCTTGTCTTGAAGAAATTGTAAAGAGTATCACTCATTGCAAGGACAATATCGCTAACTGCAATAAAATTTTGGATAAAGCGAGTTTGACTACAATACCAGCGTGGACAGCCAAGAAAGAGGCTTTTATGGATAACTTGACGATTTGGAACACCTTAGGGCATATCCAGATGGCAAGCATCGAGATGAAACAATATACGAAGCGACTTTCGGCTGAGAATGATGAATGGGAACTACAAGATGCGATAAAGGCAGCATATATAGCCATTTATGAGACTTCTGAGAAGTTGATTAAAAATATAGGTAAGATAATGAAGTTTATCAATGGTAATTTTCTAAGCTATGATTACTCCGCTTTGAAGGAAGCTAAGAAGAATCTTGCAAAATTTAGGGAAGACAATGCTAACGAACTTAAATATGTGAGAAATAACGTCGCTGCTCATCGTGATAATGATATTTGCAACCAACTTGACACTTTGGACGGATTGCATCTGTCGGATGCTGTTAAATTGGTGGTTGAATATGGAAACATCATCAACGAATTGGGAGCTGTCGTTAGCCCGATTAAAGATTTAGGAATAAGGAAGTTGAATATGGTATATAGTTGATAGAACATTAAACAATATGGAACCAAACAACCCTCAACACAAATCTTTCCTTTGGCACCTCGACTTCGAGCCATTCACATGGCACACGTTCTACGGAGAGCAATGCCCGCCATTTGTTACCGAAGAGAACAAGGTGGCATGGCGACGCTATCTGACAAAAGTCATCAAGAAGCATCTGAAGCCTGAGACGATGGACACTTCCGAGTTTAAGGAGATAGAAACGAAGATAAGGGAAGAGGAACTGCTGCGCATACAATGGGATGAGAAGAGAAAGCGGTCTATGGAGAAGCAACGGTATCGCGCCAAGATGGAACGACCAAGAATCAACTATATTCCGAAAGGGCTAAGTGTGGATTATGAAGAGGAATATTCCAAGTACCTGATGCAGGAAGTGTCCTTCGTGCCAAGGGACAATGATGACTTCATGGCTCAGCTTCGATTGTTGGAGCGGTGGCACAAAAAATCCATTCCTCAGATATTAGCCAAGAACAGACCAGATGCTGCGTATGCCATCGCCATATCGCTGTGCAAGCATATTCCATTGCTTATCAACCGTGATGATATACAAGAACTGGTCGGTGAATACAAAAGACGTATCGGCAAACTGATATTCGACAGCTACCAAGCCTTGGTGGAGACTGTCAAGGCATGGAACAATGAGGAGAAACGACAGGAGGTTTGTCGTTTCATCGCTGAGAATGCAGGACAATACCAGCACTATCGAGGAATGAAGAATAGGCTGATGGAATTGATGCCAGAGAAGCCTTTTGAGGGTGAGCCTGTGACTGTGACTCGTGAACCGAATGACTATGAAAAACCATTCATGTAATTTATCAACCACACAAACTTTACTAACTTATGAAACAGAACATAATGAGAGAAGCCCCTATACTTTTACCAGTATTTACAACGAGTGTGCCTTTGGATTTTCCGTCAGAAGGCACGTTTGCGTTCAATAAGAAGACCAACAAGCAGTTGGAGGTGACGGTGAGAATCAACGAGCACCAGTACTTCAACATGAACTTCTTGAACCATGACGGATATATCATGGCGTGCTGCCGTTGGGCGCATGTGCTGGACTTTACGGAGAATGGACTTGACCGCATACAGATGATGATCAAGCGGCATTTTCAGAAGAAATATCCTGTTATCAGTAGTCTGTATGGTCAGCATACCGATACGGCTGAAGACATCCATATCTCCACCATCGGCTTTGAGGGAAATCCGAAGGAGTGGTATATCTCCATGCGTATCTATGGCGAGAGATTCGATGACTTGATGCATGGCAATCCGCTGATTAACGTGACGTTTGCCTCTGCCGTGGGCAATCTGTGCATGGCGAGTGTGGATGTATTCAAGGAAATCATGAAGAGCGATGCCAAGCAGCCAAAAGTGCTGTTGAAGGAGTTGACCGACATTGATGAGATAGACAAAGACTTTGACTTTGGCAATTATCTGGATGCAAGGAATCCTGAGACTGGTGAGATTATATCGACTGCGAGGGAGGATGGCAAGGCTTCGGGGGTGGAACTGCCTGAGGAAATAGATATGCCATCTTGCATGGATGCATATCCAACCCATCTATATATATCGGCATTCATGAATACGCTGAATGACAAGGAATTTGTTGTGTTCTGCAATGCTCTGTATTTCGAAATCAAATCAAAGGAGCAAGCCATGATAGAATTTGGCTTTACCAAAGATAGCGAAATGAAATATTTGGATGATTATGTCCCTGCTATCGGTGATAAATTGATTGCAGGAGAAGAAGCCAAAACGGAACGACTGCTGATAACCTCTACAGTTTTACTCATGATGTCAGGTATGCATGACCCTTTGTTTGAAGAGATGTTCCATATCAAAGAGACGGAAGCAGGGAAGTTTGCCGTAGAAATAGAAGGACATGTCAGTAAGTTGATATGGAGGAAATGGGACACCAACTACTTGGAAGAAATCGTGAAGCAAGTGAAAGAAATCAATGAAAGAAATCAAGCTCTTTGATTACCAAGAGGACATGGTGGAACGGATTGAGAAGGCGTTGTGCCTTCATCGGTCCGTGATGGCGCAAATGCCAACGGGAACAGGTAAAACCTATCTGTTGACGGCGGTCATCGACTCTTTTGTGAAGAACAATCCAAATGTGAAGGTTTGGATTGTTGCGCACCGTCGGGAATTGGTTTCGCAAATAGAAGAAACCATACGGAAATTCCATGCTTATTCAATAACAGCCAATGATTCTCTATTGACATCAGTAAAAGCCATGTCGATTCAATGGTTGTCAAAGCATTATGACGAGATTGAGAATGAGCCGGGGATGTAGTGATTGACGAGGCGCATCATGCGCTCGCCAAGACCTACAAGGAGATGTGGAAGAGATTTCCGAAGGCTAAGTTTCTGGGGCTGACGGCTACACCTTGCCGACTGAATGGCAAGGGATTCACGGATTTGTTTGATGTGTTAGTGCAGTCGTGGAGTGTTCCTGAATTTATCTGTAAGGGAAGGTTGGCAACTTACGACTTTGTGAGTATCAAGTCGGATGGTGTGACGCAACGGCTCATCGACTCCTTGCAGAAACGAGGGGCGGATGGTGACTATCAGAACAAGGAGATGGATATGTTGCTGAATAAGCGACCGAGCATAGAAAGGCTCTATCAGAGTTTTACTGATTTTGCTAAGGACAAGAAGGGTATCGTGTATGCCATCAATATCAGTCATGCCAAGAAAATTACGGAGCTGTATCAAGAGCATGGGGTTAAGGCGGTTGCCATTGACTCGAAGACACCTGCTACGGAAAGACAACAAGATATTGAAGCTTTCAAGAAAGGCGACATCCAAGTAGTGGTGAACGTGGACATCTTCTCGGAGGGCTTCGACTGCCCTGATGTGGAGTTCGTACAGTTGGCTCGTCCTACGCTGTCGCTTGCCAAGTACTTGCAGATGGTGGGACGCGGACTGCGAGTAGCTAAGGGGAAGAAGAACTGCGTCATCATTGACAATGTGGGATTGTATCGGGTGTTCGGTTTGCCTTCACAAATATGGAACTGGAATGCGATGTTCGAGGGACGAATAAGCAAAAAGGATGTGCAGGAAACTGTGGACATGAGCATAGCCACTACAGCAGCTGTAATTTCTGAAAAAGATGGGAAGGCGAAACGTGACGTTGATTCGGAAATGATGATGGTAATGAGCCACGACCTGCTGACACAGACCTTTGAACTGCAAAAGGAAGACGAAGAAATCATTCGAAAGCGTGAGAAGTTGCTCAGTGGCGGTATGGGAAAAGTGAAGTTTGTCGGTAAACAATTAGTGAGATTGACTGAGCCAAAGAACAACAGAATGGCATACGTGGATTTGAAGAACATGAACTATGTTACTTGGATATGTACCGACAGGGAGGTACCCCGAGTGGTGAATGTAGGTGGTGTGGAATTTGTGAAATACCACAAAGAATTGCATAGCAGAACTAAAAACGAATTCCAAGCCTATTATACGCCTGGTTGCATCGAAAACATTGGCTTCTATAGTCGGTATGTGTATGGTTCTAGATTTCACATGTGCAGAGTTCTGGAAAACGACCAATCGCATTTAGGAGGACATTGTGCCATTTTCCTGCATAACGACCCTGCGGAATATTATTGGTTGAGCGGTGAGTTGCACGATGGCAGTTTGGTGGTGATGAGTGACAGCCATCGCTATTACTGGGTGGAGAAAGAAAAGCAGAAGGAATATATCGGATGCGCCAGGAGTTATGAAGAAGAGCGCAAAATGAACGAGCGACT
>ERZ808252.744-NODE-744-length-28557-cov-5.480072_pt1 | contig 28557 bp, 22 predicted proteins | sample MGYA00521242_ERZ808252 | MGnify/ENA primary metagenome ERZ808252 (study PRJEB31516, sample SAMN03275581) | gut metagenome | biome: mammalia-associated habitat; material: feces | host: Papio cynocephalus | place: Kenya | collected 2012-08-07 ...
TTCCCACTCCTATAAACTTGTCGATGTGATAGTTGTTGGCCAGATCGGCTATATCGGCATAAAGCTCGCCCATATCCGTTCCCGTTTGTAGCATGTCGCTCAATATCAAGGTGAATTTGCGGTCTTTGCGGTCCTGACGGCGGTTCATGAAGTCGAGAGCTATCTCAAGCGATTTCAAATCGGAGTTGTAGCTGTCGTTTATCAAGGTGCAACCGTTGATTCCCTCTTTCACTTCCAGGCGCATGGCTACCGGTTCGAGGCGGGCCATACGCTCGGCAATCGTTGCCGCATCCATTTTCATATACAGGCACAAGGCCAGACAATGTATGGCATTTTCGACCGAAGCCTCATCGATAAAGGGAATCGTAAATGAAGCCTCTGCACCTTTATTATAGATGTATTTTATCAGCGTGGCGTTGCTTTTTGTCTCAACATGGCTGATAAAAACAGGGGCATCGCTACTATGGCGCGACCAGGCAAACAATTGAAGCTCATAGCCGCATTCATTCAGACATTCCGAGATTATTTTATCGTCTGCATTGTAGATAAGTACTTCGGCATCCCTGAAAAGCTGCAGTTTCTCGAGACACTTTTCACGCATGGAGTGGAAATTCTCTTGATGGGCCTTTCCTATATTGGTCATGATGCCCACCGTCGGTTGTATAATCGATTGCAGGGCTTCCATCTCGCCCGGTTTTGAAATTCCGGCCTCGAAAACGCCTAACTGCGTGTGCTCGTCGATAAGCCATACCGAAAGCGGCACACCGATCTGCGAATTATAGCTGCGTGGTGAGCGCGTTACATTTATTGAAGGCGACAAAAGCTGATAGATCCACTCTTTTACAATGGTTTTTCCGTTGCTTCCGGTAATTCCCACCACTGGCAGTTCGAATTCTTCGCGGTGACGTTCGGCCAGACGCTGAAGGGCTGTTTTCGTGTCGGGAACGCGTAAAAAGTTGGCGCGTGGAAACAAGGCCATGTCCAAAGGCAATTTTTCGACAACAAAGTTGCGCACGCCGCGTTCATATAGCTGCGGAATGTATTTGTGCCCATCGTTGCGGGCTGTAGCCAGGGCAAAAAACAAGGTTGCCTCGGGAAAAACCAACGAGCGGCTGTCGGTCAACAGCCATCCTATACGACTTTCGGCATTGCCGAAACGATGCGCTCCGATAAGCGAGGTGATTTCTTCAATCGAATAAAACATATTCTACTTTTTCATTAAAACAATTTGCCAGAGCGCAAAGTCCCTGATTAAAAGCGGTTACTTGTAGCTTTCGTGCAGACGCGATTCTATCTCGTCAAGCTCATTATTGAAGACAAAGTTCGGATATTTTTGGCGTAACGTACTTATTTTGTCTGCTAATTTAGTTAAAAACCTCCTGTACTCCTCTGTACAGGCATTAAACGGTCTATGGCCAAGCGACAGAAGCACCCTGTTCCATTCTTGCACAAAAGCAGACGCTTCGGGCGACATCCATTCTTCCACGAAAATGTCCCAAATATAGGCCGCCGCCCTTTGCGAAGGATGCAGCAGGTCGTCGGCATAGAACCTGTAGTCACGAAGTTCATCGGTCATGATTTCATAGGCAGGGAAATAAAAGCAGTTGTCGGGATAGTGCTTCATGATTTCGTCTATAGCGAGAAAAAGCGTGGATTTGCTGATTTGATTCTCATGCATCCCGTACTTGGCATAACGGTAAGGGCTTACCGTAAAGACAATCTTAAGATGCGGACGCAAACGCAACAAACCTGAAAGCACCCGCGATTGTTCAAGTATGTCGGCAACCGAAAGACGGCATTCTTCAAACATAGCCGCAGGCTGTTTGTGGCAGTTGGCAACTGCGACATGACCGTTTTTCAGAAAATAACAATGATTTGCTCCCAACGTCAGGAACAAAACATCGAGGTCGCTAAGCATCCGCGTGGCACGCAGCAACGATTCATTGACAAGCGACAGGCATTCGTCGGCCGACGTGGCAGAAAACTCTGACGAATAGAGCCAGCTGCGCCACAGGCCGGAAGCATAGAACAAATCGTCCTCCCTGAAAGGCCTGAAATCGGACACACCGCGCAAAAGCAACGACAAGGCAGAAAAAATGCTTTGCGGATTATAGAGTACGCCGAAAGGATTGACCAGGGCGCGAAACTTGTTATCGACAAGCCGACGGCCGATGTTTTCGGTAAAACACGAACCAAGCAGCAAACAAGTATCGTCTGGCTTCAAACGAAAGCGTGAAGAAGAAGCATCGACCAGCGTCGAAAAGTTGATTCTTTCCATGATTCTGCAACTACAAATTAAACGTCTGAAAATAAAACCCAGCAAAATTCATACGCAAAAATAGGCGTTTCCACCGAATATATTTTAATTTTGCATGATTATTTAAACCGGATAATGATAGGAACCGACGAAAAATATCCATTGCTCAACAAAATAGACTCCCCGAAAGACCTGAAAAAGCTTTCGGTGGAACAATTGCCCGAAGTGTGCAGTGAAATTCGGAATGAAATCATCAGTGTACTCGCACATAACCCGGGACATCTGGCTTCCAGTCTGGGAGCCGTAGAACTGGCAGTGGCACTTCATTACATTTACAATACGCCCGAAGACCGCATCGTATGGGATGTAGGCCATCAGGCCTATGCCCACAAAATACTGACGGGGCGGCGCGACCGCTTTAGCACAAACAGAAAATTCGGCGGCCTTTGTCCCTTCCCGACCCCGTTGGAAAGCGAGTATGACACGAACACCTGCGGCCACGCCTCCAACTCCATCTCGATTGCGTTGGGAATGTCGGTAGCCGCAGCAAGAGAAAAAAGCAATCGTAAGATTGTAGCCGTCATCGGCGACGGAGCCATGAGCGGCGGTCTGGCTTTCGAGGGTCTCAACAATGTGGCATCGACCGACAATGACATGCTCATCATTCTGAACGACAATGACATGAGCATAGACAGCAGTGTCGGTGGCATGAAACAGTATCTGCTTCACCTGCATACCAGTCCCACTTACAACAATATACGTTTCAAGGCTGCACAAAAGTTTGCGTCTTGGGGCTGGCTCACGGAACATCGGAAGAAAGCCATTCTGAGATTCAACAATTCAGTAAAATCAATCCTCTTCAATCAGCAAAATATATTTGAAGGTTTTGACATCCGTTACTTCGGCCCGATGAACGGCAACAATGTTCTTGAGCTTGTGCGCATCATACAGGAAATAAAGGACATGAAAGGCCCTAAGCTGCTACATATCCATACAAAAAAAGGAAAAGGATATGAAGCAGCCGAAAAAGAAGCCACGATATGGCATGCTCCGGGCAAATTCGATATCGTTTCGGGCAAGCGCATCGTAAAAGAAGAGTCTGAAAACACACCCAAATATCAGGTGATATTCGGAAAGACATTGGTGGAACTGGCAAAGAAGAACGACAAAATTGTTGGTGTAACGCCGGCAATGCCAACCGGATGCTCTATGGATATCATGATGAAAGCCATGCCCGACAGGGCTTTCGATGTAGGAATTGCAGAAGAGCATGCCGTGACATTTTCGGCAGGAATGGCCAAAGACGGCCTGCTTCCGTTCTGCAACATATATTCAACGTTTTCACAGAGAGCCTACGACAATATCATCCATGACGTTGCCATCCTTAATCTGCCTGTAATACTCTGCCTTGACCGCGCCGGACTTGTCGGCGAAGACGGAGCCACCCATCACGGAGCCTTTGACATTGCGGCACTACGCCCCATTCCCAACCTAACCATATCGTCTCCCATGAACGGAGAAGAGCTGAGAAACCTGATGTATACGGCACAGCTTCCGGGAAAAGGCTCTTTCGTCATTCGCTACCCCAAAGGAAAAAGCTGCAAAATGAACTGTGAAGCACCCTTCAAAGAGATTACCGTCGGGACAGGGCGCAAATTAAAAGACGGGGAGCACACAGCAGTTCTTACATTCGGGCCAATAGGAAACATTGCCGCCGAAGCTATTGCTGAAGCCGAAAAACGAGAAGCCGAAAAGGGGAACAGACTTTCAGTTGCCCACTATGACATGAGATTTGCAAAACCTCTTGACGAAAACATCCTGCAAGAAGTGGGAAAAACATTCGCTAAAATCATTACCATTGAAGACGGCGTGAAAGAAGGCGGCTTCGGTAGTGCTATTCTGGAATATTTGTCAGACCACGACATGCATCCGCAAGTAATCAGGCTGGGACTGCCCGATCACTTTGTTGAACACGGAAGCATCCAAGAGCTTTACAAACTTGTTGGCCTTGACAAAGAATCCATCATAAAGACAATCATATGAAAATCGTAATTGCCGGTGCCGGCGCAGTAGGCACTCATTTAGCAAAGCTTCTGTCGCGCGAACGGCACGATATCACTGTCATTGATGAAAATCCAGACAGGCTGACAGACCTTGCCAATAATTATGATGTCATGACAAAGTCCATTTCACCTATATCCATCGAAGGGCTGCGCTCCATCGGAATTGAAGATGCAGGGCTTTTTATCGGCGTTACACCACAAGAATCCGACAACATGACGGCATGCTTGCTTGCCCATAAGATGGGAGCAGGAAAAACCGTGGCACGAGTCAACACCTACGAATACATACAAAAAAAGAATCAGGAGCTGCTCCACAGCACCGGCATCGATTCAATCATTCTTCCTGAAATGATTGCAGCACAGGAAATCGCCGGAAACGTAAGCCGCAGCTGGATTCGCCAATGGTGGGAGGTCGAAAACAGCGATTTAGTCATGATGGGTATCAAGGTTCGCAACAACTGCCGTTTGCTCAACGTTCCTTTGAAAGACTTGTGCGGACCGGAATCTCCCTATCACATTGTAGCCATAAAACGCGGCGATGAAACAATCATTCCACACGGAAACGACATTATATATGCCTATGACCTGGTGTTCTTCATGACCACACGCAAATATATTTCCTATATACGTGAACTCACAGGTAAAGAGGATTTCCCCGATGTCAAGAATGTGGCCATCATGGGCGGCGGCATTACCACGCTTTTTACCGCACAGCTCCTGCCCGACTACATGAAAATAAAAATCATTGAGCGGGATGAGCAACGTTGCCGCGAGCTGTTCGAACAATTGGACAACAGAAAAGCGATGATCATACATGGTGACGGACGCGATATGGCACTGCTGCAAGACGAAAACATACCCAACTCGGAAGCATTCATAGCCTTAACGGGAAGCTCCGAGGCAAATATCCTAAGTTGTCTGGCGGCCAAGCGAATGAACATACACAAGACCATTGCTATGCTCGACAACCTGAGCTTTGTCAGCATGGCAGAAAGCCTTGACATAGGAACTCTGATAAACAAACAGAACATTGCCGCAAGCTACATCTATCAAATGATGCTGAAAGCCGATGTAACCAATGTAAAAAGCCTTGTTGTGGCAAATGCCGACGTTGCAGAATTTAAAGTAAAAGAAGGAACCAAAATCACTCACAGGCAAATCAAGGATTTACGGCTTCCGGAAGGTGCCACATTGGGAGGCTTGGTACGCAACGGACAAGGCCTGTTGATAAATGGTAATACACAAATTCAAGCAGGCGACCGCGTTGTTACGTTCTGCATCGGAAATGATTTACGCAATCTATCCTCTTTCTTCTGATGTCGGTACTCAATTACAAAATACTATCACGAACCATCGGTTCCCTGCTCTTTGTTGAAACAGGGATGTTCCTTGTCTGCCTGATTGTAGCGGCCATTTATAAGGAAGCAGACATGACAGCCTTTGCCTTTTCGTCTTTACTTACATTCTTCATCGGATTTATATTGAAATATATCGGACGTTCGTCCGGTAAAACGCTCAATCGCCGTGACGCATTCTTTGTTGTGGCAGTTACATGGATTGTTTTTTCAACCATAGGGATGCTTCCGTTTCTGATGACAGGCGTATGCCACAACATCTCGGATGCTTTCTTTGAAACTATGTCGGGTTTCACCACAACAGGGTCTACAATCATCAACAACGTAGAGACTTTGCCTCACGGAATTCTCTTTTGGCGCAGCCTAACCCACTGGGTTGGCGGATTGGGTATCGTTATTTTTACGATGGCACTTCTACCGAGCGCAGGTGAAAGCAATATCAGACTTTTCTCGGCCGAAGCAACAGGACCGACCCACGAAAAACTACATCCAAGAATACGAACCACCGTCAAATGGCTGTTCCTGCTCTATTTCTTATTGACATTGGCTTGTTCTGTATCATTATGGCTCTGCGGCATGAATGTATTTGACAGCATCAACCATGCAATGTCGACCATCTCTACCGGAGGATTTTCCACGCACAATGCAGGCATTATGTTCTATAACTCAGCAGCTATAGAATATATCGAAATCGTTTTCATGTTTCTTTCGGGAATTAATTTTTTCCTGCTATACCTGATTCTCCAAAAGAAAAGTTTAAAGATGCTCGTACAAGACAGCGAATTCAGGTTCTATACTTCATGTATACTGATAACCGCCATGATAGCAGCCATTGTTCTTGTTTTGTACAGCGGCTACAATGTTGAGCATGCCTTGCGATCGGCCCTTTTTAATATAATTTCCGTGCAAACCACTACCGGATTCGTTTCAGAAAATATAGCCTTGTGGTGGCATCCTGTGTGGTTCTTCCTCTTTTTTGTAATGATTGCCGGCGGATGCGCCGGTTCCACATCCGGAGGTATCAAGTGCATCCGGCTTCTGACATTGGGGAAGACTGCAACCAATCATTTCAGACATATGCTTCATCCCAATGCATACATTCCCATCCGCGTCAACCACACGATTGTTTCAGAGGCTGTAGAACAGAGTCTTATGGCTTTTCTTTCCATGTATGGCGTGTTGCTCGTCATTGGCACCCTTTGCTTTGCCGTCATGGGAATTTCTTTTTTTGATTCTCTCAATATCGTAATATGCTGCATTTCAAATGTAGGTGCCACCGATGGCCTGTCATATACACCTGTCACCAACCTTTTCACCTTGCCTGACGCAGGCAAATGGTTGTGCTCATTCTTAATGTTAGCGGGGCGTCTTGAAATTTTCCCGTTACTGCTACCCCTTGTCCCTGCTTTTTGGAAAAACAATTAACCCAAATGAAAACCATGTCACCATTGTCCAAGCCTATCAAGTTTCGCCCAATCCTGAAGCAAACCCCCTGGGGTGGCAATCGCATCGTTCCTTTCAAGCATATGAACGATGCCATCGACCATATCGGTGAAAGCTGGGATATTTCAAGTGTCAACGACAATATTTCCATTGTGGCCGAAGGTGTTTATGCCGGAACGACGCTGAACGATATGATATCACGGTTTCAAGCAGATTTGGTGGGGCATAAAGTATATGCAAAAAACGGCAACCGCTTTCCATTGCTCATCAAGTTTATAGATGCACACAACGACTTGAGCATACAAGTACACCCCAACGACAAGATTGCCGGCAACCAGGGCTACAGCAATGGAAAGACCGAACTATGGTATGTGCTTGATGCCAAGCCGGACGCATCATTGCTGTGCGGCTTCAACAAGGAAGTTACAAAAGATGAATATCGCAGCCGTGCTTGCGACGGCACCATTTGTGACATCATCAAAAGATTTCCCGTAAAAGAAAACGACTGTTTTTTTATTCCTGCAGGACAAGTACATGCTATCTGTTCAGGAATTTTTCTAATTGAGATACAGCAGACAAGCGATACGACCTATCGCATCTTTGACTATAACAGAAAAGGAATTGACGGGAAGTTGCGCCCTCTTCATATCAACGAAGCAGAGCAGGCCATTGACTTCAACGGAAAGGACAAGGGAGGAAAAATTGATTACGATTTCCTGCTCAACCACCGCAACGAAATAGTTAAATGCCCCTACTTCACCACATCTTCCTATGGGCTCACCCTTCCATTGACAATTCCTTTAAAAACTGTGGATTCTTTTGTCATACTGATAGCATACAGCGGATGTTTTACAATAAGTCTGGACCACAACGAACCAATGCAGGTCAATGCCGGCGAAACCATTCTTATTCCGGCATCAGCCGCATCGGCACATATTGTGCCCATAGACAACAGCTGCCATTTCCTCAGCGTACACATAGACTAAGACAATTCTTTTAAGGAGATAGGACTGTTCGTCCTTCAATTCCATTCATACAGAATTTTATTGATGTAACTCATCGGACTGAAAGGGAGCAAATCCAGACGAAAAGGCTGAAAAGAGAAAAAGAAAGGTGGTGATTTATGTGACAATGCACGCTGACTAAGACAGAATGGTCAGAAGCTGTCGTAGACACGGGCATAGGCGTCTTCGATGACTGAAGGAAGAAAACGCTTGGCGTTTTCCCTTCCTTTGGCTATGAGGTTGTCGCGATAGGCTGCATCTCCGGTTACTTTTTTTATGGCTTCGCGTATTTGACCGATATCACGAGGATTTTCAACGTAACAGGCTGCATCTCCGCCAACTTCGGGCATGGGAGCAATGCGCGAGGTGATAACGGGACGCCCTGCCATGTTGGCTTCGAGGATTGGCATTCCGAAACCTTCGTAGAGAGAGCAAAAGAGCACCATATCCGATTGGCAATAAAGGCCGTAGATTTCTTTGTCGGTCAGGTCGGTCAGGTTTTCACAATCCACCTTGGTCTCTTCTATGGCCTTGCGGATTGCGGGTGTAAGTTTTCCCACTATCGTTACGCGGCAGGACAGCCCTTGAAGTGCATGAAGCTCGCGCTCCACATTCTTGTTCCATCCGGTGCCTATCATCAGTATGCGCGGACACGCGGCATTGAAGGTCTTAGGAGAGTAGCTGAATATGGAGGTATCGATGGCATCGGGTATCACTACGATGTCGGTGCGCGAAGTGAAACGCATTAGGGAACGCCGGGTGTTTTCGGAGATACAGACGATGCGTCCGACAAATTTCAAAGGCCAGACAAAGTAGGTATACTTGAAAAACAGGCGTTTCGCCCACGATTGGCTGTTGTCTGCCATCACTGTATCATGAACCGTCAAGACTGACCGGCAACCTATCAAAGCCAGCACCATATAGTGATAATCGCCTGTAAGATGGTTGATGCCCTCGCGGTCGCGATGACGGCATACATAGAGCAGGTTGCGGAACATGGAAATGATTCCTGTTGTATGATAAGGCACAGTGTAACAGCATACCCTGCGCGTTTGTTTGAAATAGTTGACAAACACTTGAGAGACTTTGGCAATGCTGACACCGGCCGAAGGATGGCGGAAGAAATAGGTGATACGACTGTTCATGGCACAGAATTTTATTCAAACAAAACGCAACGATATGGATTGAATATATCCACACCGGAAGATTCTATAAACCCATTTATACCTTTCGTCATGGTCATCAAACCATAAGCGAAGAACGCAAGATAGTAAATCTTGCGAGTGGCATTGTCCTTGAAGACATAAAGAGTCATGGGGACGATGAGAATTTCAAAAATATTGAAAGGAAGAGCACCGCGGTTCACTATGACCTGCAATAGGGTATTATTGAATAAAAGGTAAATGCACAAGGACACAAAGTAGAGATTGAAAAATAAGGAAAAGTATTTGACTTTCTTGAATGCATCGAAATAAATCAGTATGATAAGCACCCATATCATACGTTTGGCGATGCCCATCAGTTGGGCAACCAGCGGAATGGCTTTTGAACCCTCGTAGGCATATTTGTCGGCCTTATCGCCGAGATCGCTTCCCAACAGATAAAAGAGCTCAAGAGGCAACTTGCGGATAAGACCGGAAACGGCAATCGCTAAAAACAAGGAAATGCTGACAATATATACTATCCTTTTGAATGGACGATTGAGAAAATAGGCAATAGAAAAAAGAAGGGCACCGTTATGAAAAAGCATAGACAAAACCATGCAGGCTATAAACGGATAGGGTTGACGATTGAATATGAATCTAATGGAATAAAACGATATGGCAAGGGCTATGTATTGGCGGTTCATGCCTAAATATCCGAGCATCATCGCATACAAGAGAGCAAGACTCAGTAGCGGATAGGCGGCATACTTGTATATGGTTGAACCTATAAGTGAATATACAATGACGGCATGGAGCAAAAGAAACACAGTGTACTGGTCGGTAACAGTACGAACTATCTTATTGAGCAATACATAGCCGGGCTCAAAATAAACGGCATCGCCCTTAACAAGAAGGCAATAACGAAAAAAACGGTAATAGACATCCCAATCGGTAGCTATGAACCAACGCAAACCGTCGTGCAGGACCAACCAACACAAACTGAAGAAAAATATGCGCGAAACGTATTTCTGATTGTCCGAAAAGACATTATAAAAGCCTAATGCGAACAATGCGATAAGCGTGGCATAGTAGATCATGGCTCCGATAGGACATCAATCGTTTCCAATGCCCGTCTTTTCCGACTCAGACGGCAAGGGCCGGTCACTGCACGAAGCATCGTCACCCTTATGCGGTTGCCGTGACAATTCACGCTCGCGACGGAAATAAAGATAGGCCGTCACCGCCAACATGGACATGGCAAAAAACATGACAATGGTGCGCATTCGCTTGGGACCGGCAGGAAGCAGCGGCACAGTGGCCGACTCGATGGTCGTGAACACAGGAGTCTTTTCCTGGACCTTAGCCTTTGAAATCTGAAGCTGCTGGGCAACCTGAGAATAAACATTATAAGCCAGCTGCATCTCATTCTCCAGATTTGTCTCTTCGGTCTTATACGAAGCAAGGTAGAGTTCCTCATGACTGTCGGCATAATCGGCATACTTCTGACGGGCTCTTTCATAATTGCTCTTGGCTTCAACCAAAAGTTTCTCAGAATAAGCCACATCCACACGCGCCTTGTTGGTTCGGTATTGTATGATAAAATCCTGAAGACGGTTCATGATGGAATCGGCAAACAAGGCCGACACGACAGGATCCTGTGCCGTAGTGACAAGAGTAATGACATTGGTATGCTTATCGACGGAACAATTGATGGAAGCACCGATGGCCTGAGCAATGGCATCCTCAATCAAAGACAATCTGAAAGGATTGACACCCTTCTGACCTGAAGATGCAGATGGAGACGCTTCTTTCTTGAAAAGATTGGAAATACCGTTCCTTACATATATGATAGGATATTGCCAAAAAGGTATCTTCTGCATCGTGGTTAAATAATCATAGAGCGAAACAGGCACAGTATTGTCCTTCGTATGGACCTGAATGTCAAACAGACTGACCAAAAAAGACTTTGACCTGAACAACTCGGGATACAGCTCTGGATAAATGGCATCTTCGCCCGACGAACTGCCGCCAATCTTGATGTTTGCAAGCGAAGCAAGCGAGCTGAGAGCACCGCCGGAGCCCGTAGACTCTTCGGGTGCAAGCTTGACTTCTGTAGAATAGAAACGAGGCAGACTGTAAACGTATATTGCCGAAAAAACTATGGCAACAATACCGACCTTTACATAAATGCGCTTGAAACCAAGGCAATACTTAAAAATTTCAACAAAATCTATCTGACGCTTTATATGCGGAACTTTGTTCTCCTCCATAGCCTTTTTCTTTATTTAAGCAAGATGGCAATAATTGAAGCCAATGAAGCCGTCATTGTTCCAAGACTGACTATTTCGCCCAACGACATCTTGTTTTTCTTACGCTTGGAAGGAATCACGATATCACAACCCGGCTGAATGTCGTTCGCTGACTTTACTTGCGTTACCGTACCATTCATATTAATGGCAAAGATATGATTTGTTTTCGCATTCATTCCATATCCGCCGGCTTTGTTGACATAATACGATAGCTTGGCACCTTTTTTATAGGCAACCGTAGTAGGATACATCACCTCACCATTCAGTGTCACAGTATTGTTGTATTGCGGCACGATAATGCGATCTCCTTCTTTCAATACCAAATCCCATTCGTCATTGCCGGGATGAGTGAGAGCCATATCCAAATTGATGCCAACGGGGCGCGTATCGCTCAATTCCAGCTTCTTTACGTCTATCGAATCGCTGCCGGAAACTATCTTCATCAAGGATTGCTGCTTGATTTTTTCCTCAGGCGTAAGCTTCCGCTCCAGACGCGCGCCTTTTGCATACGCTTCGGGTGTAAGGCCACCGCATTTCTTTATTACATCGCTCAAGCGTTCGCCTTTACGGCTCAGAGCATATTCACCAGAGAAGGCCACTTCACCTTCTATTTGCACATGCTGCTGCTCTATATAGCTTGGACTTTTTCTTACATACACCTCGTCAAACGGTTGAAGCACAAAGCCTGAATCTCCGTCTACCACAAGACCGTCTTTTAAGGCGAATGTATATGTTTTCGCTATTGTCTCCGATGTATTGACAGTCTTGTTGTCGCGTATTCTGCGCGACACATCGACTTTCACGAGCGAAGCCGCTTCTTTTAGACCGCCGGCTTGTATAATCAGATCCTCGATCGTGGTATTTTCAGAATAGTCATAAATTCCGGGATATACCACCTCTCCGTAAACAGACATTGTCTGTTCATTATATGAATCGGCTTTGCTGAGTATATATATGACATCTTCATTCCGGAGAGGGATATCCGCAACCTTGTTTTCCAACAATTCTTTCAAATTAAAGGATATGGTTGTAAGTGATTTGTCTTCTTTCTTGCGATGAAGCACAACGCGTTCTGCAAAAGCCTCGGGCTGTAGGCCTCCTGCCTTATTGATCAGGTCGCGTACGGTGCGGATTTCTTTTCCTATCTCATACATTCCGGCGCGATGGATTGCGCCTTTTACAACTACCATATTGTCGAATTTTTTCAAGGTAGAATCCACCGACACAGAGTCTCCGTCAAAAATTTTAAAGTTTTTCCGTTCAAACTCATCGATTGTAAACATAGAATAGCTCTCGCCATTTTTGCGGATAAGCCTTACTGTTTTTTTGTATGCGTCGCCGGAAAATCCGCCGGCATAATTCAATAAGGTTTCTACGCTTTCCGTCTTTTTCATTTCGTAATACATCGGCCGTTTCACCTTACCTGTTATGTTGACAAGGCAGTCGTATGTACCGACAATGATTACGTCGTTGTCTGCAAGTTTTATGTTTCCTTTCAGTTGTCCGTTAAGGATATAGTCATATATATCTACCGTTGACAGCAGCTTGTTGTTTCTGAATACTCGTATGTTTCTCAGAGTTCCTTCCTCTGTAACTCCGCCGGCCATATAGAGGGCATGAAATACGGTCGAGAATGCTGACAGGGTATAGGTGCCCGGAACGTTGACTGCACCCATTACTTGCACGGAGATGGTTTTTGTTTGTCCTACGGTGAGCCTTACTTTCGATCCTCCGAATTTTTGCCCTAAGGTGGCGCGTACACGTGCCGTGGCTTGTGCTACGGTTAATCCGGATACTGTTACGGGTCCGAAGTTTTCTATGTCTATCGTTCCTTCGGGTGAGACTGCGGTCGAAATTGATTTTTGCGAAGCGCCATAGATATCTATGAAGACATTATCGCCGGGTCCCAGTGTGTAGTTTGCCGGGGTTGCGATGTTCATACTGCTTTCGAAGGTCAGTTTTTTATTGTTGAAGATGTCATGTCCGAAGATTTTCTTTTTTTCTGTCCGCTCAAGGTCTTCGTCCTGGTATATCATCAGTGAATCGGGGAACATGAAGTCCAATGAATTGGTATAGTCTCTCAATTGCCGCCGTTCGTATTCGCTGTATTCTTCTTCCGAGAAGTCTGACTTTTCGTATTTTCTTTTTCTCAGTTTCTGGGCTTTTTCTTGTTTTTTGTCTCCGTTGTTGACTCTATTGCGGCTTTGCCCGGTTATATTTTTCGAGTCGAGGAGTTCCGAGCCGGCTTCTTTCTGGTATTTGTCGCGTACGCGCCTTATCTGTTCTATTTTGACTCCGCTTTGCACCAGTTTCACGGCTATTTGCTGCGGTGATGTCCCTTTCTTTTTTTCTTTCATCATGAATTCATACACATCGGCATCCGACATGCCGGTTTGTGCATAGGAGGGCAGTGCCGCCATCATAAATGACAGCAGCATATATATAAGGAGACAGTTTTTTCGCATGTTTGTTTTAGAATTTCTTTCCAAAAAGGATGGACGTGGCCGTTTCAAGGATGATCTTGAAATCCATTGTCAGGTTTCTATTCTCCAGGTAGTACAAGTCGCGATCGAGTCTTTTCAGCATTTTTTCCATTGTGTCGGTATAACCATTGTGCAAGGTGGCTTCCGATGTCACACCGGGGCGTAACTCGTACAGATATTGGTATCTTGAATCGTATTTCATTATTTTGTCGATAAAGTATTTGCGTTCCGGTCTTGGTCCCACCATGGTCATGTCGCCAATCAGGACGTTCCACAATTGCGGCAGTTCGTCGAGATGGTGTTCGCGCAGTATTTTCCCTATCGGTGTCAGGCGCGAATCTTTTGCCGTTGCCAGTTGCGGGCCGTCGGGCTCGGCTTGCTCTTCCATCGTCCTGAACTTATATATAGTGAATGGCTTTCCTTTATAGCCTATCCGTTCCTGCGAGAAAATGACGTGCCCCCCTTCTTGGATTTTCAACATCAGATATACGATGAGGAATACGGGCGAAAGCAATATCAGCCCCATGAGGGCGAAAACGACATCACATGTTCGTTTGACAAAGCGTTGCCAGGGTTTCATGGCGTCCAACTTCGCCTCTACATTTTCGGTTTTATTGAATATCGTTCTGTATACGTCTCTATATAACATTGTCTTCTTCAATTTTTGTGTACACTATAATAACCGCATTTCGGCTTAATTATTGCAAAGGTAGCATTATTTTTTTGCCTGTTTGTCTTTTTCGACAATGAATGCGTCTGTTTCTGCCATGTTCCGGCTATTTTTCTCCTCTTTGTAATTTCCGAAGTCAATTATTATATGTATATCGTTTTTTCTCCGTACTTTTGCCTTAAAATTTTCGGGCTAGACTGGATTTGACAGCAGGCCGGACGGACATGTAAGCATGCAGTGCTTTGATTGTTGGCACTTTAATCCTAACCTTCAAAATTTTATCTGGCGAAAATAAGTTCGCTCTCGCTGCATAGTCGAAGCACAGTAGACTGAGCTTAATCTCCGCACAAGGTGCAGAGACGAGACATCACACAATGGCTGTTGTTCCGAAGCTTATTGGGTTTGTGGTGTAGTAAAATCGGAAATAGCCTGTACCGGCCTCGCGGTTAGGGCGAAATTTTTAGAGGATATGTCGCAGGCACAAGTGGCCTCATCCTTTCCCTGCGGCAGACAACCGATGACGAGGACAAGCATGTAGAAAGCATCTCTATCCCTTGTTTGGACGGGAGTTCGATTCTCCCCTAGTCCACCCGCCGCAGCGCCGCTCCTTTTGAAAGGGAGCGGCACTGTTTTTCAGTTTCCCACTGCTGCGCACAACCAAAAATCGCCAAGGTAAAACCTTGGCGACAAACTTGTAAAACTTTAAGATTATCCGTGGGCGTTGACGGATTCGAACCGCCGACCCTCTGCTTGTAAGGCAGATGCTCTAAACCAGCTGAGCTAAACGCCCTTTTGTTTTTGAAGAACCTCAGAATCGCGATAACCTAATCTCTCAATCTTTTCTGATGTGGGCGTTGACGGATTCGAACCGCCGACCCTCTGCTTGTAAGGCAGATGCTCTAAACCAGCTGAGCTAAACGCCCGAGGTTTCTTCAAAAGCGTTGCAAAGGTACGACTATTTTTCATAACTCCAAATTTTTTCCTGCAAAAAAACGCGGCAATGCGTCTTTTTTCTTTTTCTTCGGGCGAAGAGCCGTCTCGCAGCCTGCTACAGACTTCTTGTAACTGCAGCTGTCTGCCGGCTTTTTGGAATGTATAATTCATTTTCTTTTTGCTTCCTGCCTTTATTTGCCGTAACTTTGCCATGTCAAACCAAGAATACATTATTATTATGAGATTATTTTCTGCCACATTGATATGTTTGGCCGCGCTTGCCGGCTGTACATCATCGCATCAAGCCTCTTCTTCGTCCGAAACAAGCGGTAACCCTATCTTTCCGGGTTGGTATGCCGACCCTGAAGGGGCCGTTTTTGACCACCAGTACTGGATTTATCCCACTTGTTCGCTTCCATTCGACAAGCAAACCTACATGGATGCTTTCTCCTCGCCCGACCTTGTACATTGGACCAAGCATCCTCGTGTGCTCGGCATTGAAAACATCAGCTGGCTGCGCAGTGCTTTGTGGGCTCCTGCAGTGATACATGCCAACAAAAAATACTATTTCTACTTTGGAGCCAACAATGTTCACGAGGGCGAAATCGGCGGAATCGGCGTTGCCGTGTCCGACAATCCGGCCGGTCCCTTTAAGGACGCTTTGGGCAAACCGCTCATCGGCAACATCGTTAACGGTGCACAGCCCATCGACCAGTTTGTCTTTAAGGATGACGACGGCGAGTATTATATGTATTACGGAGGCTGGGGACATTGCAACATGGTGCGCATGACGCCCGACCTGCTCGGCATCCGCCCGTTCAAGGACGGCACCACCTATAAGGAAGTAACACCCGAAAACTACGTGGAAGGCCCTTTCATGCTCAAGCGCAAGGGCAAGTATTATTTCATGTGGTCGGAAGGCGGATGGACAGGCCCCAACTATTTTGTGGCCTACGCCATCGCCGACAGCCCCTTCGGCCCGTTCAAACGCATCGGCCGCATCATCGAGCCCAATCTTGATATGGCCAACGGAGCAGGCCACCATTCTGTAATAAAAGGACGCGGCAAGGACGAATACTATATTATCTATCACCGCCGCCCACACACCGAGACCGACGGCAACAGCCGCGAGGTGTGTATCGAGCCCATGAAGTTTGACAAGGACGGTTACATCCTGCCCGTAAAAATCACGACAACAGGCGTCAAAGCCAGTCCTTTGAAATGAGTGTACACACGCAACCGATTTGCTCCCTTTGCTTTTAAAAACAAAGGGAGCAAATCAAAAACAAAAGGGAGCAAATTCCGTCTCGGACGCAGCAAATCGGAAGACTACCGCACCTGCACCCGCGAAAATAATAATAGCCGGCAATGTCTTTCGTCATAAAAAACCACTAAATTTGCAGTTGATACAACAAAGTTCATGGCAAAAAAACAACCAAAAGCATCACCGTTCAAAAGGTTAACAGACATATTCCGAATCAGAGAAGAACTGAAAGGCGAAACACTGCATTTTCTTCTCGGGCTGTGCCTCTTATTGGTATCTGTTTTCATGATAATGGCCTTCACGTCCTATATGCTGACCGGTTCAAAGGACCAAAGTATCCTCGAAGCTGCAGCCTTGGGAAAACCTTTGCAGGGAAGCCCCGACATAGAGAATGCCACGGGCTTTTGGGGTGCAAGAATGGCCTACTTTTTCCTAAACAACTGCTTCGGAATAGCCTCCTATTTCATTCCGCTGTTTCTCATATTCGCATCCATGAAGCTGATGCGCACATACCGGGTGCATCTGTGGCGCAAGTTTCTGAACTACGCATTCCTCATGATATGGATGTCAGTGGCACTTGCCTTTTTCGTTCCCGACAGCCTGCTCGAAAATCTGTCGTTTGCCCCCGGCGGCAACCACGGCAGGCATATTTGCGACAGCATCACACTCCAAATAGGCAAACCCGGCCTGTTCATCCTGATTCTTGCCACGGCAGTATGCTACCTTATCTACCTGAGCAAACGCACCATCATCTTTATCCGGAAGCTGATGCATCCGCAAGATTTCATTGCCAGATCAAAGTGGAAAAGCAAACCTGCTCCAACCCCTGAAAACACACCCGAACCGGCCCGGCACGAATTTACGGATCAGCAGCCCGTTGAAATCGACCTGACCGACGATGCCCATACCGAACCGGCAGCACCTGACGAAGCAGCCAACCGGTCCCGACAGCCCCGAAAAGCTTTGGCAGACACTGAGGACGAGCGGCAGGAAGAGCCATCGTTTACAATTGACAGCCCCAAAGCCGAAGCACCGGCCGAAAGCAAAATGCCCAGTGAAGACTACGACCCCAAACTTGACCTGGAGCTTTACAAATATCCCACCCTCGGGCTGCTCAAAAAATATGACGAGCCGCACAATGCCGTCGATATGGCCGAACAGACCGAAAACAAGAACCGCATCATCACCATCCTTCACAATTTCGGCGTAGAGATTTCAAGCATCAAAGCCACCGTAGGCCCCACCATCACACTCTACGAAATAACACCGGCACAGGGAGTGCGCATCGCCAAAATCAAGAACCTCGAAGACGACATCGCACTAAGTCTGAGCGCACTCGGAATACGCATCATCGCTCCCATACCCGGCAAAGGCACCATAGGCATCGAAGTGCCCAACAAAAAGCCCAACATCGTATCCATCGAAAGCATTCTGAACAGCAAGAAGTTTCAGGAAAACGACTTCGAACTCCCCATAGCACTCGGAAAGACCATCACCAACGAAGTATACATGGTCGACCTGGCCAAAATGCCGCATCTGCTCGTGGCTGGTGCCACAGGACAGGGAAAATCGGTGGGACTGAATGCCATTATCACCTCACTGCTCTACAAAAAGCATCCTTCCGAGCTCAAGATGGTGCTTGTCGACCCCAAAAAAGTCGAATTCAGCGTCTATGCCCCGCTGGCCAACTATTTCCTTGCGAAAGTTCCCGACGAAAACAGCGATCCCATCGTTACAGACGTGACAAAAGTGGTTCGCACACTCAAAAGCCTGTGCCAGGAGATGGACGACCGTTATCTGCTGCTCAAAAAAGCCGGATGCAGGAACATCAAGGAATACAACGCCAAGTTCAAGGCACGCCAGCTGAACCCCGAGAAAGGCCATCGCTTCCTGCCCTACTTCGTTATCATCATCGACGAATTCGGTGACCTCATCATGACAGCAGGAAAGGAAGTCGAACTGCCCATCGCCCGCATAGCCCAGCTGGCACGCGCCGTAGGAATGCACATGGTCATTGCCACACAGCGCCCTACCACCAACATCATCACGGGAACCATCAAAGCCAATTTCCCGGCGCGCATGGCCTTCAAAGTAACTTCGCAAATAGACTCGCGCACCATTCTGGACCAACCGGGAGCCAACCAACTGATAGGAAAAGGCGACATGCTGATATTGGCCGGCTCGTCCCTGCCGGTACGCGTGCAGTGCGCCTTTATCGACACGCCCGAAGTAGAACGCGTCAACGAATTCATATCAAAGCAACAAGGCTATCCCGGACCCTATGAGCTGCCCGAAATAGCCATGGACGACAACGGTTCGGCAGGCAGCCGCGGAGATATCGACGACAACGAAAAACTCGACCCCCTCATCGAGGAAGCAGCACGCCTGATTGTCATCCATCAGCAAGGTTCAACATCACTCATACAGCGCAAGTTTGCCATCGGATACAACCGCGCAGGCCGTCTGATGGACCAGCTCGAGAGAATGGGCATAGTGGGACCTGTCAACGGCAGCAAACCGCGCGATGTATTATGCAACGACGAGAACGACCTGCAAGCCAAACTAAGCAACTATAAATCCTAAACAACTATACAATGAAACAAGCACTTCCGTTCATACTGCTGCTATTCAGCTTCACGCTTGCAGCTTCGGCCAAAACCGACAAAAAAGCAAAAAACATTCTTGACAAAACCGCTGCAGCCCTGAAAAAGGCCGGCGACATAGAAACGCAATTCACTGCCACCAGCTTTAAAGGCGAAAAAGAAACAGGACGCATGACAGGAAAACTCTACCTGCACAAAGAAGCATTCCATCTGGTTTCCGACAAAGTAATTTACTGGTACGACGGCAAAACCATGTGGAACTTTGTGAAAGAAAACAACGAAGTAAACATCAGCAATCCTCCGTTCTATGATCAACAAGCCATGAATCCCTACACCGTCATCAGCCTATACAGAAAAGGCTATGAATACGACTACGGCGAAAGCACCCTGCGTGGAAAGTCATGCTATTGCATACACTTGCGTTCCATCGAAAAAACACAGAAAATCAAGGAAATGTATCTCGACATCGACAAAACTACCTTTTATCCCGTCTGCATACGAATGCGCAGAGGCAACGACGGATGGACCCGCGTGAGCATACACGCATACAGGGACCACCAAAAATACAATGAAGACAAATTCCGTTTCAAAAAGGAAGAATATCCATCAGCAGAAATCATAGACCTGAGATAAACCATTATGGAAAGAATCAAAAGCCTTATACTGGGCTCGGGACCGGCAGGCTTTACCGCCGCCATCTACATAGGACGCGCCGGATTCAAGCCGGTTATTTACGAAGGACTGCAACCGGGCGGACAACTGACCACAACGACCATCGTCGAAAACTTTCCCGGATTTCCGGAAGGCATCGATGCCAACGAACTGATGGACCGGATGCGCAAGCAAGCCCTGCGTTTCGGTGCCGAAATACGTCCGAACATCGCCGTCAAAGCCGATTTGAGCAAACAGCCCTATCGCATTACGTTCGATGACGGCAGCGAAGTCGAAGCCGACAGCATTGTAATTGCAACGGGAGCAACCGCCAAATACCTCGGACTGGCCGACGAAGAAAAATACAAGGGCGAAGGGGTCAGCGCATGCGCCACATGCGACGGATTCTTTTACAGAAAAAAGACAGTGGCCGTCGTAGGCGGAGGCGACACAGCCTGTGAAGAAGCCGAATACCTGTCAACATTAGCCAATAAGGTTTATCTCATCGTTCGAAAGCCCTACCTGCGCGCTTCCGACATTATGCAAAAACGCGTAAAGGAGAATCCTAAAATCGAAATCCTCTTTGAAACCAACACCACCGGGCTTTTTGGCGAAAACGGCGTTGAAGGCGCACACGTAGTCTATCGGAAAGGCGAAGCCGACGAGAAAAAATACGACATAGCCATTGACGGTTTTTTCTTAGCCATCGGCCATAAGCCCAACAGCGATATCTTCAAGCCGCAAGTCAGGACAGATGAAGCCGGATACATACTAACCGAGGGAAGCAGCCCTCGCACTGGCATTGAAGGCATATTTGCCGCAGGCGATGTGGCCGACCCACACTACCGGCAGGCAATTACCGCAGCCGCATCGGGCTGTCGGGCAGGAATAGAGGCAAGCCAATATCTCCGCGAAACAAACAAATGAAAAAACTCAAGCTGCTATTCATCTGCCTCGGGAACATATGCCGTTCTCCGGCGGCACAAGGCATCATGCAGGCATTGGTCGACAAAAAAGGTCTACGTGAAAACTTTTTCATAGACTCAGCCGGTATCGGCAATTGGCATGCGGGACAATTGCCCGACAGAAGGATGCGTACATGCGGGGCACGCCACGGATACGATTTCAACCACCGTGCACGGCAGTTCCGACCGGATGAAGACTTCAACAAATTCGATTACATTCTGGTCATGGACAATCAAAACTATAACGATATATGCGCCAAGGCACACGATGAAGCACAAAAGAGCAAGGTAAAAACCTTGGCTCATTACCTGTGCCATCATCCCGGGCAGCACGACATTCCCGACCCGTATTATGGCAACAGCTCAGATTTCGAATATGTAATCGAATTGCTCGAAGATGCCTGCACAGGTCTTCTGGAAAAGCTCACAGCCCACGCATAAGGCTGCGACGCTGCCTACGGCTTTTCAAACGGTAATAAAGATTGCAGAACGGCTGAACAAGATTATAGTACGGATACATAAAGTAATAGCGACTTCCGCCCAAAGTTGCCGAAGCCTTATTGAACAGTACATCGTCTAAAAGGATGAATATCAGCTCTGCTAAAGCGACGGCCGCAGCATAAATGTATTGCGTGCGCAACACAAACAATACAATCAAAGCGGCAGCAGTCCACAATGGCAAGTGCCAGCACCAGCTCGACAGTCCCCACGCACAGCGTTCCTTACGGCCGCATGAACCCAGATAACGGGCCGATTCGGCTTGAAAGAGTTTCATCGTGCGCCATTGATTCCCACGCAGCGGCGGCAGACGATGAACCCGTGTTTCTTTTCGTATAATGACCCCCGTTCGGCCGGGACGCGCCAAACTGTCGGCAAGTAGCACATCTTCGCCTCCAAGCAGACTGAGATTGGAAGAGAAGCCTCGATTGTCCAAAAACACACTTTTTCTGAAAGCGATATTACCTATGCAACCACCTATGGCTTTCCCATTTCGCCGTTTCGCCGATGCACGGAAAAAACGCATTTGACGCACCATATTATCAAGTGAATAGCGATTGGAACGCCAAGTGCCGTCATCATCATAATCCGTATATCCCAATACAAAATCATGAGCTTCGTCGCAAGCAGCGGCAAGAAAGCCGAGCCTGTCGCTGCTGTCGCTAATGCAATCGCTTTCCGTAAGAACAATCCAATCGTGGCGCGCAGCCTTGACACCCAAGGTCACAGCCAACTTGGAACGGCTCACATAACGAGCCGTTTCGGGAAGAAAAGTGTGGTGCACGTGCGGGAAACTTTGCTCTATGCGTTTTATAACATCCGAAGCACCATCGACCGATGCATCATCGACTACAATTATTTCAAATGCAGGATAGTTCTGCATTGCCAGCAGTTTCAAGTTGCGTTCCAAATCGTCTGCGCGGTTACGGATGATGACAACAACCGAAAGAGGGACACTGCCATCGGCAGGATTCGTCGGAAAAGCGAAATGATATCCCCTCAATCTATATAAAGGGAAACGCAAACAGGCATATATAATCCACGATACCGCCAAAAGAACGACGGCAATAATAACAGGGTAATGCTCCAATATATTCATCTTATCGTTTAAAATCAGGCGTTACAGATTCAGCAAGGACGCATAAGTCCGGCTCTTCTGCGGAATTCGGAACAAACAATGGCTGTTGCCACAGCAACGTTGAGGCTTTCGCTCGTAGCCCGTCCGGCAGGGAAACTCGGCACATAAAGGCGCTTTGATATGCCGGCTGCAACGGCTTCGGATATTCCGCCGCCTTCGCTGCCCATCACAACAAAGCCTTGCTGCGTCAATGGTGTTTCATAAATGTCGGTTCCATCAAGAAAGGTGCCATAGACAGGCACCGCGGCATTTTGCACCAACAGCTCTTTCAGATTTACATTATATATATGTACGCGCGCCAAGGCTCCCATAGTAGCCTGCACGACTTTAGGGCCGTAGGCATCGGCCGTATCGACCGAACAAAATATGTCGGTTATCCCAAACCAATCGGCAATTCTTATTATCGTACCGACATTACCCGGATCCTGCACACCATCGAGAGCAAGACAAAGGCGTTCAGCAGCTATCTGCGATGAAGCAGTTACGGCATCGGGCTTGCGAAAAACGGCCAGAACCTCCTGCGGATGCTGCAGAAAGCTGACACGGCGCAATTCGTCCGATGAGACTTTATCGATTTCGCAATCATGACTTGTTCCAAGATGCACGCGTTCCAGCCATTCGGGCAACGCGGCAATATAGACACAAGAAAAAGCCGATAGCAACTCTCCTACCACTTTTGGCCCTTCGGCGACAAAAAGCCCCGAAGCATCCCTGTTTTTCTTTGCCGCCAATAAACGGATATTCTTGATACGGTTTTTACTAATCATGCCATTTTTGATATTTGCACGCAAAAGTACAACATCTATTCAATATTGAAAAGAAACCTCGCAAGCATATTTCCATTCTTCAGCAACTGCCAAACAAATTAAAACTGGCTTCCACCCCATTCCAAAACGCATGCAAATATCAAGGGACAATGACCAAACAGAACAGGACTTCATATACATAAGCGCAAAATGAGCAGTATATCAACATTTTTTCATAGAAAAAAGAAGGTGAAGGCCTTTTTATATGGACAAAAAATGTAACTTTGCACTCCGTATAAATGAAAGTCACAGTAAAACATATCATAAAATGACAAAAGCAGACATTGTAAACGAGATTTCCAAGAAGACAGGCGTTGATAAGGCGACTGTTTTAGTAACAGTTGAAGCATTCATGAGTGCAGTCAAGGATTCTTTGTCGAATGGTAAGAATGTATACCTGCGCGGTTTCGGCAGCTTCATTCTGAAAAGAAGAGCACCCAAAACAGCCCGCAATATCACAAAGAACACGACAATCATTATCCCCGAGCACAACATACCGGCATTCAAACCGGCAAAGAGCTTTGGCAACTTGGTAAGATAAGAGAATTGTCCATTATAATAAACCATTAAAATTTGAAGCCATGCCAAGCGGAAAAAAGAAAAAAAGACACAAGATGTCTACACACAAGCGCAAAAAAAGACTGAGAAAAAACAGACACAAGAGCAAGTAAACACATCAGCATAAATTGATAGAACAAATCTGAAACTCAAAGAATATGATTTCAGATTTGTTTTTTGTATATATAAACAAGAAAGACAAGTCTTCTTACATGACAAGAGAAATAATTGTAGACGTTCAACCCAAAGAGATTTCCATTGCACTTTTGGAAGACAAAAAGCTCGTGGAGCTGCAGAAAGAAGGGCAGGAAGAATCCTTTTCAGTGGGAAACATGTATATAGCCAAAGTTAAGAAATTAATGCCCGGCTTGAATGCGTGTTTCGTTAATTTGGGGCATGAGCGCGATGCATTTTTACATTATCTTGACTTGGGCACTAATTTCTTGTCCTACCAAAAGTATCTGAAACAAGCCTTAAGCGACAGAAGAAAGCTGCCTTCCATCAGCAACTCGCCCGTATTGCCCATTTTGGAAAAAGACGGAAGCGTTCAAAACACGCTCAAAGTCGGTCAGGAGCTGTTGGTGCAGATCATCAAGGAACCCATCTCCACAAAAGGGCCACGCCTCTCGTGCGAATTATCTTTTGCCGGAAGGTTTCTTGTGTTGATGCCGTTTAACGACAAGATTTCCGTATCGTCTAAAATACGTTCTTCAGCCGAACGCGCACGCTTAAAACAATTGCTGCAAAGCATCACTCCCAAGAACTTCGGTGTAATCGTAAGAACCGTAGCCGAAGGCAAACGCGTAGCCGAGCTTGACAAAGAACTGAAAATACTTTTGAAGCGTTGGGAAACAACTATCGCAAACGCTCAAAAAAGCAACAAACTTCCCAAGCTGATATACGAAGAAACCAGTCGCACTGTTGCCTTGTTGCGCGACTTATACAATCCTTCATTCGAAGCCATTCATGTTAACAACAAAAACACTTTCAATGAAGTCAAAGAGTATATCCAACTCATCGCACCGGGAAGCGAAAGCATTGTGAAATTGTATACCGGAGTTGTCCCCATCTTCGACAACTTCTCCATAACCAAACAGATAAAAGCTTTGTTCGGACGCACAGTAACCTACAAACACGGTGCGTATCTCATCATCGAACATACAGAAGCTTTACATGTAGTAGACGTAAACAGCGGAAATCGTTCAAAATCGGCAGAGGGGCAAGAAGAAAACGCACTCGACGTAAACCTCGGAGCTGCCGACGAATTGGCACGGCAATTGCGCTTGCGCGACATGGGCGGCATCATTGTTGTCGATTTCATCGATATGACCAAAGCAGAAAACCGGCAAAAGCTATATGAACGGATGGTACAGAACATGCAGCAAGACCGCGCACGCCACAACATCCTGCCATTAAGCAAATTCGGTCTGATGCAGATTACCCGCCAGCGTGTGCGACCTGCCATGGATGTCAATGTCGACGAAACATGTCCTTCGTGCTTCGGTACAGGTGTTGTCAAATCGAGCATACTTTTCACCGATACGCTCAGCAGCAAAATCAACATTCTGGTAAACGAATTAGGCATAAAGCGCATCAAGCTACACGTACACCCCTATGTGGCTGCCTATATTAACAAAGGCATAATTTCCATCAAAAACAAATGGCAGCTAAAATACGGCCGTGGCCTGAAAATCATTCCGGATCAAAGCCTGGCTTTCCTCCAATATACATTCTATGATGAAGAAGGTCAGGAAATCGATATGAAGGAAGAACAAGAAATGAAGTCTCACAAACCCAAATAAGTCTATGCCCATCAAGGGCGTTTACTTATTAAGCACACAAAAAGACGGCCGCAACGCTTCAAGAGCTATTCGACCGTCTTTTTGTATTCAGGCAACGTCCTATAATATTACAACCTCCATGATACTATATTACAACCTCCCGGATACAATAAACGAGCCTCTCACATTAAACATGGGAAGCTCTCAGATAGTATGTTGCAGTCTTCTATGTTTAATGTGAGAGGTTCCTATATTGTACATTGCAGTCTTCAACAAAGTATTCGGGAACCTCAAAGCTTTGACAAGGACTCCTCTCAGATACCATTCGAACAACTTGGAATGCATGGAAGCCGCTGTCATTCTAAGCAGATGGTCTTTTGGCACACTATTTGCACTGACAACGTAAAACATATAACCAAAAAATCAAACAATATGCAGAAAGGTACCATTGGGGTAACGACAGACAATATATTCCCCGTCATAAAAAAGTTTTTATATAGCGACCACGAGATATTCCTTCGTGAAATAGTTTCGAATGCCGTTGACGCGACACAAAAATTGCGTATTCTCTCGCAACGCGGTGAAGTAAAAGGCGAACTCGGTGACTTGACCGTACATGTCAACATCGACAGGAAAAAGGGAACCATCACCGTAAGCGACCGCGGTATTGGTATGACCGAAGAGGAAATCAACAAGTATATCAATCAGATTGCCTTTTCGGGAGCCAACGAATTTCTTGAAAAATACAAGAAAGACGATGCTGCTTCTATTATCGGACATTTCGGATTGGGATTCTACTCGGCATTTATGGTCAGCAAAAAGGTTGAAATCATCACTAAAAGCTATCAGGAAAATGCCAAAGCCATGAAATGGTCGTGCGACGGAACACCTGAGTTTCAAATGGAAGAGGCCCAAAAAGACGACCGCGGCACCGACATTGTACTTTACATTGACGATGAGAGCAAAGACTATCTCGAAAAGTACAAGATTCTCGAACTGTTGCGCAAATACTGCCGTTTCTTGCCCGTTGCCGTAGCATGCGGCAAAAAGACGGAATGGAAAGACGGAAAGGAAGTTGAAACCGATGAAGACAACATCATCAACGATGTCAATCCCATTTGGAAAAGAAAAGCCACAGAGCTCAAAGACGAAGACTACAAGAAGTTCTACCACGAACTCTATCCGGGCATGGACGAACCGCTCTTCTGGATACATCTCAATGTTGACTATCCTTTCAACCTGACAGGCGTTCTCTATTTCCCGAAAATAAAGAACAACATCGATATTCATCGCAACAAAATACAGCTATATTGCAATCAGGTATTTGTTACCGATCAGGTAGACAACATCGTTCCGGAGTTTCTTACCCTGCTTCACGGTGTCATCGACTCGCCCGACATTCCTTTGAACGTCAGCCGCAGCTACCTGCAAAGCGATGCCAATGTGAAAAAGATATCCACATACATCACCAAAAAGGTGAGCGACCGCCTGCAAAGCATCTTCAAGGAAAACAGAAAAGACTTTGAAGAAAAATGGGACGACCTGAAACTTTTCATCAGCTACGGAATGCTGTCGCAGCCCGATTTCTATGAAAAAGCCAAGGATTACGCCCTTCTCAAGGATACAACCGGCAAGTATTTTACCTATGATGAATACAAAAAACTCATCGAAGGCAATCAGACCGACAAGGACAAGAATCTGGTATACTTGTACACCAATAATCCTGAAGAGCAATACAGCTACATAGAAGCTGCCAAGGAAAAGGGCTACAATGTGTTACTGATGGACGGCCAGCTCGACACGCCTCTTGTAGGACTTCTGGAAGAAAAGTTCAAGCAAAGTCGCTTCTGCCGCGTCGATGCCGATACAGTAGAACGCCTCATTCCTCAAAAGGATGCCGCAAAGAGCGACCTTTCGGCCGAAGAAAGCGAGCACCTTACCGTCTTGTTCCGCAGTCAGATGCCCAAGATTGCAGGAAAAGAATTCCATTTTGAGACACAGGCACTCGGTGAAAACGCAGTTCCGTTGATCATCACACAGAACGAATTTTCACGCCGTATGAAAGAGATGAGCAAAATACAACAAGGTATGAGCTTCTACGGACAAATGCCCGACATGTATGCCGTAGTGCTCAACTCGGACCATCCCCTCGTCAAACGCATCATCGAAGATGCCGACAAGACTACGGCAGAGTCGCTCAACCCCATCGTTTCAGAATTGAAAGGACTTCATGCACGCTTGTCGGCCTTGAGACAACAGCAAAACAACAAAAAGGCCGAAGAGGTGACACAAGCCGAAAAAGACAGTGTCAAGGAATGCGAAAACAGCATTAAGGACGAAGAAGAAAAACGCAACAAGATTCTTTCCGACTACGGTAAAGACAATGCCATAGTGCATCAGTTGATTGACCTTGCATTGCTGCAAAACGGACTGTTGAAGGGCGAAGCTCTCAACAAATTCCTGAAGCGCAGCATCAGCCTCATCAAATAAGAAGATTGTTAACGATTCTCTGACAATAGTAAAGCCGGTTTCCCGCAAGTTGGAAGCCGGCTTTTTTAGTTACGCCAATTCGCGATATCGGCTCAGAGCAACGACATCACCTCCTTGATCATCTCTTGTGCCAGGGCATCG
>ERZ808252.746-NODE-746-length-28452-cov-10.689404_pt1 | contig 28452 bp, 28 predicted proteins | sample MGYA00521242_ERZ808252 | MGnify/ENA primary metagenome ERZ808252 (study PRJEB31516, sample SAMN03275581) | gut metagenome | biome: mammalia-associated habitat; material: feces | host: Papio cynocephalus | place: Kenya | collected 2012-08-07 ...
AAGCTTGCAAAGGCTTTGAAGCAATATTGAAAGAGTTGTTGTTGAAAGAGGAATGACAGATATCTTCTTAGCATTCACTAAGCTGTAAAATATTTGCAGAAAGTTTCTTCTATGCCGAAGTCGTAACCTGGCTCATCTATTGCTTTGATAACTGGCGATCTTATTGAGTTGGATGTTGAAGAACGAAAACTCAATATAGTTGGAATAAAAGGTCAGAAGATGTCCGAAGATGAAATCTCGAAAGTGCTTTCGGAAAGAAAAGAAAAATGGATTGCACCTAAGCCAAGGTACTCCAAAGGGGTTCTTAGACTCTTTAGAGAGCATGCAGCAAGTCCAATGGAAGGAGCATATCTCAAGTATTGAACACAACGGCCTTCTCCTTTGGCAGAAGGCCTTGTTTCGATGAAGTTCTACTTGTATTGCTTAAGGATGCCCTCAAGGTTATGGATGAATCGCTTCCTATAGCTTTCTGGGCCAAGTATTGTGACAGATGTGCCGCATTGGATAATCCTAAGCATAAGCTCAATAGAATTCTCGACATCAAAGTGGCAAATCAAGGCTCCTTTGTCATTTCTCTCGAATGTCGGCTTTCCATGGACAAGAGTCGAAAAAGAGTTCAATGCGCTTTTTTCTTGTATTAAAAGAGTCAGTGGAACCATATCGATTACATCCATATCGTCTTTCTTGTCTTGCTTTGTAAAAGGCTTTAAGTTGTCAGGAATAGTATATGTCTCATCAAGCATCCGTGCTTCTGTGATATTTGCGATATCGAGTGTGATTATGTCCTTTGTATGTCTTAGTCTTCCTGTGACAGTCATTGGCTTTCTGCCATCAGCTTCATCCTTGAACCCGATGAAGTATGGTGCAATCTCGATCTCTTCCTTATCTGGCAATGTTGTCGAAATGCGAGCTATGCGACCAGAAACCCAGCAATCGATCAAGACTTCCATTATTTCATTGTATTTTCCGCTTATGGCCCTGTTGCTTATCAACTTGGAGTCTATAGAATCTGCAAGAGCAAGTACATTTTCTGAGATTTTCGGAGCATAGGAACGCATATTCATCGCGATTTTTCTTAAGCCGGATGCAAGGTGAGGATTTTGCATTTCGCTAGATGCAGCAAGAGCCTCTGCACTCATATTGAAAGCAAGGCTTTCGTATATTGAAAGTTCCAAAGGTGTGCTGTCTTCTTCCTTTTCTTTGATTTTTATGAGGTTATTGTCTTCGTAAATATCGATATGCTTCGATAGATCTTCGACATATCTTGAAATTGTTGATCTGTGTACACCTAATCGACGTGCGATTTCAGCCCTTCTCAAGCCTTCCGGATGTGAACGCAACAACAGCTCCAGTTGCGCAACCCTCTCTCCTTTCATTTTTGTCTCCTCGTAAAAAAGTATAACATAGAAAACCATGTGTGCAACTTTTTGCAACAAAGAGAGCAATTTAAGCTTAAAAATGTTGTTTTTCCTTGAAAATGTTTGCTCTCTTGCTAGAATTTCAATATGGAGAGGGAAAAATGAAACATTTTTCTAGGATGAACATAAGGAATGTCTTTGCTCTTTCCTTTTCATATTTTGTTGCTCTCCCTATGCTTGCTGTTTTCGCAATTGGCTCTATTTTTGTTTTGAGAAATGCAAAGGCTGATGCTATTGATAAAATAAAGACATTCCACAGCTCTTTGATTTCACAATTGGAGCTGGAGGAGAAAAGCGTCAGTGCAAGGCTATCTCATCTGATGTATGCAAATAATGGTTCGATTCTATCGCTTTCTTGCTCCGCTGATACTGACGATGCCACAATCAAATATGAGGCTGTTGAGAAGCTTTCATCTGCTATGGATTATTCGCTACCTCCTACATCAGAGATACTCTCAGCGCGATTTTGCTTTCTTTCTGGGCGCTTTGTCGAATACAAGAGTTCATTGAATATGGAAATTTCGGATGAATTCAAGAAATTGCTTTCAGATGACATTGGCAATGTACATACAATGGCTTTCAATGCTGGTTCCTATCCTTCCTTGTATGTAGGTACGACCGATGGCAACTTGATTTGGATTGCAGGGATTGCCCCAGGGGCTTTTCTCGATCGAAGCAGAAGCATTGAGTATGTGTTTCTTTATCAAATATCGAGTGTATACAGAACCCTCCAGAGCTACGATACAGCATATGCCTTGAAAAGAAACTCGATAGGATACACGGCTATACTATCAAAGGCTGGAGATATTCTTTCTTCTGCTAGAATGGATAGAGCTGATTTGGATCAATATCTTAATGGAAAAAGAAAGAAAGGCTATAGCTATATAACTACAGAATTTGACAGTTACAAGATTCTAACGATTGTCAAAAACATCGATTTATTTGAAAGTGGTTGGTATTTCTTGCAAGTTTTATTGGTTATCATCCTTATTGTTTTTGCTTCTTTCATAGTCTTCTTAAGAATATTGCTAAAGAATGTCATTTATCCTGTGAATGATGTTTCGAAGGCCTTGAAATCTGTTGAGAGTGGCAATCTATCTATGCATATTGAGCCATCTGGTGTGGAAGAAGTCCGGAATGCAATCCATTCATTCAATGCTATGTGCCGCAGATTGAAAGCCCTTGTAAGTGATTATGAAGAGAAAATCTCGGAACAAGCAAATTCTCCCGATAGGTTGTTTTGCTCATATGTGCAAGGTAAGATCACAGATGGCGAACTGGCCATTTTCGAAAAGACACAGTTGTCTGAAATGCACAGGTTGATTTTGCTCAGAGCAATGGATAGAAATTGGACATCGATGTTGTCTTTGGCCAATGATCTTGATACAGATATGGAGTTTTCCTCAAAATGCATCATGGCTCCATACAAAAAGAACAGCTGGATAATACTATACAAAGAGGATGCAGGTGGCGCTCCAATGGCTTTGACAGAGCGTATTTTGGAGACATTTCGACGAACAACACAAACAAAAGCCACTATTGTTATCTCGAAGGCCGTCCGCTCTATTTCAGATACAAACAATGAATTGAAGTACTTGAAGATGTCAGAAGAGATTTTGCCAATAGTCGCATGGGATACAATACATGAGCTATCGAATCTTGAGCAATATTTGGAACCAGTAGTAGAAAATCAAGTCAACTATGCATTGCTAGCAAAGGCTATATTAAAGGGTGATGTAAAGAAGATCAATGAAGAGAAAGAGAGAATCTTCGTCGAATTCATGAATAGCAACATGGATAATTCGAAAAAAATCGTGATGTCTTTGATCCTCAGTTTCTTCACTCTTATCGATAATGAGGCAGTTGGCGAGATTGGGATTTTAGGTTTTCATCAGGATTATGTTTCTACAGTAGACTCATTGGAGGATGTAAAGTCGCTCATGTTGTTTACGAGTACCTTTATATCACAAGCTGAGAAGAGTGTTAGATCCAAGCTGAATGAAGCAGATTTTTCCCCTGTCGAAAAAGCGAAGAGATTTATTGGAAGCAACTACCAGAAGGTTAGCATTTCCTTGTCCTCAGTTGCAGAATATGTTGGACTAAATGAGCGTTATCTTTCAACTTTATTCTCAAGAGAGGAGGGAGAGACATTCATAAGCTATTTGACGACACTCAGAATGCAGAAAGCGAAAGAGCTCTTGAAAGGGACAGCTTTCAAGGTTTATGAAGTTGCCCAAATGTGTGGCTACCAGAATTCTGAGCACTTCAACAAGACATTCAAAAAGCTATATGGTGTTTCTCCTACAGAGTATAGGAAAATGAATAATAGACAGTAAAAGTGACATAAAAACAGGCTTTATTTCCCCTATTAAATGAAAAAAACACAGTTTTTTTGAAGAATTGACTGTAGTTCGATAGAAAAAAACACAGCAAGAATTAGATATGACCAAAACAATCAAGGAGGTTTTGATTATGAGGAAAATCGCTGTTTTATTTCTGATCATGGCAATTGCTCTGACAGCTTTGTGCGCATCAGGAGGAAAAGAATCATCCAATGGATTGGCTGGAACTATCACATTCACGATTTGGGATAACAATCTTAACAATTTCATCGAGGAAAATGATATGGTTGGCAAATTCCAGCAAGCTTATCCTGATGCTGATATCGAGATCGAGAAGATAAAGGACGATTCAGAGTACTGGAATGCAATGAAGATGAGAGCGAGTGCAGGACAGCTCCCAGATGTCATGTTCAATAAGCCTTTTACTCTTTCAAGATTCCAGAGCTATCTTATGGATTTGTCAGACACAAAGGCTGCAAGCGACAACATACTTGCATCAGGTTATGCTATTGGTGGCAAGATCCTTGGAATTCCAATGACAGCTGGATATGAGTATGTGTTCTATTGGAAGGATTTATTTAGAGAGGCAGGAGTTGATGTGCCAACAACTTGGGGAGAGCTTGAGGAGGCAACATTGAAACTCCAAGAATACTATGGTGCAAAGGACAAGGATTTCATCGCATTGGGAGTCGGCTTGAAGGACGAATGGCCTGATTATCCGTTTATGGAGTTTATGCCAGCATTGATTTCTGCAAATGGCCAGAACTGGAATACAATGGCTGCAACAGATGCTCCTTTTGCTGAGGGTACAGATGTCCGAACAGCATATGAGAAGGTCTACAAGCTATTTACTTCAGGTGTTCTTGGAAAGGATCCTCTTGGACTTGGAAACGATCAGATTACAAATCTGTTCGCGACAAAGAAAGTTGCGATCTTCCCATCAGGAGATTGGTCGTTGCAGAACATAATCAATGCAGGTGCTGATATCTCAGAGCTTGGAACGATTTATCTTCCTGTAAGAGACAGCAAAGATGATCCATATAATGTTATAGTGCAAGGCGATTCATTCATGGGCGTGACAACACATTCGAAGAATCCAGAACTTGCAAAAGCATTCATAGAGTGGTTCTATTCAGATGCTTGGTATCCTGATTACATCGCGTATGTCTCATCATCATCAGCGATGAAGTCGTTTCCGAAAGATAAGGATCCTATCCTTGCCGAGGCTGATGCAAATACTCCTGACATGACTCTTGTTATGTATGATGGAGGAGGCGACAACTTCTCTGCGCTCCAAAACGAAACAGCATTCGACTACAAGAAGCTTGGAGCCCAGATGTTGACAGCAAACTTTGATCTGGATCAGACGTTTGATAACTTGAATGAGAAATGGGCAGCTGCTCGCAAAAAGCTTGGAATCAAATAATCGAGTAGTTTTTGATAGGGCATGGGATTCCATGCCCTCTTTTATAGGAGGGCGATATGCCAACTCTTTCGAGACAAAAAGCAATATTCATTTTCATATCACTCATGATTCCTGTTTTGCTATTGCTTGCATTTGTTCTATTGCCAGGCTTGGATCTTTTCAGGATAAGTTTGACTAATTGGGATGGCTATTCTCAATCATTTCAATGGATTGGGCTGGAAAACTATGTATCGATGCTCAAGAACAGCGATCTTTGGATGTCGCTGAAAAACAATGCTGTATATTTCATTTTGCATCTTATTATGATTCCCGTTGAGCTTGCATTTGCAACGCTATTAAGCAGCAAGCTTAGGTGTGCAGGATTCTATAAAACGATGGTTTTCATGCCGTATATCATAAATGGAGTTGCGATAAGCTATGCCTTTTCATACTTCTTTTCTCCTATAAATGGAGCATTTGATGCGATTTTGGATGCCTTAGGACTTGGGATGCTGACAAGAAGCTGGCTTTCAGATCCTTCAATTGTCAACTATGTGTTGTCGTTTGTATCTCTTTGGAGATTCTCAGGATACCATGTGATATTGTTCCTCGCTGCTTTGCAATCGATGCCTCAAGATATATGTGAGGCTGCAATGATTGATGGTGCTTCTTCTTGGCAACTATTTAGATACATTCAGATACCGTCGATAATGCTTATTGTAGACTTTGTTCTTTTTGACAATATAAGAGGCGCTTTGCAAGTGTTCGATATACCATTTGTCATGACTGGCGGAGGCCCCGGCTATGCATCGTCAACATTCACACTCTATACGATAAAGACAGCTTTCACATTCTCGAATTTTGGCCTTGCATCCACTATGGCTGTAGCGATAATGGTTATGATTGTTGTCATCTATTTTGTGCAGCACTTTATAATCCATAAAATAGTTCTAGGGGAGGGAAGAAAATGATTTATCCAAGACGCATTCTCATTCAAATTGCAAAGCAAATGATATGTATCATGATGGTCATGATAGTTGTTGCACCTCTTTTGCTTACTCTATTTGCTTCCTTCAAGACAGGTTCCGATATGGTCAACACGTCTCCTTTGTCTTTACCTCCATTAGAGAGAATCACATTCGACAACTTTTTGCGTGTTTTGACAGATAGATATCTCATCATAGGGTTCAAGAATACTGGGATAATACTAGGCATAAGTCTTTTCTTTAACGTTATTTTCGGGACAATGACAGCATATGTGATCGATCGTTTCGATTTTTCCGGCAAGAAGTTTGTTGTAATGCTATTTTTCGCAGGAATGCTTATTCCGACATTTGTCACAGAGATTGCTCGTTTCAAGATCATAGCTACACTTGGCATTTATAACACATTGATGGCTCCTATGGTGATATATGTCGCATCTGATCTGATGCAACTCTACATATACAGACAGTTTATATCGAAGATCCCTGTGTCCCTTGATGAATCTGCGATTTTAGATGGGTGCTCATATTTTGGGCTGTTTTCGAGAATCATATTCCCGTTACTTGCTCCTGCTACAGCTACTGTTTGTATAATCAAGGCAATCAATATAATCAACGATATGTACATACCATATCTTTATATGCCGAAAAACAAGTTAAGGACATTGACTACCTTCTTGATGAACTATGCAAATGCACAGCAAGGCTCATGGCAGACATTGGCTGCTGGAATCATCTTGATAATGCTTCCTACGATTCTTCTTTATGTCTTTTTCCAAAAGCGCATTCTTGCAGGAGTCGTCGCTGGTGCTGTCAAGGAGTAGAGCGAATAGTATTTGTTGTTATAACATTTAATGACAGAGGCAGATCTTATCTTTATAATAATGCTAGTTGTTCTGAACAATGACAAAAAGGAGGGAAGATGGATATCCATTCGTATCTAGATGATCCTGAGGTTTTCAGAGTGAATACCTTGAAAGCTCATAGCGATCATAAGCATTATATATCCAAAGAGGATTATAGGGCTTCGAAAGATGAGCTTTGGCTCTCTTTGGACGGAGAGTGGGATGTTCTTTATGCAAAATCTCCAGAAGAGAGAGAGGTTGATTTCTACAAAGAGGATTTTCCATCAGATTCTTTTAAGAAAATTAGGGTTCCGGCTCATGCTGAGCTTGAGGGCTTTGGAGATATACAATATATAAACACGATGTATCCTTGGGAGGGTCATGAGATGCTCAGGCCCCCAATGGTGCCAAAAGACAATCCCGTTTTGTCCTATTTAAGGTTTTTTGATTTAAAAGAGTCCCAAATAGGCAAAAGAATAGTGCTAAGGTTCGAAGGAGTCGAAACAGCGATGGCTGTTTACCTAAATGGCTCGTTTGTCGGTTACAGCGAAGACTCTTTCTCTATGGCCGAGTTCGATATAACAGAGTATGTCAGAAAAGAGAAAAACCGCCTCTCGGTCGAAGTATATAAGAGATCGACAGCATCATACTTGGAAGACCAAGATTTTTTCCGTTTCTCTGGAATCTTCAGGCCGGTTTCAGTATATGCAATCCCAGCTTGTCATATATTTGATTTTTTCTCAGATTGCACACTTGAGGGAAAAGATACAGGCGTCATGGACCTTTCCTTGTCTCTTTCTTTTCAATCTTCATTCAAAGGAAAAATCGACGTATCAATAAAAGATGGCAAAAAAGAAATATTTACAGACGAAAAAGAGATAACAGATAAAGATGAAGCCATCGTTTTTGATACTATAAAACTTGATGGGGTTGTTCCTTATTCAAACAAATTGCCATATCTTTATACGCTCGAGATGAGTATTTACAACCAAGATGGCTCTCTTGTTGAGATTGTGCCTTATAAAATCGGATTCAGACGAGTTGAAATAATAGACAAAGTCATATATCTCAATGGTGAAAGGCTTTTGATTCTGGGTGTAAACCGCCATGAATGGAATGCTCATAAAGGCAGGGCAATCGGAATTGATGATATGGAAAAGGATATCGAGATCTTCAAGAGGAACAATATCAATGCTGTGCGTACATGCCACTACCCAGACAACATTGCTTTTTACTCTCTTTGCGACGAAAACGGTATTTATATGATGGCGGAGACCAATCTGGAATCCCATGGGTCATGGCAAAAGATGGGAGCGATTGAACCTCAATGGAACGTTCCAGGAGATAACGAGAAGTGGTTTGGAGCTGTTCTAGACAGAGCGAGCAACAACTTCAACAGCTTCAAAAACCATCCATCGATTCTCTTCTGGTCACTAGGCAATGAATCTTTTGCAGGAGAAGGAATAAGGCTGATGAACGAGTTCTTCAAAAAGAAAGACTCTCATCGACTTGTCCACTATGAGGGAGTGTATCATCGACCCGAGTTGAAGAAAGTGATTAGCGACGTTGAGTCCCAAATGTATGCTCCTCCGGAGAGGATAAGAGAATATTTCAAGACAGATGGCTCAAAGCCGTTCATACTTTGCGAGTTCATGCATTCCATGGGGAATAGCTGCGGAGGCTTCTCAAGCTATGATGAGCTCTTTGATGAGTTCAAATCCTATAATGGCGGGTTCATCTGGGATTTTATTGATCAAGCTTTATATGTCTATGACAAGATAAGCGGCAAAGAAGTTTTGCGTTATGGCGGTGATTTCTCGGAAAAATGCTCTGATTATGAATTTTCAGCCAATGGTATTGTTTTTGCAAACAGGGAAGAAAAGCCCGCGATTGAGGAGGTAAGGTACTTCTATGGAAATCGTATTCGGTGATGTAACTTTAGGTGTGAAAGATGATGATAGAGAATATATTTTCTCTTATCAGACAGCAGGCCTCGAATCATATAGGAAAAACGGAAAGGAGTGGCTGTGTCGTGCCCCGAAGCCATCTTTTTGGCGAGCGACAACATGCAATGACAGAGGAAATGGTTTCTCTGCAAGATCTTCTATCTGGCTTGGTGCTGATATGTTCATTTTCTTGGATGATGTGAAAATCGAAATAGATGGAAAGAACTTTGCATTGGATGATGTGAAAGCTCCGAAGAACACATTGCTTCTCTCGTCTAGTTATCGATCTGCTTCTACTGTCTCTGTCTCTTTTATCTACAATACAGCTACGACTTCTGAGGCTAAGGTAGTAGTAAAGTACACTGTTTTGCATGGTCGGATGAGGGTCGATTTCGAATATATAGGCACAAAAGGTCTTCCAGAGCTTCCGGTTTGCGGTTTGCGCTTCATAATGCCAAGCCTTGCCTCCTCGTATGATTATACAGGGCTTTCCGGGGAAACATATCCAGATCGAATGAATGGTGCAAGAAAAGGCACTTTCCATGTTGATGGTCTTCCTGTTACGCCTTATGTAGTTCCGCAAGAGTGTGGTATGCATATGGCTAACTCATATCTAAGGATCAATATGGATAATGGGCAAATTATTATCAAAAAAGCAAATGATGATTTCAACTTCTCTCTTCTTCCTTATACAGCAGAGGAGCTTGAGAATGCTTGGCACCAAGAAGAGCTTGCGGATGCGAGGAGAACAGTTCTGCTCATAGCTGCGGCAGTTAGGGGAATTGGTGGGATAAACAGCTGGGGAGCTGAACCAGAGGAGAAATACCATCTTCCATCTGACAGAAATTACAAGTTTTGCATATATATAGAATAAGTCGCCTTCCTATATATTTGCCTAAAAGCTTGACATGGATAAGCCATAGGCTTTTAACTATATTGCAGAGGTGAAGAATGAAGACAATGTTTATTGCATCGACTATGTCATACATGTGCATGCCGGAGTTTAAACCATGGCTCTTCGCTTCTGTTTGAAATAATTTGATTTTGATCGAAGAAAGAGCAAGTGCTCTTTTTTTTATGGAGATAGGATGATTGAAATAGAGAATCTTAATAAGGTCTTCAAGCTGAAATCTGGTGATGTCGAGGCATTGAAAGATGTTTCGCTTGAGATAAAAGCTGGCGAGAAATATGGAGTAATCGGATATTCTGGGGCAGGAAAATCAACACTTGTAAGGTGTTTGAATTTTCTGGAAACACCCGATTCTGGTACAGTTTCCATCGATGGGAATGTAATAAAGATAGAGGATGGCAAACTTTATAGAGTAGATGAAAGCGGGAAGAAAAAGCTTACAGAAAGGGATCTGAATAAGATGAGGAGAGGCATTGGAATGATATTCCAGCACTTCAATCTCCTTGATCGCTCTACAGTGTTTGACAATATTGCATATCCATTGAAGTATAGTGGCAAAAGCAAGAAAGAGATTTCTGACAAAGTTTTTGAGCTTCTTGATCTTGTTGGCCTTAGGGATAAAGTGGATGTGTATCCTTCACAACTTTCTGGAGGACAGAAGCAAAGGGTTGCAATTGCAAGAGCTCTTGCGAATGAGCCGAAGATTCTTCTCTCGGATGAGGCTACAAGCGCATTGGACCCGGATGCGACAGAGTCTATTCTGAATCTTCTTCTGGAGCTTAACAAAAAACTTGGTCTTACTATTGTTTTGATCACGCATGAAATGGCGGTAATCAAATCTGTTTGCGACCGTGTTGCTGTGATGGAGGATGGGCGCATTGTCGAAGAGGGACGTGTTTATGATATATTCTCCAATCCTAAGGCGGCTATTACAAAGAAATTCATAAGTACATCATCTCCGCTTTCGAAGATCGATGAGCTTATAAAGAGGGATTCTTCTGTGGTCGCAGGATCACGGCTTTACAAGCTTATCTTCGACAAGGATGTCGATATGCCTGTTATTTCAGAAGTGTCGAGGAAATTCAATGTTGACTTCAATATAGTACTTGCGAATGTTGAAGTCATTGGAAACGAAGCAATCGGTGCGATGATTGTAAAACTTGAAGGGGAAGATAAGGCTGTGGATGCAGCTTTGACATATCTTTCAGCAACAAAGGTCAGAGTGGAGGTTCTTGCATAATGGTAGAAATCATAGAAAACATTGCTCCAAACTTGTGGGCTTATAGGGCAAGGTTCATGCAAAGTTGCAAGGAGACTTTCTTGCTATTCTTGATTCCTGGCTTGATTTCGTTTGCTCTGGGACTTCTCTTGGGCGTAGTTTTGACTGTTACCAGGAAAGATGGAATAAAGCCTAATAAAGTAGTGTTTAGGATTGTCGATATCTTCATAAATGTATTCAGGGCAATTCCATTTGTTATTCTTTTGATTTTCCTTATTCCTTTTACTAGAGCTATTGTCCACACGGCTATTGGAGTCAAGGGAGCTATAATACCTCTGGTATTTGGAACTGTTCCTTTCTTTTCTCGACAAGTTGAGACTGTGCTTGTAAATGTTGCTCCAGGAAAGATAGAAGCCGCTCGCTCCATGGGTTCCAGTTCTATAGGGATAGTCTTTAGAGTATATCTTCATGAAGCTGTGCCAGAGCTTGTGAGAGTGACTACGATAACAGCTATTAGCCTTATTGGCCTTACAACAATGGCTGGTGCTGTTGGAGCTGGAGGAATTGGCTCTTTTGCAATCAACTATGGACAAGGACAGCACCATCAAGACATAGTCAACGTTTGCGTTGTTGTTCTCTTGGTGGCTGTTTGCATACTTCAAGCAATTGGCTCTTTCCTTGCAAAGCGTACAACAAATAGATCCCTCTTTCATAAGGAGAGAGCTAATAAGTAAGTTTTCTTAGCCCATGCGTAAAAAGTGAGGCTTCATACGTAGCTGTGGGTAAAGTTTATGATACGAAAAATGGGTGGCCCCGAAAGGTCACTCCTCGTAGATGTATAAGTTATTTTGTCAGAACAATTCTACTCGATTGAGTAGCAAGTCGATCAGATTACAGTGGAAGATACCATTGTCGTCATAAAAGTTGTGTAACACATCCATGCGGACGATGATCTTTTTGAAGAAGTCCTTGGTAAGCATCAGCGATGCCAGTTCGGAGGATTCTTTTTTATCGGTATCCATGCGGAAAGCAGACTGGATATAGATTTTCTTGTCCGCATCGTTTACGACAAAGTCGATCTCTTTCTGAACTTTGCTGTCGCCTGAGCGGTCGCAAACCACACCGACATCAACGGAATACCCCCGACGCAGGAGTTCGTTGTAGATAATGTTTTCCATAATGTGGCCGGGGTCATATTGGCGGTAGTTCAACCGTGCATTTCGAAGCCCAATGTCCGTATAATAGTATTTGTTTGGATACTTGAAATAGGACTTTCCCTTGACGTCATACCGCTTGGCCATCGAGATGAGGAAGGAATCAATAATATATTGCACATAGTTTGAAACCATTGCAGGATTGACTTTCTCGTTTTTCATGGACGAAATGGCGTTTGCAATATTGGTCGGGTTTGTTAGTGAGCTAATCTGCGAAGCAAGGAAGTCAAGAATGTCATTTAGGATATCTTCGCGCTCGATACCGTTCCGCTCCACGATGTCATTGACATAAAGTTCGCTGTAGAGAGATGTCAGATAATCCTTCTTGTCCTTGTCATCCTCTAACGCTAGCAGTCTTGGCATACCGCCGTAGAGCATATAGGAATCCAGTGCCTGTCGCTCGTCACCACCTAAGGCAGAATAAAACTCCGCAAATGACAATGGAAACACATGAATCTGTGTAGCACGGCCTCGAAACTCTGTAGCGATATCTTTCGACAGCCCTTTGGAATTGCTGCCGATTACATAAACATCAAGGTTTTTATATGCCTTGAGTTCGTTCAGCATATCGTAGATGGAAACCTCAATGTCGCCATTCTCTTTATCAACTACTTTTGTGGTGAGTTGCACCTCATCAATGAACAGATAGAACTTCTCGTCTTTCTTGCCAAGGACGGCGCCTTCTATATGCTCACATAAAGTAATGGGATTTCTGAACTTATAATAGCGACGCTGATCCAGTTCGATTTTCAGAATATGGTCTTCCGGAACATTCTGCGAAAGAAGGTACTCGAAAAACAGATCAAAAAGCAGTACAGATTTTCCGCATCTGCGTATGCCAGTGATGACTTTTATTTCACCGTTCCACATACTACGAATCAGTCGTTCCATATATAAGTCTCTTTTTACCATGCACTTTACCTCGTACTTGGGGCGAAATCGTCCTAACTTCTATGTGTAGTATACTGAGTGATTTTGAAAAACATCAAGACAGTAAGGGGGTTTTTCACAAAGAAGTTGCGCCGGAAACGGACTAAATTCGAGGTAGAGCCCTCTGATACAGGTTAACTGTCGTCTAGGGATTCATATTATGGATAGAGAGAAACCTAATTCTCAGCAATAGCAAAGATCTGCAATGTATATAGGCATGCGGTAGAAAAACTATAGGACAAAGAACAAATGATGATTTTCTTGGATAGTTATCTCTTACACTTTCTGTTGTCGACATCCCTTCATGTTCCTTAAAAAATATGATGAAAAGGATAGAGGATATGGAATGGCCTTCCGCTAATTCTGTTCACTGCTATTTTCGTGGTTTAATGACAATGCTTCTCATGTTGATTAGATGGTGCAGTATTTCATAGGCTTTGCGATTGAATATGTGGGAGTAAGATTTCTTCTAATAGATTATGGAGATGATTTCATAGAGCTGTATGAGAGACATGACTTCATAAAGATCAGCAAGACAGTTATAAATATGAATAAAACAAAGAGCCAAAAAAGTTTGTTTTTTCATGCATGGGTATTGCAATTTTATGCAAAATCTATTATCTATAAAACATCTTGGTATATGGAGGAACTGAAATGGCTAATAGAAAGCTTATTTGCAACACAGTTAATATGATGTGCTCTTCCTCTATGATGATGCCCTGCTGGGCATAGTATTTCTTATTCTTTTCAATAATCAAAATTTTTCAGTTTTTAGTATGGCAATTGGTAGTTTACCAATTTATAAATCAAGTTTATTAAAAATGCATAATTATGCATATAAGGTGGTTAATATGAAGAAGTTTTTAGGTATTTTAATTGTTGCTTTGATTGCTGTTTCATCTGTATTCGCTGGTGGATCTTCTGAACAAGCTTATAAAATCGGCATTCCAGACGATGCAACAAACGGAGCAAGAGGAATAAAGCTTTTGGAAAAAGCTGGTTTGATAACAGTGGATCCTGCTGTAGGGTATTCTCCTGAGATAAAAGATATTACTAGCTATATCTACAATATTGAGATTGTTCCTACAACAGCAAATACACTTGTATCGACGCTTGATGACTTTGCTGCATCAACAATCAATGGAACTTATGCAACATCAGCAGGTCTTGTACCATCAAGGGATGCTATTTTGATAGAGTCCCAAGATGAGGGAGAGGAGAATCCATTTGTTAATATCATAGTTGCTCGTACAGCTGACAAGGATAACCCTGTTTACAAGAAGATCGTAGAGGCCTATCAAACTGAGTATGTAGCTGAGTATCTTCTTGCAAAGTATAACGAAGCTTATTTCCCAGCATTCCCTTATGACTCTTCATCTGTGCAATATCCTGATGTAGTTTCAGATGCTGATAACTATAAGTCTTCAAAGGAAGGGAAGACTGTTGTAAAAATCGGTGTTTGTGGCTCTGCAAATGAGTATTGGAATGCTGTTCAGAAAGTCCTTGACCAGGAAAATGCAAATATCTACATAGAGAGAGTCGAGTTTGATGCATATACACTTCCAAACGAGGCGCTTAACAGTGGCGATATAGACTTAAACGCATTCCAGCACAAAGCTTACCTTGCTAAAGAGATCGCTGCAAATGGTTATGATTTGACAGTCATTGGTGATACTTTGATTGCTCCATTGTCACTATATTCGCACAAAGCTGATTCTCTTGATGCTCTCAAAGAGCTTATTGGCCTGAAGAAGTAAAAGATGCTTAAGATACATGACAATATAAAAAACGAAGTCGAAAAGGAGAGGGATTACATAATCTCTCTCCGTCGTTATTTCCATTCGATGCCAGAGTTGCCAAGAGAAGAGTATGAGACAGCTGCAAAAATCGAAGAAGAACTAAGGTCATTTGGCTTGGAGACAAGAAGAGTCGGCGAAACTGGAGTTTATTCGGAGATTGAAGGAAAGACAGGTGGAAGGACTTTGATTCTTCGCTCTGACATAGATGCTCTTCCAGTGAAAGAGGAGCACGAATGTTCATATAAAAGCAAGAAAGATGGAATAATGCATGCATGTGGACATGACGGACATACAGCAAGCCTTTTGGCTTCGGCAAAAATCCTTGCAAAGCATAGAGATTCTTTTCCTGGCAAGATAAAATTGTGTTTCCAGCAAGCTGAGGAAATAGGTTACGGGGCAAGAGTATTCATAGAAGAAGGATTGGTGACAGGGGACAGATGCTTTGGCTTCCACCTTGCTTCTAATATACCTGTTGGAAAAATATCTGCAACAGCCGGACCTAATAATGCGAGTGTTGATTTCTTAAGAATAAAGATACATGGAAAAGGTGCTCATGTATCAACTCCGGAAAGGGGCACAGACGCTCTATATATTGCATCTCAAATCGTAGTTGCATTACAAGCTCTTGTGACACGAAGAACAAATCCTACAGACTCTGTGCTAATAGGTATTGGAAAGATAACAGCTGGAACAAGCTACAATGTTGTTGCTCAAGAAGCTGAGCTCGAAGGCACAATAAGAGTAATGTATCCAGAGATCAGAGAGAGAATGAAAAAAGAGCTTGAGGATTTGGTTCTTTCAACAGCCAGGATATATGGCGGCAGCGCTGATGTTGAGTATGTGGATTTCACATCTCCATTGATTAATCCTGTAGACACAACAAAGGAAGTTGCTAAAGTTGCACGCGAGATAGTTGGCGATGACAATGTCATAGAAAACAGGCCTTACTCTCTCGGTGGAGATGATTTTGCAGAGTTTATCCTCAAAGTACCAGGTACATATGCATATATAGGATCAGGCAACAAAGATAGAGCAGAGACTTTGGTTGCACATCATGATAGCCACTTTGATATAGACGAAGAGGCCCTTGTTATCGGATCCAAGCTTGAAGTTTTGTATGCACTTGAATACTTGAATGGTGAGCTGTAATCAATTTTAGTTCTGGAGAAAAACATCCTCCTTTTGTCTTAATTGATAAAAGGAGAGTTCTTTTTTATCGAGATCTGTTTTGTGCATGTTGATGCAATTGATCCTGCTGTTTGTATATGTTTTGTAGTAATAAAGACCCTTTTGAGTATTCATTACGGAAGAATAGACAGTATGCTCATATTCGTCGCCATCATAGATTATGCATCCCTTGACTTGGAAAACCGAGTCCAGAATATGCATGAATCTGTTCACGCTCTCGTCTTCTTCTTCAAATGATATCGCGTTTGACCTAATAAAAGTTGCTTTTACAAATCTTGACATTGAGGACATATCTCCTGGGAGACCTATTCCTCCAAGACCCTTGCAATAAATTGGCAAATTGGTTTCTTTTACAAAAGTGTTCTCTGGGTCCTTTGGCGATATTTTCCTATAGTTGTTTAGATTGAAAAGTTGGAATGGAAACTCTGGCTCATTTGTCAGCACATGAACTGGATTGTCATATACCATCAATCCTTTTGAAGTGCTTTCTACTACGATCGAGCCTGTTTTATCACTAATCATCCAATGCAATTTGCTCTCTGTCAGATCTTGCGAGAAGTCGTCTTTTGATATCGAGAGATCTTTCAAAATCCTTCTTGTATCTTCAAGGTTTGTTGCTTTTGATAGCAAATATGGGATGAATTCAAATTGTGCAACATTCTTCTTTCCATTGATTGGAGCATATGATTTATAGCTTTCTGGAAAATTAAGCCCAGCAATAGCAACTCCTGATTCGTTAACAGCATCAAAGAAAAGAGGAAAATCATCTTGTACGATTCCCATTCCAATCATAGCTTGGTGAATACTTATGCTATCGAGGTGCCTAAATGGAAAAACATGATTCCTTGGGCATATGATGACACCTTCATTGAAGGAATATCCAAAATCGAGGTTGCGGCCGAAATAGAAATCCTTAGTCTTTAATGCAATAGCTGTACACATATAATAACTTTAAACCCAGCTTTAGTATTTGCAAAGTATGGATTGAATATTATCCTAAGCACTATGAATGAAGAGATTGAGAAACTTGAGATAAAGATAAGCTATCTAGAGAGTGCCAATGAAGAGCTTAATGATGTCGTGATTGCGCAAGGCAAAGAGATCAACCACTTGAAGATCCAACTTGAGAAGATCGAGAAAAAGGTAGAGGATTTGATAGAGGAGACAAGTGAGTCACGCCCTAATAGAAGACCTCCTCACTATTGAGTAGACAATAAGTACTGCTCTCTTAGACCTTGTGCTTGGGTTCTATGCAAGCATCTTTCCTATGATGATAATATCATTCGATGCTTATTATGGCATTTAGCATAGGTTCTCTATGTAACCAAAACAACAAATTGAAATATTGCTTCTCCCGGATACAAATATTGGTGGATGAAATTCTTCTTGACGATAAAATAGGGGGGGGGTAGAATCAAAATAAGTTTTAAAGATTAGATCCATAAAAAGGGGGCAGAGATGAGAAAGAACAAAATTTTTGCTGTTGTTTTGGCTTTATTTATGGTTTTTGTAGCCGTTTCTTGCGACGACAAGCCTTACCATGTATTTGAAAAAGGCGATTTTAAATACTGTGATTATTCTTTAAGCGAGAATAACAATGAGGTTGTTATTTCAGGTTATGGAAGATCTGTACAAATACCATTTGAAGAAGGTGCTAAAGTATTAGCATTTGGAAAAGATGATGTAATATCAGAGAGCTTGAGGGGAAAGTCATACAAATCAATAGAAGAGGCTTATAATGGCACTAAAGAAGGTGACATTCTTGTTCTCCTAGGCTGTAGCAAATCCAATGATGTCGATGATAAGTATTTAGATGGAAGGATTTGGAGGGCTACCCATGACGAAAAGTGCAATCATAAAAAGAATGGCCTTTTTGCAAGTGGCTATGGTACGAAGATTGAGCCATACATGATTGCAAATAAGGAGCAGTTCCTGAACATCTCCAAAATGTATGAAACATATGCATATTACAAGATAGATGATAGCTATTCAGAAACTGATCTTGGAGGTTGGCCTCGTGTTGATCTTCATGGCTCCTTTGATGGAAATGGCAAAACATTTACTAATGTAACTGATTCTATATTCAGAAAGGTAGGGTATAAATTAGAAAAAGAAGAAATCAAATTGAAAAACTTCGATGCTGTTATGAATGTTAAAACATCTGGACGTGCACTTGTTGGTGAAATATTCAATGGTGGTACTACTGTTTTCGAGAATATTACTGTTTCGGGTTTGATTGCAGGACCGACTAATATCGGGTCATTCTACAGATATGGAACTGCAAACTATGGCAATAATGAAGGTTGTGACTATACAGTTAATTTCGTAAATTGCCGCTCTAATGCAGATTTAATTTGCTTTGGTAGTACTTGCGGTGGATTCATTGGCCATGGATTTCAAGGGGTAATTAATGAAGTAGCTAATAAACTTACTGTGAACATTAATAATTCTGATTTCACTGGAAAAATTTATACCCCAAAAGGCGACGGTAAAAAGTATATAGGCATGGAATCAGGAAATCTTCTTTTCAATGGAGAAACCACAAAGTGCGGAGACGATTGGAATAAATATAATAATGAGATGCATAGCCAACTTGCACCAGAGAAGAACAATAACGATAGATACCAAATTATAGTTGGCGATGATGTTGAAAGACTCATTGTCTTTGTGAATGCTCAGCTTAATGCTTATAAAGATGACAATAAAACACCAATTAGTAATCTACAAGGAATTCCGTTAGTGCTTAAGGCGTGGACAGTTGAGAAAGTAACACCTTGCGATAAGATCGACATTCTTGGTAAAGTTGCATCAGTAAGGATTAACAATAACGCAAAAGAGTATGGGTGTGATTTGACAAAAAATGGGGAAATGACTGTCAACATTGCTCAAAATGCGAACTACTTGGATGGTAGAGTTTATTTGACTGTCGTACAATATGACTCAAATGGAAAAATGCTCTATTGTGGCGAAACTAATGTGTTTACGATAACAAAGTAGTAGAGGCGATTTTGCAATCATGAATAAGGGGTGTATGGTTTCTCCTTGCACCCCTTATTGACAAAGATATTCAGTAAGCTTCTTTTCAACAATTTGTTTTATTTCCAAAGCCCTTTGGTGTGCTTTCTTGGCATCAAGCCCATTCTGGATTCCTAGTTGCACCAGATCTTGAATTGAAATATTTTTCCCTTTGCCATTTACAGTAGTGGATTGTTCGTTCCATGCTGTCGACGAGTATGTAAGGTCATATGCAGGAGAGAGTTTCCATCTTTTTTCCAAGTTGTCGTACTGGAAAGATATTTTTTGAAGCTCGTGCATGTCGTTTGATAGGATCCAGCTTAATTTGAACAGATGCATATAATCCATTGCTGGCGTTCTGTGGGATGTCTCCAACAATCCTGATGCGGAGATTATATGAATTTGTCTTGTGCCTGATCTGTCGAATCTTTTTGAAGCAAAAAGCCTTTGCGCTGGCTGGATGTGAAAAGTTTGAATTCAGGTACTTCTATAGAGCATTCTTCTGCAGCTTGGTTATAGTCATATTCCATTGTCCCCATGTCTTTTTGTCATATACCGAAGGTAATTTGACAATCCACGAACCTTCTGAATCTTTTACTCCGATTTTTGGACGAGCACCATTTGAAGATCTTCCTTGTATGAAGAATTCTTCGATTGACATTTGCGAGTCATTGTTAAGCATAATCTCCCTTGCTTCATTGTATAGCAAGTCCAAATTCGGAATTGTCTCTGATATACAATATAATTTGAAAGGCTCGAATCGAAGTCCTCCAATCCTGTCTTGCGATAGCATTGTAAGGCGTGTGAGTGGAGTAATATCGCTTGGATTTAACCCATGTTTCAAAAGAAACCTGTCAGTTACAAGTCTTCACCGCCCATCTGGAATTGAATCATTAAAGACTCCAAAAAGTCCATCAAATGGCTCTTGTTCCGCTATAAAGAGTCTGTTTTCCAATGGCAATGAAATCGGGCTTATGCTAAATCCATTTGTTATCCATGAAGGACCGTATTGAAACGCACTTTTCCTGCCTGCTTGAGCTATAGTTCCAACGTGCTCCTTGCCAAAGAAGAGCTCGAGCTTGTCAACGTTTTTCATCTAGAATCTCCTGAATCGAATTGTAGTGCCGTTTTAAGAAAAGCTCCAACAGTTCTTTTTCACAACCAAGTGCTATTGCGAGTTTTACAAAGGAATCCAATGATATTTGCCCTGTTCGTTCAAAACGTCTATATGAGGAGTATTAAACACCAGCTCTCTCTGACAGTTGCTTCTGTGTAAGTCTTGTATTGTCGTCTTCTTTTTCTGCATTAGATGTTATTTTGAGCATTATCTCTTCATGGTTCATTACTAGTAAATCGATGTTTAACATTGCCAATATTTTAGCATTTTATGCTTAATTCTACAATTTTTTGCTAATGTATTAGCACTTTTACTAAGACAATTGCGTTAATATGAAAGTGTTAAGAAGTTTGCTTTGCTTTATTCGCTTGTCTTTCTTGTCCATTCTGTAAGAGACTGAAAAACAATCTGATCATCATTGTCTGTTTTCCTGATAATACGAGATAGAAATGACTGGCTGTTTGCTTTCTTGAATGTCTCAACGACAAGATTATCTGTCAAGAAGGACTGTTTTTCCCACTTTGCATCGATCAAAGTTGGACGATATTCATCCAAAAATGATTTAGGAAATGCATCCAAAATCCAATTCACATAGCTTATGTTGTTTACGTGTCTGTTGTAGTCGGTATCATAGTAGTTGATCTCAACATTCCAGTCATCAAGCCTTTTATCTGAGAATTCATCAACACTTGGATGAGGTGGAAATGCCGGATCGATATAATGCTTTGTTTTATCTGCATATGGAAGTCTATCTTCAAAGCAATTGGGTTTGCAAGGACGTTTTCTTTCCAAATCCATTACAATCCACCACGAGCCTGATGTGAAGACATTCTCTCCTGTTTTCTTATCGATGCAATTTATAAAACGAGGGCCATAGAGCCTATAACCTTCTTGGCACCAAGTGCTCAATGACAGAGTATCTGTCCAGTCGGCCATCTTCGATATTTCCATCCTTGTTCTGATGATCATCCATGTTTTTTTCTCTTCGTCGAATATCTTTTTCAGACCGCAGCCTTTTTCTTTTGCATGGAGTCCTCCAAGTTCTTGGTTAAGTCCAAAATAAAAGGAAGGTCTTGCTTTATAAAAGCAATCGCAATCCATTGATTTTACAAATACATCATCGTGTCCGACATTCTCATCATCTATATAAAACATATGTTATTTTGCCTTGAAAAACCTTAGCATTGAACGCCCATATTTTCTTTCGTCAATAAACTCAAATCCGTCAATATCCACATCAAGCCACTGCTTTCTTTCTTCTTCAGGATAGTGGATTATGAAAAGCCCGCCTTCTTTTACAAGCTTCTTGTTTGATATTTTCCTTAAGAGATCGACTTTGCCTTCCATATTGAATGGCGGATCGGCGTAGATGATATCATATTTGAAAGGAGTTGAAATCAAATACCTGTTCACATCCATTAGAAAGAGTTTCTTATCTTCTTCTACGAATGAGAGATTTTTCTCTATTGTTGTTTTTTTCCCTTTGTCCATCTCTACTAGGTGAATAGGGCTTGCTCCTCTTGATGCGGCTTCTATTGCAACACATCCAGAGCCAGAGAAAAGATCAAGAAAAGATTCTCCTGTAAGATCCCCAAGAATCGAGAAAAGAGATTCTCTCATTCTGTCCATAGCTGGCCTGATCACTCCAGGAGGGCATGCTATGTTCCTCCTGCAATATTTTCCCCCAGTAATCCTCATTCATTCTCTCCTGGAAGCTCAAAATCAAGTACATCGGCTTTCCATTCCATCTCGCTTCTTTCAAGCGATCGTCCTTTGATTTCTATCTCGCCTCGTTGATTGTCTGTCGGATCGGATGGATATTCTTCTTTTCCGTATAACGTTTGGCAGCACATATCATTAAATGGTGCTCTGAAGACATCTCCGGAGCCAAAGTAGTATTTCCATCTTTCAATATTCCCGCTTCTGTAAGCGGCGCCACCAAATGAGCAATCGCAAAAACACCATCCATACTCTGGAAGATAAAACTCAGCCCAATCATGAGGTGATGCGCTTTCTTTCGTTACATACAAACCGGATTGCCACTTTGCAGGAATACCTGAAATCCTTGAAAGCGTTATGAAGAGCATTGCTTGAACACCGCAATCGCCTTTTAAGTTTGATGCGGCAAATTCTGGTATGTTCTCGATTGTGGAATACTCTCGCATGAAAGAGTATTTTACATGCGTAGTGATCCAGTTGTAGATTGCTCTTGCTTTCTCGGATGGTGATGTGATTGTCCCAACGATTTCATTTGCAAGAGCTTTTAGGTATGGTGTGAAGAGAATATGAGGACTCTCTTCTTTGAGAAACTCAGAGAACTTTTTTCTGTCGATTTCGCCTTTTGTTTCTTTTATATCTTTATAGTTTGCTTTGATTTTGTAGCTGTATTCGATGAAGAACTCATCGTTTTCTTCGAGTGTTTTTTCAAAGTGCGCGCATCTCATCATTACGCTTTTATCATCAACGCCTTTGTAGCCTTTTGATGCAAGGGTGAATTTGATATCACTGACCGAGTCTGAGTCTCTTACGACAGGGATGTTGATCCTTGCAAGAGACCCGAATGCCATAAGTGGTTTTATTGAGGACCTTAGTCTTATTATGGCTGTTCTCTCTTTGTGTTCTTTCATATAGGAGATATTGTCATCTCTCAGCTTGAGATCACTTATGGTTGCTTGGCTCTCTTTAAATCCTGCAAGTCTTTTTCTTGCATCTTCTACAACTCTCGATTCCACCATCATCCTTCCATCAATGAAACGCCATGCAAGATTTCCATTGATCAAATTCTCTGAAAGAGAACCTTTTATATATTGTCCTGGGTAAGTAGTTGAAAGAAGATTGTCAGCTTCCTCGATAGTATAGGGAAAGGAAGTTTTGATTGTCTTTAGGTTGTGTTTTTCCAGCAAAAGCCTTTCCTTGAGCACTTCTGGACAATCTGGGTTTGCAAGATAGTTATCGATAAGCAGATTTGCCATATCATAGCACCCACAACGGCGTGCATTTTCTACATCTTCTGGTAGAGGATAAGCTATTGATTTCAAGTTAAGCATAATGAAATTCTATTATTTAACGAAAGTTAGCACAACTATGTGCCAACTTGCTTTTTCGTGCAAAATTAGATTTTATCAACTTGCTTTTTCGTGCAAAACTATGTACATTTAACTTGCTTTTTCGTGATTTAAAAGCAAAAGTCACATGCTTTTTACAAGTCTTCATCTTAGAAAGGATTCATGCAATGTTGAAAAGGAAGATCTATAACAGGCTTATCGAATGGAAGAATAATTGCAAAGGAACAACGGCAATGATGATTGATGGTGCCCGCAGAGTAGGAAAGAGCTTTATTGCAGAGGAGTTTGCGAGACGAGAATATAGAAGTTACATCTTGATTGATTTTGGGCAGGCTCCAAGGAGTGTTCTTGATCTTTTTGACAATGAAAGTGCGGATCTTGATTTGTTTTTTGCAAAGATATCAGCATTTTATGCGACAAAACTCTATGAACGGCAATCATTGATTATTTTTGATGAGGTACAACAATATCCTAGAGCACGACAACTTGTAAAATATCTTGTCTTAGATGGTAGATTTGACTATTTAGAGACAGGCTCTCTGATACGACTGAAAAAAAACGTACAAGATATTATGATTCCTTCGGAAGAAGATCATATTGATATGTTCCCTCTTGATTTCGAGGAATTCCTTTGGGCAATGGGTGATGAGGCTACATATCCTTTGATAAAGTCTTGCTTTGAAAACCGAATTCCTCTTGGTCAATCTCTTCACAGAAAGATTATGAATGACTTTCGTCAATATATTCTTGTGGGAGGGATGCCCCAATCTGTTCTTGCTTATATAGATGGCAAAAACTTCGAGGCATCCGATGTTGCTAAACGACGTATTTTGAACCTTTATCGCGAAGATATTGCTAAATTCGCACCTGGATATGAAGATAAGGTCTTTGCGATTTTCGATAATATCCCGGGGCAGCTTTCGAAGAAAGAAAAAAAATACAATCTTGCTTCTCTCGAAAAGCAAGCGCGATTTAGAAACTATGAAGATTCGTTTATATGGTTGAACGAGGCAATGATTGTGAATACATGTTTTAATGCAACCGATCCACATGTTGGTCTTGCTTTGAGTGCTGAGAGGGCTAGACAAAAATGCTACATGGCTGATACTGGACTTCTGGTTTCAATGACTTTCCAGGATAAAAAATACATAGATAATGGGCTTTATCGAGCAATACTTTTTGATAAGCTAAATATAAACGAAGGAATGCTCATGGAGAATGTCGTTGCACAGATGCTTCGCTTGAAACGTCCTCGTTTGTATTTCTATTCGCGCTCTGATAGCCAAAAAAGAGAAAATGATATTGAGATCGATTTTCTGATTACAGAAGGAAAGAAAGTATCTCCTGTCGAAGTGAAAAGCGCAAACTATCGCTTCCATTCATCGCTGGATAAATTCAAAAGACGATTTTCTTCTGTTGTTGGTTCTTCTTATATCCTCTATGCAAATGATCTTATGATTAAAGATGATATTACACATTTGCCACTGTACATGGCAGAGCTTTTATAAAGCCACAGTGCGGTTTTTCATCTGTGGCTTTAGTGAAATAAGAGGAATTATAGTGTCTCTTCAAACCAGGAAAGTGTAAGATCGGCAAGGATATTGAAGAATGTATCATCGCCAGAGAAAACACCATAGAGATGATCTGTTCCTTCGATTATTTCCAATCGGCTAGCTGGGTTTTGAGCTACAGCTTGCACATATTCGCTATCTGATAGTGGGACAGTATCGTCAAGTGAGCCATGGATTGAGCATATAGGAGCAGAGATCTTCTTCACAATCTCATCTACGTTATAAGCATAGAGATCCTCGAACCATTCCTTTGATACGTTCAAAGGAGCTCTGAATCCTGGATCATATACAAAGAATCCATTCTGGTATGCCTCGTTTTTTTGCTCTTCTGAGAACATTGTTGAAAGAGATCCTGTTAGTGCGCCAGCCCATGTAAGAACGCTTTTGAATGTTCCGTCAAGCTCTCCTGCTGCGACAAGAGCATCTGTTCCGCCTTGGCTCCAGCCCATTATAGCTACTCGATCCATATCGAACTTGCCACTTTCTTTTGCATAAGAAAGCACGTCCTCTACATCTCTGACGGCTGTTTTGTTGCTGTAGTTTGTGTAATCAGCTGTGCTTTCGCCACAGCCTGGGAAATCGAATCTGATGGATGCAAAGCCATTTTCGGCAAGGATTGGTGAAAGCTTTGAATAAGCACCACCAGCTTCGTTCTTGTCAGATGCCGTGCCATGAAGCATGATAATCAATGGAGCTTTCTCCATACCCTCTGGAAGTGTCACAATTGCAGGAATATCATATTTCTCGCCTTTGATTGTCACTTCTTCCTCTACAGGAATATATACGTTTTCGACTTCTGTCTTGATGCTTGTGCATGATGTGAAAACAAGCAGAGCAACCAAGAGTATTGCTAGGAAATTTCTTTTCATTTTTCATCTCTCCTTGAATAGATATGGTTATATTACAGCGTTGAATGGAAGCTGTGAAGAGAGAAAATCAATATTGACTCAAATGGCAGTCAAGAGTGTTCCTATTGCAATTAATATGATTCCAATAAGCGATTTTATGCTCATGCTTTCATGAAGAAACACAAAAGCAAGTGCAAATGTTATTACTATGCTTAGCTTATCAACAGGCACCACCTTCGACACATCCCCAAGTTGCAAAGCCTTATAGTAGCATAGCCAAGATGCTCCTGTTGCAAGACCAGAGAGTATTAAGAAGAGCCAGCTTCGCTTTGAAATTGATGATATAGACGAGCAGCCATTTGTGATAAAGACCATCATCCAAGACATGATTACAACAACGACAGTCCTTATCGCTGTCGCGACATTCGAGTCTATGTTTTTCATCCCTATCTTTGCAAGTATTGTCGTAAGAGATGCAAACAAAGCTGATGCTAAAGCAAATACAAACCACATAGAGAGCATTATAATTCAGCATGTAAATGAATGTTAACATATGCAATGGTATCTGATTTTGCAAGTTGTGCTATAATGGGGAAACGGGAATTAGTTAGCTATGATGAAAAAAACTCTATCATTATTAATTATTTTGATCTTATCTCTATCGACAATCTTCGCATCTGATTGGCATTTTGTATTTGGAGATCTTTCGCAACATCCTGAGATCCTTTGGGGCTTTATCCCATCATATGTCGATGCGGGAGTCGGCTATGATGGAGTATCGCTGATTGATGGAGATAAAACAGATATCCAGATGCTTGTAGGTGCAGGCTTTAACCAGAGAAAGCTTTGGCAAGATCCTCGGAATGGCTCATGGATAAAAAGCGATCCTCTTATCTATGATGTGATTGACTTTGATTGGTCGCTTCGCTTTGCACAGGGCTTCCTTGACTCCCCAATGGGAGATAAGGATTTATTGACGGTAACTTTAGCGTACAATGGGCAATTCGAAAAGGCTACAGACAGTATTGCAAAAGGAAAGAATCGTCTTAATGGAGTTGTGAGCCCAGTAAGGACAATCGATGAGTTTTTCTCCATATATCCTGGATATGATAAGAATGTATATCCAGAGATCAATGGAAACAGAAGCTTCCTTGGCACACAGCTTGCGCTATATCTTAAGATAGATGCAATGGAAGATACTATCCATGAGAATAATGGATTTCTTGGAAAAATATCCTTTCAATGGGGTCCGAAGGCATTAAATAGTGCCCTTGATGGTTTTGCTGACTACTATACGATATCTGCAAATGCGGTTGGAGCATACACTTTATATGAGATCAAGAGTGGATCAAAAAGCTATTTTTCGATAGTCATTGCCGATAGAGCAAACATAAGCTACACAGGCGGAGATGCGATTCCTGCATTCATCCAAGGGCCTGAATCGTTGGGACGAAAGGTCAGGGGATTCAACACATATACATACAATACAGCATTTACAGTTGTAAACAATTTTGACATAAGGTTTGCTGGCCCGGATATGGGACTTAAAGGAATTGCTCCAAGAGTCAATCTCTTTTTCGATATTGGCTATGGATCTGGCAATATTAACAATTCAGAGATAAAAGAGAGCAATTTCCTTGCCTCTACTGGTGTACAAGGAACAATCACATTCTTTGATTTCATCGATCTTGGCTACCAGATTGCATATCTGATTAATGGCGATAATTTTGCAAAAGGCTCTGATAAGAATCTAGTTGGAAGCTTTACATTCTTCTTAGATTTTTGATTTTCTTTTCGCTTTCTTTTCAAGGCGCTGTGCTCTTTTCTTTCTCTTGAGCATGCGCCTTTTTTCATCTCGTTCTTCACGCCCAGACATTACATCACCATTAGCATTCTTCCAAAATTCTGGAAAGATGATATTGCCTTTATCGTCACGCGTTTTGATAATCCTTTCGAAACGTGGTCTATTAAAGCGCTGTATTATTATGCAAGGTGCATTGAGAAGAATAGTATAGATTACTATGAAGAACCATGCTTTTGTTGCTGTGATCAATAAAAGAAGAAGTGCAAATACAAATGCATATAGATGACAAAGCTCTGCTCTGAGGCCTTCTAGAAGATATTGCGCAACAAAGTCTGGAGTGATTCTTGTTTTTTCGATGTTCTTCTTGTCAAAGGATCCAATTGAGGGAATGTACTCTTTCCATCCTTTGACATGGAATAGAGTTTGATAGATGCTCCCGTTTTTTTCCCATTTTCGGGTTTTGAAAATAGGGTAGATTCTCATCAAGCTTCGATATGAAAGCAGATTCACAAGATATGATGCGATGAATTGTGTAAGTATTATGATCAATACCAAAGGCCAACCATCTACAGGCAAAAATTTCGAAAATCTTCCTATCATCAACAAATTTCCTCAACACAATGATAAAGCATAGATGGCTAACAATCTAGCTAGTGGCTAGTTTTGTGTTTATATCGACAGTGTTAAGAAATAGAGTGTCTTTGTTATATTGCTACAAAATAGTTTTGCAATCAATTCCATTTTTTCTGGAATCTTAAAAGAAAAAATCTGATTAGATGATGAAGGCAATGCTCATGCAATGCCTCCTGATATAAAAGTCTACTTTCCAATTG